>WNFB01007465.1_pt1 | contig 13089 bp, 8 predicted proteins | sample 5400501 | NCBI WGS metagenome assembly WNFB01 (sample SAMN13153341, study PRJNA577476) | soil metagenome | isolation source: 200 cm saprolite under Douglas fir tree site 2 hole 1 | place: USA:California | collected 2015-04-18
CGCTCGCCCGCGCGCAGCCGCACATTGAACTTCCCCGGCAACTCCTCCATGGAACCATCTTGCCGAACCAAGTACGCCTTCCCCGGCGCGCCATCTCTTCCGCCCTCCAGCCCATACGGTCCGCGTGTACGCCGCTCGGCCAGCAGTGTGACCTCTGCATCGGTCAGGACTTCGATCTCCCGCACGATGCCGTCGCCGCCACCATGTCTGCCCTCGCCTCCACTCCCCGGGCGCAGCGAGTAGCGCAGCACGCGCAGCGGATACGCGTACTCCAGCGCCTCTGCCGGCGTGTTCAGCGAGTTCGTCATGTGGGTGTGCACGCCGGAGACGCCCGGCTTTTTGGGCCGCGCTCCCATCCCGCCGGCAATCGTCTCATAGTAAGCAAACGGCTCGCCTGTGCGTGGGTCAATCCCGCCGACAGTCAAATTGTTCATCGTTCCCGACGCGGCGGCGGGAATCTGCTCCGGGAGGGCCTGCGCCAAGGCCCGCAGCAGCACATCCACAATGCGCTGCGAAGTCTCCACGTTGCCGCCCGCCACCGCCGCCGGCGGACGCGCATTCACCACGCTCCCTTCCGGCGCAATCACCTGAAGCGGACGCATCAGCCCCGCCGTCGCGGGCACATCTTCCGCCAACAGACACCGAAATACGTAGAAGCAAGCCGAATACGTGATCGCCTCCACCGCGTTCACACTGCCCTCGACCTGCGGATCGCTTCCGCTGAAATCCACCGTGACCATGTGGCGCGGACGCCCCTTCGGCAAGCTCAGGGCAGGCTCCCGCCCGCACTTTGTAGCGTCCCCGCCGGCTGTCGCGAGGGCATCTTGCCCGCGCTCCTTCCTGTCTCCCCCGTCACTCCGGTGGAACGTCACCGCGGCTACAATCTTCACCGGCTTCCTGCTGATTCCATCATTGTCCAGAAAATCCTCCGCCCGGTACGTCCCACGCGGCACGCGTTCCAGAAAGGCTCGCATCAGCTCTTCGGAATACTCCAGCAACTCTCGCGACGCATGCTTCGCCCGCTCCAGTCCGTACCGCGCACACACCTCTCGCAACCGCTCAGCCCCGGTATGGCAAGCGGCGATCTGTGCCCCCAGGTCACCTTCGCGCTCGATGGGCGTCCGGACGTTGTTCAGCAGCATGGCGAGGACGTCGCGTTCCATCTTTCCCGCGCGCATGATCTTCACCGGCGGAATGCGCACTCCTTCCTGGTAAATCTCGCGGCACAGCCCCATCGAGCCCGGATAGGCTCCGCCCACGTCGGCGTGGTGCGCGCGTGAGGCCACGTAGAAATCCGGCCTTTTGTACCGTTTTGTAGCGCCGGCGTTCCCGCCGGCTGTCGCGAGGGAATCTTGCCCTCGCCGTCTGGAATCGCCTGGTTCGCGTCTCCCGATGTACACCGGCGCCACCAGCGTGATGTCCGGCAGATGAGTCCCGCCGCAGAAAGGGTTGTTCAGCATGACCACATCGCCCGGTCCGAGGGCGCAGCGATCTTCTTTGCCGTGATCTTCGTTGCCGTGATCTTCGTTGCAGTGATCGATGGCCGCACGCACCGACATCGGCATGGAGCCCAGGTGCACCGGCATATGGTCTCCCATGGCGATTACTTCGCCGTCGGAGTCAAACACCGCGCAGGAGTAGTCGCGCCGTTCCTTGATGTTCGGCGAGAACGCCGTTCGGCGCAGGGCTGCGCCCATCTCCTCGGCAATCGAGTGATAGATGTTCTTGAAGATTTCCAGTTCGATGGGATCGCGTCGCATGGGATGCAGAAGCAGACGGAACAAAGTGTACGCCAGCCCGCCGCGCCGGTCGCCTGAAAGAAAACCTCCAAAAACGCAGAATTGTGTTGACAATCGAACTAGTACTACGCAATATCTTGGGGTAACACGAGTGCCCATGCTACCAATTGGGCAATGATTTGCAGTTAGGGCCCTGGGTTACGACCTTGCAAGGGACAATCGTTCACGGAGGAAATTTCACCCAATGAAAAAGGCAAAGAAGAAAAAGAAACACTAACCGTCTGCGAGACGATACCTCGCACGGCCAGAAAGGTCTTACAGGCCCCTCGAGAGAAGCACCTCTTGAGGGGCTTTTTCGCTGCTCTCGCCCGCCCCAGCCGGTAAAAATGCCATTTCTTGAAAATCGGGGTTGTTCCAAAAGCCCGATCGTGCTAGAAACGCGGTGTAAGGAAAGTGAAGCCCCCGGCAGCCGGCGCCACTCCAGGAACCATGATGAGCCTTCGCAACCGAGCCGCGGCCAAGTCCGCCAGGACCACCGAAGTGGTGATCCCGGAAAAGCTCTACTTCCGCATCGGGGAAGTGGCCCGCCTGTGCCGCCTGCCCGCCTATGTGCTGCGCTTCTGGGAGACGGAGTTTCCTCAGCTCAAGCCGGTGAAGAGCAGCACTGGCCAGCGTATGTACCGCCGCAAGGACGTGGAAAACGTACTGCAGATCAAGAAACTTCTTTACGAGGAAGGCTTCACCATCGCCGGCGCGCGCCAGCACCTGCGCGGGGAGACCAAGGGCGACAAGAAACAGCCTCCGCTGCCTTTCCCCGCACGCTCCGTCTCTGAACTGAAACACGTCCGCCAGGGGCTGCGCGAAATCCTCACCCTGCTCACGGCTCGCCCACACTGAACGGACACCTTCCGTCGAACCGCGCTACACTTCTATCTGAGGCCATCGCCATGTTGAAGGCCGGATTTCTCCTCGCCTTGCGCTCCTGCATCCTGTCGCTTTCGATTAGATCGAACCACGTCTCAGATTGAATACAACTAAAGTTGTAGCCCAAAATTACAACTTTTGCGTGATTGACTCGCCCCGCGCGGCGCGTATGCTTGCGGCTGTTCAATTTATGAATTGGCGGAAAAAGCAGTGGTGAACCTTGGGGGAGGGCACCCTGCTGCCCGCAGGTCAGGTGTGCCGAAGATCTGGCTTGCGCGCCTAACCCGGTGACGCCCTCCCCCGGCAACAAGAAAAAGAAGAAGATTTAGGAGCATACGCGCGCCACTTCGTCGCCTTCCCCCTTCCGCGCGTCGGCCCCTGTCGGAAAGACTTGTCCCAGAAACAAGGCTAGACCCGAGAACTACGCGGCTGAGTTTGAGTTTAGTGGTGCCTTGACCCTTCCCCAGACTCTCCACGGATGTGCTTGGTCGCTAGTCGCACAATTTGCACCAGCCCAAATCTGTGTTTAGGAGGATTTACCAAATGACAGCGCCACACGTAAAACCAGCCAACTCGAGATTCACAAACTGTTGTCCAACCGATTTTCGTAAACGATGTCTTCTGATTTGTTGTCTGCTCGCGCTGGCCGTAGTTGTGGGACTACCGCAGGCGGCATTTGCCGGGAACTGTTTGCAAGATGAATTCAGCTTGTCAGCCCCCCAAAAGCTGGGCTGTACGGCAGGCGACGTGAAGGTGGCTAAGGTGATCAATGTACGCGATCCCTGAACCGGCAAAGCGATCACAACGTGCACACCGGGAACGTTTAGTTTTCTCGCTGATTTTCTTGTAGAAACGACATCTACGTCTTCGCGGTCGAATATCGGGCTCTACTTTCAAAAGGACCCAACGGCGGCGAACGCGTTAACGGGAACTTGTTCGGACAACATCCTCACTCGGGCTAACGATCCTAAGTACGAGGAACTCGATCCACAGTCTACCAACAAGGGCCCCGCGCTAGACAACTGCGGAGATACTAGCAGCACCGACACGGCAGTGTGCTTGGACGCGAACAACGGCGTGGTACCTTGTTCTGGACCGCATACGCAGACGTTCCCGTCGACGCAGGTCGTTAGCGCCCTGATCAGCGATTTCGAATGTCCCGGAAATCTCCCTAGCGGCACCCAGTTAAGTCTGCCGAACTGCACAAGCTGGCAAATACCGGGGGGGACGATACAGTGCAATTCGAATGATGGTACCTATGAGAGTGCGCTCTTCAACGGAGCACCAGCAGCGGTTCCAGGAACACCGTCGAAGTGTCACTGCGACACCATTCCTCTGGGTATCACGGTTCAGCAGCCAGGAGTTATAGTACAAAAGGCGTGCGAGCCCGGAACCAACACCATAACTCCGAATTCGTCTACACCCACCTTCAACCCAGGCAACCCGAACGCCGTTCCCCCGGTTGCCCCGACGCAATCGCCCACCAAGTGCACATTCAGCCCGGAGGGTGGGACTGTCACTTACTACGTGGACGTAACCAACGAGTCGAACTTTGGAACCGCAGTGGTTGATCAGGTCTGCGACGATCAGTACGGTCAGATCTATACAGCCACCGGGGTCACCGCCACCTGCGCCAAGGGAACTCAGTGTTCAACTGGGATAGGAACCGGGTGCGCCAGCGGCACGACATGCTCATCTGCGAACTTGGGGAACATCTCAACAAGCGGACAATGCACGTTCACCGTGACTCAGGCCGAAAGTAAGGACATTACTGACACCGTGAGCGTAAGCGGACACGGAAGTACTGCTGGCTCGTTCGGTCCGACCTCTTCCAACAGTGTTGAGGTTGTATCCGGCGAAGCGGCGAGCTCGGCCACGATAACCAAGGGCCACGATAGTACCCGGGCTGCTTGCGCGACCGAAAGATACACCGTGGATGTTGCGAACACGGGTGCAAATGACGAGAGCCTGACGCTGACAGGGCTTAGCGACAGTTACTTCGGCAGCATAACAACAACACATGGTACGGGAGACGGCGCCGTTGTCGCCACGACCTGCAATGTGACCCAGCCGCTGCCAGCGAGTACAGGGGACTACCAGTGCACCTTCGACGGGACGTTCTGTCATACGTTCGGGACGATTGTTACAACTGCTGGGGTGTGCAACGGTACAACATGTACTGCCGGCAGGACGGGCAGCTGTGTAACGAACGCCGACTGCAACATAACCTGCAACGGCATCCAAAACACCAACAAGGTGAGCGGAAGCTTCACCGGTGATGACGGTGAAACCGGCACCTCGTTCATAACTGTAACCGATAACACGTTTACAGTGAATGAGTGCTTCACCTTCTCATCGTCGTCGACCACGCCATAGACTTCGGCCGGAGTCGTCCGATCAGCGGGCGACTCCCAAGCTCGATAAGCATGGCTGTTTGATCTGAAGGGCCGGCCGAACCTGGCCGGCCCGTTTTCTTTGCTGTGGAAGAGCGGCTCTTCAGAGCCGCGTTGAGGAATAGAAAGACGCAACGCCCCTTTAGGGCCTGACATTCGCCGGGGCTAAAGCCCGGGAATCTCAACGTTCACTTTACGCGGCCATAAATGGCCGCTCTTCCACGTTTTCCTAAGACGCATAAAGTGGAAGAGCGGCTCTTCAGAGCCGCGTAGAGGAGTAGCAAGATGAGGCGCCCTTCAGGGCCTGGCGTTCGTCCGGGGCTAAAGCCCGGGAGATTCAACATGAACTTTACGCGGCCATAAATGGGCCGCTCTTCCACGTTTTCCTAAGACGCATAAAGTGGAAGAGCGGCTCTTCAGAGCCGCGTAGAGGAGTAGCAAGATGAAACGCCCTTCAGGGCCTGGCGCTCGTCTGGGGCTAAAGCCCGGGAATCTCAACGTTCACTTTACGCGGCCATAAATGGCCGCTCTTCCACGTTTTCCTAAGACGCATAAAGTGGAAGAGCGGCTCTTCAGAGCCGCGTAGAGGAGTAGCAAGATGAGGCGCGCTTCAGGGCCTGGCGTTCGTCCGGGGCTAAAGCCCGGAAATTCAACATGAACTTTACGCGGCCATAAAGAGCCGCTCTTCCACCCCTGCTTACGTTGCCGCTCTTCCACGCTCCTGCGCATGTATCCCATTCCCACATTGGAACGCATTCGCCACAGATGTGAGGTCCATCACCGCGTGAGACCGTGCCCCGCTCCTACGATCCCAATCATGAATCGACGAACATTCTTCGTCACAACCATCACGTGGCAACGCACGCCGCTCTTTCGCAGCCAGGAGCGAGCGCGCCTGATGCTCGACGTGCTCGCGCACTATCAGGAGCAGAAGAAATATCTCCTTCATGAATTCGTCGTTATGCCCGATCATCTGCACCTCCTGCTGACACCAGCATCCGATGTTTCCATCGAACGAGCCATGCAGCTGATCAAAGGCGGCTTTTCGTATCGCCTGGGCGAGAAGGAGCGCGGTCTCGCGTGGCAGGAGAGCTTCACCAGCCATCATGTTCAAGACGAAGACGACTATGAGCGGCACGCAGAATACATTCGGATGAATCCGGTGCGCGCAGGATTGGCGGCGCGGGCGGAGATGTATCCGTATTCTTCGGCGAGCGCGGTCGATAAGGCAGCTCGTGGAAGAGCGGCTCTTCAGAGCCGCGTAGAGGAGTAGCCAGATGGAACGCCCTTTAGGGCCTGACATTCGCCGGGGCTAAAGCCCGGAAAATTCAACATGAACTTAACGCGGCCATAAATGGCCGCTCTTCCACTTTTTCCTAAGACGCATAAAGTGGAAGAGCGGCTCTTCAGAGCCGCGTAGGGGAGTAGCAAGATGCAACGCCCTTCAGGGCCTGGCGCTCGCCGGGGCTAAAGCCCGGGAAATTCAACATGGACTTAACGCGGCCATGAATGGCCGCTCTTCCACTTTTTCCTAAGACGCATAGAGTGCAAGAGCGGCTCTTCAGAGCCGCGTAGGGGAGTAGCAAGATGCAACGCCCTTGAGGGCTTGGCGCTCGCCGGGGCTAAAGCCCGGGAAATTCAACATGGACTTAACGCGGCCATAAATGGCCGCTCTTCAATGGCCGCTCTTCCACTTTTGCAAAACAACAAAGAGAAAAGGCGCCGCAGAAGCGGCGCCTCTAGCTCGCATCGCTGTTATTGCACGGTAAAGCTAGTGCTCGCGCCCATAGTGGCACTGGCTCCAGTTACGGTCGTTCCGACCTGCACCTGATAAGTTCCTGCAGCCGCGTGCTTTGACAATTTGTAATTGACTGAGGCCACACCGTTGCTACCGGTCGTCCCATTCAGAGTCGTCGCCCTTCCGCCCGGTGGCGTTACAGTAACAGTCACGCTCGCGCCCGCGTCGGGCAATGTGCCATAAAGCATGGTCACGTTTATCCCGACAGTCTGGCCCGGCAGGTAGCTGGTCTGATTTGTAGTCAAGCTGATGCTGAGCGGCACACTGTTGATCACGTAGGTCGCGGCCGCCGACCCGCTGTAGGAGCTTGCTGAAGCGTTCGTCGCGCTCACACCTAAGCTGTAAGACCCATCGGCCGTTCCTATAGGCGAGGTCACGGTCAGCGTCGCAGAGCCGCTTTTTCCCGGAGATACCGAGAGCGCGCTAGCGCTCCACACGCCCGTCCAGCCGGACGGCAATGCATCACCTAAATTGAAAGTCGCAGGCGCACATGAAGAGGTGTCGTTGTCAGTAACTGTGACGGTGAAATTCACAGGCGTGCCGGAGGTCACGGCCTGGCTCTGTGAAGGCGATAGGCTGACAGTCGGATTCGCCGGAGTGCAAGTTGAGCCATTCATCGCGATAGCGCGTCCAGCGAAATCGTACACCCATCCGTCGTGCCAACCGCAGCATCGATCGGCAAGGATCAAAACCATAAAGAAGACACCGGTGATCCACGATCAATTCCGATTCTGGACCAAGAATCCGTCGCCGCTCTGCTCGACTTTTTCGAGTTACTTGATGAATGGGATCGTAAGGAGACATAGCCATGGAGCGACGGCCAGAACATAACGTTATGTTTCACGCCCAAGACGAGCCAAAGGATTTCCTTGGAAAACCGTTTCCATGTCCTGTGTGCAACATGGAATTACGCCTCAAAATTTCATGCCGGGCAAAACCTTATTGCACGTGCCTGGAATGCGGAATTCAGGTATTCTTTCGCGGACAAGTGGGCATTGCACGGCTTCACGAGATGATTCGGGCGGAAGAGGCTGTGGTGCTTGAGTTTTCGGGTCCGGCGCGAGCGATCTCCTTATATAACCGCTTGCAAGGCCTGAAACGTCAAAAACAGAATTTTGAGAACATGCAAGGCGTCATTTTCCGGGATCCGGATCGGGACAAAGTAATTAATGGGTTGGATGCAGAGATCGAGCGTGTTCGATCAGAGTTGAAACGGGATGTAGAAGCATACGATACGGAGAAGCAGACATGAAAAACGCAGTGATGTATGCCCGCGTGTCCAGCAAAGAACAAGAACGAGAAGGATTTTCGATCCCTGCACAATTAAAGCTGCTACGCGAATACGCCGCACGGAATGAATTTCATCTGGCCGAGGAATTTGTCGATATTGAGACCGCAAAGAGCCCCGGAAGACAGAATTTCCAGGAAATGGTGCGATTTTTCACAAAAAATAAGGGTTGTCGCATTGTGCTGGTTGAGAAAACCGACCGTCTCTATCGCAATTTCCGGGATGCCGTCACGTTGGAGGATCTCGATCTAGAGATACATCTGGTGAAAGAAGGGCAGATCATTTCAAAAGATGCCAAATCCCAGGCCAAGCTCATTCATGGCATGCAACTTGTGCTAGCGCGAAATTATATTGAGAATCTGCGGGAAGAAGTAAAGAAAGGCATGCGGGAGAAGGCCGAACAAGGCATTTATCCTGGACGTGCGCCTTTCGGCTACCGCAACAACCGTGCGGACCGTACCATTGAGATTCATCCTGTAAACGCGCCAATCGTGACCAAGATTTTCGAGTTGTACGCTTCGGGACAATATTCGCTCTCCAAACTGCAAACGACAATCCGTAGCATTACGGCAAAAACAATCTCACGAGCCTATCTGCACACAATCCTAATCAACCCCTTTTACAAGGGGAATTTCAGCTGGGGTGGGAAGTTGTATTGGGGGACGCACAAGGTCTTTATTTCCGGTGATTTGTATGAACGTACGCAGGCGGTGTTGCGGGGACACAACAAGCCGAAATACGGGAAACAGGAGATTTCATTTCGAGGGTTGTTAAGGTGTGCGCATGACAATTGCATGATTACGGCAGAACGCAAGAAGGGGAAATACGTGTATTACCGTTGCACGGGATATCGCGGGAAGTGCGCGACGCCGCGTTTTACGGAATCCGAGATTGCAGAAAAACTCGCTGTGGTGCTTAAAGACATCCACATTCCGAATACGATTGTTGCGCAGTTGCAGGAATCTCTCAGTAGCGATCAGGATCAATTATTAGAAAACGCCAAGGCGCAACGGAATAGCCTGGAGCAGCGTTTAGCAGCGGTTCGTCGGCGGATGGATCAAGCCTATCAGGACAAACAGGACGGAACAATCCCAACTGAGTTCTGGGACCGCAAGATGTTGGAGTGGAGCGAGGACGAGAGGCAGATTCAAGCGGCACTGACTCGGCTGGACGAGCCGAGTTCAGGCCGAATCCTCGATGCTAAAAGGACTTTAGAACTCGCCAATAAGGCCTATTCTCTATACCTTACGCAGAGCGTGACTGAACAAGCCAAATTGCTCCGCATGGTGCTTTTGAACTGCTCCATCGATGGAGCAAGTGTCCTGCCTTCTTACAGAAAGCCTTTCGACATCATCTGTCAAAGGGCCAGAAATCAAGAATGGTCGGGACGGGCAGATTTGAACTGCCGAACCGCTGCTACGCAGCGTCCCCTCGCATGCTTTCGCTTTGGCGCATTCGCTTCGCGATGCGCATAACCTTGGGCTGCTCGCGGTCGGCGGGTTAGAGGTTTGCAGGTGGCTAGCGGCAGCAAGCTAACAACTGAAATGGTCGGGACGGGCAGATTTGAACTGCCGACCCCTCGCACCCCAAGCGAGTGCTCTACCAGGCTGAGCCACGTCCCGACAAGGTTCGAACCGGAAGTTCGAACAGGGTTAACTGATAAATTCTACCACCAGGGCCGCACGGGCCAGATCTATTGACACGCAGCTGGATCTCAGATAAAACTGCGCCTGAGTTCGCAAGCAGCATGGCGAAATGCGACTACTGTGGTTCCACGATCATCTTTGGCGGCAAGCGCGACGCCAACGGACGCTTCTGTAATCAGACGTGTCAAGCGCGAGGTAGCTTGCTGGCGCTCTCGCGTCAGATTCCCGAGGCAACGGTCCAAGAGCACATGTGGAAAGCACATCAGGGTCTTTGCCCGAAGTGCAAGGGTACGGGACCAGTTGATGTGCATGTCAGCCACAGGGTTTGGTCGGCGGTGTTCCTCACCTCATGGAGCAGCACACCACAGATTTCGTGTCGTAGCTGCGGGCTGAAGAGTCAGCTGACGGGCACAGTTTTCAGCTTGGTATTGGGCTGGTGGGGAGTTCCGTGGGGCATAGTCCTAACACCGGTGCAGATCGGACGAAACCTCTTCGGCATCGCCCGCCCACCCGACCCATCAAAACCCTCCTCGCAATTCGAGAAAGTTGTACGGATGAACATTGCCGCCCAAGGAGCGCGGCAACAGCAAGCGCACACCGTAGCTGCCGGCAAGGTTGAGCCGTAGCCAGGGTTCGTAGCATGGAATGATCTGATCGCATATCTGACTCAAGGTTAGCGCCGTTTGCCCTTCGTCGCGCGCTCCTCCTCCTCGAACAGCGCGAACTGAATTTTCTTCTCCACCGGATCAATCCGATCCACCAGCACTCTGATCTTCTCCCCGAGTCTATAAGTCCGGCGGCTGCGCTGCCCAATGATCTCTCGCGTGTTTTCGTGGTAGGTGTAGCGGTCGTCGGTCAGGGTGGCGAGCGGGACCAGGCCTTCAACAAAAAGCTCCGTCAGCTCCACGAAAAACCCGAACTTGGTCACGCTGATGATGAGGCCGTCGAAGTCCTCGCCGACGCGGTCCTGCATGAACTTGACCTTCTTCCACTCCATCAGTTCGCGCTCGGCTTCATCGGCGCGGCGCTCGGACTGGCTGGATTCCTCTGCGATGTCGTGGAGTTCTTCCAGCGGCATAGGACCGCTGAGCGGATCGAGCGATTCGTGATAGGCGGCGTGGTCGCGACGTTTGGACCACGGGGACGGCACAGCACCCGCTTCTTGCCGGCCCAGCGGGCGAGACGCCCGCGGGACAGCCAGTGGGACGCCGGCGCTACAGGATGAGACTCCGATCAGAACTTCGCCATTTTGCTTCTCCGCTGAGTCGCGCAACACTTGCTTCAGAATTCTGTGCACGATGAGATCGGGATAGCGGCGGATGGGCGAGGTAAAGTGCGTGTACGTCGTGGCCGCCAGCGCGAAGTGCCCCAGGTTTTCCTCCGAGTAGCGCGCCTGCTTCAGCGAGCGCAACATCAGGTAGGAAAGAATGCGCTCTTCCGGCTTGCCTGCGATCTTTTCCGTAAGTTTCTGATACATGCGCGGCGTAATGTGAACCTCTTTCGGAATCTCGATCTCCCGTGCACGCTTGCCGGTGCCATAGTTGGCGCGGCGGTCGCTCTTGAACTGCACGCGCTGAATCGGCAGTGGCCCAACGCCGAGTGAATAGCCAAAGGTCGCGGCAATGATTTCGAAGTCATACACGCGCTTGGCGTCGGGCTTTTCGTGAATACGATAAAGCGAAGCCACACGCTTGTTCTCCAGATACTGGGCCACGCACTCGTTGGCCGAGAGCATGAACTCTTCGATCAGGCGGTGCGCCATGTTGCGCTCTGAGCGAGTGATGCTCTTCATCAGTCCGAACTCGTCGAACTCGATCACCGGCTCGGGGAGATCGAAATCGATGGAGCCGCGGCGCTCGCGCTTGCGGTTCAGGATGAGGGCGAGGTCGCGCATGCTTTCGAACAGGCCAACCAGGCTGGCGTAGCGTTTGCGCGCGCCCGCGTCGCCTTCGAGGACAGCATTCACTTCGGTGTAGGTCATGCGCTCGGTGGAACGGATGATGCCTTCGCACAATTCGCAACCAAGGATTTCCCCGCGATGATCGATTTCCATCACGCACGACATCACTAGACGGTCCATGTGCGGGCGCAAGCTGCAGATGTCGGTCGAGAGTTCGAGCGGCAGCATGGGCACGGCGCGATCGGGGAAATAGACGCTGGTACCCCGCAGGCGCGCTTCCTGATCGAGCGCCGAACCGGGCATGACGTAGCGCGCCACGTCGGCGATGTGCACCTGCAGCTCGAAGTTGCCGTTGTCGAGGCGACGCACGGTGACCGCATCATCGAAGTCGCGCGCGGTCTCTCCGTCGATGGTGACGATGGGCAAAGCGCGAAAGTCGCGCCGTTTGTGCGCTTCCCGTGCCGCGATCACCGGTTCCGCATGCTGCGCTTCCTCGAGCACCTCGGGTGGGAAACGATGCGGCAGGTGAAACTTGCGGATCATGATTTCTACGTCCACACCGAAGTCGTCGGCATAGCCGAGGATCTCCACGACGCGTCCGCGCGGATTCTGCGTGGCGGTGGGCCAGTCGGTGATCTCGACGTCGACAACGAGGTTCTCCAGTTCGTCCCACTGGGTGCGGCGCGCAGCTTCTTCGCCGAGCACACGGTGCACGCTCTTCTTGGTCTTCTGCTTGTCCGCGCTTTCCGTCGAAGAGGGTAGCGCCGGCATCTTGCCGGCTGTCCCGATTGCATCTTGCGTTCGGTGGTGGGAGCGAGGCACCCTCATTGCCTGCCCTGAGCTTGCCGAAGGGACAGCCGCCGGGGACGGCGGCGCTGCAGTCTCTCTGGGATACTCCATTCCCGGCGGGATGATGATCTCCTGCGAGACCTTCGGGTCAATCGGCGTGACATAGTTACGGCGGTGGCCGTAATGAAAAGTCCCGACCACCGTGGTATGCGCACGGCTGATCGGGCGCACAATGCTCCCTTCGGCTCGGCCGTCGGCGCGGATGGCGCTGATCTCGACCAGTACGCGGTCACCGTGCATGGCCGAGCCGACGGCGGGCGGCGGGATGAAAATGTCTCCTGCCAGGCGCGCTTTCAGACGTTCATCGAGCGAGCTGGCGTCGGGAATCACGAAGCCGAAACCGTCGCGGTGCATGCTCAGCCTTCCGACCACAAGGTTCTTGCCTGGGGCGGCTTGCGGAATGGCGTAGCGGTCGGAGTCAATTTGAAGAAGCTGGCCGCTGGCCACCAGGCGTTCCAGGCACTGGGAAAGTTCGTGGCGAGCGTCGCCGTGAAGTCCCAGTTCGCGCACCAGTTGCTTGAAGCCCGCGGTGTGCTTGGGCTGGCGCTCGAT
>WNFB01015401.1_pt1 | contig 13086 bp, 15 predicted proteins | sample 5400501 | NCBI WGS metagenome assembly WNFB01 (sample SAMN13153341, study PRJNA577476) | soil metagenome | isolation source: 200 cm saprolite under Douglas fir tree site 2 hole 1 | place: USA:California | collected 2015-04-18
AGCATACAATCTTCACGAAATCCTTCCCGAGGCCCTGAACATCGAATAAAAGCCTTTTGACCTTGAAGATGAAGTTTTGAGACGAGTGGCTCGTTCTATTCGAACTTCGAGTCCCACTTTCCGGCTTCAATCTCGTCCATGAACTCCCTCGGGTCTTTGCCTTCTACCTTGACCCCCATGGAGACGCAGCTCCCTACGACCTCCTTCACGGCGGAACGTAACGTGCTAGCGTAGGAACCTGACATCTTGTTCTTCGCGATGCTGACGACCTTGTCCATGGTTAGTTCGCCGACAAAGTCGACGTTCGGCTTCGCCGAGCCCTTAGTAGCTCCGGACTCCTTCGCTATGAGGGCCGACGTCGTGGGCGTCCCGACAAACACCTCGAACTTCTTGGTCTCAGTGTCGACTTCGACCTTGACTGGGACGCGCATGCCTTTGAAGTCGCCAGTCTGTTTGTTGATCTCGTTCACGATCCCGAGGACGTTGACGCCGAGGGGACCCAGCGCCGGACCCAGGGGAGGACCTGCGCTCGCTTCGCCACCCATCACGAGGACGCTGATGACTTTCTTATCGACCATTCAGAATCACTTCGGCGGCTCCGGCTTCGCGCGCTCCACGATTTTCACATAGGACGCATCTATAGTTATTGGCAGTGCGAAGGCCGTGTCGAGGAGCGAGACTGTGATTTCCTGCTTCTCCTTCTCGACCCGGGTAATCTTGGCTCGCATGGTCTTGAAGGGACCTGCAACTATCTCCACTGTGTCTCCTTCGTTCAATTCCGCGACCATAGACTTTGTCACTAGGAACTTCTCGATGTCTGAGTACTGCATCATCCCGGGAATTTTGCTTCTGACGTGCTTGAAGCCCTGGATGCTCTCGTCGACGACCTGGCTGTTGGGGGCCTCGAAGAGGACGTATCCCTTCCAGGTGTCCAGAGCGAGGACGGAGTAGATTGGTTTGCTCTTCTGCAGGGCCCTGTTGGCCACGAAAGTGGCAACAGTCTTCTCCTGACCTCCGGTGGTCTTCACCGGGAATATGGAACTGCTTCTCTCTTGATCGCTCAAAACGGCCACGTCGGAAACAGCCGGATTTTTGTTGGCCTAATAACCTTACTGTCTCTCAGCCGAAGAATATGTTGCCCAGGAGCTTGATGAGGAAGCCTATGGTGCCGACCACGGCGACCCCGATGGCCACCAGCTTGAGATATAGTGTGAACTCGTCCCTGTCGCTCTTGTGAGCAAGTCTGAATATTGCCTCTGCGGACCTGATGAATTCGCGTACCCCCATGGCCGAAATTGCGACCCTGTCATTCTGCTTATATGTCTAATGCCAGGAAAAAGCCTGTCCACCGTTAATATCGCAATGCTTCGAAGCCCGGGCCGTGACGCCCCAGGGAGAGCCTGCGACACTAATCGTGGCGTCTTCCTCGGACCTGGCCTCTCGGACATTGGCTAGCGCCCTGATTGAAGGTCAGGGCTTCAGCTCAACCGGGGTGAACCTGCTGGGCAAGCCTGTGTACCAGAAGGGTTCCTTTCTCCTGGCTTCCTTCGATGGTTTCATCGTATCCCCGCCGAACCTGGATGAGTACTTCAACCCTCTAGCATACGTATTCCTGTCAAGGCATAGTGCAGAGTCTGGCATCGCTTCGCTCACGGCCCATGTCGTAGGGAATTTTGCGGAGGCGAAGTTCGGTGGGTCCACGAGGGAGCTCGGACGCGTCGACCCGGCACTGGTCAAGAACTACCTGGTCTCTCTGTGGAATCGAAGGGACAAGGTGAAGGACTACGAGATCACTATGGAAGCCACTCACCACGGGCCGACTTCGCTCCATAAGCCTGTGCTCTTTGTGGAGCTGGGCTCCTCTGAGAAATATTGGGGGGACGGCAAGGCAGCAGCCGTGGTTGGTGAAGCGCTCATGGAGAGCCTCACAGAGAGGAAGATTTGGAGCAAGGTCGCCCTGGGATTCGGGGGGACCCATTACCCCGAGAAGTTCACGCGGATGCTGATAGAGGACGAAATCGCGTTCTCATTCATCGCCCCGAAGTACGCTTTGGAGTACGTCGACGACAAGATGTTCGGACAGATGCTTCAGAGGACGAACGCACCGGTCAGACACGCAGTCCTCGACTGGAAGGGGTTGGGCCCCTACAAGGACAAGATAGTCGGCCTGGTAAAGCAGTTCGGGCTGGAAGAAATCAGAGTTTGAGCGCAGAGAACTCGTCCTTGCTCAGAACTAGGAAGCAAAGAAGAGCCTTCGTTGTGTGAAGCCTGTTTTCGGCTTCATCGAAGACTACCGATGCTGGCCCGTCCAACACTTCCGCTGAAACCTCTTCTCCCCTGTGAGCCGGGAGGCAGTGCATGAAAATGGCTTCCTTCTTTGCCTTGGCCATCAGCTTTGCGTTCACTTGATACTTAGGCAAGAATGCCTGTCTCCTCTTTCGACCCTCTCCTTCGAACCCCATCGACACGAAGGTGTCGGTCATTACGCAATCCGCCCCGGAAACTGCGACTGCCGGGTCTGAAACCACCTTGATGGTCCCGCCCGTCGACCTGGCCAGGGCAGATGCATCTTTGATGGCATCCCTTGCGGGTTCGTATCCCTTCGGCGTGGCGACGACGAATTCAATGCCTGTAAGAGCCGCGCCCAGGGCCCACGAGTTGCAGACATTATCACCGTCCCCCACCCAGGCGACTTTCGGTTTCTGCAGCTGTCCCTTGTGTTCGACGAGAGTCAGGAGGTCCGCAAGGACCTGGACCGGGTGGTAGAGGTCACTCAGGCCGTTTATGACCGGAACGCGAGAAGCCTTCGCGAGTCGCACGATGTCGGCGTGGTTGTTAACCCGCGCCATGATGCAGTGCACGTATCGGGAGAGGACTCTCCCTGTATCTTCGATGGTCTCTCCACGGCCCAGCTGCATCTCGTTGGAGCTCAAGCTGATTGGATGTCCGCCAAGCTCGCCTATCGCAACCTGAAAGCTGACTCTAGTCCTGGTGCTAGGCTTCTCGAAGACCAGTGCCACGGTCTTCCCTTGCAGAGCGCCGGAGCCTAGGCCAGTTTCGCGCTGGCTCTTCAACCGGGCGGATAAACTCAGAATAGACTCGACATCGGAGGAAGTGAGCTCCGCGAGTGTCAGGAGGTCTTTTCCCCTCAAGCGCCGCCCCTCGGGTCCAAGGCCGCGAGCTGGCCGAAGGCCTCTTTCAAGACTTCGATGCTGTTCAGGTAGTCCTTGATTTGGACCACTTCGCTATCGGTGTGGCTGGTCGGGGAGTTGCCTGGGCCGTAGGTGACACAGTCCGTACCTTTCCGGGGCGCGAAGGTGTTCACGTCGCCAGTCCCGGTCTTGCGAACCATCGTGGGTTTTGTCTTTAGGCGCAGGAGTATCGCCCTCTGGAAAGCGCGCACGAGCTTCGAAGTCGTGTCTGCCTCGTAGGCCTCTGTTGGTTCCCCAGGTTGAATCTTGACCTCGACGCCATCACCCGATATCTCCGCAACGGACCGTATTTCCCGGATGGCGGTTGAAGATCGTATGGAAGGGGGGAGTCGAAGGTCGAGGGTCGCCTCGCAGAGGGTGGGTATGACGTTGTGGTAGGAACCCGCATGGACGAGGGTAGGCGATATCGACAGCGACCTGAAGTGGTCACCGGGGACTTGCTTAGTTTGCTCGTACTCCTTGAGCCTTGAGAGCATCGACGAAAACTCGTCAAAAGCGCTCTTGTGCGCCCAGGGCGAGCCGGCGTGCCCACCTTCTGTTCTCACTGTTACGCGAAGGCTGACCCGGCCGCGGTAGCCCACCGTTATTCTGTTCGCTCCACTGGGCTCTCCGAAGACGGCGTAGTCGAAATTTCGTGCGCTCCTCATGATCCCCTCGATCCCCGCCCCTTCGCCCTCCTCCTCGGTGACACCTGCGAAAGTTATCCTGACGCCAGAATCGGCGGAAAGAGCCCCCGCGACAAGGAGGGCGCACAGCGGGGACTTGGCATCTGCGGCACCTCTGCCGTAAATGGAGTCATGGGTCTTCCTCACGGGGAGATTCCCAGGAACTGTGTCCATGTGCCCGCATAGGAGGAGGCTTAGGTCCCCGCGTCCAATTTCCCCAATTGCGTTCCCTGCCTTGTCGACACGCACCTTTGAGTACCCTGATTTCTCCATGGCCTGGACCAGAAATTTTGCGAATTCGGATTCTTTGGTTGTAGGAGAGTAGATCTTGAGGGAGTCGAGTAGAAGCCTGACAGGCCCTCCCAGAACGCCGCTCATTTTTTCTGGACTGAAATCAGATAGTCAATGATCATTCCGGGGATGTCAACCCCAGTCGCTGGAACGGTGTTCTTGAACTCTGTGGTGTTATTCACTTCGTGGACCAGTAACCCATCCTCCCCCTCCATCAGGTCAACCCCGACAACCTCTCCGCCGACTGCCTTGGCCGCGCGCAGAGAAAGCTCGTCGAGCTCCGGGGTGATCTTGCAAGCCTCAGCCCGCCCGCCTCGCGCTGTGTTTGTCCTCCACTCGGACCCGCCCGAATACCTGTAGATTGCCGCGACCGTCTTCTCGCCAATCACGAATGAGCGTATGTCTCGCGGGGGCCTCTTCACGAATTCCTGAAGGTAATAGATCTGGTACAGGGGGAACATATGCTCCCTGTCCTCGATCACGGCCCTGGCTGCGTCCCCGTCTTTCAGGAGGGCTGAAAGTCTGCCCCAACTCCCGACGACAGGCTTCACCACGACGGGGTAACCCATTTCCTCGGCGGAGCGGAGAGCCGAGTCCTCGGCCATGGACAGGACCGTTCGCGGTGTCGGGACTTTGTGCTTGACCAGTTCGAGAGTGCCGAAGAGTTTGTTGCCGCAGACCCAGGCGCAGGCAAAGGAGTTGATTACAGTATGTCCAGCTGCTTCGAGGGCCGCCGTCGAGTGGACGTTGCGGAAGTAGCTCACGCATCGTTGGAGGACGACGGCGTCGTCGAGGGGGCGCTTTTCGGAGACGACGTCGATGGAGAGATCCTTGGAGTCTACAAGATTAGCGCGGACATCTCGTTTTTCAGCAGCGCCTACGATTGCCTTCTCTTCCCAGCGAATCGTATCGTAAAGAAGGGAAAACGACTGCGTCTGCTCACTCGCCCCAGTCTTCTTCCTCCAGCTCTGCTGGCCGGAGAGAGAAGAGAGCACCGGACTGCACCTTCACCAGCTCGAAGGACGTCCCGCATTCCTTGCAGGAGATTATTTCGCCTTGGATGGCGTCCGAAGGGATTGCGACCTGGGCATCGCATTCTAGACAGTTCACTGCGCTCGATTCCTCGCTAAGCCTGCTAGCCTGTTTTGATATAACGATTATCGGCCGAAATCACCGAATTGTGCGCAAAACCATGGTGGTATTGGTGCTAATCACCCCTTCTATTCGCCGAATTCCTTCGATTGTCTTGTTGACATCGGTTATGTTCGCACCAGTGATGATCGCGGCCACGTCGAACTGACCAGCAGTCTCGTAGACGACCTCGACCCCCTTTACACTCCTCATCTTCTCGCTCACCTGCTTCGTTGGGACGGAGGGGTTGACCGAGACCCAGGTAATCGCACTGCTCATTCCGCGGTCTGACACTTCGACCGTGAACTTCCGAATCCTCCCGTTTGATTTCAGGTTCTCGATCCTCCTCCTCACGGCGGACTCAGACAGAATCAGTTTGGTCGCGATGCCGGTGTTCGATACCCTAGAATTCTCTTTGAGGATTCCGATGATCAGTTCGTCGATCCTGTCAGAATCTGCTTGCTTCCTCTTCACCTATTACTCGCTCCAGTACCTCCAGGCCCTTCGATATTTGGCTCTCTTCGATGACAAGCGCCGGCAGGAACCGGAAGGTGTCTCTTCCGGAATATGCGAAGATAACTCCCGCCTTCAGGGCTGACAGCAACTGCGAGTGAATGTCAACCCGCGTCTGCATCGCCAGCATCAGCCCGAGGCCTCGCACCTCTTTGACCAGCTTGTGGCCTGATGCGATTCTGGAAAGGCCGGCCTTCATCTTCTCCCCCTTCTCCCTGGCCTTCCCTGGGAGGTCGTTCTTTGTAATGAAGTCGAGTACGGCGGATCCGGCGGCGCAGGATAGGGGGTTGCCTGCGAAGGTGCTTGTGTGCTCCCCGCCCTTGAGGCTATTCGCCACTTCGTCTTTGGCAATCGCGGCGCCTATTGGAATCCCACCCCCAAGGCCCTTGGACACGGTCATTATGTCTGGGACCACTCCCCAGTGCTCTGATGCCCACATCTTCCCGGTCCTGCCGAGGCCCGTCTGAATCTCATCGAGGACCATCAGGGCACCTTTTTTGTCGCAGATTTCCCTGACTTGCCTGAAGTAGTCCGGCGGAGGGACGATTATCCCGCTCTCCCCCTGAATGGGTTCGGCCAGAACCGCTGCCGTGTCTTCGTCGACGAGCTGGGTGAGGGACTGCTGGTCCCCGTATTCTGCGAATTCGAAGCCTTCGAGCAGAGGAGCGAAGGGGTCTCTGTATTTTTTGTTCCAGGTGGCGGACAGGGATCCGTAGGTCTTGCCGTGGAAAGCACCCTTCATCGAGATGATTTTCTTTCTGGCTGTGTGACGCTTCGCCAGCTTGATTGCTGCTTCGACCGATTCGGTCCCGCTGTTGGCTAGGAGTACTTTGCCGAGGCCCTTTGGAGCCACAGCGACAAGCTTCTCCATGAAGCCGGCCCGGGCATCGTTGTAAAAGGAGCCGTGGCATGTGATCAGCCTTGCCGCCTGTTCGCTGATTGCCCTGACCACCGAGTCGTTGGCGTGCCCGACGAGGGCCACACCGATTCCGGTCATGAAGTCGAGGTATTCTTTGCCTGTGTCGTCCCAGACGACTGACCCCTTGCCGCGGACGATGGTGAGGGGGAACTTTTTGAACGCGGGCGCTCCGAAAGCCTCCTCGAGCTCTTCGATGGAATTCAATTGGCTATCACCGTGCAGGTATTGTGCGCGAGCGCTTTGGTCAATGGGCTGCTCCTTGTCCCTGAGCAAATTATCGCTTCTTTGACTCCGCCCTGCACTGCCTCACAAGGCCTCCGTCAAGCTTCAGGCCTTCCACGTTGGTCAGGAACACCACGGCATCAGCACTTGAACCAACGGCCACTGAAGAGGCAGCCCTGTCTCCGTCGACGTTCAGCGGCTCCCCGGCCTCGCTTGTCGCGACGGGCGAGACAACAGGCAGGTACCCATGGGAAAGCAGTAGGTCGATCAGTGAAGAGTTGACCTCTTTGACCCTTCCTGTGTATCCTCCGTCGATGGCCACCTTTCTTCCGCGCTCATCGACGATCACAAGCCTCGTCTTCCGCTTTGCTTGCATCAGTCGGCCGTCTGCGCCCGACAGTGAGATGCCCCTCACTCCTGCCTTACCGAGAGCCAAGACAAGTCTCTTTGCGAGCAGGCCGCTCATCACCATCTGGTAGATTTCTGCGGTTTCTTTGTCAGTGTATCTGCTCCTGACTCCTTCTGGAGACACGACGAAACGCTGCTCTTTTCCCAAGCGAGTCGCCATCTCGGTGACGACGTCTCCTCCTCCGTGGACGAGTACGAGCTGGTTAGTTGGTGATAGCGAGACTACGTCGTTGATGAGCGCCTCCGGGATCCTATCTTTCATCAGACTCCCTCCAATCTTCACCACGACCCTCATGTCTGTTACACCGGATGCAGGGGCGCCATCGCAATCCCCTCCTTCTCGTCGAAGCCGAACATCAGGTTCATCGACTGCACGGCATTGCCGGCCGCCCCTTTGATCAGGTTGTCAGTCGCGGAGAGGGCGACTATCCGCCCCGTCCTCTCCTCAATCTCGAACCCGACGTCGCAGAAGTTCGAACCGATCACAAGCTTCGGGTCGGGGAGGCGGAATGGGCCCTGCTTGTCCCGGACCAGGCGGATGAAGAAACTGTCTGCGTACATCGCCCTGTAGGCTTTCCAGATGTCCATTGGCCTTGGCCGGCTGTTGGTGAAGACGTGGGATGTGCTGAGGATGCCGCGCACCATGTTGACGGCGTGTGCCGACATGGAGACCTTGATCTGTTCTCCTGCCATTGAGGCGAGGACCTGCTCGATCTCGGCCGAGTGCCGGTGGCCTGCGGGCTTGTAGGGCCTGACGACGTTGTACCTCTCCGAGAAGTGGGTCGAGAGAGAAGGCTTGCCTCCGGCGCCGGAAGACCCAATCTTCGCGTCCACGACGATGTGGGCCATATCAATGCCGAGAGATTTCTCCTTTAGAAGAGGGGCGAGCGCGAGTATGGTTGTGATCGCCATGCATCCCGGTGAGGAGACCAGGCGAGCGCCCCTGACCTTCTCTCTGTTGATTTCCGGGATGGAGAAGATGAACTTCTCCAAGAGGTCGGGGCGGGGGTGGTCGTAGCCGTACCAGGTCGGGTATTGCGCCTTGTCACCAAGCCGGAAGTCTGCGCTGAGATCAATTACTCTTAGACCGGCGTCCGCGAGCTCCGGGACTACCTTCACCGATTCCCCGTGGGGAAGAGCTGCGAAGACCACGTCAAGGTCGGTGAGCTTCGATTTGTCGAGTGCGGTGAACTTCAAGTCGGTGATTCCTCTGAGGTTAGGATGAACCCTGAAGACGTACTCCCCTGCGTATTTCCTGGAGGTTGCCGCGGCCAGCTCAACTTCAGGATGCTGGAGAAGGAGTCGGAGCAGCTCTCCGCCGATGTAACCTGATGCTGCCAGCACACCCGCGCGGACCATGCTACCTTTTCACCGTGTGCGCCACGTATTCGATAATTCTCTTGGGAATGTCCACGTCGACGGCTGACTGGGCTCCCCTGAACTCCACGGTGTTGTTCACCTCGTGGACGACGTAGCCTGAGGATGACTCCATGGCATCTACTCCGAGGACTCCTCCTCCCACTGCTTCGCTGGCCCTGTGGACAATCTCCTTGAGTTCCGCATCGGGCTTGAAGGCCTCGGAGGTCCCTCCGCGGGCAACGTTGGTCCTCCATTCGCCGGGCGGGGCATGTCTGTGGACACAGGTAACGAGTCGGTCACCTGCCATTATGGCCCTGATGTCGCGCGGAGGCCTCTGAATGTACTCCTGAAGGTAGTACATGTGTTCAATCGGGTTGGCAAGCTCCTCCTTGTATTCGACCAGGGCCTGGAGCGTAGCCCTGTCCTTGACTATTGTCACCATCCTTCCCCAGCTCCCGACGAAGGGCTTGAGGACCAGAGGATACCCCAGCTCCTCTGCCGCGCCTTCGACTGCGTCGGAGGAGAGGGCAAGGAAGGTGCGCGGTGTCGGGACGCCTGCCTTCGAAAGGGCAATCGACGTTGCCAGCTTGTTGCTGCACACCTCGGCGACCGAATGGCTGTTGATTACCCGCAGCCCGGATCCTTCGAGTGTCTGAGAGAGGAGCAGAGATCTGTAGTGGCTAATGCAGCGCTGAAGGACGACGTCCCCGAACTCTGACCGCTTCTTGGCAACCTCGAAGTTTAGGCCTTTGACATCGATGAGGGAGGTCTCCAGCCCCGCTGACTCGGCCGCCTCCTTGAGCGCCTTCTCCTCCCACCTGAGCCGGTCGAAGGTTATTCCTAACTTCACTACTCGCCCCAGTCCTCCCCGACCTGCTCGGATGGCTTGAGAAGCACGGTGCCGTTATTGATCTCTGCCACTTCGTACTCCGACGAGCAGTCCTTGCAGGAGACTATCTCTCCCACGATGACGTCGTTGGGTACTGCTATCTGAGCTCCACATTCGTTGCAGCTTGTGTTCAATCCCTAGGTTTCACCTCCCGGGCTATGCCCGACGCTATCGTCTGTAGCTTCCTTTCCGCCTTCGCCAGCGACCGGCCGAGCTCCGTGAGCTTGGCCTTGTTGACAGAAAACTCCTCCTTGCGGACTTTCAGGTCCGCGGCAATGAACTTGGGGTTGCTTCCGCCTTCGGTGAAGATCCCGTTGAGGAAGTGTATGGGGTCGAGCAAAGCCTTTGCTGTGGGTCCGTCGATTGTCAGGCGCTTTCCGTGCTTGGAGGAGACTGATCCCATGTTCGCAGCGGCGATTTCGTCAAGGGGCCTCCCGGTTTCGAGAGACGTTCTTACGAGATGGCCGACAATCGAGTGTGCCTCCCTGAAGGACACCCCGTGCTCCTCGACCAAGTAGTTGGCCAGGGCGACCGCGGTCGACTTGTCGTCGGCCATGGATTCGCGCAACCGCTTTGGCTTGATTGTGACCGAAGCCAGTACTCCGCCTAGGACCTGCGCCGAGCTTATCGCGTCATCGAGGGCACGCCAGATATGCGGGGTGGCCTCCTGCAGGTCCAAGTTGTACGAGTAAGGGAGGGCCTTGAGGATGGCGCATGCGGCCACGAGGTCACCAATGACGGAGCCCGCCTTGGCCCGGACTGTCTCGGCGACGACGGCGTTCTTCTTTTGGGGCATTATGCTGCTCGACGCTGAGTAGGCGTCGTTCAACTCGATGAAGCCGAATTCAAACGTACTCCAGAGGATCAGTTCCTCTGCCATCCTGCTGGCATCAATCATTGTCATGGTGGCGCATGAAAGCGCCTCGACGCCCATGTCTCTGGATGAGACTGCGTCCATCGCATTCCTGATGACCCCTGAAAATCCGAGGGTCTGGGCGACGAACCCTCTGTCGATTTTGGCGGTGGTCCCTGCCATGGCTGCCGATCCCATTGGCGAGAGGTTCACCCTGGAGTAGAGCTGGAAGATCCTCTCTACGTCGCGCTGGAATGCGTCGAAGTAAGCGAATAGATGATGCGCCAGGGTGACGGGCTGAGCCCTCTGCAGATGGGTGTATCCCGGGATGAGGGTCGTGCCGTGCTCGTCGACCAGATTGAGAATCGTATGCTGGAGGGTTGCGATGGACGCAAGTAGTTCGATGACCTGGAGTCTCAGTTCCATCCGTATGGCCGTGGCAACCTGGTCGTTCCTGCTCTTGCCGTAGTTGAGGAAGCCCGCTGTCTTGACTCCCAGAGCGTCCACGGCCTCTTGCTCCAACTGTTGGTGGAAGTCCTCTGCCTTCTCGTCAGGAGCGACCTCTGACGAGGCTCCGAGGAGGAACCCCATGCATTTCGCTGCTGTGGTTCGGTCGACGCCCTCCCCTCTGACAAGGGCAGCCATATGGGCCATGTTCACTCCTATGATGTGGCGCGCAATCCGTCTGTCTGACGACATCGAGGAGGTGAACGCGAGGGCCTCGTCACTGGGCTTTCTTAGCCTTGGTCCTCGGATGTCCATTCTCCCTTTTTTCCTCAACGTGCGAATTCAGACTGGCTGCGACGCGCGACTGGAGTCCCCAGAGCTCGATGAAACCCACAGCGCTCTTTTGGTCGAAGGTTGAGTTGCGGCCGTAGGTCGCGAGGTCCACGTTGTAGATCGAGTAGTCGGATGATCTGCCTACGACCCAGGCCGACCCCTTGAAGAGCTTCATTCGGACAGAGCCAGTGACCCTGTGCTGGGTCGCAGAGATGAACCGGTCCAAGGCGAGGCGGAGCGGCTCGAGCCAGAGGCCGGAGTAGACGAGCCAGGCCCATTCCCTCTCCACGTGGGCCTTGAAGTCGAGCTCGTGCCGAGTGAGGACAAGCTTCTCGAGGTCCTTGTGGGCTTCGATGATCACCGAGGCCGCGGGGCATTCGTAGACCTCGCGCGATTTGATCCCGACCAGCCTGTCCTCGACGTGGTCGATCCTTCCGACGCCGTGGGAGCCGGCGAAGTCGTTAACATAGCTGACAAGCTTCAGGGGTTCCATCGAGCGCCCGTTCACTTTCGTCGGGACTCCTTCTTGGAAACCAAGCTCGAGGTATCCCGGTTCGTCGGGGGCCTCCTCGGGTGAGGAGGTCCATTCGAAGGCGTCCGAAGGCGGCTCCGTGTCCGGGTTCTCCATTTGCCCGCTCTCAATCGACCTTCCCCAGATGTTCTGGTCCACACTGTAGATTGACTTCGATGGTTTGACTGGAAGACCTCGCTTCTGAGCGTAGATTATCTCCTCGTCCCTGCTCATGTTCCACTCCCGTACTGGGGCTATCACCAGCAGCGATGGATTCATCGCCCTAACGGTAACATCGATTCTGACCTGGTCGTTGCCTTTGCCGGTGCAGCCGTGTGCGACCGCGGTCGCGCCCTCCCTTTCTGCGACCTCCACGAGCTTCTTTGCAATCAGAGGCCTTCCCAAAGCGGTGCTCAGAGGATATTTTCCCTCGTAGAGGGCGTTAGCCTTCACCGCCGGAAGGACGTAGTCTTTGAGGAACTCCTCCTTCGCGTCGACGGTGTAGTGATTCTTCGCGCCGATGAGCTTGGAGCGTCTTTCAATCTCGTGCAGGTCGTCCCGCTGACCAAGGTCCAGCGTGACGGTAACGACGTCCATGTCGTACTTCTCCTGGAGCCACTTGACGCAGACTGATGTGTCTAGACCACCAGAAAAAGCGAGGGCAACAGTCCTGCGCAATTTGAGACGAACGGACTGAAGAACGCTTTTATAGATTATGGACAGGAAAAATGTGATTTGGTCAGGCGTGACCCAAAACTGGCCAAGGGCGTCTCTGTGACCAGAGCAGTCAGGGATGAGGTGGGGTCTGACCTCTCCATCCAGGACGCCATAGCCAGGGACTACGTCAACCTGAGCGCACTCTCGAGGCTTCTCGTCCCCAAGGTCGCGGCGCGGACTGGGAGGAAGGTCAAAGACGTCAAGGAGGTCGGCATTTCCACCGCCCTCAAGAGGCTGAAGAGCTCCTATTCTCCCAGCTCCGCTAAAGTAAGCAAAGTGATCGCAAAGAGTGTCGTCAACGTCAGGACCCACGTCTCCAGACTGTCGGTCGAGAAGACAAGGAGGTCACTGCAGACTGTGAGCACCCTGCTCACGGACTACAACGAGGATTTCATTCAGGTCTCAGAGTCGCTCTCTTCCATCACCCTGATCTTTGACCAGAGGCTCCATGGCAGGGTGAAGAGAGCTCTTGCGGGGGCCGAGTTTCTTCAGGAGGGCGAAGGAGGCGCGGCGATAACTGTGCACAGTCCACGGGAGATCATCACTACACCCGGATGCATAAGCTCCTTCTACAACCAGCTCTCCAGGAGACGCGTGAACGTCGAAGACACGGTTA
>WNFB01003981.1_pt1 | contig 13085 bp, 14 predicted proteins | sample 5400501 | NCBI WGS metagenome assembly WNFB01 (sample SAMN13153341, study PRJNA577476) | soil metagenome | isolation source: 200 cm saprolite under Douglas fir tree site 2 hole 1 | place: USA:California | collected 2015-04-18
CCGCCCACACCGTAAGAATCCAGCGTTCCGAGAATCAGAGCGATTCTTCCGTCGACCCCTCCCATGGGTCCTGTCGATTTCAAAAGTTCTTAGAGGTACGGATCGTTCCAGTCTGGTGGAACCTCCGAAGCTCGCATTATGGCACGCCCGTAGCTTTCATGCGGCCTCACTGGTGTTGTAATTTTTCGAAGGCTTTCATGTCTCGCATTTCATGGATGGTCCATACTTAGCGAGTTGGCGTAGTAGCCTGTGCCTTCGCCCACGCATGCTTAATGAGAACCGTTCTTCCCCATCCGTGATGAGCGAACTCTTCCGGACTGGGCAACTTGTCAATCTCAAACCACTTCGTCTCCGCGACCGTCGTTCCTGATGATACTTTCATTGTTCGAGGAAAGGCGAGATAGTCGAAGATCAAGTGCCAGGTCTGATTGTTTCCGACGAAGGATTCTATCTCTGCGAGCTTCAGGGTCGCGTCGTCTATTCCTACTTGTTCCATCAGGATGCGCTTCGCGGCCTGTTCCGGGTGTTCCAGGTGATGGAGGTCATCATTGGGCAGGAACCATCCCGGTTGACCATCTGGACCTACTTTGTATTTTACGAGTAAAGCGGAACTGTGGTGCAGGGCTGCAATGTGGGCAACCAGGGTATGCTTGTTACATTCCAACGCTGGAAAACGATAGGCATGTATTCAGTTAATAGATTGATAATAGACTCGAATTCGCATAGCCTTGAGAAAGGCGTTCCCTTGACGCGGGTCAGAGACGTTAAGCTGTGTGTATTTTGATGTTCTAGGGATGGTCAGAATTGGTAAGGATGGAGATTGTCTTTCTCGGGACGGGAGGCGCTGAGACTACCCCGAGAGTCGGATGCGTTTGTCGTGTCTGCAAGGAAGCTAGACTGAAGGGGGGGCGGTTCTCGCGGAACGGTCCCGCTCTATTTCTGACCGGGGCCAGAATTCTGTTCGATACTTCTGAAGATGTGGGCCAGAGCCTGGAAAGGGAGAATGTCCACCAGGTGGACCATCTCATCTACACCCATTGGCACCCCGACCATACCGGGGGCATGCGGGTTCTGGAACAGCTCAACATGGACTGGCTTCACCGTGAGCGTTCAAGGGTGACGGATGTCTGGTTGCCGGTGTGGGTCCGGGACGACTTCAAGAAAATGCTGGGCCTCTACGACCATCTCGCATTCATGGAAAAAATGCACATTGCGAGAATCAGGGAAGTAGGGGAAGGTGAAACATTCCAGGCCGGGGGAGTGAAGATTCGCGCATATCCCATGGTCCAACCTGGACTGACAGCATTTCTTCTCGACACGGAAGGAAAACGCGTGGTCTTAGCCGTCGACGATACCAAAGACTGGAATCCGAACGATGAACTACTGCGGCCGGACATCCTAGTTTTGGAGAGTGGCTGGTTCGACCACGACCTCAAGGGCCGACTGATAATGCCTGAGAAACATCCTATCCGAGAAGGAGAAGCTTCCTTCAAAGAAACCCTCAGCTTTATTGATCGGATACAGCCACGGCGAACCTACCTAACTCACATCGAGAACCTGTGGGACCGATCCTACAAGGACTACCTCAAGCTCGAACAGGAATACGCAAAGTACAAGCTACACTTTGCTTACGACGGACTCCGAGCTCCAATTTCAAGCGCATAGTTATCTCAAAGTTAGACAGTTTCAGTTCCAAGACAAACCCATGAAGCCGAAAGCACATACGGTTAGTACCAAATTGCGAAGATACCGTGTTGCGTATCGACGAAAAAACTTGATCAACCCTATCCTTCTTTTCGTTTCTAGGTTCAACGAGTGCCTAGAGTTTTACAGAAAGGTCTTCGGCCTAGGACTGTTACATAGGGTAGGTCAATGGGCTGAATTGGATGCTGGAGGCTGCGTTCTCTCGTTGCATGGTGGTTACAAAGGAAAAAGAGCTAGCCAGGGGCAACCTCTTGCTTTACACTTCATTTGCGAAGATATTGAGAAGACCCGGGGCCTTGTCGCAAAATACGGAGGACACATGGTCCACCAGGCTCGCCTCATTGACTTTCGTCCTGACGAACTCGTGACCGCGGTGGAAGCTAGGTTCAGCGATCCTGACGGGAACCAATTCGAACTCCGACAAGTTGTATCAGTAGGCTAAACACGAGTCCCGACATCGAAGAAATTCACACCAAGATCCCAGTCGCGTGTATTGCACAGGAGTCACTGAGAACCAAGCCACTTTAGGCCATGTTTAAGAGCTCAGCGAGCCGCAATGCTCACAGCCTATGACTTTCTCGACCGCGCAGCAGGCTGTGCCCATTCGGGAGGGATGGGCTGAGAACGGAAGCGTTAGACTTCACTATGTTGAAAGCAATTGGGATGCACCCTCTACTCTCAATCCGATAGTTTACGCGCACAGCGCGTTCGGAACCGCAGAGGATTTCATCCCGGAAATGAAGGCGCTTTCGCCCAGAAGATGCGTTGCAGTCAGCCTTAGGGGACGTGGGAACAGCGATGCCCCGGAAACCGGCTACTCGTTTGACCAAAATGTTTCTGATTTCGAGACGATAGTCAACCATCTAAATCTCATGAACCTCTGTGTTATGGCCTGGTCCGTCGGGGTAACGTACTCACTAGCATACGCAGCTAGGCATCCAGAAACTTGTCTCAGGACTGATCCTACTTGACTACCCTGCTCGGCATCCCAAATGGCCTGCTAGGTGGGCGGAACGATGGCTAACCGAACCGTCGATAAGAGATAACCCCGATCGGATAAGGGGACTACGTGGACTCGAACGAGAATCCACAGAAGTTGTTCTCTGGGACAAACTGGCCGAAGTCAAGTCTCCTGTTCTTGTTATAGGTGGCGGTGCTGAAGGAGCTCTGCTCAAACAGGAGCACGTCGAGATGTACCGACAGCGTGGTCGAAACTTGGAAGTAGTCATTTTTCCAGATTCTGGACACAATGTGTCGCAACCTGACTATGACAGATTTATCCGTACAATTACCAAATTCCTCGAGTCTATAGATGCATTGCGGAGTCCGACGAAAGCCTAGATCCTAGCCGCCCTCACAGCCGAGTCCCCAGACGTGGTGGACCGTATAATTGTACCCTGTTATTGTCGTGACCGGTAGTTCGATCGGAATCCTCGCCCTAGCATGGTTCATGAAAAGGCGTGGAGCAAAGCCGAAAGACCATCGATCAGTCTGCATCGTCCTAATCCAACTACCATGCCAAACCAGTTTATGCTGATTGTGCCTCGAACGGTTCTAGAAAGGGTCAGCTCGTTCTAAACAAATAGCTTGCCGTCCTTCACGATGGTCTTGTCGTCGATGGTTACCGTAGCTTTGGTCACGGAGGCCCAGAAGCCGCGATGATCCGACTTGTTCTTCCCACCCTTTTCCGAGTTGTCACCGAAACCGATCGTTACTCCTCCTAGAACCTTATCGTCTTGGGTGAAGCCGTGACGAAGCTTGGGGTTTAGCCCGAACCCGAAGAACGCGAAACGGTCGATATCTCCACGTCCCTCTTTCAACCATCGACCAAAGGCTGTAGAATGGAAGGCCGAGGAATGTCCCCTTATGCGACCCTTTTCAACCTTCAAAGCTAGTTTCTCGATTCGGCCCTCCTTGACTAGGGACAGTATCGGAGCATCAAAGACTATTTTCCCCTCGGCACTCGCTTCGTCCGCGGTAGTTTCTACTCCTCCCGCTGGCAAGAAGACCACTCGCCCCTTCCGAACCATCTCGTCATCGGCTAGTCCATAGCCGTCGTCGACAGGGCGTCTGTCCAACCTGAACCTGAAATCTGTTCCGTGGGGTGAAGTGACGTGCACTTCTCCTTCCCCGCCGATAGTCTCGGCGAGGCTTCTGGCGTGTTTGGCGATCCCTTGATAATCGGCCATGCATCCATCGAACATCATCTTCCTCCAATCCTCATAGTTCAGTCCGAGGGCTTTTGCAGTTTCTGGGGTAGCGAGGGTCGCCTCGATGCCCAACATTCTTACTCCTCTGGTCTTGGCAATGGATTTCCATTCTCTTACGAAATTGTTGGTTTCCAGGAACCAGCGGGTGACGAGATTGCGTCGTTCTCGGGGAATTCTGTCCCAGGGGACTGGTCTGCTGGGTCCAAGAGTGTAAATGTAGACATCAGTACTCTTCAGCGTCGCTGCCATCTGCTCGGGCAGCCTGTCGAGCAGCGCGACCGGTGTTTCTAGGATGGACCGTAACCAGAGGTCCTGCTGCTGGATCGTGGTAAGAATGTCACAGCCCCGCTTTCTGCATTCCCAGGCCAGTTGAGTAGCGAGGTCTATAGTATGGTCCCAGCTGTTGATCCATACGCGCTCGCCTCGCCTGAGATCCAGACAAACATCGAGTACTTGGTGGGCGAGCGCTTCTCGACTCACCATATTTCTCGCAATCAGCGAAGAACGTATTTAGACTAGCCCAAATGTCGCACGAGAGAAATCAAGGAACTGCGAACGAGTCCACAAACGTAATTCTAGAGAGAGTTCCCACCGGCTGGTATGTCACTTGGCTAGGATCTCCCCCAGTTCTCCCGCAACCCCCGCAAGAACTCGAACTCTCAACACTCACTGGGAGAGCATTTGCTCGCAGCGGGAGTCGGGGACGGTTGCGTGGCTTATGCGGCACACATTAACCTAGAATGGCAGTGGATGTACTGATGACAGAGGAATTGTATCAAGAGCTAGAAGTTCACCCCTTCAAGGTTCAGGTCTCACAGGAAATAATAGATGAGGTTTCGAAACGCTTAGCCAAGACTCGATTCCCTGACGAGGTGGCGATGGCAGGCTGGGACTATGGCTCAAGCCTGACCTACATGAGAGAGCTAGTGGACTATTGGCGTAACAAGTTCAACTGGAAGACCCAAGAACGCCTCCTCAACGCTTTCCACCACTACAAGGCTACTGTTGGAGAATCAACGATTCATTTCGTTCAAGAGAAAGGAAAAGGGCCTAGCCCTCTGCCTTTGATCATTAGTCACGGCTGGCCAGACTCGTTCGCCGGGATGCTAAAACTCGTTCCATTGTTGACTGATCCTAGCAGCTTTGGTGGCGACCCTTCGGACGCTTTTGACGTTGTGATTCCGTCCCTGCCGGGATATGGCTTCTCGGATCGGCCCAGCAAACGTGGCAGGTTGAAAGTCTACGAAACATGGTCGCAACTCATGACTAGAGTTCTCGGCTACAAACAGTATGGGGCCCAAGGCGGCGATGTTGGTGCTGGCATCACATCCGACCTCGGAGGCTGTTGTCCCGATGAAGTAGTTGGAATTCATCTCCACTCTGATCTAGCTCTTCCAGACCCTCTGCCTGACCAGTCCCTGTTATCCGGGGCTGAGAAGAAGTATCTGAAACGGATGGAGGAGTGGGAAAAGGAGGAGGGCGCATACGGCCATCTTCAGGGAACCAAGCCCCAAACATTGGCTTATGGTCTCAACGATTCACCTGTAGGTTTAGCGGCTTACATCGTCGAAAAGTTCCGTGCTTGGAGTGACTGTAAAGGGGACCTTGAGAGAAGATTCTCTAAAGACGAGTTGCTGACGAACGTTATGATTTACTGGGTTACTCAGACGATAAACTCGTCCATGAGAGGATATTACGAATATCAGCACAACCCCGGAGCCTGGAGAAAGGGCCGGGTAGAGGTACCTACTGGAGTGGCCATGTTCTCAAACGACCTCGTCTTCCCCTATCCCATGCCTCGAGAGATGGCGGAGCGATCCTACAACATACAGCATTGGACCCAGATGTCCACGGGCGGACATTTTGCTGCGAGAGAAGAACCCCTACTATTAGCCGATGACATACGAGCGTTCTTCCGACCCCTCAGAGCGCAACTACCGACTCCTCGTTAGATCTCAACTATCATCTCTTGGATGGAAAACCTTCATGAGCCTGACTCATCATATTCCCAGGAAATGTCCCGTAATCCCGGCACTGTCGATAAAGACATTGCTGACGAGTTCGACGATCTAGCCTGCGACTTTTGCGATCGGTACGAGAAATCCGGGCTTACCCGCAGCAGCAAGATTCTCTTGCAATATTTGCTGGAAGAAGGACTTCCCGGAAAAACTGTCTTAGACCTCGGTTGCGGCACCGGATCCTTCACCATTGAGGCTCTCAAAGAAGGCGCAGCCCAATGTGTCGGTGTGGACCTATCTCCTGAAATGATACGGACCGCGAACGAGCTAGCCACCAAAAGCGGGCTCTCGGATAGAGTGAAATTTACTCTTGGAGACGCGGCTAGTGTTCAGCATCCCGTTTCGGACGCCGTCGTCATGGACAAAGTGATCTGCTGCTACCCCGAGGATGAGGCTCTACTCAAGAACGCCTCACAATCATCCAGTAATATTCTTGGATTTGTCGTCCCACGGGACGAAGGACTCCTCAAGGTTCCACTCAGGCTGGGCATCGGAATTGTCAACCTCGTTGAAAAATTACGAAAGAGAAAGGCACCCATGTACCTCCATTCTCTGAAGAAGATTGACAGACTGTTGAAAACCGCCGGATTTGTTCAGAAGAGAAAGACCAGCTCAAGATTCTGGCTCGTCTTCCTCTACAAGCGAGCTAAGGTTTGAAGCCCCATTTGGATTAGTCGGGTTACCATCGTTATGCCTCAGTGGGGAGTAATTTTTGCTCTCGACCATGGGCTATCCGATTCCAGTATCTGGTACGAGGGTTTCGTCGGGATCTTCTATTTCTCCGAATGATGAGCCAGCATCTCGGCCGGCTGAGGAACCTAGTGTGGGGTAGATTTTCGCGACCTGTCGGAACAGGTCTGAAAGCTTGTCTGTTTTTGCTCGGATGTCTTTTCCGAGTCTTCTAGTTAGGACCTCGGCGCAATGGTTGACGACCATTCGTCTACCGCTCCCTAGAACCTCCTTCAAGGCCTGGTCAAACTCTTCGATTCCCTGCGGCAGACCTTTCAGGTCAATGTTGTGTCTCCGTCTCGCATAGTGAAGTATGAGTTCTGCCGTTGCGCCCCCGAGACTCTGAAACGCTTCCTCGACAGAATCCCTGAGTTGCTTGGCTATGTCTGGCGGAAGATGGACGAGCCGGAATAGGTTGCGGTAAGACATTTGCTGGGCCTGCGTGCGAGCCCCTCTGCCCTGTCTTACAAATACCGTAACTGGGATGGTTAGCTCGGAGTTGCACGTGTCATAGCATGTATTGACGATGTTGGTTAATTCTTGGAATTGAGAAGAGCCCGGGCTTCATTCATGAACTCTTCACCCTCGAAAATCGAGTGTTTCATGGGATTGCCGTTAATGTAGACGCAGCCCTGAATGAGACCTCTGCTCTTGGCCACCTCTGGCTTTTCCCACATGTTTACCATTTCAACCGAGACATTGGGATCGAGGGCCCTCACTGCCTCAGCAATCTTGTCGTTGAACTGGTGCGTGAAGATGCATGTCGGTTCGTAGAAGATTTTGGCACCCTTCTCCTTGACAGGTTTTGGATTGTTCTTCCTCGGCCTGGTCAGGCCTCCCCGAATGGAGTACTCTAGCTCGTGAGGCTTGCCTTCCGGTCTCTCTTTGAAACCCATCCGTTTCCAGAAGTCTGTCTGCGAGAGACCGCAGCCCGGAGGGTCAAAGCTGACGGTTTCTAATCTATCATAATTGCCCTGGGCCTTCACATCAGCAACTACTCTCTTGAAGAGAGCTTTGCCGTGGCCCTTTCCCTGCTGGGCAAGATGGACGAAGCTACACCTGACATGGAGGGTCTTAGGGTCGGGATCTTTCAAGAAGGGTATTGAGCTCTCGGGGTAGTACGATATCTGGCCCACGGGCTTGTCGTCAACGTAGAGAATCTTGGAGGGAGGGCCAGACCGCTTCAGCATGTTTCGAATCCATTGCTTCTTCTCCTTAATCCCCTTCTGAACAGCGGGTTGCTCAACTGGTTGCTCATCGCGACAAACAGAAATTCTATCGTCGAGTAGGTCTTCCTTCAAGTCCTCAATTCGAATGTCTTTGGTTTCCAAGTCGTCTTATTCCAATGAAGAATGCTCTACTGCTGAGACTAATCATTTTCGATCAAGACTAGACTTCAGTCCCTCCCTTCTGCTTGGGAATCATGTCCTGAACGAGCTTCTTGAATTGTGTGTCTACGGAAGTGTCCTCTGCATTCTTCGCTCGAAGAATGGATACAGCTAAGCCTCTACTGCCTTCGCCCCGAGTCAACGGAACTTAGTCCACAGAGGGTTATGAAAGTGTCACGAGCACTCTCCCCTTACAGTGCCTCATGACCGCGACTCTCGGTAAGCTTTTTTACTGGTCCGATAGCTTATTAACATGCTATCCTTGTAGAAGGTTAGTCGTGATCCCAGTCAAGCGTCTACTCCCAATTGCGTGCGCCTTGCTACTCTTAGGACTCTCCATGCATCTGGTTTCACCGAATCATCCGTTGATCCCCAGCGTAAGGGGATCGAATAGAACAATTTCTCTGGTAGGCTACTATCCCTCAGGCTGGAACAGTTCGCAACCGTCGGGCTCCAATCCGACAATTACTGTTACTCAAGGAGATACCGTCACGATGCAACTCTCTAGTGGAGACAGCTTGCCTCATCGGTTCCTAGTCGATTTTGATAATGACGTTAACCCGGCGGATACAACGGATTGCCCTGCAACGGACCCGTGTTCAGGCACGTTCGCCTCTAGCACAATTACAACTTATACATTCACAGTCAGTTCAACAATCACCCCGGGCAACTACAAGTACATCTGCGTCATTCACTATCCCTACATGGTAGGGACCTTTGTCGTCCAAGCAGCACCGACGCCTGATTTCACAATGGCATCGAATCCTTCTTCCATGACGTTCCTCCAAGGCTCGTCAGGCACGGCAACCATCACCGTAACAAGCATTAACGGTTTCAGCGGCCCCGTTAACTTGGCCGCCACCGTTTCTCCGGCTGGACCTACCCCCTCTCTGAGCCCGACCAGTGTCATGGTCCCTTCCGGCACGTCAGCTACTTCTACTCTAACCGTGTCCACAACCTCCTCCACCTCTTCGGGCACTTACACTGTTACAGTCAAGGGAACCAGCGGGTCAACATCGCACACGACCACAATTACAGTCGTGGTCAACGCCCCGGCCTCACAGGACTTCACCATTGCAGCTTCTTCACCGGCCACGGTCAATGCGACCCAGTCTGGAACTTCCACGATCACAATTACCCCCCTGAACGGTTTCAATGGAATTGTGACTCTAGTCGACAGCGTGCCTGCGGGTCTAACTTGTGGCGTTATCACACCCAGCAGTGTCACGGGATCTGGAACTGCAACCGTTTCGTGCAGCGCAAATGCTGCTGGAACTTTCACTCTGACTGCAACTGGAACCAGTGGTTCACTAGTCCACACTGCCACAGCTAGTTTCAACTTTGTAGACTTCACCCTCGGCCCTAGTCCGGGCTCGCTGAACATCACTCAAGGCAGCACAGCAAGTTCCACCATAACCCTGACTAGTCTCAACGGCTTTTCAGGGGTCCTCAGCATAACCGGAACGGTATCTCCTCCAGGGCCGACCGTATCATTCAACCCCACTTCTGTATCACTGTCCGCCGGAGGAACCGGAACCTCAATGATGACAGTGTCAGCAGTCGCTGGCTACTATAGTTCAGTAGCCACTGGAAATTACTTAATCAACGTAACAGCAACTAATGGATCTCTACCCCATTCAAAGACCGTTGCTGTATCTGTAAACTCTCCGACCTCGACAACTCCGCCACCTTTCGGTGTAGGAAGCTTACCGGTCGCTGTTCTGATCGGGGTCGGAGTCGCCATCGCTGCGGCCGTTGGGGTTGTAGTATACTTGGTGAGAAGAAAGCCTGTTGTTGGCTAGGACCCCCCGTTGTCTTCAATCAGAAAAATGAGAGAAGAGCCATCTCTGCATTATCCTTAGTTGCCAAACGCTTTACAGCTAGCCGAATTGCGTAGCGGGATGGATAAGGATGATAGCGCGCATTTGGCGAGGGGTAACGCCTGAATCTAAAGCAGATAGATACGTCAGCTATCTGAAGAAGACAGGAGTGAGAGAGTATAGGTCACAAAGGGCAATCGGGGAGTGTGTGTCCTACAACGTGTGATAGATGGTAGGGCTGAATTCGTCTTGATCTCTTTGTGGGACTCGTTGGAGGCTGTTCGCAGATTCGCCGGACCTGATGTGGAGAAAGCAGTGTTTTATCCAGAAGACAAGGATTTCCTGGTCGAACTTGAATCTAAGGTGTCGCACTACCAAGTCATGGTCGCCGAGTAAGTCGAACTGAGCATCCCTAACGCAGCGACCCAAGGAGGGTCCTATCGATCTCTGAGATCGTTCGTCGACCGGTCAAGGCCATTGCGGTCGCCAAGTCAGTCTTGAGGAGGGAGAGCAACTTCGCCACCCCAGCCTCTCCTCCCGCCGCGAGGGCCCAGAGAACAGGACGTCCGATGCCAACTGCCTTCGCCCCTAAGGCGAGGGCAACTAGAATATCGCTTCCTCGACGAACGCCACTGTCAAGATAGACCTGGACCTCGGACCCTACAGTCTCCACAACCTCGGGGAGAACATATAGGGACGCAGACGCTCCGTCGAGTTGCCGTCCCCCGTGATTAGAAACCACCACACCTTTGGCCCCGTGATCCACCGCGCTACGAGCATCGTCCCCCGTGAGAATTCCTTTCACCACAATTGGAAGTCTGGTAATCTTCCTGAGGCTATACAATACGTCCCATGTGAATGACGCGTCCTTCCGGACCGTGAAATTCTGACCCTGCTGAATGGGATTCCTCGAGGGTGCGAGAACACTTTCTCCATTCCCGACTTCGCGGGATTCGATGGAGTATCCGGCGATGGTCTGCCGGTCACGTGTCGCCTGAACAGGCATGTCAACTGTGAGAACCAGGGCCGTGTAACCGGCTTTTTCGGCCCGTTCTACTAGCTTCCGAGTGACGGCGAAATCCGGCTGGAGATAGAGCTGAAACCATCGGGGACCTTTCGGCGCCGCTTTCGCAATATTCTCCAGCGAGAGTGAAGAGAGAGTGCTAAACATAGCGAGGACATTTGCTTCACTCGCAGCCTTGGCCGTTCCTGCCTCGGCATCAGAGTGAAGGATACCCTGTGAGGCAGCAGCTGTAACGTAGAAAGGAACGCTGACTTTCTCCCCAAGAATTGTTGTAGTCAGGTCGAGCTTCGTCACGTCGACCAAGACCCGAGGCCGCAATGTCCGTCGCTGAAAAGCCTCCAAGTTCGCTCTCAGCGTACATTCATCGCCTGCGCCTCCCTGGACATAGGCCCAAGCGGGCGCACTCACTTTCCTTGAGGCCGCCTCCTCGAGATCACTTAGTGTCAAAAACCCGCCCGCGGCCTCGTCCATAACGTCCCGCCCCTTCGTTATCGATTGTCCATCCATGGTTTATCCTCAGCCAAGGCTCTTCCTTCATGCAGAAGGTCTTTGCCAGACTCTAGCAGCCCCGGAATCTCGTCCGTCGAGAATTGGCGGAGGATGTTCTTGTATCGTTCAACCCAGAGAGAAGGCGGTCCGTAAAATCTTGTGGCGTCTCGGAACACTACGTCTGGCGTTCTCTCATATCCAGCTATGATGAAAACGAAAGCTAGAATGAAGCGGAATTCTGCATAGACAAGGTTGACTAGGTCGCGCCTGTCGTAATTGTAGAGCGGCACAATCCTATTCTTGAACCAGGCTTCAGAGTCCGATTGCTGGACCATGTAGACGGGTCCCTTGGGTTTCCCTTTGAAGTGGTTCCATATCTCTCGATATCCCAGCTGCAGCTCAGATAGGAGCTCCTCGGCCTTGGTCAGGGTCCGCGGAAAACCCAGTAACCCGCCGAACCCTTGAAGGAGGTCACTCCGGTGCAGTTTTGCTGTAGCCTTCTCAAGACGGCTTACCACGCGTCGATGGGTCAGATTCACACCAGCCGACAGAGTGAAGATTTCGGCCAACGATTGTGAGACAGTGGTAACCCATGCAAGGGCTGAGTAAGGATCCTGAGAGAGCGCGTTTTCAGCCCAGACCAAACAACTCTGGGTTCGAACTAGCAGAGCATCGAGCGCTTGCTGAACGACCTCATCTCTTACACGGGACCCGAGTTCTCGTGTGAGAATTCCAGAAGGATCATGAACCGGTCTTGTCTCGTAGGGAATTTCGCTGAGTTGGTTCTCTCCGAAGTAGCCGTAGTCGACACTGACCTCTTGCTCAGTCGTGATGATCTCCTTCGGCTTGTCGCCCTTCACAACCACTTCTATGTCCAGATCCGACCCGGGCCAAATGTCGTCGTAGGCTAATGATCCGCAAACCCCCACCGCGAGCACATCATTTCTAGCCTTGAGTTTGCTTACTTCTCTCACGAGAACCCCTCGCCATGGGAAGGGAAGGTTGGCCGGCTCGAACGGCCTGATATCAGACCTTTCCAAAAGCGATACTCAGGAAGGTAATCCTAGAAACACCACTTTCGAATACTATTCTTTGAGTTCTCGTATCAGCTGTTTTGCTATTGTCAGCCTCTGAATGTCATTTGTTCCCTCGTAGGTCTTGATTATCTGAGAATCTCTCAGGAATCGTTCTACTGGATACTCGGTAGCTACGCCATAACCGCCATGGATCATCATTGCGAGCAATGCTAGTCGCTCCGCCGTTTCTGTTGATGTGACTTTCGCGATGGATGCTGCTTTGACGAAGTCTTTTCCCTGATCCTTCAAAGAGGCTGCCCAGTAGGTCAATAGTCTCGCAGTGTGCAATCCCATAGCCATTTCAGCCAGCTTGTACTGCACCTGTTGAAAATCGATCAGCGGCTTCTCGAAACTAGTCCGGGTCTGAGCATAGCTAATCGCGGCCTCATAGGCCGCTTGAGCAATACCTACGCCTTGGGCTGAAACGTCAACCCGTCCCCTGTCGTACGTTTTCACGCCGATGTAGAATCCATCACCCTCCTTCCCCACAAGATTGTCCTTCGGGACCTTCACATGATCTAGAATGAGTTCTGTTGGCTGTGAGCCCCGTAGGCCTATTGTTTCGATCTTGCTGCCAACTTGGAATCCTTCCGTTCCCTTTTCGACGATGAAGGCGCTGAGACCCTT
>WNFB01003983.1_pt1 | contig 13081 bp, 11 predicted proteins | sample 5400501 | NCBI WGS metagenome assembly WNFB01 (sample SAMN13153341, study PRJNA577476) | soil metagenome | isolation source: 200 cm saprolite under Douglas fir tree site 2 hole 1 | place: USA:California | collected 2015-04-18
CCAGGACAGCCGCTACTGGGGGTTCGTCAAGCGCGACAAGATCAAGGGCAAGGCGTTCCTGACCTACTGGTCGTGGGACGGCGACCATTACTGGCTCCGCTGGTGGCGACTCGCGCGCTACATACCATAGATAACTCGGAGGGGGGCTCCGCCCCCCTTCCGAAGCCTCCCCCCGAGGAAGGGTTGCGCGGGCAAAGCCCGCGCTCGAACCGCGGTTACTCCGACACGCCCCTGGCGAACGCCGCGCGGGCTGGTGACTCCGGTTCAATCCTTGCGGACAATCCGCCAGCATCTGACTCGCTCGGGTTCTATGTTCACGTCCCGTTCTGTGCGCAGCGCTGCCACTACTGCAGCTTCAACACGGCGCCCCTCGACGAGGACGCGATGGCGCGCTACCTGGCGGCCCTCGAGCGCGAGCTCGACCTGCTCGGTGGGCTCGGGTGGGCGCCGCGCGTGCGGGTCGAGACCGTCTTCTTCGGCGGCGGGACGCCGTCGCTCCTCGACCCCGAACCGCTGGCGGCGATCCTCGCGCGGCTCCGGGACCGGTTCGCCGTCGCCCCCGACGCGGAGACCACGGTCGAGTGCAACCCCGAGAGCGTGACGCGCGAGAAGCTCGAGGCGTACCGGGCGGCCGGGGTGAACCGCCTGAGCCTCGGTGTCCAGTCGCTCGACGACGCGATCCTGCCCCGGCTCGGCCGGCTCCATGACGAGAGGGGCGCGCGCCTGGCCTTCGAGGCGTCACGCGACGCCGGCTTCTCCAACGTCAGCGTGGATCTGATGTACGGCCTGCCCGGGCTCGACCCCGAGGGCTGGAGCCGCACGGTCGACGCGGTGCTCGACTGGCAGCCCGACCACCTCTCCGCCTACGGCCTCACGCTGGACGCGGGAAGCCTCTGGGGCGCCGCCGGCGTCGGCGGTCTCCCGCCCGAAGAGACGGTGGTGGCGCAGTACTGGCGGCTCACGCGAGCCGCGGCGGAGCGCGGCTTCGAGCACTACGAGATCTCGAACTACGCGCGACCCGGCTTCCGCTCGCGCCACAACCAGATCTATTGGCGCGCGGCGGAGTACCTCGCGGCGGGGCCGGGCGCGTGCGGCTTCGTCGGTCGCGTCCGCTACGCGAACGCGCGGGCCACGCCCCGCTACTGCCAGACGCTCGAGGAGGGCCGCCTCCCGGTCGACACGTTCGAGGAGGTCACGCCGCGCCAGCGGCTCGCCGAGCGGCTCATCCTCGGGCTCCGGACCGCCGACGGCGTGCCCGCGGCGTGGCTCGACGCGCGGCTCCTAGGCGACGCACCGCTCCGGCGCACGATCGCCGCGTGGCGTGAGGAGCGACTCCTGGCGGATGCCGGCGACCGCGTCCGGCTGAGCGCGGCGGGCTTCCTCGTCTCGGACGCGCTGTTCGTCGACTTGCTATAATTCTGGCTGATGGACGTCCGTCATCGCGAGGTCCTGATCGCCGTCATCCGTGAATATGTCGACTCGGCCGAACCGGTCGGATCGCGCGTGCTGGCCAGGCGCCACTTCCCCAACCTCTCCGCCGCGACCATCCGCAACGCGATGGCCGATCTCGAGGAGATGGGCTACCTCGCCCAGCCGTACACGAGCGCCGGGCGGGTGCCGACGGACAAGGCGTACCGGTTCTACGTGAACTCCTTCCCGCCGTCGCATGCGCCGGAGGCGCCGGCCGCGACCGGGACGCTGCCCACGCGGCACTCGGGGATCGAGGGCTTCATGGAGCGGACGTCGTCGCACCTGTCGGTCGCGACGAAGCTGACGGGCCTCCTGCTGGCGCCGCCGCTCAAGCACACGACGCTCGCCCGGGTGGAGCTGATCCCCCTCGAGAAGGACCGGGCGCTCGCCGTCCTCGTCACGGACGCCGGCTGGGTCACGGCCCGGGCGGTCACGCTCGAGCCGCCGCTCTCCGCCGACGAGGTGCGCTCGATCGGGCGCGAGCTCTCGCGGCGGTTCCGCGGGCGGACGGTCGAGCAGGTCGTGGACATGGAGTCGTCACCGAGCGACCCGCTCGACACCCTGCACACCCGCGCGCGCGCCGTCACCGAGCAGATCCTCGCGCTGCTGAAGGGACGCACGCTCTACGTCAGCGGCGCCATCAACATCCTCGACCACCCCGAGTTCTGGGACATCGAGACCACGCGCGACCTGCTGCGCACGTTCGAGCAGAAGGAGCGCCTCGCCGACCTCATGACCGTACTCGCCAAGGCCGAGGGGCTGAACGTCACGATCGGCGAGGAGAACCCGTACGCGGAGATGCGCGAGTGCACGCTGATCACCGCGACATACCTCTACCACGACCAGGTGGTCGGTATCCTCGGGGTCGTCGGCCCCCGGCGCCTGCCCTACCCCGACGTCATCTCCGTCGTCAACGAGACCGCGCGCCACGTGACCGAGGCGCTCTCGCGCGTCCGCCAAGACTTGTACCTCCCATCGTAGCGCTGGTCGGCGCGGGGTCGGGGGCAGGCTCCTCCGCTCGGAACGACACTCGCCCGGAGCCCGCCCCCGACCCCGCCCGACCACGCCACGCTGATATAATTCAAGTGTGATGGACGATTCTCCGAGAGAGGAAGCCGTGTCTGCAGAGGCCGCGCCGTCGGCCGAGACCTCCCGGGCTCCCGTTCCGGAGGTCGAGGAGCTCCGGCGCCAGCTCGACGAGAAGCACGACCGTCTGCTCCGCGTGCTCGCCGACGCCGAGAACGCGCGGCGGCGGGCTCAGCGCGAGCGCGAGGAGTTCGTCAAGTACGCCAACGAGTCGCTGCTCCGTGACCTCATCCCGGCGCTCGACAACCTCGACCGAGCGCTCGACGCCGCGCGGGCCGCGGGCGCCGCGGCGAACCTCGTCGAGGGCGTCGAGCTGACCCAGCGCGAGCTGCTGAAGGTGCTCGAGCGGGCGGGCGTCACGCGCTACTCCGCGATCGGCCAGTCCTTCGATCCGACGCGCCACGAGGCGATCGCGCGCGTGGTCAGCACGGAGGCCGCGCCCAACACCGTCGTGAGCGAGCGGCTGCCGGGCTACCTGCTGCACGACCGCGTGCTCCGCGCCGCGCTCGTCGCGGTCGCCGTGGCGCCCGACGAGGACGCCTGAGCCCGTGCCGCGCGACTACTACGAAGTCCTCGGCGTTCCACGCGGCGCGACCGACGCCGAGCTCAAGAAGGTCTACCGGCAGCTCGCGATGCAGTACCACCCCGACCGCAACCCGGGCGACAAGCACGGCGAGGAGCGCTTCAAGGAGATCAGCGAGGCGTACGCCGTCCTGTCCGACCCCGAGAAGCGCGCGCACTTCGACCGGTTCGGCACGGTGGCCGCGGGCGGGGGGGTCACGGACACGGGCTTCGGCACGCTGTTCGAGGACATCTTCGAGAACTTCTTCTCGGGCGGTGCGCGCTCGAGCCGCCGCTCCCGCGCCACGCGCGGCGAGGACCTCCAGTACGAGCTCAAGATCACGCTCGAGGAGGCGGCGGCGGACGTCGAGACGAAGATTCAGATCCCGCGGCTCGAGCCGTGCGACGCGTGCGGCGGGACCGGCGTCGAGCCGGGCGGCCGGCTCGAGACGTGCGACTTCTGCCGCGGACGGGGCGAGGTCCGGCGCACGCACGGCTTCCTCACGGTGGCGCAGCCCTGCCCCAGGTGCCAGGGCGCCGGTCAGCTGAACCGCCACCCCTGCACGCGGTGCCGGGGCGAGGGGCGTCAGCGCTCCGAGCGCTTGCTGTCCGTGAAGATCCCGGCGGGCATCGAGGACGGGATGCAGCTCCGGCTGAGCGGCGAGGGCTCCGGGGGCGCCAACGGCGGGCCGCCCGGTGACCTGTACGTCCTCGTCCGCATCCGCGAGCACGAGGTCTTCGTGCGGGACGGCGCCGACCTCTACTGCGACCTGCCGGTGGCCTTCCCGCAGCTGGCGCTCGGCGCGGAAGTGGAGATCCCCGTGCTCAACGGCACCGCGAAGCTCCGGATCCCGCCCGGCAGCCAACCCAATCAGATCCTCAAGCTCAAGGGCAAGGGCATGCCTCATCTCCGCCAGCGCGGCCACGGCGACGCCTGCTACCGGCTCATCCTCGAGGTCCCGCAGAAGCTCAACGCGAAGCAGCGCGAGGCGCTGCTTGCCTTCGAGGCCGCGTCGAAGGCGGAGCGCGGACCGCTGGCGCTCGCGTTCCTCGAGCGGATGCAGAAGCGGTTCGGCTGAGCCGATGTCGTCCTCCCGCTACTGGGAGCTCACCGTCGAGATTCCCGAGGAGGCGTCCGAAGGGCTGACGAACTTCGTGTGGGAGCTAGGCGCGCTCGGCGTCGTCGAGGAGGAACTGCCCGGCGGGCGGCCGAGGCTCCGCGCCTTCTTCCCGAAAACCCTCGTCGCGCGCGCCCTCGAGGAGAGCGTCCGCGAGTACCTCGGCGGCCTGCGCGAGCTCGGCTTCCCCGGCGCGGGCGAGCCGAGCGTCGTCGCGCTCGCGAGCCAGGACTGGGCCGACGCCTGGCGCGCGAACTTCCGCCCGCTGCCCGTCGGCAAGCGCCTGCTGATCGTACCGCCGTGGGACCGGCCGCGCGCGAACGGGCGCGTCGTGATCACGATCGAGCCCGGCCGCGCCTTCGGCACGGGCCAGCACCCGAGCACCCTCGGGTGCCTCGAGCGGCTCGAGTCGCTGCTCGCCCGGACGGTCCCGCCCCGGCTGATCGACCTCGGGACCGGTTCGGGCGTGCTCGCGATCGCCGCCGCGCGGCTCGGCGTCGTCCGGGTCCTCGCCGTCGACGACGATCCCGACGCCGTCGCCTCCGCGATGGCGAATGCCGCCCGCAACCGTGTCTGCGACCGCGTGCGCTGCGTCCTCGGCGACGCGGGCGCGCTCGAGGAGTCGGGGGCGCCGCTCGTCGTGGCCAACCTCCTGACCGCGGCGCACCTCAGGCTGGCGCCGCGCTACGCCCGCTATGTCGCTCCCGGGGGCGCGCTACTGCTCGGCGGCATCCTCGACGCGGAGGCGGCCGGGGTCGCCGCCTCGCTCGGTGGTCACGGGTTCGCTCCGCGCGCATCGATGTCGGTGGAGGGCTGGACCACCCTCGAGCTCGCCCGTGCGCCGCTTCACGATCGCGCCTGACCGGATCCGTGACGGCCGCGTCGCCTTCGACCGCGCCGAGTCGCGCCACCTCAGACGCGTGCTGCGCCTCAAGCCTGGCGACACGGTGATCGCCGCCGACGGCGCCGGCCACGACTTCACGGTGCGCCTCGAGGACGTCGGCGAGACCGTCACGGGCACCGTTCTCGGCGTCGCGCGTCGCGACGCCGAGTCGCCGCTCCGGATCACGCTCGTCCAGTCGGTCCCGAAGGGGGACAAGATGGAGGCGATCGTCCGCGCGGCCACCGAGCTCGGCGTGGCGCGCGTCGTGCCGGTGACCACCGAGCGGACGATCGTCACACTCGAGCCCGGTCGCTGGCGCGAGCGCGCGCGGCGCTGGCAGCGGGTCGCCAAGGAAGCGGCGAAGCAGTGCGGCCGCGGCGTCATTCCCCCCGTCGACGTGCCGCGACCGCTCGCGGAGATCCTGGCGCTCGACGAGCCCGCCGAGCTCCGGCTCTGCCTCTGGGAAGGCGCGGCGGGAGCCGGCGGGCAGGGAGGCGGGGAAGCTTCTCCGCTCGGAACGACACTCGCTCGAAGCCTCCCCGCCTCCCTGCCCGCCGGCGCACGCGTGCATCTTCTGATCGGGCCAGAGGGGGGGCTGTCGCGCCAGGAAGTCGAGAGTGGGCGCGCAGTCGGCTGGAGGGTCATCGGCGTCGGGCCGCGGATCCTGCGCACGGAGACCGCGGGCCCGGCAATCATCGCCGTCCTCCAGAGCAAATTCGGCGATATGGACTGAGAAGACATGCGGAACAGAGCCACCGGACGCCCCGTCCCGGGCAACCCGCCCGAGGCCGGCTGGGAGCAGTTCGACGTGGACGCCGATGTGGGCGTGCGCGCGTGGGGTCCGACCCGCGCGGAGGCTTTTGCCCAGGCGGCGCTCGGCGTCTTCGCGCTGATCGTCGCACCCGACGAGGTCGAAGAGCGCGAGCACCGCGAGGTCCGCGCGCAGGCCGAGTCGCCCGAGACGCTCCTTGTCACCTGGATCAACGAGTGCCTCTACGTGCACGAGATCGAAGGCTTCGTCGTCCACCGTGTCGCGGTCCTCTCGGCGAGCGACACGCTCGTTCACGGCGTGCTTCACGGCGAGGCGCTCGACACGCGCCGCCACCGGCCCGGCACCGTCGTCAAGGCCGCGACCCATCACCGAGCGAGTGTCCTGGAGCGTGATGGGCGCCACCAAGTCAGCGTGATCGTGGATGTCTGAGCGACGTCTCGGCTGTCTCCCATTTGGGACACCGCATCGCCAATCGCGTGTCATCGATGCTACCGGAGGGAAACGAAACGCGCCCGGGTCGAGCAGAGAAGGCGTGGAGCGGCGGTCACTTACCACTTTTCCGGAATTGTGGCATCGAGGTTGCTTAGGGTCTCCGGGTCTATGCGCCAGCAAACGATCAGGAGGCCGGTCACGCTGGAGGGGGTCGGCCTTCACTCAGGCAAGCAGGCGAGGGTTACCCTGTCCCCGGCGCCCGAGGACACCGGCATCGTGTTCCGCGCAGGCGCCGATCGGATCGCAGCCGTTCCGCAGAGCGTCGTCAACTCGCACTACGCCACGACGATCGGGAGGAACGGCACGCGTGTGCAGACCGTCGAGCACCTGATGGCGGCTGCGGCCGGGCTCGGCATCGACAACCTCGAGGTCGAAGTGGACGGCCCGGAGATCCCGGCGATGGACGGCAGTGCGAAGCCCTTCGTCACCCTGCTCGCCGCCGCCGGACGGAGCCAGCAGTCGGCGCGCCGGCGACCGCTCACGCTCCCCTACCCGATCCGCGTCGGCAGCGGCGGGCGCTGGATCCACATCTTTCCCTCGACGACCTTCCGCATCAGCTACACGCTCGACGTGGATCACCCGGCGATCGGCACGCAGGTCCTGTCCTGGACGGCCGCCACGGAGCGCGCCTTCGTCGACGACGTCGCGCCAGCCCGCACCTACGGGTTCCTCAAGGACCTCGGGCTCATGCGGAAGAACGGCCTCGCGCGCGGCGGCTCGCTCGACAACGCGGTCGTGCTCGCGAACCGCGGCCCGCTCAACGGCCTGCGCTACCGCGACGAGTTCGTCCGGCACAAGATCCTCGACCTCATCGGCGACCTGGCGCTCCTCGGCCGCCCGATTCTCGCGCACGTCGTCGCGCGCAACGGGGGCCACACGCTCAACGTCGAGCTCGGGTTCGCGATCCAGCGCTCCCTGGGCATCGAGCGGCGGCCCGCGGGCGCCGCCCTCAGAGTCCTGCCGCAGGTACCCGCGTCCGGCCTCGCCGGCATCTGAGCCGCGGGCCCGCCTGACCGCCCACGCTATAATGTCGTGTCCGTCGTATGCGTGCTTCCAGTCTCAGGCGCTCGCTCCTCGCGGCGGCGTTGGCGCTGGCGGTTGCGGCGCCCGCGCGCGCCGAGCTGCGCATCAGCGACCTCGCCGTCTTCCTCAACGACCACGAGGTGACGGTCCACGTCGTGCTGCTCGGCGCCGTCCCCGAGGCGTTTCAGGAGGGGATCCAGAGCGGCATCCCGGCGCACGTCCGGGTCACGGTTGAGCTCTGGCAGTACAATCGCTACTGGCGCGACCAGCAGCTGATGGCGAAGGTCGTCGAGCGCACCCTCGTCTACAACGTGGTGACCAAGGAGCTCAAGGTCACGTCCCTCAAGGGCGAGGCGCGGCCCGTCCACATCACGCGTGATTTCCGCGACGCCCACCGCGTGCTCTCCGAGCTGCGCGGCCTCAAGATGACCCCCGCCAGCGCCCTCGACCCCAACGCGGTGATCTACGTCCGCGTCAACGCCGAGGCGGCGCTCAACGGCGAGAACACCTTCCTCGCGCGGATGGCCGGCACGGCCGAGCAGACCTCGCGCCAGTCCGACTACCGCACGATCCAGCGGGTGCAATAGTGCCGCTGCTCAGCGATGAGAACCGACGCCAGCGCAACCTCCTGATCATCGCGGGGTTCCTGTTCCTGGTCGCCGTGGCGAACCTCGTGGACACCGGCGTCTACGCGCCCGATCTTCCCCTCGCCTCCAACATCACGATCTTCGCCCTCCTCAACCTGAACCTGATCGTCCTGCTGCTGCTGGTCGTGCTGCTGTTCCGGAACCTGGTCAAGCTCTGGTTCGAGCGGCGGCAGAACGTCATCGGCGCGAAGTTCAAGACCAAGCTCGTGCTCGCCTTCCTGTCGCTCTCGGTCGCGCCGGCGATCCTGATCTTCCTCATCGCGTCGAACTTCATCAACAAGTCGATCGAGGGGTGGTTCAAGCCGCAGGTGGAGCGCCCGCTCGACCAGGCGCTCTCGGTGGCGCAGACGTACTACAACGACCTCGAGCGGACCGCGCTCCGGCACGCGCAGCGCATCGGCCGCGTGATCGACCGCGACGGCCTCCTCGGCGAGCACCGGCGCGAGGCCCTCGCGACGTACCTGGTCGAGCAGCAGGAGCAGCTCGGGATCAGCGCGCTCACCGTCTTCAACGCGCAGGGGCAGGAGTTCGTGCACGTCAAGGACCCCGTGCTCGGCGACCTCCAGACCCGCGACGTGAACGAGAGCCAGCTCAAGCGGGGGCTCGCCGGCCAGGAGGTCACGACCGTCCGCGAGCTGTCGTCCGGGGACCTCATCGAGGCCTTCATGCCGATCTGGTCGCAGCCCCGCGGCGCGGAGCCGCGCGTCGCCGGCGTCGTCGTGGTCGCCACGCACGTCTCCGAGCGGCTCGAAGCGCGGGTGCGCGGCATTTCACAGGCGTTCCAGGAGTACAAGCAGCTCAGGCTCCTGCGGACGCCGATCAAGGGCATCTACATCCTGCTGTTCCTCTTGATGACGCTGATCGTGGTCTTCTCGTTCGCCTGGTTCGGGCTGTACCTGGCGCGGGGGATCACGGGCCCCATCGCCGAGCTCGCCGAGGGCACGCGCGAGGTGGCCATCGGCAACCTGAGCTACAAGGTCCAGGCGCGCGCCAACGACGAGCTCGGCGTCCTCGTGCAGTCGTTCAACCGGATGACCGACGACCTCGCCGAGTCCAAACGGCGGCTGGAGGAGGCGTACCTCGACCTCTCGGACAAGCACACCGAGCTCGAGGACCGTCGCCGCTACATCGAGACCGTGCTCGAGGCGCTCTCGAGTGGCGTCGTGTCGTTCGACCCGCTCGGGCGGCTCACGACCATCAACCGGGCCGCCGCGCGCATGTTCGGCGTGAACGAGGCGGCCGTCGGCCGGCTCCTCGAGGAGGTTTTCGCCGGCCCCGACGTCAAGGACGTCGTGGCGCTCGTCCAGCGGACGCGGCGCCCGAAAGCCGGCGGCGTCGAGCAGGAGCTCCACCTGCGGCGGCGCGGCACGACGCTCTCGCTGCTCGCCTCGGCGACCGCGCTGCGTGGACCGGAAGGCGAGTATGCGGGCGCGGTCGTCGTCTTCGATGACCTCACCGAGCTTCTGAAGGCGCAGCGCGTCGCCGCGTGGCGGGAGGTGGCGCAGCGGATCGCGCACGAGATCAAGAACCCGCTGACGCCCATCCAGCTCTCCGCCCAGCGGCTCCGCCGGCGGCTCGCCCGGAGCGGGGGCGAGAACCAGCAGCTCGTGACGGAGTGCACCGGGACGATCATCCAGGAGGTCGACGGCCTGCGGCGGCTGGTGGACGAGTTCTCGCGCTTCGCCCGGATGCCCGCCCTGGCACCGCGGCCCACCGACCTCGGGCCGCTCGTCGAGTCCGTGGTGGCGCTCTACCGCGAGTCGCACCCGGGGCTCACGCTGGTCACGCGGCACGCCGGGGACCTGCCGTCCGTCGAGGTCGACCCCGACCATATCAAGCGCGCGGTGCTGAACCTCGTGGACAACGCCGTCGAGGCGGTGGGCGGCGCGGGCGGGGTCGGCGTCGAGACAGCCCACGTCCCCGAGACCGCCCACGCCAGGATCATCGTGACGGACACCGGGCCCGGCATCAGCCCCGAAGACAAGGACAAGCTCTTTCTGCCCTACTTCTCGACCAAGGCCGCAGGCATGGGGCTCGGGCTGCCGATCGTCTGGGAGATCGTCACCGAGCACGGCGGTACGATCCGCGTCGAGGACAACGAGCCGCGCGGGTGCCGGTTCATCATCGAGGTGCCCGTGTCGCGCACCCCCGCGCCGGTCGAGGCATAGCCGATGTCTGGCGAGCATATCCTGCGCGCGACAGCGCGCCAGCGCCTGGGCGCGCGGCGCCGAGGTGTAGGATGTCCGGCGAGCATATCCTGATCGTCGACGACGAGCCCGCGATCCAGACGACCCTGCGCGGCGTCCTGGAGGACGAGGGCTACCGCGTCACCGCCGTCGGCAACGGTGCGGACGCGCTCAGGGTCGTCGCCGACGAGCCGCCCGACCTCACCTTCCTCGACATCTGGATGGAGCGCATGGACGGCCTCGAGACACTTGCCGAGATCAAGCGCCTCCGCCCCGACGCGCTCGTCGTGATGATCTCCGGGCACGGCACGATCGAGACCGCCGTGAAGGCCACCAAGCTCGGCGCATACGACTTCATCGAGAAGCCGCTCTCGCTCGAGAAGACGCTGCTCACGGTCACGCGGGCGCTCGAGCACGCGCGCCTCGCGCACGAGAACGCCGCCCTGCGCGAGAGCCTCGTCGAGCGTGCGGAGATCATCGGCGAGAGCGAGCCGGTCCGCCGGCTCCGCGAGCAGATCGCCACCGCCGCGCCGACGACCGGCCGCGTGCTGATCCGCGGCGAGAACGGCAGCGGCAAGGAGCTGGTCGCTCGAGCCATCCACGCCCAGTCGGCGCGGCGCGAGCGGCCGTTTGTCGAGGTCAACTGCGCCGCGATCCCGGAGGAGCTGATCGAGTCCGAGCTCTTCGGCCACGAGAAGGGGGCGTTCACGGGCGCGCTGGCGCGCCGCCGCGGAAAGTTCGAGCTCGCCGACGGCGGCACGCTCTTCCTCGACGAGATCGGCGACATGAGCCTGAAGACGCAGGCGAAGGTGCTCCGGGCGCTCGAGGAGCAGGCGTTCGAGCGCGTCGGGGGTAAGGACACGATCCGGGTGGACGTGCGCGTGATCGCGGCGTCCAACCGCGATCTCGAGACGCTGATCCGCGAGGGCCGCTTCCGCGACGATCTCTACTACCGCCTCAACGTCATTCCGATCGAGGTGCCGCCCCTGCGCGCCAAAAAGGATGACATCCCCGTGCTCGTGGACCACTTCATCGCGCTCTTCTGCGCCGAGAACGGCAAGCGGCCCAGGACCGTGTCGGGCGAGGCGCTCGGCTACTTCCTCGCCTACGACTGGCCCGGAAACGTGCGCGAGCTCCGCAACATGGTGGAGCGGCTCGTGATCATGACCCGCGGCGACGTGATCGGCGCCGACGACCTGCCGGCGCCGCTCCGCCCCAAGGCCGCCGTCCCCGCCGGCGAGGCGAGCGAGCGGTCGCTCAGAGAGGCGCGGGAGAACTTCGAGCGCGCGTACATCCTCGCGGAGCTCCGGGCCAACGACTGGAACATGACGCGGACTTCGGAGCGGCTCGGTATCGAGCGGAGCCACCTCTACCGTAAGCTCAAGGCTTACAACATCACCCCGCCCAGACGGGATTCCTGAGCGCGCGGCGCGCCGATGGACGCCTGGAATTTCGTCTGGAGGAGCTCCTACCACGACTCCGTCACGCTCATGCGGCTCACGCGGGATCTGGAGTCGGCCTCGGGCGTGAGACGCGCGGCGGCGATGATGGGCACACCGCAGAACCTGGCGCTGCTGAGGGAGGCGGGCCTCCTCGCCGGCGACGGCGAGACCGCCGCGCCGACCGACCTCGTCATCGCCGTGCTCGCGGACTCGTGGGGGGCGGCCGACGCGGCGCGGGCCGTGGCGGAGAGCGCGCTCGTCGCGCGGCGGACGCTCGCGGGCCAGGGCGTCGCGCCGCGCCCGCGGACGCTGGCCGGCGCCCTGCGGGCGATGCCCGGGGCGACCCTCGCGCTGATCTCGGTGCCGGGCGCCTATGCGGGCGCCGAGGCGCTGAAAGCCCTCCGCGCGGGCCTCCACGTGATGCTCTTCAGCGACAACGTGCCGCTCGCGACGGAAGTGGAGCTGAAGCGGCTCGCGCGCGAGCGTGGTCTCTTCCTGATGGGGCCAGACTGCGGCACGGCGATCGTCAACGGCGTACCGCTGGGCTTCGCGAACGCCGTGCCGCACGGCCGGATCGGCATCGCGGCCGCGTCGGGCACGGGGCTCCAGGAGGTGACCTGCCTCATCGCCGCCGCGGGCGAAGGCGTCTCACACGCGATCGGCGTCGGCGGCCGCGACCTCTCCGACGAGGTCGGCGGCCTCATGATGGCCGAAGCGCTCGCCGCGCTCGCCGCCGATCCGGCGACGGCGGTGATCTGCGTGATCGGCAAGCCGCCGGGGGCGGAGACCGTGAAGACGCTCCGCTCGCGCCTCGCCGGACTCGGCACGCCGTGCGTCGTGCACTTTACGGGCGATGCAGAGCCACGCCGCGCCTCGCTCAGGCCACCCGCGGCACGAGCCGGCCTGGCCGACCCCACGGGGACGGCACGCGGGGCTCCGTACACGGCGGCGAGCCTCGAGGACGCGGCGCTCGCCGCCGTCGCAGTCGCGCGGGGGACCACGCCCGCGCCCGTCGAATTCGGCGCGCCCGCCGACGCGGTCGCGAAGCTCGTCGAGGATGAGCTCCTGCCGATGCGCAGGAACCAGCGGTTCGTGCGCGGCGTCTACGCCGGGGGCACCCTCGCCTGGGAGGCTCGCTCCATCCTCGAATCGCACCTCCCCGACGTCGTTCCCGGCGTCACCGGTGGCGGTGCGGTCCACCGTGTGGTGGACCTCGGCGAGGACGTCTTTACCCTGGGGCGCCTGCACCCGATGATCGACGGAACCGTCCGGCGCGAATGGATCGAGAAGGAGGGCGCGGATCCGGCGACCGCGGTGCTGCTGGTCGACGTGGTCCTCGGCTACGGCGCCCACCCCGATCCGGCGGGCGAGGTCCTTCCGGCGATCCGGTCCGCCCGGCGC
>WNFB01003985.1_pt1 | contig 13077 bp, 14 predicted proteins | sample 5400501 | NCBI WGS metagenome assembly WNFB01 (sample SAMN13153341, study PRJNA577476) | soil metagenome | isolation source: 200 cm saprolite under Douglas fir tree site 2 hole 1 | place: USA:California | collected 2015-04-18
TGGACTCGGGCATCGTGGGCATGGGCTCGCAGCCGTGCAGGATGCACCACACGACGAAGTCGTCCCAGTCGACGCTGGATGCCTGCTTGGTGTGCTTCGCTTGAGCGAAGTGAGCGGAGCGGCTGGCCCGGATGGACGGGAGCTGCTCTGCGAATCGAATCAGAGCCGTCACAGGCTCGGTCATGAGTCCCTCCTCAGGGGGAGCGATGGCACGGAACACCCACGATGTCCCTGGTAACCTGAGGCCTATACTGTTCACGTATCAGGCGTCAGGTTACCACAAAATGATGGTGATTGCTAGGGAGCATGGATGTGTCAGAACTGAGACTACAGAAGTTAACAAGATTGTGATCGACAGTCTCGCCCCCCATTCTTCTCTGTGTTAGGCCATCACAACTATGGCCTTCAAAGCATCCAATCGTTGACGGAACCCAGCGCGTTGTTCTGCCAAGGAAACGTGTTGCTTCATCGTGGTACGGGCCCGAAAGAACTGGCGCACCTCATCGAAGGCTCTGCAGAAGCGCGAGGCCTCGGTCACGCTTCCGAACCCGCGCATGGGGTAGTAGCGCTGTTTGATGCCAAGGTGATCTTGCTCGAGTCGATTGTTGAGATAGTGGTTGGTCCGGTGGAGCACATCACTGCCAAGGGTCTCGCGGATCGCACGTGGGTAGGAGTCATGTCCATCGGTCGTCACCCGCTCTGGTGCGTGACCAACCACAGCGACAGCTTGCTTGAAAAAGCGCTTGGCTGCCTCCATATCTCGCTTCTCACTCACCATGGAGTCAACCAGATTGCCATCGCGATCGATGGCGCGATAGAGGTAGCACCATTTTCCCTTGACGTTGACGTAGGTTTCATCGACATACCAGGACCGGCCAGCCTGTCCTCTTCGCTTGGCTCGCAGTTGGTCGGCGATGAGCGGGGCAAAACGGGCTTCCCAGTCTCGAACGGCCTCATGGGTGAACTCAAAGCCGCGCTCCAAGAACATCTCCGCCAGATCACGCAGACTCAGCTTATACCGGAGCCGCCAGAGCACGACGAGCAGGACGATAGCGGTGGGATATTCGAGAAAGTTGAACGGAGTTCCTGTACGCTCGTTGAAGGTTCGCTTGCACGCTGAGCAGCGGAACGTGCGATAGCCGAGCGACGTTTTCTTGGTCTGTTCTTTGGTGGCCGTTGAAGCACAGTGCGGGCAGTTCATGAATCACTCCTCATCAGCTGGTTGTTTCCCGTAAGCATACCCCACAAGCGATCTCCATGCCAAGTCTTCTTCTGAGTTCTGACGCTTCCGTCGCCAACGATATCAGGTTGCGTAAGAGCCAGCATATGGTTCACCAGTGCCAAGTTCTGAGGCACTGGCTGGTTTTCATATGCAACAACTGATGCACGTAGACGTATATTCACGTAGAGCAAGATGTGACAAACAGAGAGGAAGTGCTTCATAACCATGCTTTTCTCAGCGCGTCTTGTACCAACGGCTCTTACGCCTCAAAGGAGGAATACCGCAGATGGCATGGCATACATGGCTCATTGTGATAGGAGTGATGGTCCTTCTCATTCTCCTGCTGATTGGTTTGCGCACAGGCAACTGGGATTGGCTTGAGGTGCTTGGTGCGCTCGATTGTTGCTCGTTCTTTGCCATCCTGGTGGTCGCCAGTATTGTCACGATCGGTGGGCTTGTGCTCTGGCATAGCTTGCTCCTGGCAGAAGTAGCGGGAGGAAGCATCATGACAGTGATACTCATCGGTTGGTGCTTGGCCCTCCGGAATCATTTCCTTGCCAAAAGGAAGAGCTGAGCGGGTGTTGAACAGCGCGGGAACAGGGCATGGGAGCATGGGAGAGTGGAACGATGACACGAGAACACATGGCTCTCTACCCAACAAAGAACGATCTTGACCGGTTGTCTCCGAGGCAGAAATACTCCTGTTGAGGGGAGAGAAAAGGAAGTAGACCACGATGATCTCTATTGCAACACATGATCTCCTGCATTTGCTCGCCACCTACGGCTATTGGGCCGTGCTCGTCTTTATTGCCATCGAGAGTACCGGTATTCCTTTCCCTGGCGAGACGATGCTGCTCGTTGCCGCCATCTACGCTGGGACGACGCACCAGCTCTCCATTCCCCTGGTGATCGTGGCTGCCGCCAGTGGCGCCATCCTGGGCGATAATCTCGGCTTCTGGGTGGGCCGCGAGGGCGGCTTCCGCCTGCTGCGCCGCTACGGGCGTTACATCCGCTTGGACGAGCGCAAGCTCAAACTAGGGCAGTACCTCTTCCTGAAGCACGGCGGCAAGGTGGTCTTCTTTGGGCGCTTTGTCGCCGTGCTGCGGGCCTGGGCCGCGTTCCTGGCAGGGACGAATCGCATGCGCTGGCCTGGCTTTCTGCTCTTCAACGCCCTGGGAGGAATCGTGTGGGCGACGCTCTATGGCTTGGGAGGCTACTTCCTCGGCGATAACATTCATCGGCTGACCGGGCCGGTCGCCATCACCAGCATCGTGCTAGCCACGCTCGTCATCATCGCCTTTCTGATCTTCGTGCGCCGCAACGAGCAGCGCTTAGAGGCAGAAGCGGAGCGGGCTCTCCCAGGACCACTTGACGGCTACTCGCCGAAGGTAGGCAGGGGACAGGCACCACGGCAGAACGGTCGTCTCAGTGACTCGTCTCAAGAAAAGCCTGTTCCAACACCCCCGGCTTCGCACACGCCACTAAACAGCCCAGGGGGGCCAAAAGGCTGAGCAGATTAGGGGAGGAGCGCATCTGCCAACGTCACTGACCAACGACGTTACCTATCCAGTGGCGAGGTGTCGTGGCCTATTATCTGGGGCATATCACCAAAAGCGGGATGCCGACGATTCAAACGACTATCCGGTACACGCAGGTGAGCCGCGAGCACGTGAAAGAGAAGTTGAAGCTGCTCCGAGGATAGCGTCTCACGATCCGGGAGACGTATGTCTGTCGAGAAGTTTTGCAAACGTCCGATGAGGCTTGACGCATGAGAAAAACGATCATCAGATTGGTGAGCATGCTCGGTATCTTGTTGGTACTTTTAACAGCACTCATTGCTCTTATCTGTTTTTACCCTTATAACTATAATTTTCCTGCCTATCCAAAAATAACACACACACAATCCGGGGCAGCTGGAGACCCGATCAACCTGGTCTTTGTTGGAAGTAAAGATCAGATTACGCGAAGCTTTCAACAAGCGGGATGGCTGATTCCTGATCCCATTACCCCCCAAACATCTGCGAAAATTGCTGCTGATAGTCTTGCTCACAAAAGCTACCCAACTGCGCCGGTCAGTAATCTCTACGTTTTTGGGAGAGTTCAGGATCTGGCGTTTGAAAAGCCCACCAACGACGTCCAAAACCGCGGGCATATTCGGCTCTGGAAGACCGGAACGCTCATCGGTGGACAACTCGTCTGGGTGGGGCAAGCCTCCTATGATAGCGGGATCGAGCTGAGTAGCACCAACCATTTTCCCACCCATCACATTGCTCCCACCGTTGACCTGGAAAGAAATACCATCGGTGCTGACCTGGAAAAAACCGGTCTGGTCAAAGAAGAAGCGGACGCAGCATTTACTCCTCCCATTTTGTATGCTCACAACGGAGGAGGGGATTATTATGAAAGCGATGGTGATGTGCTGGTTCTCAATTATACGCAGGCTCCCATCCCACTCAAGCAACCGGCATGGGTAATAGACGGACTGAAAAACGGAGTCTTTCTCGTCTACGATACCCTCTTCACCGCTCTTGGGGCGCTGATTGCTTTCCTGGTGCTGGTTGCAGTGCTCAGCACAGGGCTCGTGCTCTTGCGACTCACGAAAAGAAACCGTACTTTACAGGGAAAGGACAAATGATGCTCACCGCAGCCATTGCTTCGGCTCGCGGCGCGCCAACCCTTGCCGTGGGGAATGTCATTGGCACCAATGTCACCATCGTCACGGCGGCGTTGGGCCTCTCCGCGCTCATCTTTCCTATGGTTATCGACCGGCGCGTGCGACGACAAGCCCTTAATACTCAAGGGCCAATAAAGCTGAGTGGGTGTCAAAATGGGGGACTGACTCTGCTCCGCTCCTGCCTTGCTAGGTGACGCCGTGTATAAGGATCTGTCCCGTCGGTGCCGGAGCATGCTCGTTATCGTTGCCCGGCTCAGGTAGTGTACTTGCACTCAACATCTGTTCGCGCAACACATCGACCTGGCCAGCCATCAACGTGCCCATCGTACCTGGCTGCGGCGTGACGATCCAGCGCATCATCGAGGAGAGGAATAGCTCCTTCAGATATGCAAACGAGAAGCCTTCCGTCATTTCTGCGATTTGGGCAGCAGCCGCAACGGAGAGCCGTAGTGACGGTTTTAGGGAGGTATTCCACAGATCGATGTAGGTTTGTCGTTCAGCCGTGGCCGGGAGTTCAAATGGGTACTTGCGGTCGAAGCGGCTAGGACGGTCAAGAATCGACGGATCCAGGCGCTCAGGATGGTTCGTCGTCGCAAGAGTCACAATCCCCACGTTCGTGGCGAAACCATCCAACTCATTCAGGAAGAACGAGCGATTCTGTGCAGTCACCAGCGAATCTAAATCTTCCAGGACGAGGATGCATGGAGCCGCCTCGCGTGCTCGTGTGAACACATCGCGGATATTGTGTTCGTCCGTTCGATACTCAGCCCGAAAGCTTTTAACATAGAGGCAGGGCTGCTTCATGGTGTTGATAAGCGCCTTCACTGCATGTGTCTTGCCATTTCCCGCAGGACCAACAAAGAGAATCCCACGCTTCCAGGGGATACCGTACTCTTCGTAGATGGGGCGAGAGGCGAAGAACCGTTCCAGATCTTCACGAATCTCCTGCTTGAGACTTCCTCGCAACACGAGATTGTCAAAAGTTGCGTTCTTGATCGCATGGAAGAGGTGTTCATCTTTGTCCCAGCAGCCGCTATCAAAGACCAGCACCTCACTGCGTATTTCCGAGTTCCAGGCACACACTGCCAGCAGAAAATCCTTTGCAATCTCTTCACTGTCAGCTAGAATCCAGTAGTAATAGGTTCTGTTGTAGCCCTCCACCCAATGCAGGGAAATGACATCAAGGGTATGGCCTTGCCACACCACTTCCATCCAGGCATTCCTGGTTGCGTCCTCAATTCCCTCTTGTAGTCCTTGCCACTCGGTCACAATCTGGCTATAGATGGAGGCCTTCTTCTCGAAATCACAGAGCTGAGCACGTGCAAATTCATCCACGTCAAAGATGCTATTGTCGCCCTGAACAAGCGCCTTTTCGGGGAAGAGTGCTACTAAGCGTTCGCTGACATGGTAAGCAATTGCGTTTGTTGGCAGGCAAAGTGCTTCTCGTATCAATGCTTCTGGATTCATTGCTCCCAGGCCTGGGTCCTCTGATTAGAAGGTAATGTATGAACACGTTCGATCCAGATGCTACGGAGATTCGTCCCAGTTCTAAGCGGCAGCGCATGGCGTTGCTAAACGGCCTCCATGGCCCGCTCGACCAGGAACAGAAAGTCCACACAACCATACTCAATCAGCAGAACGGCGCAGCACAAGAGCAGCTAGAGGAGACCATCCCACTCAAGCCAGCTACTTCGCTCCTGCAGCCAGTGCAGTCGCCTGTCCATCCCCACCCTCCTCGGCCAGCGCAGCTCCCCCATCGTTCCTTCTGGCAGCGCCTCAGTGACAGACGGTGGCGGCGGAGGGTGCCTGTGTTGCAGCAGTTGAGTATGGTGGATTGCGGAGCCGCCTGCCTGGCCATGATCCTCTCCTATTACGGGCGCACTACCAGCGTCTCCGAAGTGCTCGAACGCTGTGGAGTGGGACGCGACGGACTGTCCGCGCTCAGTATCGTCAAAGCTGCTCGCATGTACGGTTTGCGCGTGCGGGCTATTGCTCTGCAAGAGAACGATTTTCGTGGGGTGACGCTGCCCGCGATCGTTCATTGGGAGTTCGATCATTTTATCATCGTGGAACGCTGGTCCTCTACCCACGTGGAGGTGGTTGATCCCGACCTGGGACGCCGGCGTCTGACTGCGGAGGAGTTCGACGAGAGCTTCACCGGTATTGTGCTGATGCTGGAACCTGGTGAGCACTTTGACCGGCGTACCAGTATTTCAGAGATGACGTTACGAACCTATCTGGTGAGATACCTAAAACAAGCACCGTTGGTATTCGTTCAAATCATCGCAGCCACCCTGCTTCTTGAGTTCCTTGGACTAGGAGTACCTGTCTTCACCGAAGTGGTGGTAGATCAGGTGATTCCCCACCAGATGAACACGATTCTGCCGATTCTAGCAGCAGGTATCATCGTTCTGGTGCTTTCCCAACTCGTGATCACGCTCCTTCGTGCATCTCTGCTGATTTACCTTCAGGCACGCATCGATACACAAGTCATGCTCAGTAGCTTCGAACACCTGTTGGCGCTGCCGCTACCATTCTTTCTGCGGCATTCGAGCGGAGATATCCTCTCGCGCCTCGCAAGCAACACCGTCATTTTTGATCTGCTTAGCAACCAGCTCATCTCGACGCTCCTGGATGGAAGTTTAGTGATTGTCTATCTGGTTATTTTGCTTTCACAATCACTCGCATTCGGCAGCCTTGTGCTGGCAATCGGCTTGCTACAAGTCGTCTTGTTGCTGTGTACCAGTGGCCCGATGCGTGCTCTGGCAAGCCGTGAGTTGGAGGCCGTGGGAAAATCTGAGGGCTATGAGACGGAAGCCTTAGTGGGAATAGCGACGATCAAGGCCGCAGGGGCTGAACATCGCGTATTCCAGCAGTGGTCAAATCTGTTCTTCAACCAGCTGAACAGTTCTATGCGTCGAAACTATCTCTCATCAGTCACACAAACAATCATGACCGCCTTGAATGGACTTTCACCGCTTATCCTGCTGTGGGTAGGAGCAATGCAGGTGATCAATCACACGATGCAAGTGGGAACGATGCTCGCGCTGATTGCGCTGTCTGGTGCCTTCCTGGCTCCGCTCGCGTCACTTGTGAGCACTGGACAAGCGTTACAGGTGGTCCGCTCGCATTTCGAGCGCATCGCCGATGTGATGAAATCTGAGCCTGAGCAGGGTGGTGAGCAAATGCAGCAGCCACCTCGACTGACAGGGCAGATCAAGCTGGAGGGTATCAGCTTTCAGTATGATCCAAATGCACCAAAAGTGCTGACGAATATTTGTGTACACATCGAAGCAGGGCAAAAGGTCGCCATCGTTGGGAGAACAGGATCAGGGAAAAGTACGCTTGGCAAACTGCTCCTTGGATTGTTTTTGCCGGTAGAAGGCGAGATTTACTACGACGGCATTCCCTTACGATCCCTGAATTATCAGGCTGTCCGCGCTCAATTCGGGGTCGTCATGCAAGAGGCAAGCATCTTCAGTGGCTCGATCCGGCAAAATATCTGCTTCAATGCCCCTGATATAAGCATGGAGCGGGTGATCAAAGCAGCCCAAACAGCAGTGCTGCATGACGAAATTGTGCAAATGCCGATGGGATACGAAACCTTCGTCTCAGAAGGTGGCAATGCGCTCTCTGGGGGACAGCGCCAGAGGTTGGCAATTGCCCGTGCTCTGGCGCATACTCCAGCAATCCTTCTGCTCGATGAGGCGACCAGTTCTCTGGACGTGCTCACCGAGAGAAGAGTGGAGCAACATCTCAAGGCCTTAGCGTGTACACAAATCATTATTGCTCACCGCCTGAGCACAATTCGTAATGCCGATCTTATTCTGGTCCTTGACCGGGGAACGCTTGTAGAGAGCGGTTCCCACGAAGAACTCTTGGCGAGGAACGGCTACTACGCACAGTTGATACAGAGCCAGTTGGCTAGTGGGGAAGGTACAGGAAGCAGGGCGGAGGCAAGGGCGTGAGCTTGCCTCCGCCCTCTTGAGAAGCCTAACCTTGCTGGGATATTACCAGGGTGGCTACCGGTATGTACAGAGGACATTTCTGAATTATGCTGTGAATTTTATGAAATCCAAAGCAAATGGGTTCTTGTGTTTTACAAACACAAGTGCTGTATATGAAAGACGTTCTCTTGCACTGCATTCCGTTGCCATAGATTTTTCAATTGTTTTGTAACATCTGTAACATCTAAAGAAAGGAAACAACAAATGAAACTCGATAATCAGGAGAATCTGGTTGGAGCCATCGAGCTATCCGAGGAGGATTTGGCAGGAGTTGTCGGTGCAGGGGACGACCGCAGACGCCGCAGACACCACCGTGACCGCTTCTTCTTTCGTCGCCACGACGACTTCTTCTTCCGTCGTCACCACATGTTTTAGTCCGTGGTCATTGACGATGGTGGAGCCCGTTAGCACCGTCCAAACTGCTGTTGTTGTGAATAACGTTGTTTTGTAGTTGAGTTACATGTTTAAGTGTTTTGAGTGGCTGGCTAGAAGCAGTGTAAGCTGCTTCTAGCGGCCTATTTTTTCTTTGGCTTCATCATGCATGGCAGTTTTTTGATGCTCCCTGTCATTTCTGCCACTTGCAGAGGTCAGCAGTTCATGGCAGAATTGTAGCACATAGTTAATATTATGCCAAGAAGAGGAATATGTGGGCAAAAATCAGTTCGATTACCTGGTCGAGGTGGAGTCGGAGGAGATTGTGAGAGGCGTGCAGCCCGATTTCTCGCGGCTTGTGACGGTAGAGGCTCGTGGTGTCATCGTCACCAGTCGAGCCAGTTCGCAGGGCTATGATTTCGTCTCGCGGTTCTTCGCCCCGCGGGTGGGTGTGAATGAAGATCCCGTCACAGGCTCGGCGCATTGTTGCCTCACCCCCTACTGGTGTTGCAAGTTGGGGGAGGACCAACTGGTTGGCTATCAAGCTTCGCTGCGCGGCGGAGTAGTGCGCGTGTGTGTGGGTGGAGATCGGGTTTCTCTCGGTGGGCAGGCCGTGACGGTCTTGCGTGGGGAATTGGTGTGTGACTAGGTGAGGCTTCGTTTTTCTGAGAAACTAGCGTCGTGGGTATGGCATGTGATCCAAAGGTGATTGGGCAGCCTCTCGTGCGCTAAAGGTATTATTCTCTATCGCCTGTTGGTTTACTCCTCCATTGTCTTGGTGCTGGTGGTTCAGGTAGTACGAGGTTGGGAGCTGGCTCTTTTGCGACCAGGGCCGTAGGTGAGGAATCAGCGTCCCTGGCCTCAATGAGCGATCATACCTGGCGAGTACGGGAAGAGAGCATGACCGAAAAAGTCATACCCAAGGACGGCAAACGCAGCGTGAGAAGTAGCCAAGCAGCGAGCGTGTTAGCTCCTGTGGTTATCGATCAAAGGGAACGTATTACCAAAAATGAGCTCTGTTACCTCCTCAGATTGGAGAAAGCTGTGAGGAAATCCCAATTTGATAGCGCTCACTTCGTCCAGCCGCTGCATCTGCTCGGGTCTCCATCCATTAGGGGGAAACGGGCAAACGCGGGCATACCTGTCCCCCAGACAGGCTTCCACAAGGGTCCCCACCCCTACGGGACATTCACCTGCAGGGACGTAGACTCCCTTTGTAGGGAAATTGAAACGTGTGCTCCCCTATGGTAGAATGCAGATGGTAACAAAAATTCGGGATGGGGCGGCAACATTTATGAAAGTCCGAGATCTCATCAAGCGGCTGGAAGCTGACGGGTGGTATCTAGTGGACACCGAAGGGAGTCATCGGCAGTACAAACACCCAAAAAAGCCGGGGCGAGTGACCGTTCCTGGACACTTGAACGACGATTTACATCCCAAGACGCTTGCAAGCGTCTTCAAACAGGCACAACTGAAACGGTGACGAAGAGACGAAGATTGCATATCTTGTCGGAGACGTAAGCATAAATAGAGATTATTGAAAGGCAGGGAGAGAGTATGTATCGCTATCTGATCATCATTGAACCCGGTGAGCACAACTACAGCGCATATGTTCCTGACCTTCCTGGTTGTATAACCACTGGTGCCACATACGAAGAAGTACAAAAGAATATGCGCGAGGCTATTGCTTTGCATTTACGAGGAATGGTAGAAGATCACGAGCCGATCCCTGTCCCACAAACCCGTGGGGAATATGCGGATGTTCCTTTCCCCAGCTCGGCAGCTTGAAACTGAATCTTCCAGGGTATACGCGACCAGTAGCTTTCCCCCCAAAGCTCCCAGGGCAACCGCCAGGGCCCACCCTACCCCACACCTGGCAGCCGCAAGGGCCCATCCACCACCCAACCCTGCCCCCTGCCACTACATGTATGGCCCCTACTATACTCCGGCTTCGCGCCCCCAACAATTCGTGTGTCACGGTGCATGCACGATGACGCACAGTGAGAGATGGACCCCCTTCGGCTCTCCTTGCTCTCTCTCTCTCATATGTCATACGTATGACTTCTCTCAGAGACTAGTATAGCACTTGATATCAAGGTGATAATGGATCCCAAGAAAGCAAGGATCGCTTGTACAAAAGATATACAACAGGTATGTGGTGTGCTATACTTTTTAACGGAATCTTCATGAGAGTAGGGATTGGGGGCAGGATGAGGAACAACGATCCCTAATTTCGTCGAGAGGAACACCACGATGACCGATCGACTGGGGCAACAGTTTGGCCAGTACCGGCTGGGCCGTTTTCTGGGACAAGGCAGCTTTGGCGAGGTCTATCTGGGCGAGCATATCCACCACAACAATACCCTGGCTGCCGTCAAGGTGCTACAGGCGCGGCTGACTGCCGAGGACCTGAAGGAGTTTATCAACGAGGCCAGCACGACGTTTCGCCTGCAACATCCCCATATCGTGCGGCTGCTGGACTTTGGCATCGGTCCTGCCAACACACCGTTCCTGGCGATGGCTTATGCCCCCAATGGCACGCTGCGCCAGCGGCATCCCAAAGGGACGCATCTATCCCTGGACAGCATCATCGCCTATGTCAGGCCGATTGCTGCCGCATTGCAGCATGCCCATGATGAGCGGCTGATCCATCGCGACGTCAAGCCGGAGAACATCTTGCTGGGACCCAACAACGAGGTCTGGCTCAGTGATTTTGGCATTGTCGCAGTGGCCCATAGTACGCGCTCACTCGATACAGAAAGGCCTGGGGGAACGGTTCCCTACATGGCGCCGGAGCAACTGCGTGGAAAACCGCGCCCGGCCAGCGACCAGTATGCGTTAGGCATCATCGTCTATGAATGGCTCTGTGGTGAGCGGCCCTTTGGTGGGACGGCAACCGAGATCGCGATGCAGCATTTCCTTGAGCCGCCTCCATCCTTACGCGAGAAGGTGCCAGCGGTCTCGCCTGACGTGGAGCAGGTCGTCTTGACGGCGCTGGCCAAAGACCCGGCAGCGCGCTTTGCCAGCGTGCAGGCGTTCGCCACGGCGCTGCAGGCAGCGGCCGGTGTGCAGCCGATGGACTTACGATCAGCCAGGACCAGTGGCGTTTCTGTTGCTGGGGCAGTGCCTCCCGCGGCAGCTTCAGCGGTGGGCGGGGCAAGTCCGCCGGGCCAAACGAACGAACAGCGCGTTCCTGCTGTGCCGCCACCAGCCGTTGTGGGGAACCTAGATGCCCCTGCGCGAGTTCCTCTACCAGGTAAACAGGTTCCGACAACAGTGCCATCCATAGAGACAGTGGCTTCTTCGCCTGCTCCCCTGTGGGCTGAGGGTCCTTCTCCAGCCACTCACCTTCCTTCGGATGGAAGGGCTGCTTCGCAAGCCTCCCTGCCGGTGGCACAGCAAAAGAAGCCTCTTTCTTCGATTCCCATCACGCCGGGCTCCCTTCCCGCGCGCGTGCGCCTCCCAGGAGGACGAGCCATTGTCCTGGCGTTGCTCGTGCTGGTGGTGGGCAGTGGTGGAATCTGGGCTGCGTTGTATTTGACGCATCAACCTCCTCCCGCAACACTAACATTGGCACCTTCGGCCTATGATCAGTTCGTTATGAAGAACGGCATACAATTTGGCTTCGATGCCCAGCATAGTCGCTTCAACCCCTACGAGTCTGAGCTTTCTCCGGCAACGGTTTCGACGTTGGTACAGGCATGGAACGCCACTACCGGCAACGCGATCGGCTCTTCGCCAGCGGTGGCCAACGGGGTGGTCTATGTGGGCTCAGGGGATCACAAGCTGTATGCATTCAAGGCAGATGGGTGCGGACAGCCGACGTGCTCGTTCCTGTGGACGGCCAGTGCTGGCGGCGCGATCGAGTCCTCGCCAGCAGTGGCCAATGGAGTGGTTTATGTCGGCTCCTTTGATGACAAGCTGTATGCCTTCAAGGCGGATGGGTGCGGACAGTCGACCTGCCAACCCTTGTGGACCGCCAGCACTGGCGATGTGATCTACTCCTCGCCAGCGGTGGCTAACGGGGTAGTCTATGTCGGCTCCTATGATCACAAGCTGTATGCGTTTCGCAGAAGGTAGCAGGAGGCTCATTGCGTTTCGGGGAGTTGTGCTGGCAAGAATAAGCGCACCGCATCCCATACCTCATCGACCGTCACCGCTTGCATGCAGGTGCAGGCGGTACAGGTTTGCATTTTACCCAGGTAGAAGCATGGTTGTCCGGTGGGATGATGCCAGAGGGCTATGTGTTTGGGGTCGTCGAGCGGATAGGGGCCGTACTCCTGGGGGCTGGTTGGGCCGAAGATGGCGATGACGGGGATGCCGACTGCTGCTGCAAGGTGCATGGGGCTGCTGTCGTTGCCGATGAAGAGGGCGCATTGTTCGAGTTGCGCGGCAAGCTGCCCGATGGTTGTTTTGCCTGCGAGGTTGGTGACGGTTCCTGCTGGTACGTCAAGGCCTTCTAGCAGGCGTTGATTGAGGTCGATGTCCTCGGGTCCGCCGATTAGCAGTACTTCTACGTCTAATTCGCGTACGAGTCTGCGTACGAGTTCCTGGTAGCGCTCTAGCGGCCAGCGTTTGGCGGTTAAGTTCATGCCGGGGTTGCTGCCTCCGCCTGGGAAGACTGCCACTCGAGTATGGATGGGGTTGGCGAATTGGGTGGTGTTGGCCCCGCCCAACCCCGCGGGCCGATAAATCGGCGGTGGGCACGATAAATCGGCCCCTACGGGATCGCTTGGCTCGTGTTGGGAGGTGTTGGCCTCGCCCTCCTCGGGCGCGATAAATCGGGCCCCTACGACATCGCT
>WNFB01004592.1_pt1 | contig 13073 bp, 11 predicted proteins | sample 5400501 | NCBI WGS metagenome assembly WNFB01 (sample SAMN13153341, study PRJNA577476) | soil metagenome | isolation source: 200 cm saprolite under Douglas fir tree site 2 hole 1 | place: USA:California | collected 2015-04-18
GTGAGGCGGCGTGCCCGTGAGTTCGCGAAAGATGCGAGCGAAATGAAAAGGACTCATTCCCGTGAAACGTGCGATTGATGAGAGTGAATGCGCATCATTGTACTGCGTTTTCAGCAGATGCCGAGCGGCCTCGACGCGTTCAACATACCACGCAAGCTGTTTACCGCTGTAGAGTCTTCGCTTGGGCAGACCCGGCCTTTCGAGCGCGATACAGAGAAGTTCAGCAGCAAGGTCCTCTGCGGTCAATGGGTCTCTCGAGCTTGCACACAAGTGGGTGAGGCGCATGTGAAGATATGCAAACCGATTGGTGAGGCTGACGACGCAACCCAGGCGGCTTGGCCTAAGCCACCGTTCTTCATCATCATCATCCACGACCTCGGGTTTATATGTTACTGAGAAGCACACATCTTCGGGAAATTCTTGAGAATGACGACACCGAAAGATCATGCCTGGATGCGTCACAAACAGACGCGTGTGTGACATCCGCCACTGTCGCTTCCCTACAGAAAGAGAATAACTTCCCTTCTCAATGAAGTTGATCGAATAACACGAGGCGATCTCGTCCCGAGGATCCCGGTGAGGGATCGTCTTTGGGTGATCAAAGCGCGAGATTGAGACAATCGGGCTAGCGATGTACGTCGTCAGTTGATTCATTCCCAGTTAACTCTTTGTTTGTGAGTCGCCTTCATATTATTCGAGAATCGGCGACGTGGTAAAGACATTTAAGTCACTTGCCGGATTCGAGATGCCAACCGACATTAACAATGACATTCCCTCTCCTGACAAACATTTCCGTACCGCGGCCTGTGCTCGTGGTCCGCTTGCCGTTGACTTCCAGTTCATAAAGATAAGTTGTGTAGATAAGGATGACGTTGTCGTAAACCTGCATCTCGGTTTTGGGGAATTCCAATCTTATGAGTTTGCCACCACGGTCGGCGAATTTTTGTGCGCTGGCCAAGATAGCTGCCCGATCGGACCAGACCTCGGAATCTGAGTCGATTGCAATAGCTTCCTCGGGTATCAACTTTTCCAGTATGGCCCGATCATTTGAAAAGTACGCTTTCCAAACTGCTTCCCGAGCAGCCAGTATTTGCTGGCGCACTAATGGCGACACAGTCGCGGGTTTCGCGCGATCGGCATCGCGGCCATCATTCGGGGCTGCGGTCCCAGTCTGTGCGGTTGTGGTAAGAGCCACAAGAGACAACAGCACGACAAGCAACGGAACCTTAAGAGACATAACCGATCCTCCAAGGATTTTAATAGTTCGATCCGAGGTAATTGTTGTTTGGGAGGGTGCCCTGAAGACTTGCACTTTCTTGCTAATTTAGAGCGATGCGGTTGCTTTGCGGGCCTGGATGAACATGCGTGGGCTTTGCGCGGTGTACGGCTCTTTCAGGTGACCGCCCTCAATCTTGCAGATTTGCAGGGACGCCTGCCTTAGCATTAGGTCGATCTCGAACCTGAAAATTGGCCGCCAATGCATAGAATAGTGCCGCCTTCTCACGGTGCCATCGGCATCCATCTCGTCGTACCAACCATGTAAACGCTGTCGATGATCTTCATCAAACGGATCCATCATCGCAAAGCGCGTGTACTGATTTCCATTGTGAGTGTTCCGCCTGGTGAAGAAGGGTTTAGGATTCGCATCGCCATGGATTTTTAGATTCAGTGCGTTTACTAAATCGATCACAAGCATGCCAGTTGGAGCGAGGTGTGTGGCGACGGCCTGGAACGCTCTACACTGTGCCTCGAAATCTGTAATGCAAAGCAGGCTATTGAAAGCGATGATAGCGAGCTGAAAATCACGGCGCTCCAGCACGAGACTCGTGATGTCCTGTTGAACGAGTGTAATTCTTGAGCGCGTGGCCTCAACTTGTTTCTGGAGATTGCGGCCGAACTGGTCCAGCATCCCTCGCGAGATATCGACAGCGCAAACATCAAACCCTTCCATGGCTAAGGGTATGGCGACGCGTCCCGTGCCGCAACAAAGCTCCAAGATGGGACCACCCACGGCAGTTGCCAACTCTTTGTATCTCGGAACGTCGAATGCCAAGCCCTGATACTCTGTCACCTCGTCGAAGTTTTCGGGGTAAAGCGATAAATCGGGCGAAGGATAATCGCTGTCGTAATAGTAGACAGCCGCGTTGTTCGAATCGACATCACTGTTCATGTCTTAGCCTCGCATTGAGCGCTAAAAATAGGAGAGCCAGTTATTGCGATGCCGCGCCTTTACACCGGCGAACCAACGGCACAGCGGATACAACATGACCACCACCGCAATCCACACTGCATATACGACTGGTAATCCATAACCGTAGCCCTTTGGAAACGCTCGCATGAGACCTGGACTCCAGGGTGGGCCAGTGAACAACCAGGGCGCTTGACCGTAGCGCGCGTACGAAAGCGCAAGTGCCAACAGATGTATCAGTGAGAAATGGAGCAGGTAGTAGAAAAGTGGTACGCGCCCGAAGATGATGAATGGCCGAGCGAATGCACTCAAGTCGCGCTCAGCCCATGCCATAACGAGGATCGACGGTCCAAGAGTCATAAGAAGAAACGACAACGAAGGCGGATACTTTTCGCAATTTAGAAACGAAAGAACTGTGAGCAGCCAGTTCCCCTGTGGCGTCCAGGGTTGCGGATCGCCATAGATGTTAATCGCTCTTACGACCACGAAAGCAGCCGTCACTGCAAAGCCAATCTTGACGAGTAACTTTCTCCGCTTCCCGCGCTCACGTGAAAGCAAAGCGCCGAAGCAATAACCCAGCACCATCACGCCAATCCATGGGATGAGAGGGTAAGTTATCACCAGCACATAGCTCGGCACTGGTTGAATTACGCCGTTGACGTGAAGAACTTTCCAAAGCCAACCGAAACGCCCAAGGCTTTCCGGCTGTACCTTATCCAGCAAGTTGTGACCTGCGACCAACAGAAAGCCCACGATGGCTATTACGCGGGTCGGAAGATAGACCAACGCGGCGAGAGCGATCATTGAACAACCGAGCGCCCACAAGACGATTGCGAAATTCACGTGAAAGTTGAAGTTGAACGTCCATCCGAAATGGATCACGGTGAATTCCAAAAGAATGAGCCACAACCCGCGAGTGATCAGGAATCTTGAGAGTTCGTTTTTCGTTTTGCCTCTGCTCGCATAAAGCCAAGCGCCGGTTCCTGCCAGAAAAAGAAAAACAGGCGCACAAAAATGTGTGATCCAACGCGTGAAGAACAGAGAAGGGCCGGCGCGAGAAAGGTCAAGCGGATCGATTCCGACTAGGATGTCACGGTGCAGAAAAAACCGTACATGATCCAATGCCATGATTACCATTACCAAGCCGCGAACAAAATCGACGGAATCCAGGCGATGTTTTGTTTTGGCGTCGCGCGAGATGCTTGCTGTTTCGTGATCAGGCTGAACGGCAATCACAGCGCGGGTCGTAGATGGCGCTTCGAGTAACGGTGGTGTTTCGATTACGGTGAAACTCACGATTTTCACTCGGCGACATGATGTAGCCTGAAGAGGTGAAACGCTTTGAATCAAACCCGATCCGATCCGCTCTCATCCAAACCGGAGGTCGGCAAAGAGCAGCGGCGCGCTTGTTAGGTATTAAGAAATCCACGCAGCAAGAATTTGAAAACTCTACGATTGTGAATTCCATTCAGAGCACTTGTTATACGTCAAGACGATCTTCGTAAGGCACCACCTCGCCATGCTCAACGTATCGCTTCAACAGCCGCAAGTACATCGCCCAGCAGAAGCAAGAGACCCGGTAATGATCGTCCGCGTCGGGCCAACCAGTATGGTGGAAATGAACCTGGGTCACACCGTCTTGCTCTTCCAAGACAAAACCCAAGCGCGTCCGCTGCCAATCTTCTTGCGCATTGGTCACCTCCAACTCAAACTCGGTCTCAGGAACATAGCGAGACACGACTGCCCGCCAATCATATTCAGGACCAAACCAGAGTTCGTATTCGGCCCCCTCTGTGGGTTCTCCCGATGAGCGATTCGTCCACCAACTGTCGAGACCGGCGGGTGTGGAGATGGCTCGAAACACCGGCTGGAGGGCTGCCTTGATGGGAAAGTTCTGAAAGATGTCAGCCACTGTTGTCTTTATCCTTATCCTCTGAGGTTATCTCGTGCACCTCCGACTAGGAGATAACCGAATCGACTCGGCAACTCAAAATATAGTGCGTTCCGACATTTCTTCTCAAGTAGCGCCGCTCTTAGTTCGCGGGACTCGATTGATAGGGACCGTTCGACTGTCGATGGCCTTAACGGATTCGATCTTATATCGTTTTAACGTGCTTCAGGCTTGCACTTTCTTGCTTCTTTAACTTTAACTCTCAAAGGAAATTGGCGCTGGAGTTTTCACACGCCCTGATGAGTTTGCATTGGAACGCTTTTCCTAACCGACCAACTGCTCGTTCTGTGGTGCAGCAGTTAAGCGCTGTCATTCTATGGAAGATGCTGCTATAGAATTGATCCTCCATTCATTGATTGTAAGCTTGAACGGTGACACTTCATTGTACGTTTTAGCTAGGGATTCCAGTCGCACGCCGTCATTGTAATTCAGATGTTCGGAGAAAAATGCCATAAGAACTTTGGTCATAATTTCGAGCCCACGCTGCGGCGGGATGTCAGCCCCGTTCTTTCTCAGCAAGGCTTCCGGTACGACAAATGGAATGTCAGTAAAGCTAAGGTGGAATGTCCCGTCGATTTTAACCACGAAGGCTGCGACCTTCTTTCTTGAGATGATCGCTACCCATTCATCATCACGTTGTTTACGCACGGCAGACGGTGGCCGGTGTGATTCTCCGGGTTCGTTGAGCATCACGAGAAAAGGATGCTTTACGCCCTCCGTCGCGACCTTCCCCCAGGCGTCACCATCCATGTCGGCGCAAGCTTTGAAACGGCCGGGGCACCACTCAACCGCCACTGTTCTTCAAGATAGGCGGCGGCTTTCGCCTGCGGCGCTTGCGTTAATGAAGCCTGCCCTACCGCTAGTCCGGTAGGAAATAAAGAGAGCAAAAGTAAGACCGCGATCTGGCGTCGAGTAATGGACATCGTCAGCTCCTCTTCACAAAGTGAAAGGATGGAGAACAGGTCACTTGCTTCATAGGCTTATACACAAGTGTTGAGCATCACTCACAGTAAACATAAATGAACTCGCCCTGCTTTCACGGAATCGCCGGATACATGGAATCGTCGGAGCCATCATGGCCCACGAATGAGAGCGCAAGACAGGCCTCTAAAGCCGAGTCTCGCTGACTCAAGAAGACTCATCCATCATGCTTGCGTAATGTCCTTGTCAGCGTCAACGCCCTCGAACCACACGCCCACCGCGAGTCCCAAAAGCTGTGACAAAGTCAGCAATAGCGCGGTTGATTGAAACAGCCATTGCTGATCACCTGCAGGCAAATGCGCGACGTGGTCCGGCGAGACCAGGACGTAGTGGTAGTAAGTTCCGAATAGCAGTGATGTCGTCATCGACAAGACGAGAATTCGTGCTCCGAGCAAGCTCCAAGACGTCCACAGAAGTATTGCCGCAACGATTGGCCCGATGACGAACGAGAGCGCCACAAACGCGCTCTGCCAGAGAGCAAGTTGAATCCCAAGATCGCGATGAGCGGTGCCGTGCGCTATGTTGATAAACGCATGAATAGCTACCACTATCGAACCGACCAAAGCTAACGTCCGATTCTTCATTTCCGCTTTGGGCCGTCGTGGCCTCTCTCCCAAGCCGAGCCGACAAGTTGGCCATGGTCCTAACAGGCCAGTCAACTAGCGATCTTTAATCAACCGTCCGATGTGTCAACTATATTATGACCTAAAGTTAGATCCTCACCCGCGCTATTGCTGACTTAGCTTCTTTAGGACCATTCCTTCAGGATCGACTTTCAATTGAAGCACATCTTCGTCAAGAGAAAATTCAAAGCTCTGAGATCTGCGTTCATCACGGACGACAAACTTCTTTTCGCTTGTCGGGGTAGTGAGGACTACATCCAGAGGCATTCTAAATAGGCCGGGGCCGGTCTGCGCTTGATCGACTATCAACTTGACGATGTGCCTGGTGCCGGCGCGCGAGACTGTCCACTGATACTTGTATTCGGGGCGCCCGTCTCCATAAATCCATTCCTTGAAGAACCAATCAAGCGAACGACGATACTCCTTCTCGCAAACTGCTTGGTAATCTTCGGTGCTCGCGTTCTTATACGCGAACGTTTTGACATAGGTCTTTAGAGCCCGGAAAAATACTTCATCTCCCATCACATGGCGGAGCATATGAAGCACCCACGCACCCTTGTAGAAGGTCGTCGACGTAAACAGTTTGTCTTGATCCTTTGGATTCTCGACGAAAACGCTGCCAGAAAAATCATTACGATCCCATTTCTTGATAACCTGGAAATATGACGTCTTCCCCTCAAGGCGCTCACGCCAAAGAGCATAAGCGTAGGTAGCGAAGCTTTCATTTAGCCAGACATCCGACCAACTCTTAACTGAGATAGAATTTCCGAACCATTGATGAGCTAACTCGTGCGCGAGAATGAAATCATTATTGTGATCGCCAGTAATCCGAGCGGCACCGTAGCTCGGCAACGTTTGATGCTCTCGAAAACTATTGATAGGGAATTCCGCCACACCATACTTTTCTTTCAAGAATGGATAAGGCCCGAAGATAGCGGCGTAGGTCTTAATGATATCTGGCAAAAGGCTGAAATCGGTTTTTGCTTTTAGAACGTCTTCCGGATAGACGTAGAAAACCAGCGGCATCGAATGCGTGGCAGAGTATTGATAGCGAAGTGCGAACACTTGGTAATTTGTAATTGCCAGCGAAACGGTATCGGGATAGATCGGATAGCGAACGGACCAGTGAAACGTCCTAGTCCCATCGTCGTTCGGCCTCTCACTAATTAGCTTACCGTTCGATGCTACGACGAGCGCGTTTGGAACGGTTATGATGAGATCGACTGAATCGGCTTTGTCGAGAGGTGTGTCCTTGCATGGCCACCACTGCTGCGCGGTAAATGGAAGGCCATACGTTGAAATCATCGGTATCGATTGGTGTTCACCAAATGAGAACCCATCGCCCTTCGGTTGACCGTGATAGTTGACCTTGACTTGAAATCGTGAACCTCTTTCATACCGATGGCGCAATTCCATCGTGAGGCGATTCTGATCGTGGATGAACTTCAACCCGCGGCCTTTGCTCTCGACAGACTCAACAGTCAAGCTATTCTCAAGATCGAGCGAGAGTCTTCTTAGACTCGGCGAAGTGGCAGTCGCGGTTATGGTGACGTTTCCTGAGATGGACTTTTGATCGGGATCAATTCGCAGAGCGATCGTGTAACTCTTTACATCGTAGTTTGATTCCGTCGAATCGGAACTAGAAACCGCGGTTCCCCGCAACGACAACCCGACCGAGTGATTTGGCAGTCTCGCACGCTGAGGCATCGCTCCAGCGCAGGCAAGAAGAGTAGCTCCGATAACGAGAAGAGTGTGGATGAATCTCGAGCGAGTCATTTATTTCCCTCGAATTGCGCTTGACTTGGAACTACGCCACTTAAGGCATGAACCTCAGCGTCAGCGTGGCTCTTGAGATAGTAGTTCAGACCAGCGGCAAAGGCGTCGCATAGTAAACGCGTTCGCGGATCGAGCCGATGATATTCCTGCTGTGCCAGTTCTGGGATTTCAAGCGCGTGATTGACTCGATCCTGGTCAAGTAGTATTAGCTGCTTGTGTAATCTCAACTTGGCGAAGATCGAGATCAAACGATCCTTTGCGGTTTCTTTAAGATGGCTGTTCCCCAGTTTCGGAAAGCATTACTTATTCTTGATGCGCGATAGATGCGAAGCCACAACTTGCCAGCGGCCGTTCCTTCTAATGTATGTGTCGGTGTAGCGTGATTCAGTGGTCGTCTCTTTATCCTTATCGCGCACCTTGTACAAGAATCTACCAGTGATGATCGCCGTGTCTCCGTATACACGCACGACTGAGTCCTCCGTCCCCTGCGATACATTGGGATCTCGTACGGCGCGTCTGACCATTGCCAGATATTGAGCTTTGTTACGAACAGATCCATCCTCGTAAGTTATCGTGAAATCGTCTGCCTCGATGCTTTCTATTTCGTCAGCATTAGCATCGAGCCACTGACGCTCTAACTTTCTCAGCTCTTGCTCAGCCTTCGCGTCTGGACTCGCCTTTATGCTTTCACTTTGGCCATCTGCGACCGCAAACTCCCTCACCTTTTCAGCCCTCGTGGGCCACTCACCACGAAGAAAAACGTCGATAGCCGAGAAGACGGTTTCAGGCGCATCAACCCAAGGAAAGTGAGCAGCTCCAGCGATCGTAAGCAAGCGCGCATTAGGCAGCATCAAGGCCCATTCTCTTCCCCCGCCATACGGTGCATTTCGGTCTTTCGTGCCGTGAATAGTCAGAACCGGAGCGGAGACTTTTGCTACTTCTTCTCTTGAGATATTGAGACGCTGGACTGAAGCGAAGTGAAATTGAAGATGCCGGTTGAGTTTGATCGGCCACTCGTTCGGCATTGCGCAGGGACTGCTGATCTTTCTTGCATTCGCGGGATTGCCAACAAGCATCGTGCGCGTGACCACCCAGTCCTTCTCGCAAAATTCTCGCGGATGACTCTTCTCATAGCCGGCCTTTCTCAACTGATTCAGCTTTTCCTTCTCCACCGGATCAGGCACTCGCGTGGCGTCGTTGGCTGTTAAGCGGGCGGGATACTCGGTGCCGAACTTGAGCGGCACGGCGCCGATCTGAACGATCCGTCCCACATGCTCCGGATACTTCATCGCATACATCATGACCATTAAGCCGAGATAAGATTCTCCTATCAGATTCATTTTCTCCAGCCCGAAGTACCGTCGGATCTTCTCCAGGTCTTCCACGTCATCCTGGATAGTTATTTTCTCGCCATTGGACACCGCGCTGGAACGGCCGCGATTCCGCATGTCGTAGAAGATTACCGTGCGATTACGCGCGAGCTGTTTGAAGTCGTCATATAAATAGAAGCCTAACGGGACAACGACGGTGTCACCTCCATCGCTCACCTTTCGGTAGAACAAGTGAATGCCATGGTCAACGGGAACGTAGCCTTCCTCTATCTTCGATTGCATCCGCCCACGACCCTGTTGCCGCGATTCAGTTTTGAAGCCGGGCAATGAAGAGCCTGCGGGCCGCGCGACAACACTTGAAGATAAAGACCCATTTAACAAAGTGGCAAAACAAGTAAGCCAAGTTAGACCTTTCCAGACGGGTCGCATTTCAATCTCCCAAGCTTCGTTACTAAAGGCCCCGGTCAATACAATATTCGACGGCCATTCGTGTCCAACCTCGCTTTATGACTGCGCTCGCGATTAATCTGTCAACTGTCTCCCCCCCCACCCGGAGCGCCAGTCTGAGAGCTAACGAAGGGAGATGGCAATCGAGGCATACTCAAGAGAGCTAAAGTGAGTGCCATTGGTTTCATGATGCTGATGCTGACCTCTGGTTGAGTTCTATCGATATTCCTTGTGCTTTTATTTTCCCAACACGAGGTCAGCGACACCAAATTGAATTTCGTCAGCCCTGGCACCGTTAAGATTACAAAGCACCACTACGGAAAGATGTTCTTTTGGGAAATGGGCTACCCAAATCGAGCCGCCGCCTTCGTGGCCAACAACTTTCATCCCTTTGTGCTCCTCGACGGTCCAGCCTAAGCCATAGCCCTTTTCCGTTCCATTGTTAAGCTTCACAGGTGACCACAATGCTTGCAGGCTTTCTTGCTTGAGAACCCTCCCCGCATCAATTGCAGTAAGGAACTTCATCAAATCAACAGCGGAGGAATTGAGTCCAGCTCCCGGGTAGTCTTTAATGCCGAATGGATACATCCAAGTCCGCAGTTCTCCGGTTTCTCGATTGTAGGCTGTAGAACTTCGCCGTCGAATTATGATCTCCGATCCGCCAAATTTTGTGGACGCCATGGTTAACGGATTGAATACTCGTTCTGTCAGAAAGTCGGCATAGGAAGCGCCCACAACTTTCTTGACGATCATCCCGAGAACAATGTAGCTCGATTGTCCGTAAGAAAATTTCTCGCCAGGCTGAAATTTGAGCGGTAGTTCAGCTACAAATCCAACAACATCTTCTGCCGTGAGGGTCTTCCTTTTATCCTCAGGCAAACTGGCAAGGCGTGGATTGGCAGACGCTTCGGGCAATCCAGAAGTGTGTGTCAACAAATGCCGAATGCGAATTGCCTTCCAAGTACCGGGAAGATTCTCGAGTATCTCGGTGACTGGTGTCTCAAGAGACAGTTTGCCGTCTTCAACCAATTTCATCATGGCCACGCCCGCAAATATCTTTGAAACTGAATAAAGCTGGAAGACAGTGTTCTCATTCGCGGGCAAGTCAAACTCCACACTCGATAAACCGTATCCTTTGAGCTTTAGAATCTTTCCATCTTTCGCTACCGCCAGGGCAAGCCCGGGTATCTGATACTTAGTCATCTCCTGCTTGATATAGACGTCTATATTCTCGCTTTGACTGACATCAGCACCACGTCCAGTCGCCGCAAATATGAAAGGAATTATGACAAAGAGAATCTTTAGTCTCATTTGATAGTGATTGGCAAAAGCGACTTCTCTCCTGTAGGCAAAATGCAACAACACCCGTGCTCAGTCAAGTATATTATTACCCAAATAAGACTCTTCCATGGGGAGGTTCTACGGTAGGTTTAGCGCAGGCTTGAGCTGGCCGCGATGACAGGTCGTGCAGTTGATGATTGGGTTCTCGCTCTTCAAGTTCTTGATGTTTTTCAGATAGTCGTTATTGATCGTGCCAGCCATCTTGATCATCTCGCGAGTGATTTGCTTTGTCGGCTTATCGTCCTTGTCCCATTGATCCACGACGTGGCAATGAGTGCAGTTGACGCCCAGAGACTTGCTATAGCCAAGCTCCATTATTTTCAATAGTCGGCCAGCGGGCACGGCCCTTAACATTTGAACGTTCTTAAAGACCTCTCCTGCCGGCTTGTCCTCCTTCCCGGAGATTTGCCTCGCAAGTTCCGCAAGTTTCTTATTCTGATCAAAGGATTGCTCCTGACTCTCGCCGGCAGTTTGATAACGACTTAATTGCGAGGCGCTATCGCTTCGCGCCCACGTCACTAACACTGCGAGCGTCAAGGCAAAGAAACCGATCACGGCGATTAGTCTGATCTGATCTGTTTTCATAATTTCTCTCCTAAGGTTAAGTCGTAGGTTGGGACTACTCTTTCATCCAGTAAACTGCCGAAGCCCCACGGTAGTTCCGCTTCAAGTAGCACGGCTTTTCATTCGCCGGACTGAACTTGAGATTCTACGATTGTGAATTCGATTCAGAGCACCTGTTATACGTCAAGCCGATCTTCGTACGGCACCACCTCGTCATGCTCCAAGTACCGCTTCAACAGCCGCAAGTACATCGCCCAGCAATAGCAGGAAACTCGGTAATGGTCGTCCGCGTCGGGCCAACCCGTATGGTGGAAATGTACCTGGGTCACACCGTCTTGCTCTTCCAAGACAAAACCCAAGCGAGTATGCTGCCAGCCTTCCTGCGCCTTGGTCACTTCCAACTCAAACTCGGTTTCAGGAACACACCGAGTCACCATGGCACGCCAATCGTATTCAGGACCAAACCAGAGTTCATATTGTGTCCCATGTCTGGCTTCTCCCGATGAGCGCTTCGTCCACCAACTGTCGAGCCCTGCCGGAGTGGAGATGGCTCCAAATACTTGCTGGAGCGGTGCTTTGATGGGAAAGTTCTGAAGAATGTCAGCCACTGTTGTCTCTATCCTCATCCTCTCAAGTTATCTCGCGCAACTCCGATTAACAGATAACCGATTCAAATTGACTTGCATTTTCTTGCTTCTTTCCACTTGGCAGCCCAAACAAAATCAGTTTGGCAATCTTGTAAACGGGCAGAGACTCCGCGAGCTCGACGAACTCCATGTTCTCTTCGATCAACTTCCGCGTCTTTGCCGACAGTTCCCCATAGGCCGATCGGGTGCCGCGCTGCCTACGCTTGTGCGCGATATAAATGCCACAAAGTTCATGTAATCATCAATCCAAGTTGTTAGGAGCGCGTCCTACTTTGGCGACGTAGTGACATTGGAGGTTTCGAACCAACGTTGGACCAAGGGAGCAAGCTTCTCCGAATAGAGCAATATCTCAGGACGGTCACGTCTGACGGCGGTCCTATTGCCCGTGAAAGCGATATACTTGTTGTTCCGGCGCGTGGGTCCTATTGCCCGTGAAAGCGATATACTTGTTGTTCCGGCGCGTGGGCGCACCGACTGCATCTGTCATTGCTTTGACGATTGAATCTTCCTCTTCGGGGCTCGTCATGATCCAAATCATTTCAAGCGAATCGTCTTGGAAGACGAACTCAGCCCGCCTCGGCTTCCCGAGAAACTGAAAGCCCTCGCAATCAATCTGCATCTGTTTGTCTTTCACGTCCGGCAGAAACGGCGGTTCAATGCGACGTGTATTTGAGGTCGCGCATGCACCCATCAGCGCGGTTTGCGTCGCCGCAACCGTCGCGCCGTACTGAACACTCCTTGGCTTCAGTCCATCAGCCAAAACCGGAAGCAGCACGTCGGCGTTGAAGTTGTTCGGATCAATTTCCAATACCCTTCGAAAGCTCTGCAATTGCTCCACCACGAGACCGGCACGTCTCTGCGCAATACCGAGATTGAGCCAGACATTCCAGATATCAGGGTGGACTTCAGCGTTCACCCTGCATGTCTCCACCGCGTCCGACAATCGTTTTTGATCGAGCAGCTCCTGGCAAGCCTTTCTGAGGTCGATCTCTCTCGGTGGCCTCCACCAAGGGTACTTGGCGAATCCAATCTTACGATCTTCATAAGCTTTGCGAACTGCGGCGCCACCACTAGTCAGAGCTATGACCGGCATGCTCCGCATTTCCTCGCCGCGCAGAATCGGATCGAGTGCGGGGTCGCGGCCTCCCGCGTAATCATCGAACGAGAACGGGGCAGGTACATCTACCGCCACGAACTCACTTCGGTCGTTCGAACCGCTTAACT
>WNFB01003990.1_pt2 | contig 13071 bp, 11 predicted proteins | sample 5400501 | NCBI WGS metagenome assembly WNFB01 (sample SAMN13153341, study PRJNA577476) | soil metagenome | isolation source: 200 cm saprolite under Douglas fir tree site 2 hole 1 | place: USA:California | collected 2015-04-18
CCCCCCCCCCCCACCCCGGCGGCACTGCGCGCGGCCTGGAATGGCGGTGCCGTGTGGCGATGTACGAGCGCCACGGTCGCGCGTGTGTAGGAGTAGAAGTACTCGATCGCATCAACGGAGAGCTGTGGGTTGACCATCACCACGACCGCGCCAACTTTGAGTGTGCCGAACAGCGCCGCCACGAACTCCGGCCCGTCGGGGAGCGCGATGATGACCCGCTGCTCGGGCTCGACACCGGCGCTCTCCAGCAGATGACCGTACCGGTTCGCGAGCGCCTGCACCTCGCGGTAGGTGAGCGTACCCTGGTCTGTGAGCAGGGCCGGACGATCTCCCCTTCCCTCGCGGACCCGCGCGTCCAACAGCCAATCAGCGATGTTTAGCAGTTCCGGATGCTCGGAGGGGGGCGGGGGGGGCGTCATGGGAAAGGATGATGATGCCGGTACATGAGCTGGCGCAACTCACCTGGGAAGAAGTCCGCGACTTGGATCGGGAGCACACGCTCGTCGTGCTCCCGGTCGGCGCGATCGAAGCCCACGGACCGCACCTGCCGCTCGATACCGACGTCGTGATCGCCACAGCGATGGCGCGAGCCGGCGCCAGGAAGCTCGCGGCCCGGGGGGAGGGGGGGGGGCGCGCCGTGCTCATTCTGCCCGCCCTGGCCTACACCGCGGCGAGTTTCGGCGCGGCGTTCCACGGTACGTTGTCCATTTCGGGGATCACCGTCACCGCGCTCATCGTCGACCTGGCGCGTAGCCTGTCTGACCATGGCTTCCAGCTGCTGGCGCTCGCGAATGTGCACCTCGATCCGGAACATCTCACCGCGCTGAATGAGGCCGTGAAGCTTGGCCGGGTCGACCGGCTGCTGCCGATCATCTTCCCGGATCTGACGCGCAAGCCGTGGGGCACTCGACTGGGCGATGAGTTCAGGAGCGGCGCCTGCCACGCGGGACAATTCGAAAGCTCCATCGTCCTCGCAGATCGGCCCGAATCGGTCCGCGACACGATCCGCGCTTCGCTCTCCCCCAATCCTAGCTCGTTGTCACAGGCGATAAAGGCGGGCAAGCGGACCTTCGCGGAAGCCGGTGGGCCGCGCGCTTACTTCGGCGATCCGGCCGCGGCCACCGCGGACGAAGGCTCTCGCTTGATCGAGGCGTTGGGTTCGATCCTCGAGGAGGCCGTGAGTGCGGAGATTTGACGGCGCTGTAGCGGTCGTGACGGGCGGCGGCCAGGGGATCGGCGCAGCCGTTGCCCATGCGCTCGCCGCCCAGGGCGCCGCGGTCGTGGTCGCGGCGCGCCGCAGCGACCGCATCGAGCACGTCGCCAGCGAGATCCGCGGCGCGGGCGGCAAGGCGTGGGCGGTGCATTGCGACGTCACGGACGCGGCCAGCGTCAACGACCTCGCGAAGGCGGCGTCGCGTCATGCGGGCGCAGTCGACATCCTGGTCAACAACGCCGGGGTCGCGCACAGCGCGCCGCTGGCGAAGACCACGCTCGAAGACTGGAATCGCGTGCTGGCCGTCAACGCGACTGGTACGTTTCTGTGTACCCGCGCTTTCATCAACGGGATGCTCGAGCGCAAGAGCGGGTCGATCGTGAACGTTGCCTCGGTGGCGGGACTCGCCGGCGCTCGCTATATCGCCGCCTACGCCGCCGCCAAACACGCCGTGATCGGCTTGACCGAGAGCGTCGCGGCGGAAGTCGAGGGAAGCGGCGTAACGTGCAACGCGGTCTGCCCGGGTTTCGTGGACACGGAGATGACGCAGGAATCCGTAGAGCGCATAGTGGCGAAAACCGGCAAGGCGGCCGACGAAGCGCTTTCGGCAATGCTGGCATCGGCGTCACAGCGGCGGCTGATCACGCCGGATGAAGTCGCTCAGGCGGTGCTGGCGCTGTGCGACGTCAACGGCAAACGGCCCAATGGTACCGCCGTCACGATCGCAGGCTGAGGAACACCGGGATGTCATTCGAGATCATCAATCCTGAAGTCTTTGGGGCTCGGCCGAGTGGCTGGAATCACGGGATGCTGGGCGAGAAAGGCGGGCGTGTGCTGTTTGTCGCCGGCCAGATCGTCCCCGTCGGGGATTTCGTCAAGCAGTGGGACGGCGCCCTGGGCCGCGTGATGGAAGTCGTGCGCGCGGCGGGCGGGAAGCCGGAGAATATCGGCCGGATGGTCGTCTATCTCACCGATCGCTCCGCGTACCTCGCCAACCGCACCTCGCTCGGCGAAGTTCACCGCAAACATATGGGCCGCCATTATCCCGCCATGGCCGTCGTCGAAGTGAAGTCGCTCATCGACTCCAAGGCGCTCGTCGAGATCGAGGCTGTCGCCATCCTATGACGTCTTTTCTCTATGAGCTAGATGCCAAGACGTCGGTCGCGACGATCACGCTCAACCGGCCCGAGCGGCTCAACGCGCTGACGTTCGAGGTCTACAAGGATTTGCGCGACACATTTCAGCGGCTCGACACGGAGCCCGGTGTGCGCGCAATCGTCGTTACGGGCGCCGGGCGGGCGTTCTGCTCGGGTGGCGATGTCGAAGACATCATCGGCGCGCTGCTGGGCCGCGATCTCACTGCGCTCCAGGAGTTCACCCGCCTCACCTGCGACCTGATCCTCGCGATGCGCCGCTGCCGCCGGCCGATCGTCGGCGCGCTGAACGGCACGGTGGCCGGCGCGGGCGCGGTGATCGCGGCGGCGTGCGACATCCGCGTCGCTGCCGAATCGGCCAAAATCGCTTTTCTCTTTACGAAGGTCGGGCTGTCGGGCGCCGACATGGGGGCCGCCTGGCTGCTGCCGCGCATCGTCGGGTACGGCCATGCGACCGAGATGCTGCTGACGGGCGACTTTGTGGATGCCAAGCGCGCGTATGAAATCGGCCTCTACAATCGCGTGGTGCCGCAAACGCAGGTGCTGCCCGAAGCCCGCACGATCGCCGAAAAACTCGCGCGCGGGCCCTCCGCCGCGCTCGGCGTGACGAAGCAGGCGCTCGAAGCCGAGGCGGCACTCGACTTCGACGCGGCGCTCGCGTACGAAGCCGAGGTCCAGGCGCAGCTCATGCGGGGACCAAACTTCCGCGAGGCGCACGAGGCATTCCGCGCCAAACGCGACCCCAAGTTCACCTGATGGTCGACACCGCGCCGGTCCGCGCATTTCTCGACGACAAGCATCTGACGCTGGCGGAGCGCGTGAGCGAATTCGCCACGCGCCTGCTCGCGCCGCTCGCCGAGCCGAAGGACGACGCCGCCGCGCGCCGTGAGGCCCGCGATCTGCTGGGCAAACTCGGCGCCGCCGGCTGGCTCCAGCCGATTCGCGACCAGGATTGGCGCGCCTGCTGTATCGTGCGCGAAGCGCTCGCCGCCGCGTCGCCGCTGGCCGACGCCGTCTTCGCACTGCAAGCGCTGGGCGTTGTGCCGATGCTGCTCTCCGCCAACGACGCGATGCGCAAGCGCTGGCTCGAGCCCGCCATTCAGGGCCGCGCCATGGCGTCATTCGCGATGACGGAACCGGATGCGGGGTCCGATGTCGCGTCACTCGGCGCGACAGCGGAGCCGGACCGCGACGGCTACGTCATCTCCGGCACGAAGACGTTCATCTCGAATGCCGGGATCGCGGATTTCTACACGGTGTTCGCGACCACCGACCGCGCCAAGAAGGCCAAGGGCATCGGTTGCTTCGTGGTCCCCGCGGACACGGCGGGCGTACGCATGGTGCGGGCGCTCGTGCTCTCCGCTCCTCATCCCCTCGGGGAAATCGCATTCCAGAAGGCGCGCGTCCCGAGCGAATGCCGGCTCGATGCCGCGGGCGAAGGTTTCAAGCTCGGCCTTGCCACGCTCGATCGCGTCCGCGCCACCGTCGGCGCCGCCGCGTGCGGGATGGCGTCGCGCGCGCTCACCGAAGCGCTCGCTCACGCCAAGTCACGCCACCAGTTCGGCAAGCCGCTGTCCGACTTCCAGCTGATTCAAGAGAAGCTGGCCCGCATGGCCACGGATCTGACCGCCGCCCGGCTCCTCGTCTATCGGGCGGCGTGGGAGAAGGATCGCGGCGCGCCACGCGTCACGCTCGAAGCGGCGATGGCGAAAGCCTTCGCCACCGAAGCGGCCCAGCGGATCGTGGACGACGCCGTCCAGATCCTGGGCGGCCGCGGCGTGCTCGCCGACCATCCCGTAGACCGGCTGTATCGCTCGGTGCGCGCTTTGCGGATTTACGAGGGCACGACGGAGATTCAGCACCTCATTATCGCGGGACAGCTCGTCAAGTGAGAATCGTCACGATCGGCGGCGGGCCGGCGGCGCTGTACTTCGGGATCCTGATGAAGAAGGCGTCTCCCAATCACCAGATTACCATCCTCGAGCGCAACCGGCTCGAGGACACGTTTGGATTTGGCGTCGTGTTTTCCGACGCCACGCAGAACAATCTCGCCGCCGCCGATCCGGAGACGTACGACGCGATGGCGAGCCACTTCGCCCACTGGGACAACATCGATATCCACTACCGCGGCCTCGTGATCACCTCGAGCGGCCACGGCTTCAGCGGCCTGTCGCGTCAAGCCTTGCTCGGCGTGTTGGGGCGACGCTGCACGGAGCTGGGCGTGTGTATCGAGGTCGGGACCGAAGTGACCGATCCGGCGGTGTACGCCGATGCCGATCTCGTGGTTGGCGCGGATGGATTCAATAGCACGGTGCGGGAACGCTACGCCGAGCATTTTCAGCCTACGATGGAGGAGCGGCCCAACCGTTTTGTCTGGCTGGGGACGACTCGTCCCTTCCCCGCTTTCACGTTCTACTTCAAGCGCGATAAGCACGGGCTCTGGCGCGTTCATGCCTATCAGTACGAGCAGGGGCACTCGACGTTCATCGTCGAGACCACAGAGGCCGCCTGGCGCAAAGCGGGACTCGATCAAGCGAGCGAGGACGACACGGTCGAGTTCTGCGTGGCGCTCTTCAAGGAAGAGCTGCAGGGCCATCGCCTCCTCAAGAATCGCTCCCTGTGGCGGCATTTCGTCACGGTGCGGAACGCCGCCTGGTCGCATGACAACGTCGCCCTGGTGGGCGACGCGGCGCATACCGCGCACTTCTCGGTCGGCTCGGGGACGAAGCTGGCGATCGAAGACGCGATTGCGCTGGCCGGCGCGTTGCAGCGCCAGCCCGACGTGCGCACGGCGCTCACCGACTACGAGACCGAGCGGCGGCCGGCGGTCGAGAGCCTGCAGCGCGCGGCGCAGGTGAGCCTGCAGTGGTTCGAGGACACCGAGCGCTACCTGAGCCTCGAGCCGCCGCAGTTCGCGTTCAATCTGCTCACGCGCAGCCTGCGGATTACGCACGACAATTTAAAGGTGCGCGACCCAAAGTTCGTCGAAGAGATTGATCGTTGGTACGCCGACCAAGCGGCCCGACAGTCCCACTCCCCACTCCCCACTCCCCCGCCTCCTCCGATGTTCACCCCCTTCAAGCTGCGCGATCTGGTGCTCAGCAATCGCGTCGTCGTCTCACCGATGTGCCAGTACGTGGCCGAGAACGGCATGCCCAACGAGTGGCATGTCGTCCATCTCGGGAGCCGAGCGGTTGGAGGTGCGGGGCTGGTCTTCTCGGAGATGACCGACGTGTCGCGCGAGGGGCGGATTTCACCGGGCTGCACCGGAATGTACAAGCCGGAGCACGTCGCGGCGTGGAAGCGGATCGTCGACTTCGTGCACGTGAACAGCAGTGCGAAGATCGCGATGCAGCTCGGCCACGCCGGCCGCAAAGCGTCGACGCAGCGCATGTGGGAGGGGATGGACGAGCCGTTGCGCGACGGCAACTGGCCGATCATCTCCGCGTCGCCGCTGCCCTACTTTCCGTACAGTCAGGTGCCGAAGGAGATGACGCGGGCCGACATGGACGAGGTGAAATACGACTTCGTGCGTGCCGCGCAGATGTCGAATGATGCGGGCTTCGACCTGCTCGAGGTGCACTTCGCGCATGGCTATTTGCTCGCGAGCTTTATTTCTCCGCTGACCAACCAGCGCACCGACGCATATGGTGGCTCGCTCGAGAACCGGATGCGGTTTCCGCTGGAGGTGTTCGACGCCGTGCGTGGCGCGTGGCCCGATCACAAGCCGATGTCGGTGCGGATTTCGGCGGTCGACTGGGCGCCCGGTGGGATGCAGCCGGCCGACTCGGTCGAGGTGGCGCGCCTGCTGAAGGCCCATTCCTGCGACATCACGGACGTATCCGCCGGCCAGACCGTTGCCGACGCCAAGCCGCAGTATGGCCGCCAGTTTCAGACGCCGTTTGCCGAACGGATTCGCCACGAGGTGGGGATCGCGACGATGGCGGTCGGCAACATCTCATCCTATCAAGACGTGAATACGATTCTGGCCGCGGGTCGTGCGGATCTGTGTGTTTTAGCGCGCGCGCATCTCAGGGATCCCTATTGGACCAGACATGCAGCGTACGAGCAGGGCTACCCGCTTTCGTGGCCTGATCCTTACGCGACGCTCAACCGCTACAAGCCGAGACCATGACAGTCACGTACTCCAGTTATCTCAAGCTCGACGAGTTGCTTTCACTACAGCAACCGCGTCCCGGTGCGCTCGAACATGACGAGACCCTCTTCGTCATCATTCACCAAGTCTACGAGCTGTGGTTCAAGGAAGTGCTGCACGAGCTCGACTACCTGCAGCAGCTGCTGCGCGCCAACAACACCCCGCTGGCCGCCGCGACGCTCAAGCGCATCCTGACGATTCTCAAGACGCTGGTCGCGCAGATCGACGTGCTCGAGACGATCACGCCGCTCAATTTCCTGGCATTCCGCGCTCGGCTCGAGTCAGGAAGCGGCTTTCAGTCGCATCAGTTCCGCGAGATCGAGTTCATCCTCGGCAAGAAGGGCCGGCCGTCGTTCGAGCGCTACCCGGAGGGCACCGAGAACCGGAAGCGCGTCGAGCGTCGGTTCAGTCAGCCCACATTATGGGACGCTTTCCTTCATTACCTGGCGGCCAACGGATACCAAGTACCGAAGACCTTGCTTCAGAGAGATTCCAGCAAGGGGTACGAGCCCTCACCCGAGGTGCAACGGATTCTGGTGGAGGTTTACAAGAAGAATCCGACGGTCTCGCAGATCGCCGAGCGGCTGGTTGATTTGGATGAGGGCTTCATGGAGTGGCGGTATCGGCACGTGAAGATGGTGCAGAGGACAATCGGGACGAAGCCCGGCACTGGAGGGTCTGCGGGTGCTGAGTACCTCCTCACGACCCTGAATCAGCCGACCTTCCCCGATCTCTGGGCCATTCGCTCCGAGCTGTGATCAATCCGGAAGAGCTGGCCAAGCACTACACCCGTTTTCGAGTCACCGAACGCATTCTCCTGACCGGCCACTCTCATCAAGCGTGGCCCGACGTCGCGTTCGAAGCGCAGCAGCAGGCCTGGCTCGATGCGGCGGAGCTCGTGGACGATGTGTGGGATCGCGCCTTCGAGAAGGCCAACGAAGTTCGGCGTGGCTTCGCCCGCCTACTTGACGATTCACCGGATCGGATCGCGCTCGCGCCGAACACGCACGAGCTGGTGGTGCGATTCCTCTCGGCCCTTCCTTTAAAGAAGCGTCCCAAGCTGATCACCACGGATGGTGAGTTTCACACGATTCGCCGTCAGCTCGATCGGCTGGCTGAAGAGGGCATCGAGGTTGTGAAGGTCGCGGCCGAGCCGGCGGCCACGCTGGCCGAACGACTTGCCCAGAAGGTCGATGATCGCACCGCGGCGGTACTTGTCTCGGCCGTCTTGTACACCAACGCGCACATCGTGCCCAATCTCATGGCCACACTCGGAACGTGCCAGCAGGTGGGCGCAGAATTGTTGGTGGACGCCTACCACGCGCTCAATGCGATTCCGTTTTCGTTGCCGGTGGAGGGATTGGAGGGCGCGTACGTCGTTGGGGGAGGCTACAAGTATTGTCAGCTTGGGCCGGGCAATGCGTTCCTGCGCTTTCCTGCTGACTGCGCGCTCCGACCGGTGATCACGGGTTGGTTCAGCGAGTTCACGGATCTCACGAACGCGCCGAGTGGGCGCGTGGAGTATGGGCCGGGGCCGGCGCGGTTTGCGGGGGCGACGTATGACTTCACGAGTCATTATCGCGGGGCGGCGGTGTTCAAGTTTTTTGAGGAGCAGAAGCTCACGCCGGAGAGGCTGCGGGGGCTGAGCCAGCACCAGATCGAAGCGCTGATCGGCGGGCTCAGGGTCGAGCGTGACGTACCGCTCAGCTCTGTTGGCGGGTTTCTTGCCGTCCGCACGCGTGACACCGCGCAGATTCAAGGCGAACTTCGAAAACGGGGTATTTGGACCGATTACCGAGGAGACCAACTGCGTTTGGGGCCTGCCCCGTACGTGGCAGATCGGCAGATCAGCGAGGCGATTGAGGCGTTGGGCGCTTCGCCGCGAAAAACGCCTTGATCAGCTCGGCGCACGCCTCCGCTTCAAAGCCGCTTCTGACTTCAACGTGATGATTCAGCCGCGGATGCCGCACTAGATCTCCAACCGACCCGCACATCCCCGCCTTCTCATCGAATGCCCCAAACACCAGCGTCTTGACCTTGGCGAGTACGATCGCGCCAGCGCACTGCGCGCATGGCTCGATCGTGACGTACAGCGTGCAGTCTGTGAGACGGTCAGTCTCTAAGGCCTGAAGCGCCCGCTCGATAACGAGAAACTCCGCATGATATGTGGGGTTATGTCGAGCGACGGTTTCGTTATGCGCCTCGGCGACGACCTCGTCCCCGCGCATCACGACCGCGCCAATCGGTACTTCGTCTTGAGCAGCGGCGCGCCGCGCCTGCTCCAGCGCGGCGGCCATGCCTTTAAGCACGCACCGTCTCTCGAGCGCGTTCGAACGTCAGCGAATTCCCGTCCTTGGCTCGATCGACGCGCATCCGGTCACCCTCGACGTACTGCCCCTCGAGCACTGCCACCGCGAGCGGATTCTGCAACAGCCGCTGGATCGCGCGCTTCAGCGGCCGAGCGCCGTACACCGGATCGTAGCCCTCAGCGACGAGTAGCGACTGTGCGGCAGGCGTAACGTCGATCGCGAGCTTGCGATCGGCGAGCAGCCGCTCGACGCGCTTGATCTGAATGTCCACTATCCGCGAGATGTCCTCGTGCGTCAGCGGCCGGAAGATGATGATGTCGTCCACCCGGTTCAGGAACTCCGGCTTGAACGCCTGACGCAACAGCTCCGTCACCTTCGTCTCCGCTTGCTCCCACGCGACGCCGCCCGTGCCCGCCTCGATCAAATACTGCGAGCCGATGTTCGACGTCATGATGAGCACGGTGTTTCGGAAATCGACCGTGCGGCCCTGTGAGTCGGTTAACCGGCCATCGTCGAGAATCTGCAGCAGCACGTTGAAGACGTCGGGGTGCGCCTTCTCGATTTCGTCGAACAGGACGACCGAGTACGGCCGGCGCCGAATCGCCTCGGTGAGCTGGCCCCCTTCCTCGTAGCCGACGTATCCGGGCGGCGCACCGATGAGCCGGGCGACCGCGTGCTTCTCCATGTACTCCGACATGTCGATCCGCACGAGCGCGCGCTCGTCGTCAAACAAGAACTCGGCGAGCGCTTTCGCGGTCTCGGTTTTCCCGACGCCCGTCGGACCGAGGAAGATGAATGAGCCGGTCGGACGATTCGGATCCTGGAGCCCGGCGCGCGCGCGACGGACGGCGTTCGAGACTGCTGCCAGCGCCTCGCGCTGCCCAATCACACGCCGCCCCAGCTCCTCTTCGAGCTTCAGCAGCCGCTCCTTCTCCGACTCGAGCATCTTGGTCACCGGGATGCCCGTCCACTTCGACACGATCTCCGCGATGTCCTCCGCGTCCACTTCTTCCTTCAGGTACTTCTCCTTCTTCTGGATCTCGGCGAGCCGCTTCTCGAGCCCCTGAATCTCTTTCTCGACCTGTGGGACTTTGCCGTAGCTGATCTCCGCCGCCTTCTGGAGATCGCCGCGGCGCGTCGCCTGCTCCGCCTCCATGCGCAGCTTCTCGAGCTCCGCCTTCTTCGCCTGGATCTTCTGGATCGCGTCCTTCTCCGCCTGCCACTGCGCTTTCATGGCGTTCGACTTCTCGCGCAGCCCCGCGACCTCCTGCTCGATCTTGGTCTTGCGCTCCTTGGACGCCTTGTCCTTCTCCTTGGCGAGCGCGGCCAGCTCGATCTCGAGCTGCGTGATCTTGCGCTCGACCTCGTCGATCTCCTGGGGCAGCGAATCGATCGCGATGCGCAACCGCGCCGCCGCCTCGTCGATCAGGTCGATCGCCTTGTCGGGCAGGAAACGGTCGGTGATGTAGCGGCTCGACAGCGTCGCCGCTGCCACGAGGGCGTTGTCGGTGATGCGAATGCCGTGGTGGACTTCGTACTTCTCCTTGAGCCCGCGCAGAATGGCGATCGTGTCTTCGACCGACGGCTCCCCCACGAACACCGGCTGGAAGCGCCGCTCGAGCGCGGCGTCCTTCTCGATGTGCTTGCGGTACTCGTCGAGCGTCGTCGCGCCCACGACGTGCAGCTCGCCGCGTGCCAGCGCCGGCTTGAGCATGTTGGACGCATCCACCGCGCCCTCGGCGCCACCGGCACCCACGAGCGTGTGGAGCTCGTCGATGAAGACGATGTAGCGTCCTTCGGTCGCGGTGATCTCCTTGAGAACGGACTTGAGCCGCTCTTCGAATTCGCCGCGGTACTTGGTGCCCGCGACGAGGGCGCCGATGTCGAGCGCGATGAGATGCTTGTTCTTCAGGGAGTCAGGCACGTCGCCGTTGATGATGCGCTGCGCCAGGCCCTCGACGATCGCGGTTTTCCCGACGCCGGGCTCACCGATCAGGACCGGGTTGTTCTTCGTACGACGCGACAACACCTGCATCACGCGGCGAATTTCCTCGTCACGGCCGATGACGGGATCGAGCTTGCCCTTGCGCGCGATTTCGGTGAGATCGCGCGTGAAGCGCTGCAACGCCTGGTACTTGCTCTCCGGCTCTTGATCGGTGACGCGATGCGCGCCGCGTACGCCCTCGAGCGCCGCCAATAGGTCTTTGCGGCTTATGCCCTGGGCCGAGAGCAGCTGGCGCGCGCTGGTACCCTTCTCTTCGGCGAGCGCGAGCAGCAGGTGCTCGGTCGAGACGTAGGCATCGCCCAGCGACTTCGCGTCTTCATCCGCGCGGTCGAGCACGCGCGACAACTCGCGCGCCAGCGTCGGCTCGGCGCCGCCACCTGATTGCTTGGGAAAGCGCTCGATCTCCCGCTCGGTTTCGGCCTGAAGCTGCGTGACGTTGAGCCCGGCCTTCTGGAGCAGCGGCACGACGATGCCCTCCTCCTGCTGCAGGAGGGCGTAGAACAGATGGGCATCGTTGATGACGGGATTGCCCTTCGAGCGGGCCAGAGCCGCGGCCTGCTGCAGTGCCTCGGCGGCCTTTACGGTCAGTCTATCTGGCTGGATCATGGCACGGCTCCAAAGCAACGGGCGTGCCGTCAAATAATGCCAAAAAGACAGCGGGGCGGTAGTTACCCCTACCGCCCCTCTTACCGCCCCTATTTCATGATGATCATCTTCTTCGTAAACCGTCGCCCGTCCACGATCAGCTGGTAGATGTAGACACCCGATGCCGCGTCACGGTCCGTCTTCAGAACCTTGCCGTCCCAGTACGCATTGAACGCGCAAGGCGACGATCCCGCCGTGGCGCACGTCAGCTCGAGATTGTCGAGATCCTCGCCCGTGCCCTGGAGAATCGGCACGGCGACGAGCTGCGCCAGCACGTTGTAAATCTTGAGCGACACCTTCGGCCGATGACCATTGGCAAACAACTCACCGTTCAGCGTGAACGGGATCGTGGTCGCCGGATTGAACGGATTCGGATAGTTCTGCTTGAGCTCCACGAGCGGAGGCGGTGTCGCTTGCCCGAACACACCGTCGGCCCCCGCGAGAAGGCCCCCTCCGAGCCCCCCGACCAGCACTGCCCAGCCGTACAGCTTCATCCCCGACTCCTCTGCGAACGGAAAAGATGCGTTAGACCGCTCTCCTTGTTGTTACAGGGCGCAAGGTGACTGCTACAATGAAAAAGCTAGGAAGCGCATTAACCCTGTCAAGCACGTAAAACCCTCGTATCTCCCTTGCGGCTCGTAATGCCTCGCCGGTCGGCCCACTCCAGCAGCGGTATCAAGTACTTGCGCGTCAGCCCCAGCCGGTCGCGAAACTGTGCGGGCGTGGCGGCGCCCAACTCGCGCAGCGTCTCCTCGACGGCTCGACGGAACTCCTCCAGCGCCTGTTTGAGCGCGTAGCGCTCCTGATCGACCCGTTCGACCGATCCCTCGCGCGCCAGATGCGCCAGCAGCGCCGGCACGGACGGATCGGAGAACTCACGCTGCAATTCGGAGACCGTGGGTAGCTGCCAGCGAGCCTCCGCCAACCGCTGCGCCAGCCGCCCGCCGGCGTCACCGGCCTGAGCCCTCCATCCAGGCGCGCGCACAACTGCCCCCCCCTCGGCCAGCTCCCACGCCTGTTTCTTCACGCCGTGCTCGACCAGGAGGTCGAGCACGGGCGCCGGAGCGATTACCCCGGCTCGCAGCGCCTGAAGTGACAGTCCGGCGTCGAGCGGATGGTGGTCGTGATGGGCGGCGACCACGGCGGCAAGCCTCTCCACCTCCGCCGCGATCGCCCGGCGCGCCACCAACACATCGCCTACCGAGAGGATGCCCTTCCCCACCGCCGCGATTGTGGTGGGCACGTCAGAAGCACGGACACCCACGCGAACGGCGATATCGCCAACGCGGAGCCCCGCGAGACCAGCTTCCTCGACAAAGCGCCCGAGCCGCTCGGCGGGACGCTGATTGGTCGTCAACCCGCGCTCCGACACCCTGGGCCGCTTGGGGGGAAAGGGATCGAGCACCACTCCCCCGCCGATCGTCGTCACCGGGGAAAAGCTGCGGATGACGAAACGATCGCCACCGCGGGCGACGAGCGGCCGCTCCAGTAGCAACCGTGCGACGCTGGTTTCGCCCGGTGCGATGGCTCGTACCTGAGCGACCCGTCCCAGCACCTCGGCAGTGCCGAGGTGAACTCGAATGCGGGTC
>WNFB01006107.1_pt1 | contig 13069 bp, 14 predicted proteins | sample 5400501 | NCBI WGS metagenome assembly WNFB01 (sample SAMN13153341, study PRJNA577476) | soil metagenome | isolation source: 200 cm saprolite under Douglas fir tree site 2 hole 1 | place: USA:California | collected 2015-04-18
GAATTGCGGGACTCAACGCAGCTCTCACCTTGCAGGACGCCGGTCTCTCGTGTACCATCTACGAAGCGTCCAATCGCATCGGCGGTCGCATGCACTCTGATGCCATGACCTGGGCGGATGGGATGGTCAGCGAGTGGTGCGGGGAATTCATTGACGCTGACCATGAAACCATGCACCAGTTGATCAAGCGTTTCGGCCTTCGCACCATTGACCTGGGAGGCGGAAGAACTGACCAGACCCGAATCGTTCTGTATTTCCGCAATCGCTATTATCGTGCGGAAGAACTGGCCGGGGACTTCCAGGCGCTCGCTCCTCTCTTGCAGCAGCAGGTGCAGGAGGCTGGTTTCCCCACGACCCACGCCCGCTTTACCCAGGAGGGGTTCAGGCTCGACCATCTGAGCGTGTATGATTGGATCGAGCAGTATGTCGAGTGGGCACAATGCGCCGGTGGGTCATCTGCTGGATAACGCCTGTACTGGTTACTTCGGCCTGGATACAAGCGAGCAGAGTTCTCTCAACCTGGTCTACATGTTTGGCTCGCCAGTCCCGTCGAGGGGTTCGACCACTCCCAGGCCGCTGCAAGGAAGCAGCAAAATCGTGGGTGGGAACGAGCAACTGCCGCTGGCTATTGCCCACAGTTTGCCGGAAGGGTGTATCCACTTGCGCCATCAACTGGTGGCGCTCGAACGAAAGAGCGACGCTTCGCTCACCTTGACGTTCGCCACCGCCGGTGGCATATCGGAAGTACAGTGCGACTGTGCGATTCTCACCCTGCCGTTCAGCACCTTACGCCGCGTCGATTACCAGCGGGCCGGGTTTGATCCCCTGAAGCAAGTTGCCATCGAGCAGCTTGGCTACGGCACGATCTCCAAGCTCTTCTTGCAGTTCGACATGCCTTACTGGTACGAGGATGGACCCTGGCCCCGCGCTCACAGCGACTTTATCATCACGGACCTGGATATTCAGACGCTCTGGGATGCTTCCCGTGGTCAAACCGGCTCAAGTGGGTTGCTTGTCGATTATACGAGCGGACACCGAGGAGCTGCATTTGCGCCATCGACGGCCTATTCTACGACTGATGACTCCCCAAACCTCCAGCGCTATGCCCAGAACTGCCTGCAGCAATTGGAGCGTGTCTTCCCTGGTATCAGCGCCCACTATACCGGTAAGGCGGCGTTGAGCTATCCCACCGGCGACCCCTATCTTCTGGGCAGTTACGCGTGCTGGCGTGTCGGGCAGTACACTCACTTCGGTGGCTACGAGGGCGTGCGCCAGGGGCCGATCTCCTTCGCGGGCGAACATTGCTCGGTCGAGTTCCAGGGCTTTATGGAAGGCGCAGCCAGGGAGGGCGCGCGGGCTGCTCGGGAAATTGTGCAGGATGTGGCGAGAGGGAGATATGGAGCAAGCACTCCAAATGACTGATCGTCTCAAGTAGTGTCATCATTCTCCCTTGACGCCATAACATCGCTTTGATACACTTTCTGTATGAAGTTCACTCTGCAAGTATCTCATCAAAAGTTCCCGACCAGTAATGCGTTCTGCTGGGAAGCGCACTTGTCTTCATCGCCGCCTCCACAAGCCTGCGGGAGATCAGAAAGGTGAATGTATGCCCGATTTGCACTTTACCACCCTCATCGAAGGGTCTGCGGAAAGCGTCTTTGCGCTGCTCGCCGATCTCGCTCATTATGATCGCTGGCTCCCCGGTTCCAACGCGTTTGGGGCGATCACGCAGATCTCTCCTCTGCCAGTCGGTCTTGGAACCACCTATATTGATACTGGACCGGCCGGCACGAGGCATGGCGAGGTCACGGAGTATGATCCGCCGACGCGGATCTCCTTCCATCAACCCATGCAAGTGAAGCAGCGTGTGCTGACCGGGACCATCGACATCCATCTTCGCCATACCCTGGAGCCGGTGGAACAGATGACACGCCTGAACCGCGATCTCACGCTTCACATCCATGGCCTGCTCAAAGTGGCACAGCCCCTCGTCATCGCCGGGTTTCGCCAGGAGAATGAGCGGATGCTCCTGGCTTTGAAGCGCTATGTGGAAAAGGGAACCTGAGCCTTGTCATTTGTCAGATATCCTGGTTCTTACACACTTTTGGTGATGCTCGCCATTGATATATCGTTCTACATAAGAGAAATACTGACAAATAGATAAACGAACAACCCACAAGGCAATCCAATACGGAGCATCTCGGTGGAAAATCGATAAAACGGCGTCTTCCACATTTTCGATGAATTCTCCCTATTTGCAGGAGATCTCTCTTTTCATGTGAGAGATTTCTTTCTACAAGGCGTGCAGCACGCGCTGACGCAGCAAGGGAAATTTAGCCCTTCCATACATCATACGCTTGATGAGCTTTAATTTATTCACTTTTCCTTCGACTAAGCCATTGTTCTGAGGGAGTGTGAGTCCTGCGACTACTGCGGCTTTGTCTCGTTCCACTCCCACAACAAAGCTCTGTAATTCGCGGATTTGGCTAGCGGTGATAGGTCGTCTTGGCCGTCTCGCTGGCTTGACAAATCATGCTTAAGGTTTCTTGTTCTTTCTCATCAAGAGAAGCCTGGTCGCGAGCGAACAACCAAACCGCATCGTTCGCTGAAAAATCTTGTAAGGGAGCATGGGGCACTTCAGGTTTCCAAATGATCCGCTGCTTCTTGCGCAGTGAAGTCAGAAAGCGATACACGGTTTTAGCAGATCCCTGATATCCTTGCTCTTTGATCTCCTGCCAAAGCTGCAAGCCATTCTCACATCCTTGCTCCCATCGTTTGAGCACATACCCAGCATACGGGTCAAAAACGCTTCGCCGTTTGCGACGCCGCTTGGTTTCAGGGAAATCTCCCTCTTTGATCCACCGTTCGAGTGTTCGTCTGCTGAGACCAACACGACGAGCAATTTCTGTGACACCCAGACCTTGTTCGCGCAGGGCCATCACTTGTTGATACCGGTCGTAGCGCTGGGCACGACGACTGAGGCGGGCTCTTTCGTCGCAGAGTTCTGGCGCTGGCTTCCAGTTCTCTACGGAAATTACCTCAGCACACTCTAAGAGATGGGATTCTGGCGCTTCTTCATGAAGTTCTTCCTGTATCGCCTCTCTTGCGTTTTTGCGGATCTCTGCACGACAACGTGCTAATGTGAGTTCAACGGCTTCTACTAAATTTTTATACATATGGAATCGGTCAGCAACTTGGGTCGCTTGTGGAGCACCTTCACGTGCTCCTGCTGCGTAATCCCCTCCTCGGTCACGACTGACAAGGTCGATTTCCGGATGCGTGCCCATCCAAGCGGCGGCGCTTTCTTTCGTGCGATCAGCTAAGAGATCGATCACTTGGTGGCTTTGCATGTCTACCAGGATGGTGCCGAATTTCCTCCCACGACGGAAGGAGAAGTCATCTATTCCAAGCTCGGATACCTGGTGGACTGCTGCTGTTGGAAGCGCCATCATCCGGCGGATAATTGTCATCCAGCAGGTTGGTGTCCCTAAGCGCTGCGTCACGCGTGCCCCAAGCATGCCACCTGTGGCAAATCCTAGCATCTGAACCATCTGATGCAGACGTGCGGTCACACGAGCCCAGGGCTCAATGAAGGGAGCGATGCGCTCCACAAAAATTTTCCGCACACACGTTGGCACCTGACAAAAGAACTTGCGCACCTGCAAGAGCAGGCGCACCTGCTGTCCTGCACAAGGCAGGTCGGCAAGGGTTCGTGTGTACGCGCTATGAACACGTGTTGCCTGAGATGAGCAGAGTGGGCAACACGCAGATTTCTGTGTTGACACAGCACCAATGGTGAGTATGCCATCCGTTCCCTCGATGCTTGTCACCTCGAATCCCTCCGGCAAAGAAAGCAAGAGCTTCGCTTCCATCCTCTTCAAATCATCCTTCTCTCAGCGTATTTTCTCTCTGTAACACAATTGGAAGCAAAGGATATTTCAAACGAGCAAGCTGAACACACACGAGAGAGCATCACCAAAAGTGTGTAAGAACCATATCCTGCGCGGGTCTGCCAGGTAACCTGCCACATCTGCCTCCTCGGCTCTCGCGGATGAGTCGTCTACCGTTGGCATTGACCTCGAAGGGAGGATCCACCATGCAAGAGGCTGTGCTGTCGCCGCTTGCCACCTGGCAAAACTTTTACACCATCATCGGCTCCGCTGCGGCGACGCTGACGGGCTTGCTGTTCGTGGTGATCACCTTGACCGCGGGGGTGCGGGTGCGCGTGTCGTCGCCGAGTAGCGGGATTGCGGTATTCAACACACAAAACGTCGTGCATTTTGGCGCCGCGCTGCTGGTCGCCGCGATTCTCAGTGCGCCCTGGCAGGCGCTCTGGACTGCTGGCCTGCTGCTCGGCCTTGCGGGTCTCGGGGGGGCGACCTACGTTGTCATCGCGCTCTGGCGGGCACGCCGCCTTCAGATGGACTATCAACCGGTGCTGGAAGACTGGCTGTGGTATATGGTCTTGCCGCTGGTCTCCTACACCGCCCTCGTCGTCGCGGCGATAGTGCTCCCAAGCCATCCGGCACCGGCATTGTTCGTCATCGCCGCGGCAACGGTGCTGCTCCTGTTCATCGGCATCCACAACGCCTGGGATAATGTGACCTACATTGCCCTCGAACTCTCCCAGCCGGAGAACAAGCGTCAGGACTAGCAGGAGTCTTGCGCCGGTTCGCCGGCGTTGGTCAAGTGCCGTGGGGACGCGCAGCGTGGGAAGATCCTGCACAAGTCAGGTCATCCATCCTGACCCATCTGGAGTTCTCCCACATCAACGAGGATGCGGATGAGCCAGGATATCAGACGAATGACAACACTGCTCGCTTGTATATGTAGAAGGTTCTTGTTCTCTCTCTGACAAGAAGAGGTATAATATACACTACAAGCGAGTCTTGTCACCGTCATATGAATACAAATGACAGGAGGTCGTATCAGATGATTGCACGCTTGTGGAGAGGCTGGACATCGATTGAGAACGCAGAGGCCTACGAGAAGTTGCTCAGAGAACAGGTTCTTCCTGGCCTCCGGCAGATCGATGGCTATCGAGGCGGATACATCCTCCGACAAGAGGGCAACGATGAAGTTGAATTCGTGGTGATGAATTTATTTGAATCGTTGGAGGCCGTGCAAGCCTTTGCGGGGCCTGACTATACGGTCCCTGTTTTTGACCCGGAAGCCAGGCAACTTCTCTCCAAAGTCGAGCCACTCGCGCGCCATTATGAGGTCAAAACCACACCGTAGTGGAACCAGAAGACTGAATTTTAACGACCAAAACCGGCCATACCGTAGGTGCCGATTTATCGTGCACACCGCCGATTTATCGGCCAATGGCCCGTCGATGCGCTCCCCGGGCCGATAAATCGGCGGCGCTTAGGCAAGACACTCGCTGGCAAAGAAGCGCAAAGAATCCAGTTGGAGCACGTCAGGGAAGCCGATGATCAGTTCCTGAACTCCTGTATTGCGTAATCCGATGAGCAAGTCGATCCAGTCGAGATCCTGCTGTGTATAGCGACGATGGCCGCTCTGCGCTCTCCCGACGGGCTCAAGCAGCCCGATGCGCTCATAGTAGCGCAAGGTGTCGATCGAGAGCCCCGTCCGTTTCGCCACCTCCTGGATAGTCAGTTCTGTTTTCATACCACAAGTATAGAACCTGGAGTCCACTCCAGGTCAAGGGATTCTGCCTCTTTCTTTTGCATGGAAAACCCTTGACCAGGGTTTAAAATTCTATGCCCCGATAATTCTGTACTTCGTCCACCAGAAGGTCAGAGCAAACAGCATAGCAGTCATGAGCAGATAGATGCCGCTCTCGATTCCCTGGAAAAGCCAGAAGCGATCTACTGGTTGATAGACCATCCTGTCCTGAATACCATGATCGATTATGCACCGATTATACGGAGCCATATCTGCGTCCCTTGGCTTTGAGGAGGTTATGGAGGTATACAATGCACTACAAACTTGCGGAAGACCCGATAGACCATCTATTGCTACTGGCTGCCCCTGCCGATCTACTACCTCAGCACTGAGTCGCCAGGCATTAGGTGGTAGAGACGGGCGAGTAGCCGAGAAGATGTCAGGAGTAGTCACAACTATGGGCGGGATGAAGTAAGGTCGCCAGAGGGTTGCGACCAGCACACGCACAGCAATAAAGATCACAAGCGTGATAGCCATCGCCGGTACCGTTTTGCGCAGCGCCGTTCCCGCAAAGATACCAAGCATAAGTGCGAACAACGCATATGCAATGGTAACGATGCCCCATATATCGAAGCGGTTAGTGAAGGTGAAGTTCCCGTTTTCTTGTAATGCGCTGGTAAGAGGGAAAGTCCACCAGGAAAGCAGGCCAAACAGTATTCCAAAGGCGCAGAGCACAACAATGGTAATCAAGCTGGATTTGGTTAATAACCAGCGATACCACGGAATGCCCTGTGTCCAGATCGTGCGATATGTTCCTTGCTCCAATTCGCGCGCGATAGCATATGGTCCGATAAACATGCCAGCAAGTAGCGGCAGGGAGAGTGACAAAACAAGGAATAGTGGGTTTAGTACTATCTGATTAATATCATTATTCAGTGTTCCCTGTGCTGCCGAGCAATCGGCAAGCTGATTGCTCGTACAAGCGCTGAGTTTCTCAGATGCAGCCCCTATATTCATCCTCGTCACTAGCAAAACAGCAGCAAACAGCAGCAGGATTATTCCCATAATAAGTATCTCAATGCGGTGTTGTCGCCAGGTAAGCCAGGTCATTGTGTTACCCCCAATTTCTTTTCTTCTAATCCAGCCATACCTCTGCTGGGTTGTGACAGGTAAGCAAGAATGATGTCTTCCAGAGATACATCGCGTACCTCCCAGGCTGGATCGATCATCGGGCCATGCATTTGTACGAGCAACATGCAGTGGCGTTCGGCTTCTCTGGATGTCACAACTGTGTATGTGCCTGTACTGGTTTGAGCACGCTCACGCGGCCCAACGAGCAATTTGTGAGACTGGAGAAGATGATCTACATCAGCAGTGATTTGCACTTGTGAAGCCGACAGGATTACCAGATGATCGCAGAACCGCTCCAGATCGGCCACGATATGAGAAGAAACGATCACGGATAGGCCATCTTCCGTGACAGCGTCCAGCAGCGTTTGTTGGAACTCGCGCCGTGCCAGGGGGTCCAGGCTGGCAACCGGTTCATCCAGGAGCAGCATTTCTGGTCGTTTAGCCAGCGTCATAATCAGAGCCACCTGCGCCTGCTGGCCGCCTGAGAGCTTCCCGACGCGCTGGCGCAGCGGAATGCCGACTTGCTTTAAGCGTCTCAAGGCCAGGTCTTGATCCCAGTTAGCATTGAGCTTGCGTCCTGCGGTAAGCATCTCCTCAACTCGGAACGTTTTATACAGTGGATGCTCTTGAGCGACAAAACCAACCTTTGAGAGCACTTGCCTGGCTTCCTTAGCGGGAGAATAGCCAAAGACTTTAACTGTACCGCTGGTTGGGGCCAGCAGTCCCATTGCCAGGTGCAACAGTGTTGTCTTACCCGCGCCATTCGGGCCTACCAGGCCAGTGACATGCCCAATGGGAATGCGTAAGGCGCAATTGCGCAGCGCCCATTTACGGCCATAGCGCTTGCCCAGGCGCTCAGTTTCCAGGGCCTGAATCATGCAATTTCTTCCTCATTCCTTTTTTTTAATTGCTGTAATGCATTGGTAAAGAGGGCCTCTATACTTTCTTCCTGCAATCCGGCAGCAGCAGCATCTTGCAGCCAGCCCATCAAGCGCTGGCGGAGTGCATCGTGACTTTCCAGGGCCGGGTCCGCCAGTGTGCGTAATACAAAGGTTCCCAGACCAGGACGGCTTCCGACCAATCCTTCAAGCTCAAGCGTGCGGTACGCTTTAAAGACGGTGTTGGGGTTAATGGCGAGTTGAGCCACAACTTCACGCACGGTTGGTAATTGATCCCCCGGTTTGAGGAAGCCCAACCGCAATGCCTGCTTTACTTGCTGGACAAGCTGTAAGTAAGGAGCGACGCCTGAACGGCTATCCAGGTAAAACTCGATAGTTGCCTTTTCAGCCTCCATGCATTTTCCTTTCCCGGATAGAATAACCAAATAACTAGGGATATAGCAAAAGTATGCCTGACTTTTTGCATCCTGTCAAGAGGTTCTCTAAAGCCCACGGGATACGCAACGAGAAGTCCATTCGGCTGAAGTGGCTCGCGAACGTTCTTCGTTGCTGTCGTGCTTTTCGCGATTACAGAGCCGTTCTACGAAATCGCGAGCTAGGAGTCTCTGACGAACTGACGGATGGCACGAGCCAGTTCGCCAGGTTGGTCTTCAGGGATGAATGTGTAGCTGTCTGCGATCTCGATCAATCGTCCGTTTGGCAGGATCTCGGCCAGCCGTCGCCCGTGCTCAGGGGGCATGACGCGGTCCTCCTTTGCCCAGATCACGAGTGCTGGACGGTCGAAGGACCGTAATCGCTCAGCTGCGGCAAGCATGTCTCCCTTCTTGGAGGAGCGTAGATACTTGGTAAGATCGCGCCGGATCTCTCGCTGCGTCAGCACTGGACGGAACCAGGTGTCGGTCACAGCAGGGGGAATTGGTCGCTTCGCCATCCACCCGAAAGCCAACGGTAAGCGGCGTAGCACCCGCAAGCGTAGGGGTTGGATGACAGCATTCAGGCCGCCAGGCAGACTGGCGGCGAATGCCACCGTGTGCCCGGGCAGACCGGGTGGGAAATTCTCAAAGGCTTCACACGAGGTGAGCACCAGCCGCGCCAGCCGCTCGGGATGCTCCCCGGCAGCAATCTGGAAGAGGCCCGAGTCGTTTCCCACCAGGGTGACGTTGTGCAGATCCAGTCTCTCCAGGAACTCAGCCTCCAGCTGCCCGATACCCCGTGGTGAAAGATCAGCATCCGCTCGCATAGGCTGGCGGTGACCGCCGAGGGGCAGGGTCGGTACAATGCAGCGGTGATCGGTGCGCAACTCGCGTACGACGTGGCGCCACAGCGAACCGTCCATGAGTAATCCATGCAGCAGAACGACAATGGGACCGCTGCCACCGGTGTCCTCGTACTCGATCATTCCCGCTGACAGTTCTATCTCTTGCATACTTTCACCTTTTCTTTCCCTTCTTCATTACAGACGGCCTACCAGTGTGATTTTGACGAAAAAGGACTTCGTATCATATAACTATCAAATTTGTGCTCATACCCTTTTCACCAGAGGGTGCCTTCCTGGTCAAAGGCGCGTTGCAGACGGGTTCTGGATGAAAGCCATGGCAATCAGCATACCAAGAGCAGCACCTGCCACGATGACCAGGAGCCCCATGTGCAGGCCATGAAGTTGTGCCGCTCCCAATGGGACCGAGGTCTGCACAAAGCCCTGCGCTGAGATCTTCGATGTCGTGACGACCGCTGCCGTGATAGCGAGTCCCAGCCCCCCACCAGCCTGCAAAAACGTCCCCTGGAGACCAGCAGCTAGGCCCTGCTCAGTCGGCTCGATCCCGTTGACGGCGGAAACCGCCAGCGAAGGAACGCACAGGGCCATGCCAATCATAGCGAGAAGCGTTGACGGCAAGATGATCCCCACATAATCACCGGTGACTCCCGTCCTCAAAAAGAGCGCGATCCCACTCAACAGGCAGAGCATACCCAGACTCACAGTGAGCTTCATGCCCAGCCGATTCATAAACCAGGGGGCGACAAACTGAGAAGTCAGGATGCTCGCCAGGCTTGCTGGCAGCAGGGCAAGACTCGCGCGTAGGGGGGAGTAGTGAAGCACCTCTTGCAGGTAGAGTGTGCAGATGAACAAGAAGCTGAAGAACGACCCCAGCAAGGTAAACGAGACCGCACACGCCGCACCCAGGTTGCTCGACCGGAAGATGCGCAAAGGCATCAGGGGGGCTTTGGAACGCCATTCGATGCAGAGAAAGACAGCCAGAAGGAAGAGCGCAATGGCGAGCAGTCCTCCTGTCTTGCCAGGAGTTGCATTGTCCCCGTTCGCTTGCGTGATCGCGTAGACCAACAGGAGCAACCCCCCTGTGACCGTCACGGCGCCTGCCAGATCATAGGATCGCGCGGCGGCCCTCGACCGACCCTCGGACACCACGAGGCGGGCCAGCAGCACAATCAGCAGCGCGAAGGGGACAGTGACAAAGAAGACCCAGTGCCAACCGATGAAGGTGGTCAGCACCCCACCGAAGACGAGCCCACAGGTGAAACCCGCGCCAGCCGTTGCGCTAAAGATGCCTAACGCCTTGTTGCGCTCCGGTCCTTCAGGAAAGGTCGTGGTGAGGATGGAAGTGGCCGCAGGCAGCGTCAATGCAGCTCCGATGCCCTGCACCCCGCGTGCCAGCATTAACAGCCACCCACTGTTGGCGAGTCCGCCCGCCAGCGAGGCCAGGCCAAAAAGTGTGGCTCCCAGCAAAAAGATGCGGCGGCGACCAAGCAGATCAGCAGCACGCCCTCCGAGCAACATGAATCCTGCGTAGGTAAGGACATAGACCCCTGGGACCCATTGTAAATCCGTCGTGGTCAACTGGAGATTGAGCTTGATGGTAGGCAGGGCCACATTGACGATAGAGATGTCGACCGTATCTAAGAAGACGGCCATGCTGACGACGACCACCGCCAAAGAGCGCCACCTTTCCGTTCGCTTTTCTCGCTGTTCTGAACGTTGTTCTGTGAGGGACGGCGTTTTCATCATGCGCTTTCTTCTTTCACCAACCTGACTGACGCTAGTCAGTAGACACTTCCTTTGGTCTTGCCTGAGCTTGCTAGGACGCAGTCCGTTGGCAAGACCCATTTCAAGATTCGCAGCGGCGTTGGTTGGTGTCTTTCAATAGCTGATAGGTGCCTTTCGTTCTGCCTGACTGACGAAGTCAGTAGAAGCGCCAGCTTCGTTGGCAGAACGGGCAAGAACCGACGCAGTCGTCCTATCACACCTTTTCCATCGCTCAAGTCGGCTAGTCCACGATTTCGCCGCAGGTCACGTTGGCAACCGCGCCGGTTACCGCGCTGGCGTAATCCGACGCCATCAGGACTGCCGTGTTCGCCACTTCGGCGAGCTTCGGCAGCCGTTTGAGCAGCGTTCTCTCCCCCATAGTAGCTTCGAACGCCTCCCAGGGAATGCCCGCATTCTTGGCATGAAGGTGGAAGACCTCGTCTACGCCGGGCGCATCTGGAGAGCCGGCTGAGCGCAGACAGACGACGCGGATGCCCTGTGGACCCGCCTCAGCCGCCAGCTGCCGGCAAAAGCCCTCGATGGCCGCGCAGGCGACTCCGAAGCCACCGACATTGGGGTATCCCATGACGGCGCTGGCGGTGATGGCCAGGATGACGCCCGACCCGTTCTTGCGCATATGGCGGGCAGCGGCGGTCGCTGTGAGGAAATGCGTTGCTATCGCATTCATGATCGGCAACGCGAAAGACTCCTGCTCCATCTCGACGAGCGGCAATCCCTGGGTGTCGCCGAGTCCAACGGCATTGAAGGAGATATCGATGCGCCCGGCTGTTCTGACCACTTCGCCGAGGTAGTTCTCTATTGCTCGCTGGTCGAACGCATCGACTTGAGTGATCTCAGCCACTCCCCCCGCGTTGGAGATGTCCTTCGCCACGGCCTCAAGCGAAGCCAGGGTGCGACCGGCAAGGAAGACCTTCGCTCCCTCGCGGGCGAAGGCGCGGGCAACCGCACCGCCGATGGCTCCTCCCGCTCCGTAGATGATCGCGTTCTTCTTCTCAAGTAGCATTTTTATCCTCCTATGTGTCTCGTTTTCTGCGTCTTCGTTGTCGGGGGTCAGTTTCATCAAAGGTTATGCTATCTCTTCTAATACCGCCAAAACATTCCCGGCCGGATCCTTAAACCAGGCTATGTCTGGGCCCTGATTTTTGGAAGTGCCGCGGAAAATGCCTTTTTCGTCCGTTTTCGGACCCTCTTCGTAGTGCTCAAACTGCACGCCTCGGTTTGTGAGTTCATCCACTGCTTCATCAATGGAAGCAACCACAAAGTTTAAAAAGGTGAACGTGGCTGGCTGGTGGTCCTCTTTTGGATAAGCAAACACCGTGCCGCCGCCCGGCAAATGCAGCCTCATCCCTACGCCTTCATCGTCAACTTTTAACCCGAGAGTCTCGGCATAAAATGCTTTGGCCTTTACCAGGTCGTTAACCGAGAAACCGCTAAACGCCTCTTTTACTTGAAACATAGCTACCCTCCTTATTTTTATCTAGCGCCACACGCCGACGATAACAGTGATGAGCACGAGCTTCACGTTATTGACGTGAGTACTTTCTTTTTACAGAACTTCCGGTGAAGTTCTGCCAGGATCGTTTCGTCTGCCTACTGACCGGGCAGCGTCATTCCAAGGGATGACGCGCCAGAAACTCGTTCACGACGCGACTGGCCTCCTCGCGTAAATTTTGACATGAAGCTGGTGGAGTTTCACCAATTATCCTGGCAGGGGCACTTTTCCTCCTCTGGCTTCTCAAGCTAATTCCTGGGGAACTGGTCAAGGAAGAGCATCCTTTGATCAACAGAGTAATTGCCAAGAAGCCACCAGCTTCATGTCAAAATTTACATAATAGAGACGCGTCCCATCAGGGACTGTGACAAATGGCATGGAAGAACTCTCCTTTACTGTGTTACAATATTACTATGATTATCATAGTAATATTGTAACACAGTGTTCGCATCTTTGCAACTCTTTGATTATCGTAGTAAAGATGAAGGGCAACGCGCAGTTCTGTGCTGCGTTCACGCGCGGCTCGATTCATACCCTCTGTGTGCAAAGAGTTCTCTGCACACCTGTTGTTACCTTCGTGGTTCTATGATACGGCGAAAGCAACGAGCTGATCTTTCAAATTCTTGCGCATCCTGTTAAAAATGTGCTCAGATCTGGCGATCCTGCCGATAGGCTCGTGGGGTGAGGCCAAGATGACGTTTGAAGACCAGACTCATTATTTTTTCTCTAGCGCCACACGCCGACTATAACAGCTATGAGCACGAGCTTCACGAGCCAGTCACCGGCATGGATGGCAGCCATCTTCAATGGGACGTTTTCCCACAGCATGGAGCCCACCCATTGCATAGCGGAAAGCCC
>WNFB01012196.1_pt1 | contig 13069 bp, 15 predicted proteins | sample 5400501 | NCBI WGS metagenome assembly WNFB01 (sample SAMN13153341, study PRJNA577476) | soil metagenome | isolation source: 200 cm saprolite under Douglas fir tree site 2 hole 1 | place: USA:California | collected 2015-04-18
AAAGTTAGATCCCAAGTAACTTCCCCAGCATAAGCACTGTTGCAAGGATACCCAGGACGCTTCGTACACCGTGGAGCCGTCCCCATTTCTGAAGCAGCATGCGAGTCTCAGCAGAAGCACGATCGCGAGCGGGTGCAAGAAGCTCGTGATTCGTAGGCATGATGCCGATGAAGGTAAAGGGCACCACAGCCCCGATTAGGACAGCAGCCATTAACCATATAACTCCACCTCCCAGTAGCCAAGCGCCCAACCCAGCAAGGGTTGCGATGACGGCCAATGGTGCCTGCATCAGTGTGGCGCGCTGATAGCTCGGAGCCCACTGCGCCACAGCCGCCGCGGTATCGAGGCTCAGCCGCGCAGGATGCTCGACCAGATTGATGTAGACGGCCGCGCCCGCGAAGATAGCCGCACAGAAGGTGGCGACAAACTGCAAGGCCTCAAGCACCGAGGTCTCCTTGGGGTCTAACAGGGTGTTGAAAAACTCATTTTGACTGCTTCGAAAAGAGTTTTTCGGGGTGGTCACACCATTCCCAAGGCCGAGAAAATTGAACGTAGGCGATTCTGTGAAGTCGACATTCGATTCGAATATTGAACATAACGTTTATTGCGCGCGGAAGGTCAAGTGTCTGATTTCTCTTGAGGTGAAACCCCGCGGGACCATAATAACGTTGTAATCTCCTTCGCCGTCTCTGGCTTCAGCGTTCCCTTGGCGAGCGCAAGCGGAATCGTGCGCAGGCTGAGGATGCGATAGAGCTCGAGCGAATCGGGCGCGTTCCTGGCGAGAGCGTCGAGGTGCCTCCGTAGGGTGCCGAGGTCGCCGCGCGCGACCGCGCTGCCCAGGCCACCCGCCGCGCCCAGCCGCTCGACGTTGTCCACGGTGCCGCGCAGAAGCGGCAGGAGCGCCGCGAGCGCATCGGCTTCGGCAATGCCGAGCTTTTTCCACAGAGCGATCGTCTCCTCGATCAGCGCGATGACAAAAGCGCCGGAGAAATTGGCCGCGGCGTGATAGAGCGCGCGGCCGCCCTCGGGCAGGCGCAGCGGCCTTGCGCCGAGCGAGCGCGCCAGGCGCTCGAGCTTTTCCACGAGCGCGTCGGGACCGGCGAGCGCGATCGCGCAGCCGGAGAGCGCATCGGGAGATTCTCCGGGCTCACCGAACATGTGCAGCGGGTGAAAGCCGCCCGTGAACGCGCCGTCGGCAGCGGCTTTTTTCAGCAGGTCGAGATCCGCGGCGCCGCTGCAGTGCACGCAGGCGGAACCGGCGCGCCAACGGATGATCGAGGCGACCGGCTCGATCGCGTCGTCGGGCACGGTGAGAAAAACGAGATCGGCGCGGTCCGCAACTTCCTGCGGCGCGCACGCGCGCGCGCCGCGAATGCGCTTGGCGAGCGTTTGCGCGGAAGCGATGTTCCGGCTCGCGACTGCGACGACATCTCGACCGGCGCGGGCGAAACCTTTCGCGAGCCCCGTGCCCACGCGGCCCGCTCCGATGAAACCGAGTGTGAATCTTGCCGATCGCATTTGTTTCCAATTGTACGAGCGCTGTCGCTCCCAGGCGACAAGCAAGATCATTTGGGCGTCGGGTCAACGCTTGTGGCGTGCCTGCGTTATCGGGTTCATGTCCGCAGTAATGGACATGTCCATTCAACTCTTATCGAGGTACCACATGAAAAAGCTGATCGCAGTGATCATCACGGCAGCGTTCGCCGGCACGGCGTTCAACGCCGCCGCGCAGGCGCAGAAAGCCACTCCGGCAACCCCTGCGCAAGCCGCGACGCCGGCGCAGAAAGCCACCCCCGCGACGCCGGCCCAGCCCGCCAAGGCGAAGGCCGACAACGGCAAGAAGAAGGGCAAAGGCAAGGCCAAGGCCAAAGGCAAGAGCTAAGGCGGCACCCGGCCCTCACGGGCCGCGCAAGACCAAAAAGGCGGGACCTCCCGCCTTTTTGCTTTTATTCCCCGACGCTTCCGCGGAAGCGATACAATCGCGGCCCGCGTACGCTTGAATTTCCCGAATTACGACCCCACCTTGCCGCTAACTTCTCATACACGGAGACCGAAACCATGAAACGCATCGTTCTCTTTCTCGCCACCAACCTCGCCGTGGTGCTGCTGCTGTCGGTCATCGCGAGCGTGCTCGGTGTGGACCAGTTCCTCACGCAGAACGGCCTCAATCTCGAAACGCTCCTCTGGTTTTCGCTGTTGATGGGTTTTGGCGGCTCATTCATATCGCTCCTTATTTCCAAGCAAATAGCGCTGTGGTCCACGGGCGCGCACGTCATAAAATCGCCCGAAGGCGCGCACGAGCAGTGGCTCGTGGCTACGGTGCGGCGCCTTGCCGACAAGGCGAATATCGGCATGCCGGAGGTCGCCGTGTACGAAGGCGCGCCGAACGCTTTTGCGACGGGAGCGTTCAAGAATTCGGCGCTGGTCGCAGTCTCGACCGGTTTGCTCGAATCGATGAGCCGGGAGGAGGTCGAAGCGGTGCTCGGCCATGAGATCACTCACGTCGCCAACGGCGACATGGTGACCCTCACCCTCATCCAGGGCGTGCTCAATACCTTCGTGTTTTTCCTGTCGCGCGTCGTGGGCTTCATCGTGGACAAGGCCGTGTTCCGCACCGAGCGCGGCATCGGACCGGGCTTCTACATCACGGTGTTCGTCGGTCAGATCGTGTTCGGGATACTCGCCTCGATGATCGTCATGTGGTTTTCGCGCCGCCGCGAGTTCCGCGCCGACGCGGGCTCGGCGCAGCTGCTCGGCTCGCCGCGGCCGATGATAGGCGCGCTCATGCGCCTGGGAGGCATGCAGCCGGGCGCGCTGCCGCAGTCGATGGTCGCATCGGGAATCAACGGCGCGCCGGGATGGATGGCGCTGTTCTCCAGCCATCCGCCGATCGAGGAGCGCATCCGGGCCCTGCACGCCCGGGCGTAAACTTTCGCCCTGCAAGGGCGCGCGCTCAGGATTTCAACGCGTAGCCGCCGTCCTTCTCCCTCGCGAGGCGCCCGGCTTCGCGCAGCACCTCGAGCGCGAGCACTACTTCGCGCCCGTCTCGGCTGGCGAGCGCCGCCATCAGCTCTTCGAACCTCTTCGGACCTTCGGCAAGCGCCGCTTCGACCGAGGCGAAACGCTTGCCTTCGAGGCGCGGCGGCTCAGGGGTCGTGGATTCGATCCCGCGCGCCTCGCCCACCGGCAGCGTGAGATCGAATCCCGCCTTCGCCCCGGTCCTCGCGCCGCGAAGCGAAGGATCGAGCGGCAGCGCGCGGAATCCCGATTGCACGACGAGGTCGCGGTCGGCCTGGAAGCGCGTCGCGAGCGCCCAGTCCATCTGCTCGTCTGAAAAAATGTCGACGTCCGGATCGACCACCCACACGTGCTTGACGTTGGCGAGGCAGCCGAACGCCGCGGCGATGGCGTTGCGGGCTTCGCCGGGCACGCGCTGGCGCAGCGCGATGCGCAGGGTATACATGCCTCCGCTCGAGGGCGTCGCATACACCGCCCTGACCTCGCGCACCGCCGTTTCGAGCGCGCGCCAGACCATCACCTCGGTGCGCAGCGCGTTGAGCTGCGCGGTGTCGGTGCGGCCGAGATTGCGGCCCCCGATGGTCGCCGTCTGGAACAGCGCGTCGCGGCGCCGCGTAATCGCGGTGAGATGGAACACCGGGTTGTGCCTCACCCCGCCGTAGTAGCCGAGGAACTCGCCGTACGGACCCTCGGCCTCGACGTGGCCGCGCTCGTCGAGATAACCCTCGAGAACCCACTCGGCGTCAACCGGCACGCGAATATCGGACGTCACGCATTTCACGACCGCGAGCGGCGCATCGCGCAGGCTCGCGACGAGGCCCAGCTCGTCCACCGGCAGGCGCATCACCGCGGCGACGAAGTCGAGCGGATGCGCGCCGATCACGAACGCGATGGGCAATCGTCGCCCTTGCTTCACCGCCGCCTCGTAGAGCGCGCGCAGGTCGGAGGGCGAATTGATGTCGATCCCGGCTTCTCTTCGGCCGCGCAGCATGAGGCGGCGCACGCCGACGTTGGTCCAGCCGTTCGAGGGATCGACGACGAAATCGATCGAGGCGGAGATGTACGGCGCGCGGTCCGCCTTGTCGCCCGCGAGCACGACTTCCTGCGCCGGCGCCGCCTCGCGCGGCACCTCGACGACTTGCGGCGTCGTGCGCAGGCGGCGAAGCACTTCGGGGAGCAACTTGTCGGGCGCCACGCCAAAGGCGCGGGCGAGGCGCGCCCGGCTTCCCATGACGTTGCCGACCAGTTGCGCACCCTCCTTGCCGACGCGCTCGAAGAGCACCGCCCTGGCATTGCCTTCGAGCGCGACCGCAACTTCGGCGAGCTCGGCAGGCGCGGACCGCGCCTCGAGCTCGCCCACCTGTCGCAATTCCTCTACAAAGCGGCGCAGCCTGAAGCGCTCGAAGTCGATTCCCGTTTCGCGTACGTCCGTTTTCATCCCGTCCTTCCGCTCTCCCGCCCTGGCGAATCAACGCGGTATCGTATCACCGCGGCGCGGCCCGGATCGCATTGCGCCGGCAGATTCCGGGGTCTAAACTAAAGGCACAAGACTTGGCGGCCCCCGTTCGCGGGGCCGCACACGACCCAAAGGAGGCTTCATGGCAAGCATCAAATTCGCCGTCGACGGAAGAACGGTGACGGTCAACGCCGACCCGAACATGCCGCTCCTCTACGCCCTGCGCAACGATCTCAAGATGACCAACCCGCATTTCGGTTGCGGGCTCGCGCAATGCGGGGCGTGCACCGTGCACCTGGACGGCGAGCCGATCCGCTCCTGCGTGATGCCAGTCTCGGCAGTCGCAGGAAGAAAGGTGACCACTCTCAAAGGGCTCGGCACGCCGGAGAAGCCGCACCCGCTGCAGGCCGCCTACGTCCAGGAGCAGGTGCCGCAGTGCGGCTATTGCATCAACGGCTGGATCATGACCGCGGCGGCGTTCCTGGAGAAGAAGCCGAAAGCGACCGACGCCGAAATCCGGGAAGCTCTGGCCGGCCTGAAGTGCCGCTGCGCGACGCATGCGGCGATCATGCGCGCAATCAAGCGCGCCCAAACGCAGATGGCCTAGGAGAATGACATGAACGCACGCATCGATCTGTCACTTTCCCGCCGCGAATTCCTGAAGACCTCCGGGGCGCTCATCGTTTCGGCAGCCGGGCCTGCCTTCATCGGCGAGGCGCTCGCGCAAACCGCCGCGGCTTCGGCCGGCGCCAAACCGCCGCTCGTCCCGACCGAGCTCGATTCCTGGGTGGCGATTCTGCCTGACGGCCGAGTCACCGCCTTCTTCGGCAAAATGGACATGGGCCAGTCGCTCGACATCGCGATCGCGCAGATCGTCGCCGACGAGCTGGATGTCGCCGTCGACAAGGTCGATGTCGTCATGGGCGACACGGCGCTTACCTGCAACCAGGGCGGAGCTTCCGGCAGCACCGGAATCCAGACGGGCGCGAGGCCGTTGCGCAGCGCGGCGGCCGAAGCGCGCCGGCTGCTGGTGCAATCCGCCTCGCAGAAACTCGGCGTGCCCGCCGAGCAGTTGCGCGTCGACGACGGCGTGGTCAGTGCCGTTCCCGATCCCACGAAGAAAGCGAGTTATGCCGAGCTGATCGGCGGCCGCCACTTCCACCACCAGGTCGAGTGGAACAAGCAGATCGGCAACCCCATGGACATCAAGGTCCAGGCAAAGCCGAAGTCGCCTTCGGAATACCGGGTCGTCGGGAAATCCTTCACGCGCCGCGACCTCCCGGGCAAGGTCTACCGCACCGACAAGTACGTGACCGATATTTCTCTCCCGAAGATGCTTCACGCCCGGGTGATCCGGTGCTCGCGTGCCGCCTGCACCGTGGGCGGGGTCGATGAGGGCTCGATCCGCGCTGTCAGGGGCGCGCGCGTGGTCCGTGAAAAGGATTTCGTCGCGGTGGTGGCCGGTCACGAATGGGACGCGGTGCGCGCCTCGCGCATGCTCAAGGTCTCGTGGGTCGAGGCGAAGAAGGATCCGTTTCCGCCGATGGCAGAGCTCTACGACCACATCCGCAAGGCACCCGTGGTGAAGCGCGAAGACCCGGTGAAGAAAGGCGATGTGGACGGCGTGTTCAAGACCGCCGCTCGGGTCGTCGAGGCCGAGTACGAGTGGCCGTTCCAGTCGCACGCGAGCATGGGACCCGCCTGCGCGGTCGCCGACGTGCGCGCGGACGGCGTCACCGTCTGGACCGGCTCGCAAAAGCCGCACTTCGTCCAGACCGGGGTGGCGCGGCTGCTCGGCGTGCCGCAGGAAAAGGTGCGCGCCATCTGGGTGCCGGGGCCGGGATCGTACGGCCGGAACGACGCAGGCGACGCGGCGCTCGATGCGGCGCTGCTCTCCAAGCTCACGGGTCGCCCGGTGCGCGTGCAGGGCATGCGCAGCGACGGGATCGCCTGGGATCCGAAGGGCCCGGCGTCCGTGCACCGCGGCCGCGCCGCGCTCGATAGCTCGGGCAAGGTGATCGGCTACGAGTTCGTCTCGAAGGGCTTCTCGCGCAGGAACATCGACACCAACGAATCGGATCCGCGCGACAGCCTCGCCGGCATGTCGATCGGCCTGCCGCCCAAACCGAGCGTCGACTTCGGCGTGCCCGCGGAATCCTACGGCTTCGACAACAAGCTGCTGGCCTGGGAAGTGATCCCGCCGCTTCTTGACGCCAGCTCGCCGCTCAGAAGCTCCCATCTGCGCGATCCGGTCGGACCGCAGATCCACTTCGGCAGCGAGCAGTTCATCGACGAGCTGGCGGTCGCTGCAGGCGAAGACCCGGTCGCCTTCCGGCTGAAATACGTCAGCGCCCGCGATGCGGCCGTGATCAAGGCCGCCGCCGAAAAGGCCGGCTGGCAACCGCGCTCGACTTCGCGTCCCGCGCCCTCAGGCGACGTCCTGTCCGGCCGCGGCATCGCCTACGCGCAGCGCAACGGCACGATCGTCGCGGTGGTCGCGGAGATCGAAGTCGAACGTAAGAGCGGGCGCATCTGGGCAAAGAAATTCACGGTTGCGCACGACTGCGGCCTCATCATCAACCCCGAGGGGCTGCGCTACACCATCGAAGGCAATGTCGTGCAGGGCTTGTCGAGAACCCTTTTCGAAGAAGTTCGCTTCGACCGCGAAAAGGTGACGAGCGTGGACTGGTTGAGCTACCCGATCCTCGAGATCCGCGACGCACCCGAATTGATCGAGGTGGTGCTCATCAATCACCCGGAAATCGCACCCACCGGCGCGGGCGAGCCGACGATCCGCGTCATCCCGGCGGCGGTCGCGAACGCGTTCTTCGACGCGACCGGCGTGCGGCTGCGGCGCGCGCCGCTCACGCCCGAGCGTGTGAAAACGGCGCTCGCGCGCGCCTAGCGGCCGCGATGTAATTCTTCGAAGGAATCGAGGCTGCGGTTCAAGTCGGCGAGCAGCACAAGCTGCTCGCCGGCTTCCTTGCCTGCGCCCTGCGTCGCGATGGAGCGCAGCAGGTCCGCGATCGCGGTGCAGCCCGTGTCGCCATGCCTCCCGCGCAGGTAATCGAGGATCTGCGACCGGAAGATCACGCCAGTCTATTTGTTATCCGGTCTGCATTGTCGCCATTGCGCTTGCAGGCCGAGGCGCGCCACTTCGTTTTCCACGAAAGTCACGTCCAACTCAGTGGCGGCGAGAATGAAGCGGATGTCGCGCACATGCTTGTCCTGGCCGCCTTCGCGGAGAAATTCGAGCTTGCGCAGGACCACGTACTCGGGCGGCGCGATCCAGGCCTCGCCCCCCTCCAGGCTGATCCGGCGGCGGTGCTCGAGCGCCCACGCGTGCAACGGATCGCGCGCCGCGAGGTAAATGTCGGCTTTGAACTGCGTGGCATGATGAATCAAGTTGAAAGCGCCGCGGGCGCTGCGCGAGATCTCGACGGCCAGGGTTTCGTCCGGCGGAACGTAGTACTCCGCATCGGGAAAAGCCGTTCGGAGCCGGGCAACGTCCCAAGCCTTCAGCAGCAGAACCACGTCGATATCAGCCGTCAGCCGCGGCTCGCCGTATACGCTGGCGGCGACCGACCCGGTGACGCAGTAGGGGAGTCCAAGACGCTCGAGCGGTTCGAGAAACGGCGCGAGCGGACTACGTGCCGGCATGCAGGAGCGACCGGCGCGCCTCGAATTCAAGCCGCTCCGACGGCCAGTCCGGATGTGCGGCCCGCAGGCCCGCGACCCGAAGCTGGATTCCAGCCTCGTACAAATCGGCGACCATCCGGAGTTTCTGCGCGGGCGACATGCGCTTGAAACCCTCGATCTGGACCGGGTGGAGCGGATCGAGCATGGCAGCGGGCATCTTACGCCCACGATATTCGAGCGGCAAGGTAACGCGGCGCGCACACAGGGCATTTACGCCCCTGCGGGAAAAGCATTACAGTGAGCGCAGCAGTCGCGCGGCAGATCTACCGCGTCGCCCTGGACGGCGAGGGGCGCGTGGACAGTGCGGCGACGCGGCTGCTGAGGCGGAGCCCGCGCCCCGCTAGGGAAGGTCCCTGGGCGAGAAAAGGCCCGCCGCATTCGCCGATGCAGGCGGGCTTTTCTGAGAGGATTGCGAGAGCTTCAGCGCGTCTGCGCGTCGTGCTTTTCTCGGTAGATGCGCTTGCTCTGCCGGTTCTCCGCCTTCTGGATGCGCCGCTGCTCGTTCGGCCCGACCTTTCCGTCTGCGCCGGCGCGCGCCTCGGCGCGGTTGACCCGCGCCTGGCCGCGCTCGAGCTTAGCGGCCTCGCGGTTGGTGAGCTGCCCCGACTGGACGCCCTGCTCGATGCGCTGCTGCTGGTTGACGTTGCGCTGCACGTCGGCCTGCATGCGCTGCGAGGAGGCCGAGTTGGGATTGCCTTGGGCGGCATTGTTTTCAAGCCGGTTGATCTGGCGGCTTTCCTGGTTTTGCGCGCGCTGGATGCGCGCTTTCTCGGCCGGGCTGCCCGTGGAACGGGAAAAAGTGTAACAGTTCGTACAGCGCGCTCTTCCGAACTTTGACCGTCCCCGCTCTTCATGGCAGCATAGCCCGAAGCTGCCGGAACACCCGGGGGCAGGCCCGGCACCGGCAGGACCGGAATCCCAACTCGGGGGAGGTTGGCATGGATCCGATGGCAATTCTCGCGCTCGCCACCGTCGTCTTTCTCGTCACCCACTACGTCTCGAGCACCCCCCTTCGGTCGGGCCTGGTCGCGGTGCTCGGCGAAAACGGCTATCTCGGCTTTTACGTTGCGGTGTCGCTCGCCACGATCGGGTGGATGATCTGGGCTTACGCAAAAGCGCCGTACGAGCGGCTGTGGGTCGGGGACGAATTCAAGGTGTGGGCCATCGTGCTGATGCCGGTATCTCTCGTGCTCATCGCTTGCGGCGCGATGAGCCCCAATCCGAGCGCGGTGCGCCAGGAAAGCAAGCTCCGCTCGCTGGGGGAGCCGCGCGGCATCCTGCGCGTCACACGCCATCCGATCCTGTGGGGAATCGCGCTGTGGGCGGCGGTGCACCTGATCGCGCGCGGGGACACCGCCTCGCTGATTTTCTTCGGGGGCTTGCTGCTCCTCGCGATATCGGGGACGGTGCTGCAGGACGCCCGCAAGAACAGGATGGTCGGCGTCGACTGGCAGCGGTTCGCCTCGACCACCTCCAACGTCCCGTTCGCCGCGATCGTCCAGGGCCGCAACCAGTTCCGGTTCGAGGAGATCGGGTGGTGGAAGGTGCTCGCCGGTCTCGCGCTGTACTTCGTGCTGGTGTTCCTGCATCCCTATCTGTTTGGTGCGAGACCCTACTGACTGCAGCGCCCCTCGCGGAGGCCAGTGCTGGAGCGTCGCCCGCGTATCGCTCCTCGTTGCGGCCCTGTGCTTCTCCGGCCTCGCGCAGGCACAGGCGCCGTTTCCGAGCAAGCCGATCCGGCTGATCGTCACTTCGCCCTCGGGCGGGTCGAACGACATCCTCAACCGCACCCTCGGTGCCAGGCTGTCCGAGAACTTCGGTCAGCCGGTGCTGATCGACAATCGCCCGGGAGCCTCGGGTTTTGTCGCAGCGGAGATGGTGGCGAAGTCGCCCCCGGACGGCTATACGCTGCTCGCCGCCACCGAGGCGACGCTCGTCACGAATCCGCTGTTCTTCCCGAAAGTGCCGTACGACCCCGAGCGCGACTTCGCGCCCGTGACGATTGCGGTGGAGGTCAGCTACGTGCTGCTGGTGCATCCTTCCGTGCCGGCGAAAACGGTAGAGGAACTGATCGCGCTCGCGCGCTCGAAGCCCGGGCAGCTCAACTACGCTTCCTCGGGAAACGGCAGCTCGTTTCACCTCGGCATGGAACTGTTCAAGCGCATGGCGGGCGTTGACATCGTGCACGTGCCCTTCAAGGGCAGCGCGCTGTCGGTGAACGCGATGCTCGCGGGCGTGGTACAGATCATGCTGAACGGGACGCCGAACGGCGTGCCGCTCGCCAAATCGGGCAAGCTGCGCGCGCTCGCCGTGGCGGGTGCGAGGCGCTCACCGCTCGCGCCGGACCTGCCGACGATCGCCGAATCCGGGCTGCCCGACTACGAGATGAGCGGCTGGTTCGGCACGGTCGCTCCGGCAGGGACGCCCCCGCCGGTGATCGCCAGGCTCAACCGGGAGTACCTGCGCGTGCTGCGCTCGCCGGAGCTGCGCGAGCGGCTCGAGGGCTATGGTTTCGAGGTGGTCGGGAACACGCCCGAGGAGTTCGCGAGCCGCATGCGCGAAGACGCGCGGAGGCTCGCGCGCGTGATCCGGGAATCGGGCGCCAAGACCGAGTAGTCCCGGCGAGCCTTTCCAATTCGGTTTCCAGCGACGCGCTCGCTATCGCGGGCTGCCCCGCCCGTTTACAATGCCAGGGCTTTTATCCCGAGGCTGACACGACCATGAACCAAGAAGAACTGCAGGCTACCGCGCGCCAGGCCGCCTTCCCTTCCGGCGCGCTCACCGAGCGCATCGTCGCCGAAAAGCAGGGCCCGATCGGCTGGCTCACATTCAACAACCCGGCGCGGCGCAACGCCATCTCGATCGACATGTGGGAAGGGATTCCGAAGGTGCTCGACCGCTTCGAAGGGGACGCGGAGGTACGCGTGATCGTCTTGAAAGGCGACGGCGACAAGGCGTTCGTCTCCGGGGCGGATGTCTCGCAGTACGAGAAGCAGCGCTCGAGCGCCGAGGGCATCCAGTATTACGAGGAGATCGCCGGCCGAGTGCAGGAGCGCCTGCAGAGCTGCGACAAGGTGACCATCGCGATGATCCGCGGCTACTGCCTGGGCGCGGGCGTGAACATCGCGCTCAATTGCGACCTGCGCCTCGCCGCGGAGGACGCGAGGCTCGGCATCCCCGCCGCGAAACTCGGGCTCGGCTACCGGGCCTCGTCGTTGAAGAACCTCGTGGACACGGTGGGGCCCGCGTACGCCCGCGAGGTGCTGATCACGGGGCGCCATTTCAGCGCCGAAGAGGCCAAGATCATGGGCCTCGTGCACCGCGTCGCGCCGATCGCCGAGCTGGAATCGCTCGTGCGCGAGTATTGCGCGACGATTTCGGAGAACGCGCCGCTCACCATCCGGGCGAGCAAGCGCATCATCCGCGAGCTGCTGAAGTCGAGTCCGGCGTTCGACGCGCAGGCGTGCGCGGCGCTGGTCAAGCAGTGCTTCGACAGTCAGGACTACATCGAGGGCCGGCGCGCCTTCATGGAGAAAAGAAAGCCGGTGTTCCAGGGAAAATAGTGGTCGGGTTCGCCCCCGGCGGCGGCACCGACACGGTCGCACGCATCATGCAGAAGAATCTCGGCGACAGCCTCGGCCAGCAGGTCCTGGTCGAGAACAAGGCCGGCGCGGGCGGCAATATCGCCACGGACTTCGTCGCCAAGGCGGCTCCGGATGGGCACATCCTGCTGCTCGGCACCGTCGGTTCGCTCACGGTGGCGCCGCACATCATCTCCAATCTGCCCTACGACCCGCTTCGCGACCTCGCGCCGATCACCATGGCGGCGGTGTTCGCCAACGTGCTGGTGGTGCAGCCGTCGGTGCCGGCAAGCTCGCTCGCCGAATTCGTGAAGCTCGCGCGCGAAAAACCCGGTACGGTCACCTACGGCTCCTCGGGAATAGGCGGCGCGGGTCATCTCGCCGGCGAGCTGCTCGGCATGATGGCGAAGATCGACATCGTCCACGTGCCCTACAAGGGCGGCGGCCCGGCGATGCAGGGAATCCTGGGAGGCCAGGTCACTTCGGTCTTCGCGACGCCGATCTCCGCTTGGCCGCATATCAAGGCGGGGAAGGTCCGTGCGATCGCGACAACCGGCTCCAAGCGGGCCGAGCTGCTGCCCGAGGTGCCGACTGTCGCCGAGTCGGGATATCCCGGCTACGAGGCGGTCAACTGGTACGCGTACATGGCGCCGGCCAGGACGCCGAAGCCGATCATCGAGCGGCTGCACCGCGAGCTGGTGAAGGTCCTCGACGCGCCCGACATTCGCGAGCTGCTCAACAAGCAGGGAATCGAACCCAGTCCGAGCTCGACCGAGGAGCTCGCCCGCTACATCGCGCGCGAGTACGAGACCTGGGGCAAGGTCGTGAAGCTGGCCGGGATCAAGGAACAGTGAAACGGGCGGAGGGCTGTCCGCGTTCTTCTAGGCGTCCATGCGCACCGCGATCTTGCCGAGGTGCGCGTTGGATTCCATATAGGCTTTCGCCGCGGGCAGCTCCGAGAACGCAAACACCCGGTCGATCAGCGGCCGGATTTTCCCCTGCGCGATGAAAGGCAGGATGTCGGCGGTGAAGCCCCTCACCGTCACCGCGCGCTGCTCGGGCGTACGCAGCCGGTTGCTCACCCCGAACAGCGTCAGGCGCTTGGTGTGCAGCGCCTCGATGTCGATCTCGCTCTTCAGCACGCCGTCCACATAGCCGACGGTCGCGTGCCTGCCCTCGTAGGCGAGCGCGCGGATGGTTTCCGCGAACACCGAGCCGCCGACGTTGTTGACGACGAGGTTGGCGCCCTTGCCGCCGGTCGCCTGCATCACGCCTTCGGCAAAATCCCCCGAGCGCGTGCGGATGCCGACGTCCA
>WNFB01003993.1_pt1 | contig 13068 bp, 13 predicted proteins | sample 5400501 | NCBI WGS metagenome assembly WNFB01 (sample SAMN13153341, study PRJNA577476) | soil metagenome | isolation source: 200 cm saprolite under Douglas fir tree site 2 hole 1 | place: USA:California | collected 2015-04-18
CCGAGGACATGCTGCACGGCCTGCTCGCCTTCGAGCGCGCCTGGGCGCTGATCGGCGCCACCGCGGACGACTGCGCGCACATCTCGTTCCCGCTCGGCGTGCACCCGGTGGCGCATCTGTACGCGCGCGCCGCGATCAATCTCGGCGTCGGCACGGTGTGGTGCGGCGCCGGCAGCAACACGCCTTCGGAGGTTCAGCTCGAGCTGATCGACCACTTGCAGCCGACGGTATGGCTGGGCATGGCGAGTTACGGCTTGCATCTGGCGAATCTTGCCGAAGTGAAGGGCTTTGATCTGAAGAATTCTTCGGTCAGGAAAATTATTGTCGCCGCCGAGCATTTGTCTCCCGTCAAACGGCAGAAGCTCGAGAGCGCCTGGGGTGCCGAGGTGTTCGACCATTTCGGCATGACCGAAGCCGCGTTCGTCGCCGGCGAAGGCGTCGGCCACCACGGCCTGCACGTCTGGGCCGACCTCTTCTACCTCGAGGTGCTGGACGAGAACAGCGGCGAGCCTGTGCCCGAGGGCGAGGTCGGGTCGCTCGTCGTGACGCCGCTGTGGAACAACAGCATGACGCCATTCCTGCGCTGGAGCTCGGGCGATCTGGTAAGCCTTACCAATGCAGAAAAGATTACAGATGAGATGCCGTGGTCGGTGTTTCCGACGCTCAAGCACGCGCGACGTACCATCGGCTTCTTCAAGGTGCGCGGCGTGAACATCAACCACGCTGACCTCGAGGACGCGATGTTCCGCGACCCCGCGGTGGTCGACTTCCGCGCCGAAGTGACCAGCGAAGGCGACAACGACGTCTTTCGTGTTTTTATGGAATTAAGGGCAGAGCAGGCCAAGGACCGAGTCGTCGACACGATCCGGAGAACTTTTCAGGTGACGCCGCAGGTCACGCTGCTCCAGCGCGGCACCATCGCGCGCGAGTTCGAGGCCAACGTCAAGGCGCCGCGCTTCGTCGACAAGAGAGGCTAGATGCTCGAGTTCGGCATTTTCGACTGGGTCGAGGCCTCCGAGCGCTCCCCAGGCGCGGTGTATGAGCACAAGCTCGAGCTCGCCGCCGCCGCGGATCGCGCCGGCTTTCACGCCTGTCTCATCGCCGAGCACCAGGGCACGCCGCTGTCGATCGACGGCTCGCCGGGCGTGCTGCTGTCGGCGATGATCCAGCGCACCCGGCGGCTGCGCATGGGCGCGCTCACCTTCTGCCTGCCCTGGCACAACGCCTACCGTTTCTACAGCGAGGTCTGCATGCTCGACCAGCTCTCGGGCGGGCGCCTCGAGCTCGGCGTGGGGCGCGGCGTGTCGCCGATCGAATCGCTGATCTTCGACATGAAAAGCATCGAGGAATCGCGCGAGCGCTACCGTGAAACGCTCGAGGTATTTTTTGCCGCGTGCAAAAACAAGGTCCTCAATTTCCAGGGCAAGCACTACAACTACCGCGACGTCGAGCTCCACAACAAGCCGCTGCAGAAGCCCTATCCGCCGCTCTGGTTTCCGAGCAGCAACCGCGAGTCGATCGAGTTCACCGCGCGCCACGGCTATCACACCGCGCTCCTCGCGAAGCTCGCCGACTGCAAGCCGCTCTTCGAGCAATATCGCGAGATCTGGGAGCGCCACCGGAACGATCCCGGCCGCCACAATGCGCACGTCGCCTCGCCCTTCCTCGCGAAGACGCAGCACCTGGTGATCGCCGACACGGAGGCCGAGGCCGAGAGCCTGGGATTGGAGGCGTACGGGAAGTGGGCAGGTCATATCCACCACCTCACGCGCAAGCTCGGCCGCCCCGATGCGCACAAGACCGCACCCTACGCCGAGGATTCCGCGCAGCGCCTGATCACCGGCACGCCGCGTACGGCGCTCGAAAAGCTGCAGGAGATGATCCGGGTGACCGGGGCGAACTACCTGCTGTGCATCTTCTCGTTCGGCGACATGGCGCCGGAGCACGCGCTGCGCTCGCTGGAGCTCTTCGCCAGGGAAGTCAAACCAAAACTTACAGCCTGAAGATGCGCTGCGCGTTGCCGCCGCGCACCGCGTCGCGGGTCGCCGGCGCCAGTGCATCGACGCGCGCAAGGCAGCCTTTCATGTCGCCGATGTTGTGCGGGTAGTCGGAGCCGTAGAGTACGTTGTCCGCCCCGCCGACCTTGATCGCCAGTTCCAGCGACTCCTGCTGGAAGACCACGGAATCATAGAAAATTCTCTTCAGGTAATTCGAAGGTCGAATCGATATTCTTTCGCGGCAGGCCGGCATGTTCTCGTAGCAGATGTCGAGACGCCCGGCGATATAAGGCAGCGCGCCGCCGCCGTGGGCCGCGATCAGCTTGAGATCGGGATAGCGCTCGAAGAAGCCGTCGAAGATCACGCGGCTCACGGCAAGCGAGGTGTCGAACATGAAGCCGACCGAGGCGATCAGGTTGTACTTCATGACGTCGAGCTGTTTCGTGCCCGGCGGCGCGCTCGGATGCACCAGCACCGGCAGCGCGCGCCGGTCGATCTCTCGCCAAATTGAGCTGAACATCTTGTCTGTCAGGGAAGCACCGTCGATATTCGCCAGCACCATCACTCCCACCGCGCCGAGCTGGTCGCAGGCGCGCTTGAGCTCCGCTACCGCGAGCTTCGCGTGCTGCCAGGGCAGCGAGCACATGAAGCGGATGCGCTCAGGGTAGCGCCTCTGCTGCGCGGCCATATCATCATTGATCGATTTTGCTGCTCCCAGGCTGGTTCGCGCCGAGCCCCAGAACACATTGGGGCTGGTGAGCGTGACGATGGCAATGTCGACGCCCGCCGCGTCCATCGCGCCGATGCGCGCCTCGTAGTCGAACATGCCGGGCGTGAGCGTCATGAACGGCGCGCCGTCCTTGACGATGCCGGTCTGCCCGCCGAGGACTTTTTTTACCTGGTAACCCCTGCCATGTCTTTTCAGAAGCCGCAGATAGGCTTCATTGAGCATGTGCGTATGGACGTCGACGACTTTCACCGCGAGATTTTCTTCAAGGCGTTCTGGTAAAACGAAAGATCGACGTAGCGCTCCGGGGCGGGCGGCTTGCCGCCCCAGCTGCCTTCGATCTCGGCGCGCAGCGCGAGCACGTTCCTGAATCCCCGCATGTCGAACCGCGCGTCGCGCGCCAGGCCGAACCGCGCATCGGTCATCAGATCCCAGGTGCGCGCGGCGACCTCAGGCGACACTTTGAGCCGCTCGGCGAGCAGCTTGCTCGCAGCCGCCTTGTTCTCCGGCGCCACCGTCCAGCGCGTTCCCTCGATCAGCGCGGCGAGGTAGCGCTCGAGCGTGTCGGCGTTCGCTTTCGCCCAGCTGCGCAGCACGAAAGTGCCGTTCGCCTGATAGGGGCCGATCAGGTCCACGGCGCGGCCCATGCTCTTCAGCCCGGACGCCTTGGCGTCGAGCGAGAAAGGCAGGTTCAGCATCGCCGCCTTGTAGTCCTTGTTCTCGCGCATGCCCTTCAAGCGCAGGCTGGTGCCGCCGATCGGGTAAATCTTGTAGTCGGCGCCTTCCTTGAGGCCGTTCATCAGCAGGATCTTCTTCAGTTGCAGCGCGTAGGCGGTGTTCGGCGCATCGACCAGCAGGGTCTGGCCCCGGAGATCCGCGTACGAGCCGATGTCGGGCTGCACGAAGAGCTCGTTCATGCTGCTGTCGCCGCCGGCGACGATGACCACGTCCTTTCCCGCCATCTCGACCATGGCCACCGCGTTGTCGACCGCAGCCTGCGCGATCTGGAACTCGCCGGCGGCGAGGCCGTCGCGCTGCTCCTGCGAGTTCGAGGTGAACAGCAGCTCCACCTTGAGGCCGTGGCGCTCGAAGATGCCCTGCGACGCCGCGGCGATCACCGGCAGCGCCTGCGCGCCGGGAAACATTTTGACCTTGAGGGAGGTCTGCGCGAACGTAACCCCGCAAGCACCGATCAAGATCAAACAAGCCAGTGTTCGAAACATCGAAGTCTCCTCCTCGGGGCGGCTAGATTATCATTGCCGCCGAGGAGACCGACCATGCTTCAGGAACGCATTCCCGACCTGACCAAGTTCGTCGAGCCCGACCGCGTGCGGCGCGAGGCCTACACCGACCCCGGGATCTTCGAGCTCGAGATGCAGCGCATCCACGAGCGCGTCTGGATCTACTGCGGCCACGAGTCGCAGATCCCCAAGGCGGGCGACTACTACACGGTGCAGATCGGCCGCCAGCCTATGCTGATGGTGCGCGCCTCGGACGGCAGCATCGCGGTGCTCTACAACCGCTGCCCGCACCGGGGGAATCTCATGTGCGGCGACCGGCACGGCAACGCCGGGGAGTTCTTCCGCTGCTCGTACCACGCCTGGACCTTCCACCACGACGGCAGGCTGCGCAAGATCCCGATGATGGAATCGGGCTACGCCGGCACCCGCTTCGGCCCGGACAATCCAGAGTGCAGCATGAAGAAGGCGGGGCGCGTCGAGAGCTACCGCGGCTTCGTGTTCGCGAGCCTCGCCAAGGACGGCCCGGCGCTCACCGAGTTCCTCGGCGCCTCGCGTGTCGCCTTCGACGACATGTGCGACCGCGCCCCCGAGGGCGAGGTGGAGATCGTGCCCAACTGTTTCCGTGTCATCCAGCACTCCAACTGGAAGATCTTCCTCGAGAACCAGCTCGACGCGCTGCATCCCTCCGTGGTGCATCAATCCACCGGCCGGGCCGCGCACGAGGTCGAAAAGCAGATCGAAAAGCGCACCGGCAAGGCACCGCTCTCGTACCACATGCTTTCGGCCTTCGCCACGGTGACCATCGACAAGTGGGACAACTTCCAGACGCTCAACTACCCCAACGGCCACTGCATCCTCACCGGCTACATGGGGCTCAGGCCGAAGGATCCCGACACTATTGCTTATGAAAAAACACTCACAAAGGCGTACGGCAGGCAGCGCATGGAGGAGATCCTCGCCGTCAACATCCACCACGTGCTGATCTACCCGGGCCTCTCGGTGCAATCGGCGCTGCAGCAGCTGCGCGCGGTGCGCCCGCTCGGCGTCGACCGCACCCTCACCGAGATCTGGCATTTCCGCCTCAAGGGCGCGCCGGAGCCGATCTACCGCCGCTCGCTCGCCTACTACAACCTGGTGAATTCTCCGGCGACCCTGATCAATGCCGACGACCTGGAGAACTTCTGGAAATGCCACCAGGGCCTCTCCTCCGACGGCGGCGACTGGGTGAGCTTCGGGCGCCATTTCGGCCGCGACCTTGTCACAGACGACAGGGTCGAGACGGCGCCGAACTGCGGCACCTCGGAGGCGCCGATGCGCAACCAGATGAAGGCCTGGGCGGAGTACATGCGTGGCTAGGAAGAAGGCTCGCGCCAGGAAAGCGAGCGGCAAGGACGTGCATTTCGCGGTCGCGCAGTTCCTCTATCGCCAGGCCGACCTGCTCGACTCCAAGCGCTGGCAGGAATGGATCGATCTGTTCGCCGACGACGGCGTCTACTGGATGCCGCCCGACGCCTCCTACAAGACCTGGGAGGGCATGCCCGCGATCTTCGCCGAGGACAAGAACCTGATGAACGTGAGGATGAAGCGCGTGCTGCATCCCGACGCCTGGTCGCAGCGCCCGCTGTGGGAGACCAACCATGTCGTTTCCAACATAACCATTGAAAAAGAACTGAAGAACGAAATCGTGGTGCGCTCCCGCTTTCACATGATGGAGCTGCGGCGCGACGACGTGCGGCATTTCGCCGGCTCCTACACGCACCACCTTAAGAAGACCAAGAACGGCTTTCATATAAAACTGCAGCGTGTCGACATGACCAACGCGCAGGCGGCGTACGATTACGTGCTGCAGGTCTGGGTGTGAAACGGTAGCCGCCCTCGGGGGAGGACGGATGGCGCTGCTCCTGAAATCGCACCTCAACGCAAGGATCGCCGCGGCCTTCGTCGGATTCTTCGGCGGATTTGCCGTTTTCGTCTTTTTCGTGTTCGGCTCGCCGTCCCGGAACTTCGGCCTCACCGCGCTGCTTTTCTTCGGCTCGATCTTCGGCGGCGCTTACCTCGCGCAGCTCGCTTTCAGCCACGCCTTTCCCGCTGCCTGCCCGGCCTGCGGCGCAGCGAGCGCGGTGCCGACCCCGCGCAACCCGGTCCTGTACGCCTGCCGCAGCTGCGGCGCCGAAACCGACGCCGTGAAAGCCATGCTGGCCGAGGCTCTCGCCAAAATGCGCACGGAGGCGCAGGGCGAGGACCGGCCGAAGCTGCTGTGGGTGTTCCTCGTCGTCGGTGTCGTCGCCATCGGCGTCGCCGTCTGGCTCGCCCAGGATTCGATCCGGCTGCTGCGCGAAGGCGTTTCGACCGAGGCAAGGGTGATGAAGGTCACCAGGCAGGCGACCCGCGACAGCGAAGGCCACAGCGAGACCACCTATACCGCGTTCATCGAGTACCGCGTCGGCAAGACGCCGCTCACGCTCGAGCGCAGCTGGTCGGTGAAGGACGGCGGCCATTGCATGTGGCCGTGCTACGACCGGGGCGAGCAACTGAAGGTGATCTACCTGCCCGGCGAGCCCTACCGCGCGAAGGTCCACTCGCTCTCCGAGCTCTTCTTCGCGCCGGTGCTGACCGGCTTGATCGGTCTGGTGTTCGCCGCCTTCGCGGTCTTCATGTTGCGCCGCCGGCGCTCGCGCCGGCCCGAGCCCGGGCCGTGAGGCTTCTCGCCGTCGCGCTGCTGCTAGCTGCCTGGCAGCTCCTGTGGCTCCGGGGGCTGCCTCAATACATCCTCGGGCCGTTCGAGATCTTCGAGCACTTCTTCGCTGCGCTCGGCTCGGCCGAGCTCTACGGCCACGTCGGCGCCAGCCTGACTCGCTCGCTGCCGGGTTTTGCCATCGGCGCCTTGCTCGGAATTACCCTGGGACTGCTCGCCGGCATCTCGCGCGCCTTCGACCAGATGCTGAGCCCGATCGTCTTCCTCAGCTATCCGGTGCCGAAGATCGTCATGCTGCCGATTTTCATGCTCTGGTTCGGCATCGGCGATCTCTCCAAGATCCTGATCATCGCCTTTGCCTGCTTCTACCCGACCTTCATCAACGCCTACTACGGGGCGAAAACCACTCCGAGTATCCTCGTCTGGTCGGGGCTCAACATGGGCGCAGGCAGGTGGCGCATCTTTCGCAAGGTCGTGGTGCCGAGCGCCCTGCCGCTGATCCTCGCGGGGCTGCGCGTATCGCTCGCGCTTTCCTTCATCGTGATGTTCGCGGCAGAGATGATCAATGCGAGCTCCGGGCTCGGCTATCTGATCCGCGCCGCGGAAAGCGGGCTGCGCTTCGATCTGATGTATGTCTCGCTCGTCAGCATCGCCATCCTCGGCTACCTGGGCGATACGCTGCTGCGCCTCCTCCGCCGCCGCGCGCTCGCCTGGCAGGAGCAGGCCGCATGAGCCGGCTGCGCCCGTTCATCCTGATCGGCGTCGCGCTGCTCGCCTGGGAAATTGTGGCGCGCAGCGGCCTGTGGAGCCCGCTGCTCTTTCCATCGCTCGCCAGCATCGGCCGCGAGCTGGGCAGGCTTGCTTCGGGAACAGACGGCCTGCTCGAGGCCTGGATCTCGCTCGAGCGTGCCCTTGGCGGATTTGCCCTCGCGGCGGTGCTGGGAGTCCTCATTGGCATGCTGATGGGAAGGTCCGCGTTCATCGCCGGCCTGCTCGAGCCGCTGTTCTCCGGAACCTATGCCGTGCCGAAGCTGGCGCTGTTCCCGATCTTCATCTTCATCTTCGGCATCGGCAGCCTGTCGAAGGTGGCGCTGGTGTTCCTCGAGTGCCTCTATCCCATGGTGATCATCACTTCCCAGGGGGCGCGCAACGTCAATCGCGTGCTGCTGTGGTCGGCGCAGAACATGGGCGCCTCGAGAAGCGAGATCCTGCGGCGCGTGGTGATCCCGGCGACGGCGCCCTTCATCTTCGCCGGCCTGCGCGTGGCGCTGCCGGTCGCGCTGATCGTCGTCATCATCACCGAGATGGTGAGCTCCGCCGACGGCCTCGGCTACCAGGTGATCTATGCGCTCTCCTCGCTCAAGACCGACCGCATGCTTGCCATGGTGGTGGTGATCGCGGCTCTCGGCTTGGCTCTCGACTGGCTGCTCGTTCTGCTGCGCGACCGGTTGGTATACTGGGAGAAACTCGAAACCTATTACGTCTGACAGGGGGAAGCCGTGAAGCTCGTCCTCGCCGGTCTCGCGATGGTTTTCAGCCTGCTTGTCAGCCTCGATGCCGCGGCGCAGGAAGCACCGCTGATCCGCTTTGGGCGCGGCTTCGCCGCCGAGGAGCAGGTCTGGCTGATGAGCGCGCGTCCCGATCTCGCCCCGAACCAGGGCAGGAAGTACCAGCTCAAGCAGATTCTGTTTCAGGCCAACCCGGAGCGCTTCCAGGCCTACCTGGCGGGCGAGCTCGACGCGGGGACCGCCCCCGGGCTTGCCGTGATCTTCGCCCGGGCGCAGGGCGTCGACATGAAGATCGTCGCCAGCATCTGCACTGAAGCCGCCGGCAAGCAATGGTTCAGCACCACTTACATGGTGAAGGATGACGGGCCGATTCGCTCCGCGAAGGACCTCAGAGGCGGCACCGTCGGCGTGGTCGGCATCAAGACGGCGACCGATCTGTGGGCGCGCGCCGGGCTGCTCAACGCCGGCATCGTTCCGGACAAGGACGCCAAGATTTTCCCCATGGGCTTTCCGGGCATGGGCGATGCGGTGCGTACCGGCAAGATCTCGGCCGGGACTTTCGTCGAGCCGTTCTATTCCGCGGAAATGGCCAAAGGAGGCCTGCGCAAGCTGTTCACCGCGGTCGAGGCCGTCGGCTACGACCATGAGCTGCTCGATATCTGGCTCGGCGAGAAGTTTCTCAAAGCGCAGCCGGAGGCGGTGCGTGCGTTCCTCGCGGACTACGTCGCGGTGACGAAGTACTACCTCGCCAACACGGCCCAGGCCAAGGCCGACCTCCACAAGGCCGGGTTCGTGCGCACGCCGCTCGAGATCTATCTCAGGAATGCCGACTGGAAGCGCGATCCCAACGCGCGCGTCGATGTGGCCAGCCTGGAAAAGCTCTCGACGTTCATGCTCGAGAAGCTGAACTGGCTGGAGAAGCCGGTCAACGTGAAGGAAATGGTCGACCAGAGCTACCTGCCGCGTTGAGGCGTCGTCATGGAATATCGACGCACTGGGTGATGTTTCGCCTGCATGCGTCTCATTGCCGGCCTAGCTAGCCTCGTTGTCGCGACGACCTACGCCCATGCGGAATGGAGCGCGGATCTTTACGCCGGCGCGGCCTATACCCCTCGCAGTGACATCGTTCTCGTCGTCGGTTCTCCCACCGGGCCCGCTGACCACACCTTCGACCAGGTGAAATGGACGACCTCGGCGGAGTTCGGCGCACGCGCGGGGTATTGGCTCGACGCGTACCCGTGGTACGGCGTCGGCCTCGACCTCTTCCACTTCAACGCGAACATTCCGGCGCAAACGGTCCACACCACCATCCAGAATGTGACGGCCCCGGCGACGCTGCAGGCGATCGACGTCTCGGTCACCGCGCTCGCCTTGGACCTCGCGCGCCTGCGCTACAAGGCAACGCTGCAACCCTACGCCAGCGCCGGGCCAGCGCTCTTCCGGGTCCGGGTCACCAACAAAGGAAACGGCGAGCTGACCAACGAGCCGGCCACCGACACCTCGGTCGGCTACAAGATCGGCGCCGGGCTTTCATGGCAGCTAGCCAAGCGCGCGGCGCTCTTCGGCGAGTACCGCTACACGCACGTGCGGACCGAGCCTGCGCTGCGGGGAACGATCACCGGGTCAGGCGTGCCGATGCGCTTCGACCTCAATACCCATCACGTGGTTGCCGGGGTGTCGTTTGAGTTCTAGGCAGCACGGCGTAGGGAAAGAAATTACTTTGCCCCTCGGCCCGACTCGCTGCGAATCAGGTCCCAGATGTAGTTGCGGTACTCGAGGCATTGCACTGACTTCTTGACGGTGAGATCGCGCGGCCTCGGCAGCGCGATCTCCACCTCCTCCCGGATGCGTCCCGGCCGTGCAGTAAGGACGACGACGCGGTCGCCCAGGTAGACCGCCTCCTCGATGTCGTGGGTGACGAACACGATGGTCTTGCCGGTGCGCTCCCACAGCCGCGTCAGCTCCTCCTGCATGGTTTCGCGGGTCTGGGCGTCGAGGGCGCCGAAGGGCTCGTCCATCAGCAGCACCTTGGGGTCGAAGGCGAGCACGCGAGCGAGGGCAACGCGCTGCTTCATCCCGCCCGAGAGCTCGGCGGGGTAGTGGTTGCGGAACTCGCCGAGGCCCATCATCTCGACGTACTGGCTTACGGTTTCCTCAATCCTGTCTTTGGGAAAACCCTGTGCTTCGAGCCCCCAGGCGACGTTTCCGGCCACGCTGCGCCAGGGGAAAAGGGCGAACTCCTGGAACATCATGCCGCGATCGGGGCCGGGGCCGCTGACCTCCTGGCCGTAGACGCGGATGCTGCCCTGCGCCTTGATGAAGCCGCCGATGATGTGCAGGAAGGTGCTCTTGCCGCAGCCGCTCGGCCCGATCACCGTGATGAACTCGCCCTCGCGCACGGCGAAGCGCTCGACGTCGAGCACTTCCAGCGGCAGGCCGTTCTTGAGGTAGACCTTTTTGACGCCGGAAGCCTCGAGGGCGATCGCGCTCATGGCGATACCTTTACCATATGCACCATGGGAGCGTCCGACCGCCAGGGAGTGTTTAGTCGCGAGCGACTCGGCATGCTGGTGCAGCCTGACCGCGTGCACCGCTCGGTGTATGCCGACGCGGGGGTCTTCGACCTCGAGATGGAACGGATCTTCGGCCGCGCCTGGCTGGTGCTGGGGCACGAGAGCCAGGTCAAGGCGCCAGGCGACTACTACACCACCCGCATGGGGCGGGACCCGGTCATCGTCATAAGAAAAGAAAACAATGAAATCGCCGTGCTGGTGAATCGCTGCGCGCACCGCGGCACGACGGTATGCGCCGAGGGGCAGGGCAATGCCGAGCGCTTCGTCTGCCCTTATCACGGCTGGAGCTACGACCGCGGCGGGCGTCTCGTCGCGGTGACGTTCGAATCGGGATACGACAAGAGAAATATTTCTGAATTGAAGCTCAAGGCGGTCCCCCGCATCGCTACGTACCGCGGCTTCATCTTCGCCTCGGCTGCGGCGGGCGGGCCGGGCCTGGAGGAGTTTCTCGGGCCGGCGCGCGCTTCGTTCGACGACTTCGTCGATCGCGCGCCCGGCGGCGAGCTCGAGGTCGCGGGCGGCGTCTTCAAGCACGCCTACAGCGGCAACTGGAAGCTGATGCTGGAGAACCATCTCGACGGCGCGCATCCGGCCTACGTGCACGCTTCCTCGGTCGCAGTGGCGCGTGCCGCGCCCGAGCCGGGAGCGCCGGGCGAGGAGCACTATTTCGACATCGCCGTGAGGCAGATGCGGCAGAACGGCGCCCCGGATGCGGTGTGGGAAGGAACCGGCATCTGGGCCACGCCGCGCGGCCATGGCTACATGGGCGACTACCACTCAGACGACCGCCTCGTCGTCGGGATGGGCAACCCGGTGTTCGACGAATACCGATCCAAGCTGATTGAAAAACTGGGACAAGAGGAAGCCGATCGCGTGCTTCGCGTCACGCTGTGGAACACCATCGTCTACCCGAACTGCTCGTTCATGAGCCAGTTCCGCCAGCTGCGCATCATCCAGCCGCTCGCGGTCGACCGCTCGGTGGTGCTCACCTATTCCTTCCGCATGAAGCACGCGCCGCCGCAGATGTTCCGCGACACGGTGGCGTTCGCCAACGTGGTGAACGGCACCGGCTCCTGGGTGCTGACCGACGACCTCGAAGTCTACGAGCGGCTGCAGCGCGGGCTGTCCTCGGGCGCCGTGGACTGGGTGTACATCGGCCGCGGCTACGGGCGCGACATCGACGAAGCCGAAGGCGTGCGGCGCGGCGCGACCGGGACCAGCGAAGTGTTCATCCGCGCCCAGATGCGCGCCTGGCTCGACTACATGACCGCGCAGTGAGTCCCGCGGATTTTCTGTATCACGAGGCGCGGCTTCTCGACACCCAGCGCTTCGAGGAATGGCTCGAGCTTTTCACCGACGATGCCACCTACTGGGTGCCGCTGCAGCAGAACCAGCAAGACGCCCTCGAGACCTCCTCGCTGATCCATGACGACCGCACGCTGCTCGCGCTGCGCGTGAAGCAGCTGCGCCATCCGCGCGCGCACGCGCGCCTGCCGCTCGCCCGTACCGTGCACCAAGTCAGTAATGTCCTTCTATTAAAAGAGTCCCCTACCGACATGGTCGTCGCCTCGACACTGACCTTGGTTGAATTTCGAAACGAGAAGCAAAGGCTCTGGGGCGCGCTGGTCGAGCACCGCCTGCGCCGCACGCCCGCGGGCCTGAAGATCGCGCACAAGCGCGTCGATCTCGTAAACTCCGAAGGCGAACTGGACGGCATCGCCATATTGCTTTGAGAAACACGCAACCCATCGTGATTGCGGGCGGGGGCATCGGCGGACTCGCCGCCGCGCTCGGCCTGGCGCGCAAGGGCTTCCGCTCGGTGGTGCTGGAGCAGGCGCCGGCGTTCGGCGAGATCGGCGCCGGCATCCAGCTCGCGCCGAATGCCTGGCACGCCATCGACGCGCTCGGCGTCGGCGCGCTGGTGAAGAAGGAGGCGGTGTTCATCGAGCGCCTGCTGATGATGGACGGCGTCAGCGGCGAAACAGTGATCGACATCCCGCTCGACAAGCGCTTCGCGAAGCGCTTCGGCAATCCGTATGCGGTGACGCATCGCGCGGACATCCACGGCGCGCTGCTCGACGGCTGCAAGGCTCAGGCCTCCATCAAGTTAAGGGCGAACACGCGCGTTACAGCTTTTCACCAGGAAGAAGATCATGTAATAGTCGAAACCTCGAACGGCGAACGCATCACCGGCTGCGCGCTGATCGGCGCCGACGGCGGCCGCTCCGTGATCCGCGAAAGAATCGTCGGCGACGGCGAGCCGCCGGTGTCCGGGCACATGTGCTACCGCGCGGTGCTCAAGGTCGACGAGATGCCGAAGGACCTGC
>WNFB01003994.1_pt1 | contig 13067 bp, 14 predicted proteins | sample 5400501 | NCBI WGS metagenome assembly WNFB01 (sample SAMN13153341, study PRJNA577476) | soil metagenome | isolation source: 200 cm saprolite under Douglas fir tree site 2 hole 1 | place: USA:California | collected 2015-04-18
CCAACCTATATGCAGGAATACGCTCTTCCCAGTCTCGGCGTCAACGAAGGAGCGGACCTGCTACGCAAGCAAAACGTTGGACCGGAGCAGGCAACAGATGCCCAGTTACGAACCGCTGTTGAACGCTGTGACGGCCATGCCCTGTCCCTAACGCTGCTCGCAACCATTCTGCACGACAACCCTGGCCTGACCCTCGCGCTCCTATTCAGTGATCCACACTACTCCGATCTCTGGGTGGAGAACGTTGCCCAAAGGCTTCTAGATTACATCTATACTCACCAGCTGAGCGAGGCACACCGCAAACTACTACAAGCCTTCTCGATGAACCGTGAGCCTATCCCATTAGAAGCGACAGAGCCATTCATGGCAGGTACATTTCCATATGAAGCTCTAAATGCACTCCTTGGCCTTCCCGTAGCAGCGGGACAATTTCCAACGTTTAGCATCAGTAGCGTATTATCAGCAGTCAGTTTCCCTTGTTTGTGAGCATGAAAATGCACATTATCAGCGGTTCAGGCCACAAACCACCGTGAATAACCACTAGTATCAGCACCGAGGAGTGAGCATTCACAAGTGGCTGTGATCGCTCTATAAGCCACTTCACATGCTAAACGTTGGAAATTGTCCCGCTGCTACGGGAACCCCGTTTACAGTTCAAGAAAATCACCATGCCGCCAGCATCGATCAATCAACCGGGCACTGATATTTTACACAACTCTTGACATACTGCCCATTTCTGATGCGCGTTGATCTCATTACCGTGAAACCCTGATCAATCATCAGTCTCTTCCCTTCTCTCGACCTGGCTTGCTTGCTCCAAAGCGTCGGCAAAGGCCTGCACAGTGGCGAAGCGCTGATGTGGATCTTTGGCCAGTGCCGTCAACACGACCTGCTCCACCTCGAGTGAGATGGTGGGAATCCTCTCACGTAAGAGAGAGGGAGATACAAGGAGATGTTTGGCTGCGACCTCGGTAAATGAGCCATTGAAGGGACGATCACCAACTAACCATTCGTAGACAACAACGCCGAGTGCATACTGGTCGCTGGCGGGACAGGGATGGGCTTGAATCTGTTCTGGAGCCATATAGCCAATAGTGCCGGTGGTATCGAGCGTCCGGTCAGAGTGCGAACTGTGCGCTACGACAGCAATCCCAAAGTCACTGAGCAACACCTCCTGCTGTTCTCCCAGGAGCATATTCTCCGGTTTGATGTCGCGGTGTATCATCTTGGCATCGTGAGCGTACTGCAAGGCGGAAGCCACCTGTTTGGCATAGGACACGATGGTGGGAAGAGGGAGGCGAGTTCCCTTGGGATATCGTTGGCGTAAGGTTCCATTCGCCGCGTAATCCATCACGAGAAATGGCGTGGTTCTATCAATGCCAAACTCGAGGACGCGAACAATGTGGGGATGCTTGAGGTGAGCAATAGTGCGCGCTTCATTGCGGAAGTGCTCAATATCGTCGTGTGCCAATTGCGTAAAGAGGACTTTGATGGCAGCCAGGGTCTCCAAATGGATGTGCTTGCCCAGGTAGACCTGGGCGAAGCCTCCCTGTCCCAGCAGGCGCATCAGGAGATAGTTGCCTAGCTGTCGTCGGGGTTGAGCCGTGTGAGTGAGGTGATCTGCTTCGGCTTGTGTGGGCTTTCCACCTCGAATTGGACGGTTACTCATGCGAAATCGGTCTGTGGCAGGCGATCCCTGCGACTCGGCACCCTTAAAACCGGCAGCTTGGGCTACCGCACGAATCTGGCTCTCAGGGCTGATGACTAAAATTTCTTTGCCTAGCTCTCGCGCACGAGCATGGAGCAGTCGCCAGCTCACATAGCTGCGCATCTGTGTTTGCATTGGAAGGACCAGTTTGATATGCCGCGCCTGTGTTTTCTCCAAGCGCTTACGCACACTCGTCAGTTCTTCTTCCGGACGGAGAAGCATAATCTGCTCATCGGCCATATGCCTATTCACCCCCTACTCAGATGAGATTATGGATGTGGTGAATCAACCGATAAAGTGCTTGCTTCAGCACATTTATTGCATTTTGCAGCTCAATGGCCTGATGGACCAGGGTGCTTGGCATGATATTTTGTGCGTTGAAATGTTCGTTAGCCTATCAGGCCCATAGCAGGGATGTTGCACGTATTGTAGCAGTGGAATACTCTATCGACAAGGGGTCACTCTCCTTGCCATCCCTGCATCTCTCAAATGAGAGACATGAGACAAAAGGGCTGGAACGAGATTATCGGGGAAGCATGAGAGACTACATGGGGATGCGGCGATAGAGTGCGTCAAAGGGAAAGCTGACGCCGATGCTTTTGAGTTCGACCAGGTCGCTCTTGCAGTAGTGATACTGTCTCCAGAAGGTGCCCTTGCGCCGGTGGACCTCGACCGCCCGGTATTCGCTGCCTCAGCCTTGTCTCTCATTTCTTTCCCGTGCGCCTGCGTGGCATCCTCTGTGGTTGGTGGCTCAATGATCTCCTTCGCGATAGATACGGCAGCGCCAGGTACACGAGCAGCAGCAGAATCGCCACAATGACCACCATGCGAATGAGCACGTCCATATTGGCCGCTATCTCTATGCCAACCAAGATCCCGAGAAGAAAACACAGGACTCCAAAGGCGATCTGGCGCTTGCTCATGGCTGTCTCCTTTCTGCTCTCCTCTGTTTGCATCTGTGAGGGTCTCTGCATACACACGGACACTCATCGGCGTTCCTGCCAGTAGTGTACCTGATGACGCAGGGATCAGCAAGCAAGGGGAAGAATGCGCTGTCCTACGTATTGACCTGCGCAAGCACGAGGATGTGCGAGATAGCGCCTTGCTGGCGGTGCTGTTACAGACCGGGCGGCGAGCCTCCGAGGTGGCCGGTCTCAGATGGAGACACGTCACCGTGCATCGCGAACTGGTCACCCTCTTTTTTGCGCGGTGCAAGGGCAATACATCGGCCCATGATGAGCTGTCGGAGGAGGCATCAATAGTGCTGTTGCGCTGGCTGCATACGCACTATGGGCCCGATCTCGCCAAGCTGTCAGGGGAGACGCCTCTCTTTGTCTCGCTGGCCCGCGGCTGTGACCCGCGCACGCGCAAGCCCAGTTATGGCTAGGCGCTCAGCATTGGGGCCATCGGGCAGATCTGTTTGAAGTGGCTGGGAACCTCCAAAGTCCACGCCACGCGCCATACGTTTACGATGGGTATGTTTGAGGCAGGGGCGAGTCCTCGCGAGGTACAGGGCAAGCTCCTGCATTCCTCGCTGCATACCACCTCGCTCTATGGCGAGAAATTGCGCTCGGCGAAAAACGAACGGGCAGGCAAGTTAAGCCAATTGTTCGGCATCAAGTGATAAGCTGAAGAGTGACCGATAATTCAGCGCCTTGTCCTACGTGCTAAGTCGGCTTCTCTGCAGACTCTTCCAAACAAATTTGTGAAATTTAGGTCCTTACTCATTCTATACATATTTACCCTTATTTCAAGGGATTCTGCATCTGGAGGAGAAGCTGTGTCCATCCATACTTTTACTGCGAAGAGATAATACTCCAAAAACTCTTCTTCGCGAGTTTGCAGAAAAACGAGAGCGTTTTTGAGAAATTTTTTCATTCGCTCATACTCCGCGACATCGTCTTTCCGCTCAGTTTCGCTTGGCCTTTTTGCCCGCTGTTTATGATCATCCTTAGACTCAGTTACAGCTATGTTTATGTTTATAGCTGCGCATATAGCGAGAACACCAATAAAACAGCGGTAGGTTAAGCTGCGCTCATTATAGAGTCGGTCAAATTCCGACGTATATGATACATGAGAGTAGACATCTCGTGCATTCTCTATGCCCTTTTCCATTGCATCTTGCAAAGCAAATAGCACTTCGTATATCTCTGTTCCATGTTTGTCTTCTTCGTAAAAGCTCTTCATCAGTCCCTGCATCAGCTCTGTATAATTTGCCGCGAAGAGATTATTTGGGGTTCTGCTGAAAAGCCCGATGAAAAGGAGACGTACTTCAGCATATGCTACCCTCTGGCTATAAATATCATCTATTATTTGAAAGGCGGAGTCAGCGTTGTCAGTTAGCCGAGCGCCCAAGGTTGCTGCAGCTCTTTTTAGAAGCTGTGGTCTTACGCTGCGAGCGATATCAAGATCGATTTGATCAACATCATTTTGATGGTTGGCAGCCTTTGTTATGTCCCAAGCATCAGAGGTCTGCACAGCTTTTACTAAAACGTAACAAGGCGTAGTTGCAGCTTCTACAAGGCACATAGCGGTTTGACATCCATTAATAATGCTACCCTTAGTCAGAGTAAGTACTTGTGAATCATCACTTACTCTTACATCGTTTGCTTTGAAAACAATACCATTATTTCTCCCAAGCATTTTTTCTGGAGCATCTGTCAGCGTTTTGACGATTTCGTCGTTCGGTGTAGCTCGTCCGATCCTTTTCTGATCTTGGGAAGTTATACCTCGGAAGTCACGAACATTTTCAAAGAAGAGAGCATCGCGGATTTCTCTATAAAGTCTTTTTATCTCATCGCTTGATATTATTCCAATGAAAACATTATCTTTATTGATTACAGCACTTTCTAGCTTCAATTCAAGTTCAGTTGGTGGTTCACTGATCTTGATGTAGACGGCCCTCAGGACAGAGAGTATATCGTAACCATCTATAAATTTTATGCGTTGTTCTGCTTGGCACCGTTGATAGAATGACTTCGATGAGGAACCACGGCTCTCGTACCGTTTTATTAAGGATGCCAAGGGCGAGAGTGTCACAAGTAAAAAGGAAGGTAATGGGTCGTCAAAATCAAAGGCAAGCTGATCATGAGGAGCCCGTTGCTCCTGCAGGTATGCTTCAAAATTGCTGAGAACACCATCTATGTCCTGTGCCCGGTCTACCCACAATTTGGATTGAATGTAAAGGACTTTGTGGATATCGTCTTTTCCTATTGCCTTTAAATCGACACCTCCGTCATTAGATATCTTCGGGTTCAGACTTGGAAGTGCGAAATCTGCTCCAGCTTCTGTTTGCGGAATAAGCTTTCTCATGGAGGAGGCAAACTTGAGTCCTTTCTCCGTAGAGTTTAGACCTTGAAGATTGGCTCTGAAATGTTGTGCAAGTGCTTCATAGGAAGCCAAATGTGGGGGGAATCTTTCTTCCATTCTATCCTCATCTTCTACTTTTTAATGATTTACTAAAAAAACATGCTCTATCAGTGGCAAGCCTACTATCGGTTTATACTACTCTTTTAAAGAACTAAAGTCAATGTAGATGGCAAGCAAGCAGTACCCGTCTGGTGTTGCCTTGGTCTGTTTGGGCTACCTCTCTATTCCGAATCCCTATTCCTATCGTGTGCAAGCCCCAATTTCGACATGATCGAAGCGGTCTTCCAGGAGGCCGAGGGCGATGAGCAGTTGGAGGCGATGATGAGACACCATCCCGAGAGTTGTGTAAACGGGAGCCTTCCCAAGGAGAGCTATTTGAGAGGATACTACAGGCATAAAACGTTCCTTTGGAACAAGTCGATCATTTCCCAAAAAGGAGAGTGTTATGCCTGTCCCCAAGAAAAAGCCTACCACATCGGCCCCTGATGGTTCAACACCGGAGTCGTCGGAACCCGCCCTGCCAGAGCAGGAGGAGTTTCGTCAGCATGTACGGCGCCTTGCCGTGAGTGCAGTCCAAGTCTTGATCGAACAAGTCATGCGTGAAGAGCTGGAGCAGTGCATCGGAGCATCGTGGGGAGAATGCACGCCCAATCGCCGAGGCTATCGCAATGGTTCCTCCACCCGCGATCTGGTGACCCCAACAGGGCGCATTGAGGATCTCAAGGTGCCCCGAGATCGGGAAGGAGCATTCCATACGCAGGTGTTCGAGCGCTACAACCGCTATGAACCAGAGGTGGCCGAAGCATTGACCCAAATGTTTGTGAGTGGCACGAGCACCCACAAAGTCGGAGAAGTCGCTCACGCCTTGATGGGGGTTGCGCCCAGCGCCAGCGCGGTGAGTCGTCTCAACCAAACACTCACTGAGCAATATGAAGCGTGGCGAGAGCGTCCTCTCCTCCCCCACTACCGCATCCTCTACCTGGATGGCATCCATTTTCGCGTTCGTCATGGAACCCAAACGGACTCCACGATCATCTTAACTGCCCTTGGTGTGGATCTGGAAGAGAACAAAGATGTGCTGGCATTGCGGGCCTGTGCAGAGGAAGACAAAGATGGGTGGAGCTGCCTCTTACAAGATCTGCGCCGCCGTGGGGCAACGCAGATGGATCTGATTGTGACCGATGGGCATGATGGACTGCTGGCGGCGGTCTCCTCTCTGTTTCCAGCGACGCTGCGCCAGCGCTGTTTGGTGCATAAGCAGCGCAATGTGATGAACGCCATTCCTCATCGTGAGCAGAAGGAGGTCAGTACCGAGCTGGCAGGGATCTGGAAGCAGGAGAAGAAAGAGGATGCACTGCTCAATCTGGCCGCCTTTAAAGCCAAATACCGCCAACGTTATCCAGAAGCGATACGAAGTCTCACTGAAGACGAAGAGCATCTCTTGACGTTTTATGCCTTTCCACAGGTGATGCATCGGTACATCCGCAGCACCAACGCCATTGAGAGCTTTTTTAGCAATGTGCGACAACGCACCGATCAGATAGATGCTTTTACGACGGAAACCAGTTGTCTGACCATCGTTTGGGCAGTAATGCAAGATATCCGCCTGCCAAGAATTCCGGTCGACTACAAGCTCAGCACTGATGGCTCTTGGTGTACAAGCAACCAACCGAAAGGGTGGTTCGGGAGGAGGTGTTGTTTGCAGATCATCCTGTGTAACACCAGGCACTCCAAGCTCTCTTTTCCTCATGCGTACAATCTTTTCTGGTGATGCTTTCTGGAAGGTTGTGGCACAGGTGTCAGATCTGTTAGATCTTGTTGACTGGTTGGTCGGTCTCACATTTCTGCTTGCTTGTTTATCGCCTACCTGTACACAACACTCGGGATGGTGTCAAAGATTGGCGTTGCCGCAAAATCCTAGCGTTGTTTCGAGTAAGGTGTGCCAGCGCGCAAACACGTCACGAAGATCCTCGTCCATGTGATCACATGCATGTGGATCGGGAAAGCCCACTTCCAGAGAGGTTACCCATGCTTCCAAGTCGGTCTGAAACGAAGCCATAGCCATGAGCACTTTCTCCTCAGATTCTTCTGTGTAGTACTCTGTCGCCGGAGAAATGGTGAGAGACCCGTCTCTCGTCCTTCTGGGTGTGTGGTGGAGCGCGTAAGCGATAGCTTCAACGGGCACTTCATGTTCGTATCGTGCTACCGTCGCCATTACGTGACGCAACAAATTGTTGTCCGTCGAATAAAACTTCGTAATCTAGCGTAACGGTTGTGCAATCAGATGCGATTCGTTGAAAAATGGCAGAAACCTTCAAAATTGTACCTGGTACGACGATCATCCATCGCCTGCTACTCTGAGCGGTTGGCCCGCAAAGGCACTCTGCTCGCTGAACCTTAACAACTTACCATCTGAATCCCGGATGACCTGCGCCGAGATATGCGCCGCCACCTGCACCTGGCGTTTGATGCCGAGCTTCTGCACGTTCAGAGCGTTTTCGACCGGTTGTGCTTGGTCTGCCAACCAGTGAGCCGCCCAGCGAATGAAATTCGCCGCGAACAGGACGAACGCCTCTTGAAGAGAGATGGCTGGTTCGGAACGCACTTTGAGGTGGTGCAAGGAGAACACCTGCTTGCTCTCTTTCATCCGGGGTCCCGACATTTTTACCCCGCAGAATCCCCGCTAGGCCTGGCTAGCTGTCTGCTCAAGCGTCTCTCCACTCTCACAGGAAGCCCTCTTTGGCCAGGTTTTGCGCGAAAATGGTTCGATCTCTGCCTTCCTCTGCCCTCAACCAATAGGTCTGCCTGATCCGCTCAGCCCTGTCCACGAGAGCGCTGGTCCCTTAGCGGGGATTCTGCGGGGTAAAAATGTCGGGACCCCGATACGCCGACTGCCATAGACGTGGTGAGTGGCTTTATGCACCTGGCGAATGCGGGTACTCAGCCGCTCATCGGCGATCTGGCGAGCGCTCGCCGGTCGCTGTTTCCAGGCATACTAGCCACTGACCGAGACCTCCAACACCTGGCACATCCTTTGCACTGGGTACTCCTGGTGATGCTGAGCGATAAAGCGATACTTCATCGGACATCCCGTGAGTACATGTGAACACCTTTTTTAACATGTCGCGTTCCTGCCGCACGGTTTCCAGCTCCCGTTTGAGGCAACGAAGCTCCTCTTCCTGAGCCGTTTGATGCCCACTGCCAGGAAATGCTTGCTCGCCCTGCTCCGCTTGCAGTTTGCACCACTGGTGCAGGGTGCTATCGGCGATCCCCAGATCGCGAGCAATCTGCGTGATACTCTTGCCGCTGCTCTGCACCAGCCGCACCGCTTCCAGTTTGAACTCTTTCGTAAACGTTCGTTGTTCCTTTGGCATCTTGCCCCTCCCTTTCTGTGGAGGAGTATATTCCAACTTCCCCTCCTCCACAAAACCGGGGCCAGCTCATTTTTGCAACACAACCAATTATGTTGCCACAAGTACTATTTCATTTGACGTTAGACAGTTTTGCTGCGAAATTAACTCTTGAATGTGTCTCTTTTTCCATTTTCGCCAGATCACAGAAGAAGAGAATGTCGAGAGGAAAGGAAAGGGGATCCAATTCTATGACAACCATCACTATTGTCGACGAATCGACACTGGGGGAAAAGCGTGCCTGGAGCCTTGAGCTGCTGGAGGAGACACTCAGCCTGCGCGAGCTGCTCCGACGACGCATCTACCAGGAGGTGACTGAGCACAACGCCCAGCAAGCGGGCTTTTTCTACGGGCTTGTGCAGCCCACTGATGCCGAGCGCGTGCTGAATGGCTCGCGTCCCAAACCCCCATACCGCCTGGATTGGCAGGCCCAGTACGAGAAAGCCGTTGAAGCTTTCGCGCGTCGCGGCTATATTATCCTGATCAATGACCAACAGGCCGCCGACCTCGACACCTCTGTCGAACTACATACCGACACCGAGGTCACATTCCTCAAGCTGGTCCCCCTGGTGGGAGGGTGAAAATGATAGATGAAGCCCGCGCCCAGGAACTACTGGATGCCTATTACGCCGAATTTAAGGAAAGCTCCTCTGCTTGGAGCCGAAAGGCTACCGAGTTCGCCGCCGGTCGGACTGTGTTCGCGGTTGATCCCCGACTGCAGATCACCGTGATCTGTGCTGCGCTGCTGGGTCCCTTTCCGCGCTGGGTTGCCTACGACGTCCTCGTAAGTCAACTCTGCAAGCGCAGCCTGCCCTATACGCTTGACGATGTCCACGCGATTCTGCAGGCCCTGAGCCGGGCAGACCATGCCTATCACTTCCCTCCGCTGGCGCTGCTGCGCGCGCTCGCACGCCCCCTTGCCGATCCTGGCACATTGGCTGCCTGCCGTGCTGATCTCGAGCAGCTCCGGGAGGCGGCCAGCGCCTGGTCTCACTCCGCGGACCAGCGCACGTTTCTCAGGCTTCTTGACGAGATACTTGGCGGTCAGCAGGAACGACCTGTTCCCATTCGGCCCGATAGCTGGGGGAAGTACGTACTCACCTTGCTCGATGAGATGGAATCTGGCATTCGTGAGCGCTGGCTGAGGCTGCTGCACCACTGTTCTGCAGCCAGCGGCAGCACTCCCAGCGGCGCATGGCTGGCGCACATGCAACCGTTAGTCAAGGAAGTGGGGGAGGAGACCTTTGGCCGCTTCGCCATCAGGTGGCTAGGCGCTCTGCGCCAGGGCCAGGGCCAGCGTACCCGGCTGGACGAGGGGAATGCCGAAGTGCTCAAAGGCCTGGTCTGGTGCTGTGTCGATGTCGCAGATGCGGCACTCGCCTCAGCGCTGGCCGACGCCGCCATCGAGGGATACCGTAAAATCACCGGGCTCGGTCCCCGCTCGGCTAAGGTCGCGGGAGCCTGCGTCTATACGCTCAAGAGCATGCCGTGTCTGTTCGGGGCAGCTCAGCTCGAACGCGTCCGGCTCAATGTAAAACAACCCGCGTATCTCAAGGGGATCGAGAAGGCCCTCGACGAAGCTGCTCGCAGCGCAGGCATGAGCCGTGACGATCTGCTCGAATTGACGGTCCCCACGTTTGGTCTGGATCAGAGCCACCTGCGCGTACCCATTGGGCCAGCCGTGGCCGAGCTTCAGATCGAGGGCTTCACTACACGTCTCCAATGGTACGACGCCGCAGGTCGCCCGCAGAAAGCCGAGCCTGCCGCGCTGAAGCGTACCCACAAAGCCGAGCTCAAGGATCTCAAACGCCAGTGCGATGTCATCACGCGCATGCTGGGCGCCCAGCGCGACCGCATCGAGCGCCTCCCGCTCGCCGAGCGGACGTGGTCGCTCGCTGCCTGGCGCGAGCGCTACCTCGATCACCCGCTCGTGGGCTGTCTGGCCAGGCGCCTGCTGTGGCGCTTCAGCGACGGTGAGCGCAGCGTGGATGGCATCTGCAACGACGGGCAACTGGTGGATGTGCATGACCGCCCGCTGGACCTCACCGAGGCGACGATCGTTTCCGCGTGGCATGCGGTCCTGTGCGATGCAGCCGCAGTGCTGGCGTGGCGCACCTGGCTGGAGCAACACCAGGTGACCCAACCGTTCAAGCAGGCGCACCGCGAGGTGTATCTGCTGACCGATGCCGAACGTGCCACGCGCGTCTACTCGAACCGCTTCGCCGCCCACATCCTGCGCCAGCACCAGTGCAATGCGCTGGCAGCCGCCCGTGGCTGGCGTCACCAGCTGCGCTTGATGGTCGATGATGTCTACCCTCCTGCCACGCTCGAATTACCCCGTTGGGGGCTGCGCGCCGAGTTCTGGGTCGACGGTACTGGCGACGACTATGGTACGGACACCAGCGAGGCCGGAACCTACCTCTACCTGGCCACCGACCAGGTGCGCTTCTACCCGATCGATGCAGCGGCGAACCATTCTCAGGCCGGGAGCGGAGCGTATCGCCCTGCCTATGACCGGCAGCAGCGGCGTCCCTCCGAAAACGAGCCCCTTCCACTGGAGCAGATCCCTCTCCTGGTTTTCTCAGAGGTGATGCGCGACGTCGATCTCTTCGTGGGAGTCGCGAGCGTGGGCAACGACCCCACCTGGCAGGATGGTGGTCCCCAGAGTCGCTACCACGCCTACTGGCACTCGTACAGCTACGGCGAGCTTTCAGCCACGGCGGAGACGCGCAAGCAACTGCTCAGCAGGCTCATCCCCCGGCTCAGCATTGCCAGTCGCTGCGCTCTTGAAGGGCGCTTTCTCGAGGTGCGGGGAGACCTGCGGACATACAAAATTCACCTGGGTTCCGGCAACATCCTGATGGAGCCCAACGACCAGTACCTCTGCATCGTACCGGGTCGGGGAAGTCAAGGCTCCCCGACCGAGAAGCTCTTCCTGCCTTTCGAGGGTGACACCGTACTCGCCATCATCCTGTCTAAAGCATTCTTGCTGGCGGAGGATGCGAAGATTACCGACCCGACCATCACCGGGCAGATCGGCCAGGCGGCCAGGAGGACAGAGTATGTACAAGACAGGTGAGCAAGAATCTTCAGAGGTGAGCTCGTTGAGGCTGCGTGAAAGAACCAAGTACGGGGGCAGCGTTCGCAGGAGCTATAGCCATCCCCTCCATCGAACGAGATATCCCACATTCCGCAGTTTGATTGACAGGGATTGCAGAATTTGAAATCCGAAGGTTCCTCCTTCACCTGAATCCCAACCCCACGGATGGCGCAACGAGGGTGAGGAAGTGCCAATCCGTGGGATCGGCTGTGCGCTGGCAAACGTGAGGATGTTGTCGTGCGATCACTAGAAATTTTGTCTTGAGGGGAGAAAAGCCAGGCCTTCCCATCTCGGTAGAGTAGAAACGTCGATTGCAAGCAAGCAGTCCGAGAGAGAGGCTCAGGAGGAATAGTTATGCATACGTCAGAAGTGTTCAGTCGTTTAAAGAAAGTGCTTCTGATCGAGTTTGGGCTGGAAGAAGACGAGATCAAGCTTGAATTATCATTTGTGGCGGATTTGAACGCTGACCATTTCGTCCTCGTGGAGTTTATGCTGGAACTGGAGTATGAATTTGGTATCACTCTTCAAGTCGAAGAGATGGAGCAGCTCGCAACAGTTGCTGATGCTCTCGCACTTCTCGAAGAGCGTGTATCTCAGCAACACTAGTGGGCAATGCCATTTAAATAAGAAGAGAGGTTCATCTTCTGATAGACTATGATGAATCGTATCGTGTAGTCGAAAGAAGAAAGGAACCTCTGATGACCTTTAGCATACAGCAATTGGAAGATGACAGCAAATTGAGCCACGCGTTGCGCTTTGAGGTGCTTGAGCAATGGTGTCCGCCTGAGTTGGTGAGCGACCTGTTGAGCAGGGGTCATGCCTGGGGAAAACGCGAGCGCAGCCTCAACCAACTCCTGGTCGTCTATGACGTCATTGCGCTCTCCCTGTTTCGCCGGCTCAATCTGGCAGCGGTGCTGGGCCACCTGATGCGTGGGTTGCGCTGGCTGTGGGCGAACCCGTCTCTGCGCCTGCCGACCGCAGCGGCGTTGGTGTATCGCCGAGGGCCTCTGGGGACGCCCGTGCTGCGCCACCTCTTCCAGCGCGAAAGCCTCCCGATGGCCACGGAGCAAACCAAAGGGGCTTTTCGCTTCGGTTTGCGGCTGATGGCCATCGATGGCACTTTGGATGAGGTGGCCGATACCCCTGCCAATGCCCTCTATTTTGGGCGCATGAGTAGCGGCAAGCACCAGAGCCCCTTTCCCCAGGTGCGCTGCGTGGACCTGGCAGAGGTGGGCACCCACGCCATGGTTGATGCCGTCTTCGCTCCGTGTCGAGTCGCAGAGCAACGGCTCGCTCCTCTCGTGCTCTCCCGTGCGGTGCAGCCAAGCATGCTCATCTTGATGGATCGCGGCATGGTCTCAGCCGCAGAGCTGAGTACGCTGGTGCAGCAGCAGCAGGCCCAGGCCCTGGCACGCCTGAAGGCAGGCCCATACACCCATGCCGAGCAAGTGCTCTCTGATGGCAGCTAGCTGCTCACCTT
>WNFB01003995.1_pt1 | contig 13067 bp, 10 predicted proteins | sample 5400501 | NCBI WGS metagenome assembly WNFB01 (sample SAMN13153341, study PRJNA577476) | soil metagenome | isolation source: 200 cm saprolite under Douglas fir tree site 2 hole 1 | place: USA:California | collected 2015-04-18
GATCTCATGAAGGTTCCCGCGGATTTTTATGCTGCGTCGGGAATTGCACCGGGAGATGTGATTCAGACAGACGGCTCCGGACTTTCGCGGCACGACTTGGTCACGCCAAGGGCGATCGTGGCGCTGTTGAAGTATGCGCAAGGCCAGTCGTGGTTTGCGCCGTACTTTGCATCGTTGCCGGTGGCGGGAGTCGACGGGACGCTGGAAGCTCTGATGAAGAATACGCCTAGTGCGGGGCGTATCCATGCGAAGACCGGTTCGGTAGAGCATGTCCGGACACGTTCGGGGTTTGCAGATACTCCAAGCGGTCGGCGCCTGATTTTTTCGTTCCTGAGCAACAATCAGGGTGGAAAGAACCATGAAGCGTCGGATGCCTTAGATGGATTGTGCCTGGCGATGATCGAGGAATTTGATCGCAAGCCACCCGCCAGCCGCGCGGGCAAACGCGCGCATTGATGCGATGAAGGAAGAACGGATCGTCACGGTGTTTGGGAGTTCGCGGCCGCAAGAGAGCGATGCGGAGTATGAGGAAGCGCGCGAGCTTGGGCGCATGCTTGCAACCAACGGGTTTTCCGTGTGCAGCGGCGGCTACGGCGGGGTGATGGCGGCTGTGTCGCGCGGCGCGAAGGAAGGCGGAGGCAAAACTTACGGCGTGACCGCGGAGTTTTTCAGCGCGCGGGCCAATTCGTGGATCGACGTGGAAGTGCGCGTGGCGACTTGGCAAGAGCGTTTGTTTGAATTGATCCGCATGGCGCACGGATTCGTGGCCTGCAAAGGCGGCACGGGGACTTTGGTGGAGCTTGCCGTGGTCTGGGAGATGCTCAACAAGTCTGTGATGACGGGGAAGCCGCTGGCGGTGCTGGGAAATTTCTGGACGCCCATTATTGAATGCGTTCGCGAAGTGGAATTGGGCCACCACTCGCCTTGGGGCGAGGCCAATGGGCGGCTGATCCACGTGGCTGCGACGCCGAAGGACGCGGTGCATCATCTAAAAGAGATATTGAAGTAGCAAACGATGGCACGAACAGCGGAAGACGTTCTGGAATTTGACAAGCTGAAGGAATTGCTGCGACTGCGCACGACGTGTGTGCTCGGTAAACGGGCGGTAGACGCACTGGAGCCTAGCAGGGACCAGCCAGCGCTGGAAGCGGCGTTCGCGCAAATTCGTGAAGCGCGAGAATGGCTGCGCTCGGAACGCGAACTCGGCTTTGGCGGAGTGGCCGACCCGCAACACTGGCTCGAGCGCATCGAAGGCCCGGGCGTGGTGTTGGATGCAGCAGAGCTGCTGGACGCGGCGTCGCTGTTGGAGACCGCGGGATGGCTGCGGCAGCAATTTCGCGAGGAGGCTGTGAAATTTCCACTGCTTGCGGCGCGCGCCGCGTCTCTCGCCGATTTTCGCGACGCTCTGGCAGCGATTCGCCGCTGCGTGCTGCCAAACCGCGAGGTCAGCGACGACGCGTCTCCTGCGCTGCGGAGGATTCGCGGAAGCATCGCGCAGACACGCGAATCAATTCAGAAGACGCTAAAGCAAATCTTGCGGGCGCGAAACGCGGACGCTGGCGAGGACTACGTCACGCTGCGCAACGATCGCTTCGTGATTCCGGTGCGCGTGGAGAACCGGCGAAGTGTGCCAGGGATCATGCATGGCACCAGCGGAACAGGGCAGACGGTTTTTCTAGAGCCGTTCGAGACGGTGGAGGCGAACAATCAGCTCGTGCAGCTCGCGGAAGAGGAGGCCGGGGAAATTGTGCGCGTCCTGCGTGAGTTGACAGAGCGTCTGCAGTTGCTGCGCGGACCACTTATTACTGCCGCGGAGACGATTGCCGAGATGGACAGCGTCTTTGCGCGGGCGCGGTTCGTGCGGGATTTCGATGCGGCGATGCCAGAATTTACCGCGCAAGGTGAATTGCGGTTGGAGGCGGCGCGGCATCCGGTTCTGGAAGACAAGCTGCGGCGCGAAAATCGCGCGATCGTGCCGATGTCGCTGGCGCTTGGAGGAGACGAGCGGGTGCTGGTGATCAGCGGGCCGAACACCGGAGGCAAGACGGTGGCGCTGAAGACGACGGGCGTTGCGGTGCTGTCCGCGCAGTCCGGGATTCCCGTCGCGGCACAGCGCGCGGTGCTGCCTCTTTTTGATCGCGTGCTGGTGGATATTGGCGATGAGCAGTCGATTGGCGCGGATCTTTCCACATTTTCGGCGCACATGCTGAATTTGAAGTCGATGCTGCAGGCTGCGACGCCACAGTCCTTGGTACTCGTGGACGAGATGGGCACGGGAACAGCCCCCGAGGAGGGCGCGGCGCTGGCGGTGGCATTGCTGGACGAATTTCGCGCGAAGAACTGCATCGTATTGGCGACGACGCATCACGACCGCTTGAAGACGTATGCCGCGACAACGCCGGGCGTGGTGAATGCGGCGGTGGAGTTCGACGACGTGAACCTGCGGCCGACGTATCGCTTGATGGTGGGCGTGCCGGGCGGGTCGAGCGGGATTGCCATTGCGCAGCGGCTGGGGCTGGCGGCTTCGATAATCGAGCGCGCCAGATCGCTCCTTGCACCGGAATCGCGGGAAGCCGCGGACCTGATTGCGTATTTGCATCGCAGCCGCGATGAATTGGACCGCATGCAACAGCAGATGACCGCGGAGCGCCACGCGCTTGAAGAGGAACGCGTCAAGTTGCGCACGCAATGGGTCGGGCGGCAGGAGAAACGCATCAAAGAGCTCGAAGAGAAATTTGCAGAGACGCAGAAGCGCTTTGACGAGAATGTGGCGCGGGTGGTCGAGGCGGTGAAAGAGCGCGAGCTGCGCGGGCAAGTGGAAAAGTCCGCGCGGCGCAAAATGCAGGATGTTCGCAGCGAAGCACGGGAAGAGCTGAACGCAGCGGTCGTGCAGACACTATCGGATTCGCAAGCAGACCTTGGCACGTCCGCACAAATGGAGAGCGTCAACGCCAAGCGGCTGCAACCCGGGGCGCGGATTCGCGTGCGGGGACTCAACAAGGCGGTGATTTTTCGAAGGTTGGACGGCAGCTCCGCAGAAATTGAAGCTGGACCTCTGCGTATGAAGGTGGCCGTGGACGAGATCATCGGCCTTGAAGGAACCGGACCATCCGCAGGATCTGCCCAGATGGCAAGTGGCAGCGTGTCAGTGCATTCACAGCGAGGAGCAGGCGAGCGAACGGAGGAAATCAATCTGATCGGTTCGACCGTCGAAGAGGCAACCGAGCGCGTGGACAAATTTCTTGATGATGCAGCCCTTGCGCACATTTCCCGGGTCCGCATCATTCACGGCCACGGGACCGGAGCCCTGCGAAAAGGACTCGGCGAGTTTCTCAAAACTCATCCCCTCGTCGAGCGACAATCTTTCGAAACGGAAGAGCGCGGCGGCAAAGCCATCACGGTTGTAGTATTGCGATCGTAGCGTCCAATGGCGGAAGCTGGTTCCACTGCGGAGAGGGTCAAGCAGCAAGCCGACATTGTTCGGGTTGTCGGCGAATACGTGCGCCTCAAGAAAACCGGAAAGGATTTCAGCGGGCTTTGCCCTTTCCATCAGGAAAAGACGCCGTCGTTCACGGTTTCTCCCATCAAACAGATTTTTTACTGCTTTGGCTGCGGCAAGGGCGGAGACGTTTTCAATTTTGTGATGGAAATGGAGCGCTGCGAATTTCCGGATGCGTTGCGTCTGGTTGCGGAAAAGTGCGGTATCTCGATTCCCAAGGCGAAGCCCAGTTCGCCCGCGGAGCGCGCGCAGAGCAGCGTGCGGACAACGCTGGTGGAGATGCACCGCGAAGCGCAGACGTTTTTTGTGAAGCAGTTGCAGGAGACGGCGGAAGGTAAACTTGCACGCGCTTATCTCGAAGATCGCGGCCTGGACAAAGCGACGATCGAGCGTTTCGGAATTGGCTACGCGCCGAGCGGCGGCGACGTGCTGCTGCGCCACCTGAAGGGGAAATACGCGGAGAAGCTGATGGCCGAGTCAGGCTTGGTTTCGCGCGGCGAGGGCGGGCGCCTGTTTGACCGCTTTCGACGCCGCATCACGTTTCCCATCGCGAACGAATCCGGAAACATCGTCGCGTTCGGATGCCGCGCGCTCGGCGATGACCAGCCGAAATATCTGAATTCGCCGGAGACGCCGATCTATTCAAAGAGCAATATGCTCTATCACCTGGATCGCGCAAAGGAAGCGCTGCGGCGATCGGATTTCGCGGTATTGGTGGAAGGCTATATGGACGCCATCGCCGTGGCGCGGGCCGGAATCAGCAACGTCGTGGCGAGTTGCGGCACGAGCCTGGCGGAGCCGCAAATCAAGCTGCTGGGGCGCTTCACCAAGCGGGTGATTGTGAATTACGACCCGGACAACGCGGGCCAAGCAGCCACCGAGCGCTCCATCTCTATTCTTCTCGAACAAGATTTTGAAGTACGCGTTTTGGCGCTGCCCGGAAAGGCCGACCCCGACAAATTTATTCGCGAGCAGGGCGCGGATGCGTACATGAAGCTGCTGAAGGAGTCGCCGCCGTACGTCGATTACCTGATTGCTCGAGCGCGGCAGATGGACATGACCACGGCGGAAGGCAAGCTGCGCGCGGTCAATTTCCTACTGCCGTATGTGCAAAAGATTCCCAACCGCATCTTGCGCTCGGAATGGGCCACGCGCATCGCGCAGCAACTCCGCCTCGACGAACCGGTGCTCCGCGCGGCACTGAGCAAAGCCGCGGCGGAGCGCCGCAGCGAGGTGAAGACGAAGCCGGAATTGGTAGGGCGCGCTGCCAAACCCGTCGAGCGCCGGCTGATTCGCATGCTGGCCGAGGGCGAAGGCTTTCGCGGCGAGCTGGCCCAGCAGCTTCAACAGGGTCAGCTCTATCTTGGGCTGGAAACGGAAAAGATATTTGTCGCACTGATTGCCGCCAGCCTTTCCGGCCAGGCAGTGCAAGCGACCGAAATTGCCGCCGCGCTCGAGGAGCGTGACCGCAGGCTGCTCTACGAAATCCTGTTCGAGGAGACCAGCGAACTGACGTGGGAGGAAGCGGAGAGTTGCGTGGATGCGCTGCGGCACCGGCAGGCCGAAAAGCTGCTTGCCGATGTGCAACGGAGCATCGAAGCCAATCCCGCGGCACCGGAAATGCGCGATTTGCTGCAAAGAAAGCAGGAGCTGATGCGCCGGCTAGCGGCGGCCCGCTAGGGGCGCAAAAAAATCGCCTTTTTTTTTTCACAACTTTCCATCAATAAATCATTGACGCGAACGGACTTAAACGTGTAGCGTATCAGGGTTTCGCGAGTGACGGTTTTGCCGCTAAGTGCATCTAATGTAGAGGATTAGCGGCAGGGGCACCACCAAGCGCGAGACGCGGGCGACGCACGGGCGAGCGGCAATTACGCGTGCACAAGCTTCAAATAACGTACTTGGTGACCGCAGGGCGGTCAAAGAGCAGAGCGATCTTCCGGGGAAGTACCCCAAGTTCGCGCCGGCGAGCGAGTCCGTTGTGTCTCAGCGAATCTAATAATTTGCCTCGAATAGCGCCCAAAGCGGCGGATTTACGGTGAGATTGGGGAGGGATTTGTGGCGGTAGTAGGTCTTGAAGAGAAATACGATGCGGTACGCCAGCTCATTGCAGTAGGCAAAGAGCGCGGCTACTTGCTGTATGACGAAGTAAACGATTCGCTTCCAGCGGAAGTGCACTCCTCGGAAGAGATCGACGACCTTCTCACAACATTTGAGCGCAATGGCATCGAGATTTACGAAGACGCGGCGTCGGCCAAGGCCGCGCGCGCGGTCGAGGTGTCCGGGGAAAGCGGCGACCACGAAGTTGTGGTGAAGGAAGATGCGCACGAGGGCGAGAGCGACCTGGATTTGACGCCCGGCTCGTTGGAAAAAACCAACGACCCGGTGCGTATGTACTTGCGCGAAATGGGGACGGTTCCGCTGCTGACGCGCGAGGGTGAAGTGACCATCGCCAAGCGCATCGAGCGTGGGCAGCTCGTGGTCATGAAAGCGATCACGCGGTCACCGATCGTCATCAAGGAACTCATCGCGGTTGGCGACGATTTGCGCAAAGGCGTGCGGTCTATCAAAGAGATCGTACAGTTCGACGACGAAGAGCTCACCGAAGAAAAGATCGCGAACAAGACCAAACAGACGCTCAAGCACATCGACAAAATCGCCAAGCTGTATGACAACGCGTTGAAGCAGGCAATTCGGCTGGAGAAGACACCGAAAGCCAAGAAGCGTTCTTACATCCATGCGAAATGGGATGTGGCCCGCACGCGCGTGGAGATTTCTCTTGCGGTTCGCGATATCGATTTCAACCCTTTTGAGAAAAAGCGCCTGATCGACAAAATGCGCGGCACGGTGGAGCGCCTGCAATCGCTGGAGCGCGAAGCGGGTCGCCTGGAACGCCGCGTCGATGTGGCCAAAGGTGACGTGGCCGCGGAAGCGCGCAAAGAGCTGCGCACCCGCCGCATCGAGCTGAAAGATATCGAAGAGGCCAGCGAAGTCGGGCTCACGGAACTGAAGCGGACCCTCACAATCATTCATCGCGGCGAAGCGGAAGCCGAGCAGGCCAAGAAGGAATTGATCGAGGCGAACCTGCGCTTGGTTGTTTCCATCGCCAAGAAATATACGAACCGCGGTTTGCAGTTCCTGGATTTGATTCAGGAAGGCAACATCGGTTTGATGAAGGCCGTCGATAAATTCGAGTGGCGCCGCGGCTACAAGTTTTCGACCTACGCAACTTGGTGGATTCGCCAGGCCATCACACGCGCGATTGCCGACCAGGCGCGCACTATCCGTATCCCGGTGCACATGATCGAGACGATCAACAAGCTGGTGCGTACCAGCCGCCAGCTCGTGCAGGAACTCGGCCGCGAGCCTACCAGCGAAGAAATCGCCAAGCGCATGGACATTCCGGTGTCCAAGGTGCGCAAGATTTTGAAAATCGCGCAAGAACCGATCTCTCTCGAGACGCCCATCGGCGAAGAGGAAGATTCCCATCTTGGCGACTTCATCGAAGACAAGGCAGTAGTGTCGCCTTCCGATGCGGTGATCAATTTGAATTTGAAGGAGCAGACATCTTCCGTGTTGAAGACGCTGACGCCGCGCGAAGAAAAGGTGATCAAGATGCGCTTTGGCCTGGACGACGGCAGCGAGCACACGCTCGAGGAAGTCGGCCAGTCCTTCGCAGTCACTCGCGAGCGCATCCGCCAAATCGAAGCCAAGGCTCTGCGCAAGCTGCGCCACCCTTCGCGTTCACGCAAGCTGCGCGCCTTCCTGGAAGGCCCGTCCCGCGATTATCTTTAGAACAAACTTCGCACGAGATTAACAAGAAAGCGCCTTCGATCCCGGAGGCGTTTTGTTTTTTCCGACAAGCTTTCGCCCGGGGGGCTGTCAATTATTTGGGGTTCTCGAGAAATGGAGGATGAGGCGGAGAATTAACATAGTGTCGAAGACGACGAACGCAAGAAGTGCGGGGGCGAAAGCAGCGTTGTTGAATTGTGGAGGAGTGTGCCAGTTGGCGCGGAAGGCTAACTCCATCGCGAAAAGCAAAAAAGCCAGAAGCCCGCAGCCAAACCACGCGGACCACACTCGAATGTAGGCCAGCGTGTCTTCCCGCCGCTCAGAGGCCAGCAGCCAGTATTCCTTATGAGGCAGATTGATCAGCGAAACCGGCACAGCCGCGATGATACGCGGAATACCGAAGGAAACGACAGTCGCGAGTAGAATCATGGCCAATTCCGTGGAGAAAAACGCTGCCTTGGTTTGCCAGCCATTGACGAAACCGCCCCGCACAAAGTGCGAGCCTAGAATCTCCGGAATGCGCGGCGCGTAATAGGCGAACTGTCCAGCACCCAATACGACGAGCAGGAAGAAAATCGAATTAGGAAGGCGAGCCTTGTCCATAGATCCCTGTTCCGCAGAGTAGCACCGAGGGCCGCCGGAACAAGATTTGTTGTCGCTCATTGTGCCGAAAGAGCGCCTAATCTCACACCCACCGCGGAACCTGTTAACCGCTGGCGTATCTCGTGGTAAAGGTTAGAATTAGTAGCTCTATGCAGTCAAAGCAACGCTCAATCGCCATCATCCTGCTGCTGTTGCTGTGCGCCACAGTCTACGTCCTGGTTCGCACTCGCCCGGCCGCTCCAAGTCTTGTCTCGCCGAACACGAGTCAAGCCCCGAACTCCACCCAGCCGGAACTTGTCGACCAGAGGCCCCTGCAGACAGCGCAACAGTTTGCCAAGATGGCCATCAGCGCCGCGGAAAAGCCATTTGCAGAAGAAGCCTTAAGGCTTGGCGATCATGAGATGGACCTCGCCTTTGCCGCAGCAGTGCACGACGCGCAGGAGCACCCGCCCGTTTTGAGCGCGGAAGCCAAAGTGATTCAGGTGCGCCTGCAAAGAGCGGAGGACGCTGTGGATTCCGCCACGAAGCGCGTAGACGCACTGACGGCTGCGGAAGCAAAAGCGAGCGGGTCCAAGAAAGACGCTTTGGATGACCAACTCGACTTAGCTAAGGCCCAGCTCGAGCTTGCTCAAGACGAAGTCGACGAGGCTAAGCAAGACCTGATACATGCCGGAGGCGACCCCCAGGGCCGCATTCAAACGATGGTGGAGCAACATGAAGCTGCATCGCACGCCTCAGACAGCACGCAGGTCACAATCACCGAGGCTGCGGAAACCGGTGGACTGATTAATCGTTTACAGCAATGGTCGGCATGGCACCAAAAGCAGTTGCAAGTTTGGCGTGCCAAGCGGGACGCAGAGAGCGCGGCAACCTCGCTTTCCCTTAAACACGACGCACTCGAGAAGCAACTCAATGAGCCAACGGAGCAATTCCGCCAAACCTCTCCTTCCTCGTGGGAGCAAGCCAGCCGCAGCCGGGAAGAATCCGCCGTCATCGTAAGAAGCACCAAGCGGCGCGCCGGCGATCAGAAAGCTCTGACCATCCTCGACAAACGGATCGGAGACGAGAAACAGCTTGCCGATGTCTACGACAAATGGATTTCAGTAGTAGCCGCAAAGCAACGAGCCGTTTTGCACCGCGGCATGATCGGTGTGGCCATCATTCTTGGACTTCTGTTGGTCGGGTTGTTCTTTGACGGATGGCTCGAGAATTTGCTGGGAAAAACGTCGCTCGACCGGCGCCAAGTGGAGACGTTGCGCACCGTTACTCGCGTTTCGCTGCAGGTCTTCGCGGTGCTCTTCATTTTGCTGGTCATCTTTGGGCCTCCAAGTCAACTCGGCACATTTCTCGGGCTGGCAGGCGCCGGCCTCACTGTCGCGCTCAAGGATTTCATTGTGGGCTTTCTCGGATGGTTTGTGTTGATGGGCAAGAACGGAATTCGCCTGGGAGACTGGGTGGAAATCAACGGCGTGACCGGTGAAGTAGTCGAACTCGGGATGTTTCATACCGTCCTGCTGGAAACCGGCAATTGGACCGATTCCAGTCATCCCACCGGACGACGTGTGACTTTCACGAACAGCTTCGCTATCGAAGGCCACTACTTTAATTTTTCGACATCGGGACAGTGGCTCTGGGATGAGCTGCAGATTGTCGTGCCGGTAGGACAGGATCCGTACCCAATCGTCGATGCCATTCAGAAGAAAGTGGTAGAAGCGACTGCCGATGGCGCGCTACAGGCGGAGAAGGAATGGCGAGGCACGGCGAGATCGCGAGAGATGAGTTCGCAGACCGCCGCGCCCGCGATCAACATAAAGCCGGTTATTGGCGGCATCGAAATCGCGGTGCGCTACATCACGCGCGCCAACGAACGCTATCAATTGCGCGCCAAGCTCTATGAGTCTGCCGTCAGCCTGCTCGGACAAAAGTCGCCGGCCCTGCAAGAAAAAACTTCAGGCTAGCGCCGCCAGAATTTCATCACCGCTGAGTAGTCCAAATCTTCTTTCGCGCTGCCTTTCACGTAGCTATAGACCTCGCGCGCCGCGGCCGTCGCGGGCAGTGCCACGCCGATTTGATTGCCCAGGTCGAGCGCCAGACCCAGGTCCTTGTGCATCAGCCGCAGCGGAAAGCTTGGTTTGTACTCGCCATTCAAAAGGTTCGGCGCCTTTATGTCCAGCACTCCGGAGCGCGCCATGCTCGATTGCATCACTTCCACCAGGCCTTCGCCTTTCAGCCCAGCGCCGGTGACCAGCGCCAGTGCTTCGGCCAGCGCATCCACCTGCAGCGCAAGAATAAGGTTCATGGCCAGTTTGATCGTTTGTCCGGCGCCGGCGGGGCCGAGATGAAACCAGCGCTTCCCCAGAACACCGAGAATAGGCTCGACCGCCTTCAACGTCTCGGCCTCTCCCCCAACCATGAAGACCAACTCGCCTTTCTTCGCGCCCCAGTCGCCGCCGGTAACCGGCGCATCGAGGAAACGCACTTTGCGTTCGGCGCAGGCCGAGGCAATTTTTCTCGCCAGTGCGGGCGATACGGTGCTGGAATCAATGTATGTGCTGCCCGGTTTCAGACTGGTCAACGCGCCGGAATCCTTGCCGTTCGTTCCCCAAAGAACGCCTTCCAGCGCCGGCGGGTCGCTGACCATGGTTATCAGAACATCCGAAGCCGCGGCGACTTCCTTCGGCGAAACCGCCAGCGTTGCTCCGAGCGCCACCAGTTCATTCGCGCGTCGAGCCGTGCGATTCCAGACGGTCAGCGGATAACCGGCCTTCAATAAATTCATGCCCATCGGCTGGCCCATCAAGCCCAGGCCAATCAGGCCAACTTTTGTCTTGGTACTGGCAGCGGATTCCACGAGAGTTCTCCTGTGCTAAGTATGTCGTCAAGCTGGGATCCGAGTCGATTGTACAGGTTTGACTAAGAATGCTGGAACGCATTTGCCGGCCAATAGTCGGCTAATTTAGGGCTGGCCTTGAGAAGGATCTAAGCGGTCTTGGGCCGGTTGCGCAGCGGGAGCAGTGCGGGCGTGCCAGCGGAAGCGCTGGCCGCGGCGCGAGAAACTTGGTCCGTTGGCTCCATTTTCATGGCTGACGCGCTTGTGTTGCCAGGGTCGCCAACTTTTTCGTCCTCGGGCTTTTCTTCCAAACGCACAATAAATTGATACGGAATTTCCCAGCGGAAATGTCTTTGCTGCCCGCGTTGCACGAGGCTCTGTTCCAGGAAAATCGAGCGGCCCGAATCAGCGACAAAAATGCCCGATGCAGGCAGCAGGATGTCGCCGGCGCGGTAATGCACCTCGACCCTGCGCCCCAAAAAAGAGGAATAACGGGCCATACGCGCTCCAGTGTCCGAGGCTGCTAGTAAGGGGGTCAATAGTACGGAAGGACTCCCCTGCGGAAGTTTGTGGAAAATGGTGAAAACTCCGCACCGCGCAACAAAACCACGCCAGATCAACGCGCGAAGTCCGCGCAAAGATCAGCGCGCCACGCACAGTCAGAATACCGGAGCGCATTTAGCCGCGCAAAGCGCGCCACGCAATCCTTGACTTTTTCCGCGAGCAAGCTATTGTCATGCGTTCTGGTTATGCCCGAAGAGGAGAGAATCATGCGCAAATGTTGTGGCTGGCTGCTAGTAGGCTTAGTGGCGGCGGTGCTGGGGCTGCCCGCCTTTGCTCAAACGCCTAAGACCAGCAAAACGTACGTGCTGAAAGCCTCGCGGATGTTCGACGGCAAGAGTAACATGCTGTCAACTCCCGGCTTGGTTGTGGTCACGGACGGAAAAATTGCCGGTGTCGGCGCGAAGGCCACCATTCCCGCCGGCGCCGAAACAATCGATCTCGGAGACGCCACGCTCCTGCCCGGCTTCATCGACGCGCATACGCACCTCACCATGATGTATTCAGACGATTGGAAGCAGAGCACAATCGACCGCCTGCAGAAGACCGTGGCCGAACAGGCTCTGGACGCCAGCGCGAACGCGCGCGTAACCCTCATGGCGGGCTTCACGACCGTGCGAGATGTCGGCTCCAGCGACTATCTCGATGTTGGCTTGCGCAACGCTATTCGCGACGGAGTAGTGCCCGGCCCCCGCATGCTCGTCACCGTGCATGCACTCGGCTCGACTGGCGGCCATTGCGACCACAGCGGCGGTTTCCGGCAAGGGCTTTTCGGGAAAGAGAGCGATCCCCTGGACGGTGTGATCAACGGACCGGATCAAGCTCGTTACGCCGTGCGCCTCGATCACAAGTACGGCGCTGACATCATTAAAGTTTGCGCGACCGGCGGCGTCCTTTCTCTTACCGATGACGTCGACACGCCGCAGCTCACCCAGGAAGAGTTGAACGCCATCGTCGATGAAGCTCACGCGCTGCGCCGCAAAACCGCCGCCCACGCGCATGGCAACGAAGGCGCCAAGCGCGCCGTTCTCGCCGGTATTGATTCCATCGAGCATGGCTCCTTTGTGCAAGACGAAACGCTCGACATGATGAAGCAGCGCGGCACTTATCTAGTCCCAACGCTTATCGCCGGCGAAAGCCTGGGGGAAAAAATCGACAAAGGCATGTATTTGCCTCCCGCTATTGTTGCGAAAACGCGAGCAGCGCTGGCCTCACGCTCACAAATGTTTCAACACGCCGTGGCCAAGGGCGTAAAGATCGGCTTCGGCACCGACGCTGCCGTCTATCAGCATGGGCGCAATGCCGAAGAGTTTCACTTGATGGTCGATCTCGGCATGAAGCCCATCGATGCGCTGCGCTCCGCGGCCCTAGCTGACGCCGAACTTCTCGGCCTGCAGGACAAAATCGGCACGCTGGATGCCGGAAAAATCGCCGACATCGTGGCCGTCCCCGGCAACCCTGCGGAAAACATCCGCCAAACCGAAAAGGTGTTCTTCGTCATGAAAGAAGGCGTGATCTATCGAAATGATCGCGGCGCGCCGCAACACTGACCGGGAGCCTCTCATAACCGAGCTAGCCGACAACTGTCGCTTCGGAGTTCGCCGACCACCACATCGGTCAAATCATTTACCTCCGCAGAGAACTCGCGGCCCACACGGCACGAAAAGTTACGACTTAGCTCAGCCCAAGAGTTTAGGTCCTGCCATTCCATCTCTGATGCGATCCTCGCGCGGCAATTCTTTAGCGGTTACAATTCTCTTGAGCTGAATGAACTCGCCCCTC
>WNFB01003996.1_pt1 | contig 13065 bp, 10 predicted proteins | sample 5400501 | NCBI WGS metagenome assembly WNFB01 (sample SAMN13153341, study PRJNA577476) | soil metagenome | isolation source: 200 cm saprolite under Douglas fir tree site 2 hole 1 | place: USA:California | collected 2015-04-18
CGAGAACATGTAAATATTTTTTGACGGCAACTCGTGCAACCTAGTTGCACGGTGTAGTACGAACAAGATTAAGGACGCCGCGACGTTACCTCGCGGCGTCTTTTTTTTGGTTTTGGCGAAGTAGCGACTCTCTTAAGGAAAGAGAGAGGGGTCGGCAGTCGCGGCTCCTAGAGGAGACAAAAATGGATAACAAGGGCAACAAAGTACGTCGGGCGTCTCGCGCGGAAACCGTTCCAAACGCCTCATCTCTGAATCATTCTGCGCCGCGGTCATCAGCCGACGACGCGACCAGCCAAAAGCTGAAAAGAACCGTCGAAGTAGATTTCGCTGAGCTGGAGGACGGAACGCTTCTGGAAATGATCGAGAATCCGCAGGATGCAACGAAATCCCTTCTCGCGATTTGGAACAATGGCCAGGTCCGCTATGCGGAGAAGCTGGAGCACTGCCATCAAGTGCTCGTTCCAATCCCCAGGGACGCCGGCATGATCCGGCACGTACGCTTGGCGACGGGTAGCCAACCCTATGAGTCTGCCGAAGCTCTGCTAAAGGACATCATATGCTGCCTTCACTACACTCTTGAGCTCTCACCCAGGCAACGCGTGTTGCTCAGCAGCTTTGTCATGAGCACTTGGCTCGTGGAAAAACTCCCTGTCGCTCCCTACGTGGCGTTCGTCGGCCCTCCTGGCTCCGGAAAGACGACGGCGTTGCGGATTCTGAGGCTACTATGTCGGAGAAGTTTATTGACCGCCGATATTAGTTCGGCCGCTTTTTATGAGCTCTGTGACCGCATGACCACGACCGTCTTGATCGATGAAACCGCGACGGTCAACAATCGGCGCGAACTTTTCCATCTCTTGCGAACTGGTACCTCTCAGGACTTCGTTGCTGTCCGCAAGGGCAGTACGTTCAGATCCTTTGGCGCACGCGCTGTGTCATGGACGGAACTGCCGGACGATGCAGCGCTGAACAGCAGATGCCTTCTCATCCCAATGACAATCTGCAAGCGCACGGATCTTCTGGCTCCGACCGATCCGCGAGTCTTCCACGCGGCGGAGATGCTTCAGCGAAAACTTCTGCAATTCCGACTTACGAACTACAACAAACTGAAGCTGCCCGAGATATCCTGCGAAAAAGAGTTGCAGCCTCGGACCAGGGACCTCTTCCGGGCCTTGGCATTGCCGCTGGGTGAGGAAAAAGAGAACTGCGAGGGATTGCTTGCGCTTCTGAAGCAGCAGGAATCTCTCCAGGAAGTACTTTCTGTTTATCAGTCCGCTGTCCTGGAATCCCTGTACGATGTGATCCACGCCCATCCAGAACCCAACGCCCTCAAAGTGTCGGAATTGACGGAATGCGTAAACGCAAATCTTCGCGAGAGGGGTGAAGTGGGCAACTTGAAGGAGAAGCGGGTGGGGAATATCCTCACCTCATTGCATCTGACGAACCGGTCACGACTGAATTCTGGATACGTGCTGTGGCTCGACCGGGAGACTCGCGAAGAAATCCACTCGCAGGCCCGTACGTGCGGGATGAATAGCGGACCCACTCCTGAGATGTCAGCGCGATGTGAACTGTGTCAATCATGAGTGGGCGTCCCACAGGTGGCTCAACGACGAAACCCATTGCGGAGAGTGAATGCGTTGAGGCGAAATGTCCGCGTGAACGTGGTGAACATCGTGAACGTGAAAAACGCCGCATCAGACGGAAGCCGGCACGGGCCGGTCCGGCGGCAAGCTCGAGGCGACCGTGGGATTGTCGATCAGGGTATGCTTGAAGTATCGCGGCCAGATAACCCAAAAGTTTCAGGCTCCCGATTAGAATGCACGCCTTGAAGCGCTTAAACTGGCTCTCGAACTTCGCGGTGGCTACCCAGAGAAGTAAAGTTATGCGTGCCCGGTCTTTCGACCGAACGCTAAGCCAGCTGGAACACCTGCAGCGGATGCGGTTGGGGCAACCAGTCCTGCGCAAACTCGAGGTGTGCCATTCGCTGTCCTGAGGGGAAGTCTGGTCGAAGTCGCCGCGCATGGTATCCTGAAAAAGTGGCGTGCTACTCGCGCCATTCTTGTTGGATAGGTGCCTGACTGGCGCTGTTTTGCAGATGATCAGAATTCGCCAGAATCCACTTGTTTTCTTCTGGCTGGCCTGTCGCGTCCGGCGTGCAATTCTATTCATGATTCTGGTTGCATTCTTGATCCGGCTGGCGGTCATCCCCTTTCTTCTCAGCGATGTACTCAACCCGATTCGTGATCATTGGGATTTTGGGTGGGAGGAAGGAAGAATCGCGCGATCCCTCGCGGTGGGAGAAGGATTCAGTTCGCCTCTTTTTGGGAAAACTGGACCTACGTCCTGGACCACTCCCCTATATCCATTGCTTGTTGCTGGTGTTTTCAAAACTTGCGGTACGTACACAAAAGGTGCTGCCTGGACCATTCTGGCGCTGAATTCACTCTTCTCCGCGCTGACGTGCCTTCCCATTTACTTTGTCGCGAAACGATGTTTCAGCTCAAGAGCGGCTCTCTGGGCCGGATGGCTCTGGGTTTTCTTTCCATTCTCTATTTTTTACGCGGCCGGTTACGTGTGGGGGTTTTGTCTCGACACGTTAGTAATGGCGCTGGTCCTTTGGTGCACGCTGGCGATGGAGCGAAGGAACGGACTGAGGGCATGGGGCAGTTATGGCCTGCTGTGGGGTGCGGCGGCGCTGACAAATCCGGTCATGCTCTCGACCCTTCCATTTCTGTTCGGATGGCTCTATTTCCGGAGAGGTGCACGGCTGCGATGGCCCTCCGAGTTTGTAACGGCGGCTTTGTTTCTGAGCCTAACGGTTGCGCCGTGGTTTGTGCGCAACTACATCGTATTTGACCGTTTCATTCCTTTTCGCGGCACGTTCTGGATGGTCTTCTGGGAGGGTAACACGGGCGATACATCGGACCTTTTTCCGGATTGGACGAATCCCGCCCACAACGAAACAGAGATGGAAGAATATCGCAGCCGCGGGGAAATGGGCTATGTTGCGGAGAAGAAGCGTCTCTCGCTCGAATTTCTCAGGGACCATCCTGGTCTGTATCTCCGGCTTACGGCCAGACGGTTTGTCTATATTTGGATGGGCTTCTGGTCGCTTCGTGCGGACTACCTCGCGGGAGAGCCATTTGCGTTTTGGAATATTGGGATCAGCACAATTCTTTTGATTCTCATGCTTGCCGGGATACGCCGGGCCCTTTACACAGAAACAATGAACACAATTCCTCTCCTGGCGGTCTTGGTTTGTTACCCATTGGTGTTTTACATTGCGCACGCCGCAACGGAGTATCGGCATCCCATCGACCCAATCGTTGTGATTTTTATTGGCGTGCTGATTGCTGGAAGCCAGGAGGAGCCGCCGAGAACAAGCCAAGGCTAATTTGATCTATTCCCTGAGGCCTTCTTGCGGCTTTCACGGCAAATGCAATGAGAGAGGATACGCGAGTCGTGGAAGGGGTGCAGCCCGCAACGGGTCCGCTCGACCCGCCACAAGTGTCGCGAAGGAACACATCGGGCCTTCCGGGAGCCGTGTTGCCCGGCAGGATGTCGCTGGCTTGTGAAAAAGTCACTGTTCACCGAAGGGCTCTGGTTGAAGCTGTTGCTCGGGGATCTCTCACCTGAGACGCGGCGCACTCTGCCCCCGAAGAAAGATGTGCGCGCTCTCCTAATCCGGAGGGCCACCTCTCGGCAGATCAGCAGTGCGTCCGGATGACGAATTTTGAGTTTTGCGTTGAGTGAGCTAGAATCCGCCCCTCTGGAGAAAGAATCATTGCTCTTTGGCGGGCGACATGAACAGAAAAGCAGCCACACTCCTCTGCGCACTTTTGTGCACGGGAATTTCGTCAATATCCAACGCGCAACAATCCACTGACAACCCAGCGTATAAAAACCCGAAGCTCCCCATCGAACAGCGCGTGGACGACCTGGTGTCGCGTCTGACGCTCGAGGAGAAGGTCTCGCAGATCGGCCACACGGCGGACGCGGTCCCGCGGCTCGGCATACCTGAATACAACTGGTGGAACGAGGGCTTGCACGGCGTCGCCCGGGCGGGGTATGCGACCGTGTTTCCGCAAGCGATTGGCATGGCAGCCACTTTCGATGAACCGCTGATGCACCAGATTGCCAACGTGATCAGCACAGAGTTCCGCGCGAAGCATTACGCGGACCTGCATAAGGACGGGTCGAGCGACTGGTACCACGGGCTCACGATCTGGTCGCCGAACATCAATATTTTTCGCGATCCGCGGTGGGGGCGCGGGCAGGAGACGTACGGAGAAGATCCCTACCTGACGTCACGCATGGGTGTTGCGTTCGTCACTGGCTTGCAGGGGAACGACGCTAGGTATTTCAAGGTAGTTTCCACCGCAAAACATTTTGCCGTGCATAGCGGACCGGAGCTCACGCGGCACAGGGTTGACGTGCAGGTATCGAGTCACGATATGGAGGACACCTATCTGCCTGCGTTTCGAGCAACGATCCTGGAGGGCAAGGCAGACTCGGTCATGTGCGCCTATAACTCGGTGAACGGCCAGCCCGCCTGTGCCAACACTGCGTTATTGCGGGACCATTTGCGGCGAGACTGGGGTTTTCAGGGCTATGTCGTCTCCGATTGCGGGGCGGTGACCGATATTTTCGACGGTCACCATTTTACGAAGTCTCTTGAAGAAGGAGTCACCGCCGCTCTGCAGGCCGGAACGGATCTCATCTGCGGAAACCCGCGCACCCGGGTTCAGCGCGAGCGCGAGGCTGTGCTTAAGGCGGTTCAGCAAGGGTTGCTGCCGGAAGCCGATCTTGACCGCGCCGTGCGGCGTCTCTTCGCCGCCCGCTTGCGGCTCGGCATGTTCGATCCGCCTTCTATGGTGCCGTACTCTAAGATTGCTTCCACGGAAAACGACTCCGAAGAACACCGGCGAGTTGCGCTTCAGGCAGCGCGCGAGTCCATTGTTTTGTTAAAGAACAAAGATCATTTTTTGCCGCTCAAGAAAGCACCGCCGACGATTGCGGTGATTGGTCCCGACGCGGATAGCCTGGACACATTGGTAGGCAATTACAACGGAACGCCCTCAAATCCGGTGACCGTACTTCAGGGCATTCGCAAGCGTTTTGCGGAATCCAAAGTCGACTATGTGGAGGGAACGGGATTGGTTGGTCCCGTGACGAGAGCGATTCCGGCGGACGCGCTCTACACCGACGACACTCGTAAGGAGCGCGGCCTGCAGGCGGAATATTTTCCCAACGTCAATTTGGAAGGCGCACCGGTGCTGAGACGCACGGACGAGAAAGTTGACTTCGCCTGGGGCGACAAGGGTGTTACAGCACAACTGCCAAACAACTACTCGGTGCGCTGGACGGGCGTGTTGTTTCCGCTGGAAACCGGTGACTACTCGATTGGCTTCACGGGCCAGGATGGTTACCGCTTGTGGCTCGATGGCAACCTGATCGCGGAAGACTGGAACATCCACCACCCTGCTACCACGCAAACGAAAAAGATTCATCTCGAAAGGGACCACGCCTATGCCATCAAGATCGAATACTTCCAAACCATTCGAAGCGCAGAGGCGCGTTTGATCTGGAGTGTGCCAGAACAGGAAGTGCAGAGTGCGATCAACGCAGCTCGAAATGCGGATCTCATCATCCTGGTGATGGGCCTTTCCCCAAGAATTGAGGGCGAGGAGATGAAGGTGGATGCGGAGGGCTTCGCGGGCGGCGACCGCACGCGCATCGATCTGCCTGCGCCGCAAGAGCAGCTTCTGGAGCACATTCAAGCGACAGGTAAGCCGACGGTCCTGGTGCTGCTGAATGGAAGCGCACTCGCGGTCAATTGGGCCGATGAGAATTTGCCAGCGATCCTAGAATCCTGGTATCCGGGCGGGGAAGGCGGCACGGCTGTGGCTGAGGCGCTTGCGGGCGACTTCAGCCCTGGCGGGCGCTTGCCGGTTACGTTCTACAAGTCGACCGAGCAACTTCCTGCATTTGAAGACTACTCGATGGCGAAGAGAACATATCGCTACTTTGACGGTGTACCGCTTTACCCATTCGGGTACGGGCTGAGCTACACCACATTCGCGTACAGTAAGCCCAGGGTGGACCACGCAAGTATTTCTGCCAAGGGAGCAATGACTGTTGCGGTGGATGTCACAAACACTGGTGGAATGGCAGGCGACGAAGTGGTGCAACTCTACCTGACTCATCCGGGTGCGGCCGCGGCTCCGCTTCGCGCATTGCAAGGGTTTCAGCGCGTGCATCTGGAGCGTGGCCAAAAGAGAACCGTGTCGTTCACTCTTCGCGACCGAGAGTTGAGCGTCGTCGACGACTCAGGGAAGCGCCGCATTGTGGCCGGCAGAGTGGATGTCTGGGTGGGAGGGAGACAGCCGGTAAGCCGCCCGGGTCTGCCCGAGACGGCTGGCGCGCGGGCGCAATTCACGATCACAGGCGAGGCCACGTTGCCCGACTAAGGAAAAAGAATTCCTGTCCTTCCTATGGGCAGCGTCTGTTTGTTAGCAGCCCAATGAGAAAACAGCAGCCAATTGCGAGAGTCGTTCGCGCATCGGTGCTCATGGCATGGTGTGGGGTCTTATTTGCGCAGCAGCCACAGCTACCGCCGAACTACCCGAAGGGACAATACGATGAATTGAAGGTACCCCAATACACGTTGCCAGACCCGCTGGTGCTGCTAGACGGGAAGAAAGTGAAAGACATCAAGACGTGGGAGAAAAAGCGCCGTCCCGAGATCCTGAAGCTCTTTGAGACCTATGTTTATGGCCGCACGATGGCCGGCAGACCCAAAGAAATGAAGTGGGAAATCACGGCGAGAGAAGAGAATTCTCTGGCTGGCTCGGTCAGGACCAAGGACGTGACGATCTATTTCGCTGGCAAGAGAGATGGGCCGTCGATGCAACTGCACATCACTCTGCCGATGTATGCCAAGGGACCGGCGCCCATCTTCTTGGTGCCTGGCATCGGAAGCCGCAATCCGGAAAAACTGATTAGCCGCGGCTATGGCTTGGCGAACTTCAATCCTTCTTCCATTGAGCCTGACAATGTCAGCGGATACGCAAAGAGCATTCGGTCGTTCTTCGCGAAGCCGGGCCAGAAGGAGCTGGGACCGGACGAGTGGGGAGCCATCGGTGCTTGGGCGTGGGGCATGAGCCGGGCCATGGATTACCTGGTCACCGATCCAGATATCGATGCCAAAAAGGTCGGCATCATGGGCGTCTCGCGTTACGGCAAAGTTGCGATGTGGGCCGGAGCGCAGGACCAACGATTCGCCATCGTGTTCTCGGCTGAGTCCGGTTGCGGCGGGGCAAACATTGTGCGCCGTCAGTACGGGGAGACGATCAGAGCCATCACGAACCAATTCCCCTACTGGTTCGATGGCCACTTTAAGGAGTATGCCGACCGGGTCAACGACCTTCCCGTGGACTGGCATATGCTCATCGCGCTGATGGCTCCTCGCCCGGTGTACATCGCCACCGCGGAGCAAGATTATTGGGGCGATCCACGGGGTTCCTTCCTGGCGGCGAAGTTCGCCGAGCGGGTTTACAGGTTATACGGCCTGAAGGGCTTGGGTGTCGACGATATGCCGCCGGTTGAAACTCCCGTCGGAGACATGATCGGATATCATGACCGGAAAGGCGCGCATGGTCTGAACGACTACGACTGGCAGCAGTTTATGAACTCCGCGGACCGCCACTTTGGAATCGGAGCAAACACGAAGTGAGGGTCGTGTTCAAGCAAGAAAACGTATGAAAAGGTACGTTCTCGGCGCAGACGTTGGCACTGGCGGCACGCGAGCCGTGATCATGGACGAGGTCGGCCGGATATCGGCGTCGGCCACGGAAGAACACGAGCCCTTCGCATCACCAGAGATCGGGTGGGCAGAGCAGAGGCCGGAAGAATGGTGGCGGGCCGCGGGTCTTGCGATTCGCAAAGTGCTGGCTCTTGGAGGGCTGCGCGGGGGGCAGATTTCCTGCGCCGGCTTCTCCGGGCAGATGCACGGCGCCGTCATGCTGGACAGCTCCGACGAAGTGGTGCGCCCGGCGCTGATTTGGTGTGACGTGCGGACCGAGAAGCAGTGCCGAGAGCTTACGGAAAGAATCGGCGCGGAAAGAATCATCGAGCTCACCTGCAATCCAGCACTCACCAATTTCACGCTTACGAAGTTCTTATGGACGCGAGAGAACGAGCCGAAAAACTGGGCGCGCGTGCGTTCGGTCATGCTGCCGAAAGACTACGTGCGTTTCCGACTGACCGGAGAGCGGGCCATTGATGTAGCCGACGCATCGGGCACTTTGATGCTGGATGTGTCGCGGCGGCAGTGGTCCGCGGAAGTTCTTCAAGCGGCAGGGATCGATCGATCAATGTTACCTGCGTTGTTTGAGTCTGCGGAGGTGTGCGGGCAAGTATCCTCCGCCGGGGCTGAAGCGACGGGTTTGGCCGCCGGAACACCGGTCGTGGCTGGGGCGGGTGATCAAGCAGCGGGTGCCACCTGCATGGGGATCGTCGCAGCCGGCGCCGTGAGCGCCACGATTGGAACTTCCGGAGTTGTTTTTGCGGCAACCGATCGGCCAGCATTGGATCCTTTGGGGCGTCTGCACACTTTTTGTCACGCGGTTCCAGATCGCTGGCACGTGATGGGCGTGACGCAGGCTGCGGGCTTGTCTCTGCGATGGTTTCGCGATCATTTTGTCAGCAAGTCCGGTAAGGACCGTGGGGATTCCTATGATCAGTTAACGGCAGAGGCAGCGGCCGTTCCGCCAGGCGCAGACGGTTTGCTTTGGGCTCCTTACTTGATGGGCGAACGAACGCCGCACCTCGATCCAAACGCGCGCGGAATCTTGGCGGGCCTGACGGCCTCCCATACCAGGGGCCACGTAGTACGAGCCATTCTCGAAGGTGTGGCTTTCAGCTTGAGAGATTCGCTGACGATATTCCGCGAAATCCATGTGCCCGTGAAAAGCATTCGGTTGGGGGGCGGGGGAGCCCGATCGCGCTTGTGGCGACAGATTCAAGCCGACGTGTATGAACACGAGGTGGAGATTGTCGAGGCAGAGGAAGGAGCCGCATACGGCGCCGCTATTCTTGCAGGGGTGGGCGCGAAGATTTGGCCGACCGTAGATATGGCGTGCGATTCGGTAGTGCGAGTTGTTGATCGCGTCCGACCTGATCCTTCCACGGCAGCGATAATGAATCATTCCTATGCCGCCTACCGTCGAATCTATCCAGCAATGAAATCCATTTTCAATTCCTGAATGCACGATCAGCAGCATATCCGTTGCAGGGTTTACGGGCTGCTGAGGAATCCATTACCGGGAACGTCTTTGCTCCAAGTTGCTGCAAAGGCGGGACCGCTCGTTGATTTTGGGAGAGGATAGTGGTATTTAGTGCGAGGCTCGAACAAAGTATCTGTGGCTGCTGACTGGGCATTCGAGACGAGCGAAGGCAGGGCCAGCCATTCGGGAAGTGAAAACCGATTGCCGCATCCGAGAAGCACTTCGGAACTGTGCAGGAAGAAAGTGTTCCATCCCGTCCAAGCTTTTTCATTCAAGAAGACTTGCTACGGAGTCTATCTCTTGCTGTGGGTGCTCGCCAGTGGCCTGCACCACGCCTCAGCGGCATTGAATTCCTGTTCGCGAGACACCGGGACCGGAGGCGCTTTCCTCAGCGCGGGCGATTCGCAGCAGGTCTCCATCCCTACAGTGCAAGTCCAAACAGACATCCCATCTCTATACAAGATTCTCGATGGATTTTTCCCGGTAGGCGCGGCCATATGGAAAGGCGATATCACGGGGCCGCACAGTGAGCTATTGAGGAAGCATTTCAACAGCATCACAACAGAGAACGCCATGAAAATGGGCGTGCTTCAGCCGAGTGAGGGAACCTTTGACTTCACCACGGCCGATGAACTGGTACGTTTTGCCAGAGCCAACCTCATGCTGGTGCGGGGCCACACGCTGGTTTGGCATAAACAGAATCCACCTTGGGTGTTCAAGGATTCAGGTGGCAACGCTTTACGTCCGACGCGAGAGAACAGGGCATTGCTTCTTGGGCGGCTGGAGAAACACATCCGCGCGGTCGTCTCCCATTACAAAGGAGAAGTGTACGCATGGGATGTGGTGAACGAGGCCGTTGATCCTGAGCAGCCCGATGGTTTTCGCCGAAGCCCGTGGCTCGAAATCATCGGGCCTGAGTATATTGAGACGGCCTTTCGCATCGCCCATGAGGCTTCGCCGGGAGCAAAGCTGTACATCAACGAATACGACACGACGAATCAGGCCAAGCGGGCGTTTCTCCTGAAGCTTGTGCGCGATTTGAAGCGCCGAGGTGTGCCGATCGACGGGGTAGGGCATCAAATGCACAATCGTGTCGACTATCCATCGACGGCTGCGATTACAGAAACGCTGGAGATGTTCTCCGAGCTGGGCGTCGGTAATCAGATCACAGAGCTCGACATAAGCGTGTATCGGAACTCCACCGATAGCTATCCGGCGGTACCAGAAGGAGTGATCTTCGAGCAGGGCTACAGGTACCGGGAATTGTTCCAGACGCTGCGGCGATTGAAAGGGAAAGTAAGTTCAGTCACATTCTGGGGCCTCGCGGATGATCACACGTGGCTGAAGTCCTTTCCCATCGTGCGGCGAGACTTACCTTTGCTGTTCGACGAGCAATTGCAGGCCAAGCCGGCCTATTGGGGTATCGTCGATCCGTCAAGACTGCCCACAGCCGCCGGCGTTCGACAGAGGAACGGAGCGGCGCGGTAAGAATATGGGACTGGGGCTGGCAGCGCATGAGATCTGACGACCAATTCGCGCTTCTTGGCGAAAGGAAATTCCAGCGACGGAGCGATTGATGGATTTTATTCACGATGATTTTCTGTTGCATTCGAAAACAGCTCGAAGGCTGTACCACACGTACGCCGCCGAAGAACCGATTCTGGATTATCACACCCATTTGCCGGCTGCTGAAATTGCTGCCGGCAGGTGCTTCCGTAATTTGTTCGAGATTTGGCTGGAGGGCGACCATTACAAATGGAGAGCTATGCGCGCCAACAGGATTGCCGAATCCGGCTGACAATTATGTCTTTGCTACGGCCATCGGAAATTTTAAGGACGATTCAGTGGCCGGAAAGATACAGTTCGGCAGCGGGTGGTGGTTCCTCGATCAGAAGGAAGCCATCGAGTGGCAGATCAACGCGCTTTCGAACACGGGATTGTTGTCGCGGTTTATCGGCATGCTAGCCGACTCGCGATCTTTCATGTCGTTTCCGCGGCACGAATATTTTCGCCGTATCCTTTGTGATCTGCTTGGGAAGGACGCGGAGAATGGAGAGATTCCGAATGACGAAAAATTCCTATGCACGATGGTCCGAAACATCTGCTTCCATAATGCGCGGCAGTATTTGGGTTTTGAGCTCGGTCCGGCCTCAGAGAGCCGGAGCGAGCCTGTGGCTAACGCTTAGAGACGCCGGGGGGCGCCATCACAATGAAGAGAAGCGGTCATACCCTTTGGCTGCAGGCTATTGCGAGGTGACCGTGTGAGACGTCGAAGCTTGCATACCGCGATTTGGTTAGCAGCCCTTTGCGGGGTTCTGCAAGGAGACTTCTTGCACGCCGAGTCCGGGCAGAATGCGTGGCTGCGCTATGCACCGTTAGACGAGCGCGCTGCGCAAATGTACGAATCACTACCCGCGAGCGTGACCGTGCTTGGGAGTTCCGCGGTGCTGGAGACAGCACAGGGGGAACTGATTCGAGGCGTTAGAGGAATGCTTGGGAAAACATTGCGCGCCGGAGCGGGCCCACCAAAAGAAAACGCCTTCGTCCTGGGAACGCTCAAAGCAGTCCGGGCAGAAATTCCTGAGTTTCCGCCGAGTACCGAGTTGCGAGAGGAAGGCTTCTGGCTGACGACGTGGCAAGTGCGGGGATTCCACTGTTTCATTATCACATCGACGACGGACCGAGGTGTTCTTTACGGGGTCTTCGCGTTGCTGAGCAGGATCGCACGGAACCAACCAATTGCAGCAGTGAATGAAGTGCAGGAGCCGTACGCGCCGGTGCGTTGGGTGAACCAGTGGGACAACTTAGACGGCCGAATTGAGCGCGGATACGCTGGGCGATCTGTCTTTTTCGAGAACGGAAGCGTTCGCCCGGACCTGAATCGCGCTCGTGATTACGCGCGGTTGCTTGCCTCCGTCGGGATCAACGGATGTACCGTCAATAATGTCAACGCCGATCCACGCGTTCTGGAAGACAACTTTCTTCCGCAACTCGCTCGCATCGCAAATGTGCTTCGCCCTTGGGGCGTCCGCCTGTCCGTTGCCGTCGATCTAGGCAGCCCCAAAGCTATCGGAGGCCTGGATACGTTTGATCCGCTGGACTCTCGGGTGGCCGAATGGTGGCAGAAGAAAGTTGATGAGATTTACCGGCAGATTCCCGATTTCGGCGGATTTGTCGTAAAAGCAGACTCTGAGGGCCGGGCAGGTCCCTCGACCTACAGCCGGACGCCCGCAGTGGCAGCCAACGCGATCGCGCATGCCCTTGAGCCGCACGCCGGAATCGTTTTCTACCGGGCCTTTGTCTATAACCATCATCTTGACTGGCACGATCCCAAGAGCGATCGCGCCAGAGCTGCCTATGATATTTTTCATCCGCTCGACGGCAAGTTTGCAGACAACGTCATCATCCAGATTAAGTATGGACCGATCGATTTCCAGGCGCGTGAACCAGTCTCGCCGCTCTTTGGCGGACTTGAGAAAACGAGCCAGGCGATTGAGCTGCAAATCACACAAGAGTACACGGGGCAGCAGCGGCATCTGTGTTTTCTTCCTCCCATGTGGAATGAGGTCCTGAATTTCGATCTCCACGCCGGCGGAGACGGCACGCCGGTGAAAGATCTCGTAGCGGGCCGCACTTTTGATCGTCCCATTGGCGGGTTCGTTGGCGTCGCGAATGCTGGGACAGACACAAGCTGGCTTGGGCATCCTTTAGCGATGGCAAATCTCTACGGATTTGGCCGTCTGGCTTGGGATCCCAATCTGAGTGCGGGGACTATTGC
>WNFB01003998.1_pt1 | contig 13064 bp, 10 predicted proteins | sample 5400501 | NCBI WGS metagenome assembly WNFB01 (sample SAMN13153341, study PRJNA577476) | soil metagenome | isolation source: 200 cm saprolite under Douglas fir tree site 2 hole 1 | place: USA:California | collected 2015-04-18
TCGTTGACCAATCCCGATGGCAGCGTGGCCATCCCCGGAATCCAGGAGAAGGTGAAGCCGCTCACCGCGGCGGAGAAAAAGAGCATTCAATCGCTTCCGGGCGACAACGCACATTTTCGGAAACAGGCGGGGATGTTGCCTGGAGTCGAGCTGTTGGGAGGTGGACGCCATCCTTGGGAGACCAACTGGCGCCAGCCGTCGATCTCGATCAACGCCATCGTCGCCAGCACCCGCAAGGACGCGCGCAACATCATCTGCGACTCGGCCTGGGCGCGGGTGGGGATCCGAATCGTGCCCGATCTGGAGCCCAAGGATGTTCAGAAAAAGCTGGTCGAGGCGCTCAAGAAAGCAACGCCCTGGGGTCTGGAAGCGACGATCAAGGCGGAGCAGGCAGTGAGCTGGTGGTACACCGATGCGTCGCACAAGGCATTTCAAGCGGCGTCTCGCGCCCTCAAGAAGGGGTACGGGCAGGAGGTGGTCACCATCGGCTGCGGCGGCTCGATTCCGTTCGTCGAACCCTTCGCGCGCGAGTTGGGAGGAGTTCCCGCCCTCCTGATCGGCGTGGAGGATCCGTACACCAATGCGCACTCGGAGAACGAGAGCCTCCATGTCGGCGATTGGGAGAAGGCGGTGAAGAGCGCCATCTACCTGTACGAGGAGTTGGCGAAGGACCTCTAACGAAGCTTGCTTAACTCACCCCGAGGTCGAGCGACGTTGGCAACGTCGCAACCCTTGCAGGGTCGGGAGCATGGCTCTATTCAGACCTGCCCCATCGGTAGATAGAGCTGTTTATCCTTATTTGGCTTACATGCATATCCCCAAGATATTCGCAAGCAAGCGAACTTAGAGTGGTGCGCAGAGTAGGCATTCCGACTCCTCTGGATTTCTTCCACCATACTCTTCTCCGGCACGGCTTATGCTCTAAAGATTTCGTATGAGAGCAGTGGTCAGTCGCGGTTTTACATTACTGGAGGTCGCAACCGTACTGGCGATCATCACGATCGTATCTGCGCTTGGCCTCGGCGCAATCTCGCTGCTTAAGAAGAGGACCGACTACGCGGGAACGATAGGCTACCTCGTAGGCACTGTTCGCAGGACGCGATCCGAAGCATTTGGCCGTGGTATCAACACCGCTTTCGTCATCGACACCACGGGTGGTCGATGGTGGGCCGTAGAGGCGCCCACCACCTGGTCTTTAAACAGTTTCGTTCCCTCTTCGCCGGGCACGGTGATCATTTCTGGAAGCTTGCCCACCGGTATGACATTTGGGCCAGCCGCGGGATATGGCGTGGTGCTGCCGGATCCGTTCAGCGGGATTTCCACTCTGTTTAGCCAGACGCCCTCGCCCAACTACAGCTATTGTAGTTTCTGCAACACCTCCGCACCCAACGCGGGCTTCGGCGCCATCCTCTTCGACACCACGGGCGGGGCAACCTTCATGGCGGGCCATAGTTCAGCCGTTGCCGGCGAGCAATTCACGGTTCAGGGGAGCTATGGAAGCACCGTCCGCACGACCGCCGTGGCCATCGTTGGGCGCACCAGTGTTGTCGAGTCATTCGAGCAATAGCCATGGCCAACCCAAGAATCCATACTCAGATGGCGCAGGGCTTCACGCTGATTGAAGCCCTGATCACGATGTTCGTTTTGATTACAGCATGCGTCGGGTTGGCGAGTCTCCAAGTCGTCGGCGTTCAAACCAATTTTTTCGGCAACCGAATGCCCCAAGCTTCATCGCTGGCAACGGACCTCGCAGAGAGCATTCACGTGTGGCAGTACGACGACTCCAGGCTTACCCCCCTCGCCACTGTGAGCTCAACCAACGCTCCTTCGATCCTGGCCTGGAACCTCGGGTTTGCAAGCGCAACTCTCTATACGGTCGAATACTCCGACCTTAGCCCCGACCCGAATGCCACCAATCCAGGGGCGCTGGGGCCCGGCTACCAGGGCCTTTCTTCGGATGTGGACAAAGACGGAGTGGCCGACTTCATCCGTTATTGGAACGTGTACAACATTGATATCGGGAACACCGGCACCCCACAGGGCAAACTTATTCAGATCATCGTGCGCTGGAAGCAGCCCGGCGTCGGGTACCGCCAGGTTATGACAGCGGCCTACAAACGCAATCCCGCTAACGTGTTCTAATGAAACGACCTTACCGACAGCCTGGCTTTACGCTGATTGAGCTTCTGATGGCGACCGGTCTCGCGATCGCCGCATTGGCGATGGCCTCGTTGGCCATGCTTGCGCAAAACAACGCGATGTATGCGCTTGATCAGACGCGTGGCGCCAACGGTGCGGGGCGAGAGGCGATCCTGCTAATCGAGGAGTCCCTGCGTCGGCTGGGGTGGGGAATTGATCCGAGATACGCAATCGACTTCAAATACGGAAACTGTGCGACGCAACCACAGCCCTGCCGGGATAGCACCAGTGCGCCGGACGAGCTTGTCTTCGTAGCGCGCAGTCCAAACTACTACTGGCTCAACAATGGCGACCCAGGTTGCAGTTTAGTAGGAGGCTGTTCCTACGGACGCGCTTGGCCGATTACCAGCGTAACAACTGGCGGCTCCCCCTCCACGCTGACGATCACACCCCAAGCAACGAATACGGCGATCGTGACGACCAGGCCAGGCCAGGTGGTGCTCGCTATGTGCTCTGCTGGTCAAAACGCAGTCATGCTCACGCTGTCCCAGTCCTATACCATCAGTGGGACCAGCGCCGTGTTGCTCACTCCCGATACCACCAACATGGTTCCATACAACGACCACGCATCCTTGGCCGCATGCCATGGGCAGTCCGGGGCCGCACTTTTCCTGGTAGACCGATTTCGCTACTTCATCCAAACCTTTGGCTCTGACCCCTGGCTGATGCTCGACACTGGGGTCGACGTTAACAACGATGGCACCCGGGGCAACACACCAGATCTGATCCCGGTTGCCAAGAACGTCGAAGACATGCAGGTGGCGTACGCCATTCCACCTTTGTCGAGTGGCTGCGTATTCGGCGATCTCAACAACCACAATGGGGTCCTCGGCGATGATCCCAGCTATTCGACCCCCGAGGAACCCACCTTCACCACCGCTGGGCCGCTCTACAGCACGCGTCCGACCGATCCGACGCGTTGCAATTTGTGGGCGGGGAATGTGCGCTCGATCCACGTCGCGCTTCGCATTCGCGGAGGCCGGCCGGATCGCTCCCGCACCGGATGGGCCGGCGATCTGATCCCTTATCCTGAAAATCGGTCGGGCAGTATTCAGATTGCGGGCTATCGACAATACACGGCAGAAACCGAGATCAATTTGCGTAATTTGGATTCAACCACCCCTTTCATTTACTGACTGCCTGCAAACCGATATGCCAAATCACCTAAAACGCGACTGCCGACACCCAGCTGGCTCGTCTCTTCTCCTGGCGCTGATTATTGTCAGTATTCTCTCCGTTGTCGCACTTGCTATTGTGCAGATGGGCTCGATCGAGAACGATGCCACGGGTGCGAAGCGGCGCTTCGACCATTCCATCGGTTGCGCTGATGCGGCGCGCGATCTTCTGATGAGTCAATTTCACACCTACGGGGTATCACCCACGCAGGTGACGCTCTCTCAGGTGGTGGGCGACCAGATCATGTCGTCCGGGCACTATGACCAACTGAACGTCACTTCGGTGGTGGCGGCTTCAGGTTACAGCTCCTGGGCCGGTGGTGGCGCCAATGACATTTCCAATCGCATTGCCCGTGCCGGGTTGGGCGGGCAGGTCTACCGCATGACGGTGGTCTGTTCCAGCTCGGCATCATTGAATCCAGCCACGCAGCAAAGCGAGGTGGAGTTTGTAGTTAGGTTTGGTCTGTAAAAGGACAGGTTTATGCGAATTTCAATTTCCATCACCTTAGCAGTTGTTCTGTGCTTTCCAGTTTCAGCCCTTGCCCAAACGGACACGGCGTGCTGGAACCGCGACCTGGAGCGATTGGATTACTACCAGAACCCGCCGGAGGGGGGTGACAACGCCTTCTTCACCGGGGTGGTCACCAACAGCTCGTCGACCAACGTGACGCTGCTCTACCCGACCAAGGCCTCGATGATGGACTTCACTCAGCAGCTCTATCGAATCCGAGTGGATCTAGGGGGCGCGTCGCCGACAGGGTGCACCAACATCTACTTAAATAACCTTACCTATTTCATGCCGACTTCGATTACACCCCCGGCTGGCGCAGCCAGCCTGCAAGGTCTCTACAACCCGAGCAATGTGTACCCAGATCCCGGCCCCACCTACTCCGGTGGCTCAGGCCAAAGCGATGGGCTTAGCAACAGCAGTTACTACCGATACCGGAACTGGGGCGCTAACGGCGCCGGGGTTGTAACCGAAACACTCGTAACCGCCTGTTTGAATGCGGCCGGCATAATAAATCAACCAGCGTGCTTAGCTTGCGTGAGTAGCAATGGTTATTGGCTGAATCCAACCTCTGCAAACAACAATATTTCACCCGCGGCTGGCGTCTTCTCCGGCAACTGGCTCCGGTTCTACCCGCCAAAGTGGACACTGCTCAGTCTCGGCTACAAGCGGCTCGTTAATGGGCCTTTGCTCGCAACCTTGCGAGAGGGAGTGGTGACTTCGAATGGTGCGGTCGGTGGCCAAGTGGTGCAAAAGATGCTGCCCCAGTCCTGCAATGGCGCCGGTCGGCCGATGAGTCAGAAGCTCGGGGCAATCGATGGCCTGAGCTACACCGCCAGCGCGGACCCGATGGCGGAAATGCTCTTCAATACCGCCTGGTACATGGGCGGCCAGAACAATCCGTGGGTCTTCACCAACTCCGCCACCCAGGGTGGCGCTTCGATGGCCATTGGGAAAAGTGGACCCTGCAGCTCGTGCACTGGCGACTTCGTTGTGCTCTTCTCAGATGGACGTGGCAACACTGCGAACCCGGCCTGCACCGCCTACGGGGATGGGGGTATTCCGCCGCAGTGCACTGCCGCGGCCCAGTGCTCAACACTCGGCATGGGCGGGGAAGATGACGGCAATGATTTCCTGGATCCGTCCATCGTCGGTGGTGCCGGGTCTGTGATTACAGCTCCTGGCGTCCGCCAAACGCGGGGCGGCACCTGTGACATGGATTTCGCCGATGACGTCGCAAGATGGATGGCGAACAACATCGTGGGTTCTTCTTCGAGTCCGGAGACGATTCGGACTTATGTCGTTGGCTTGGGTGACCCGGGGAATACTTACGGTGAAATGACCATCCTTCAACAGATCGCTTCGGCCGGAGGTGGCCAATACCTGGCGGCGGACAACTTTGTGAGCCTGGAAGCCAACATCGAGCAGGTGTTGAAAGCGATTATTTCGAAGGCCACATCATTCTCTTCCGCCGCAGTGGCGACTGTGCAAACGCACGGCTATACATCAGCGTTCATCCCACGCTTCAAGCCGAACGGAGGTGCGCAGTGGCAAGGAATGCTTACCCGCTTCTCCCTTTTCAACGAATTTGCATCCGGCTGTACAAGCGCCGACTACAATGTACAGAATGCGCGGAATCCGAATGGGAACAACAGCTGCTACGACATCTATATCACGGACAAGAACAATAACTTCGTCCTGGAGGTCGATGGTCAGTTTGTTCTCGCGGACACCACTAAGCCATGGGATGCCGGCTGGCCGCCCCTCACTGGCGCGGACGGCGGGTACAGCCCTGCGATACCCATTTGGGAGGCTGCCTCGTTGCTTACCACCCAAGAGGATTCGGTGATCGCCGGTAATACAACCAACGCTCGCAGAATTTTTACTGTAGCGCCAAATGGCACCAGCGGGACGTACAGCCCGACGCTGATTCCGTTTAATGCTGCAAACGTATCCACCATCACCCCGCTGCTTAAGCTAGGGGGCGTAAACGGCAACTTCTGCACCACGTTGGGATATTTGACCCGTCACTCCTACGTGACGGAGAACGACTGTGCGCAGGACGTGATCGGCTTCATGCAGGGGCAGGACGTCCTTTTCCAAAACCCATACAACCGGACCTATCCGCAGCCGAGTCCTTATAAGTCCCGACCCAACATTCTCGGCGACATCTTCCACTCGACGCCGATGCTGGTGACTCCGCCAGTTCCGACGTACTTGTGCGACATTGGTGTCGCGACGCAATGTATTCCATCACTCTACAATCCGAAGCTGGAGCCAGGCGGAGTGAGCGCCTATCAGACATACGCCACCAATAACCAGTACCGCACGGAATTCGTTCTGGTCGGTGCGAACGACGGGATGATTCACGCGTTCAACGCGGGAAATGATCAGGTGGTCGGGGGAGTTCACAGCTTCGACAATGGAACTGGGCAAGAGTTGTGGGCTTTCATTCCCCCCGACCTGCTCCCGAAGCTTATTCGTTACGCGATTGGCGAGCGCCACGAGCTTTTTGTAGATGGTACTCCAATGGTCCGCGACATCTGGGTGGATGGGAGCGGCGCAAGCCCAGTCGATCGCCAGAAACAATACGACGAGTACCACACGGTGGCGATCGTCGGGGAACGAGAAGGTGGTCGGCACTATACGGCCCTCGACGTAACGGACCCACTAAACCCGAAGTTCTTGTGGCTCTTCCCGCCTGCCGGCACCACCGATGATCTCCACCTTGGAGGGTCGTGGGATGACCTTGGACCAGCCCCTGCCGCCATTGGACCGATTGCCGAATTCGACTCAGGCGGGACGTTCGCAGTCAACGGAACGAACGCCCGTGAGCGCTATATTTTCGCGACCGGAGGTGGATTTGACCCAGCTTATCTTCGTGGTCGTGGTTTCTATGTCTTAGATGCATGGACCGGGCAACTGATTTGGCGCTACAGCCGCCGGGACTCCTCTGGTGGCTCGGATCCGCGCAACTCAATGCGTCCGATCGTCGCCCCCGTCTCACTGCTCGACACCAACTCCGACGGGTTGTTCGACACCGCCGTGGTGGGCGACGTCGGAGGCCAAGTTTGGACTTTTAGCTTGTTCAATCCTGGCACTTTCGGCGCTAACGGGTTTTATAACAATTGGTACGGTGGTCGAGCGTTGATCCAATTCAACAGCCAGCCGTTTTATCAACGGAGCCCATTCTTTCAACGGGCAACCGCGACGATGCTCCCGAATGGCGCGGTTCGCGTTTACGTCGGATCGGGCGACCGCGATAAGATCAAGGATCCAAATGGCGGTACATGCGGCCTTGCCAACCTGGAGGCATGCGTTCGCAAGAATTGCAGCGTATCGGTTTCAACCGGTGAATACCGCGTCGGCCCCGCTCCCAGTGGGGGAACGAGTGGCCACTATTTCAGCGGCAACTGGTCCTATACGGCGGGCGCGACGCAAGAGGCGACCAACTGGTCGGCCGATAACCTTGCGCAGGGTGATGTTTGCTCCGACGTTGACGACGGAAACTTGAGTTTCCAGATCACCTGTGGCGCCAATCCAGCCGTGAATTATTCGAGCGCTATTTATTGTGATTGGGGCGGGGGGGCGGACGGCGGCACTGAATGCCCAGCAGGCGTTGGCCGCCCGATGGGAACTCAGATCCCTTACACCCCGGCCATCGCCATCAAGAACTCCTATTTTTACGGTATCAGACTCTTCGATACCGCGTCGCGAGCGCAATTCACCACCAGCGCACAGGCCAATCAGTACGACAACAACGCGTTGACGGAGACAAACCTCGTCAACGCCACGGACGGTGGAATTTCTTCTGCTACGGACAACGGGTACTACCTCGTCCATGCCAATTCGACTGACGAGAAGACCGCGAGCTCTGCGCTAATCTTGGGCGGCTGCGTGCTGTGGAACACGCTGGTGCCGAACCCCAATAACAATGTGGTGGGCTGCGGGAATGCGAGCGTACCGCCGGATACAGCTTACCTGTACCAGGCGGAGGCCACCAGCGGAGCCATCTCTTGCGGTCAAGCGGGCTCGGCTACATACAACGCCACCCAGCGTTATCTCTCGCGGAACACTTATGTGGCCCCGGAGCAGCCAGCGATGGTCATCTCTGTCAACCCAAGCACCGGTCAGGTCGCTTACGGAGGCATCTCGATTGACCCCGGTGCACCGCCCTCGACGGTGACGGTGGGAACGCAAGACATCACCGGCGTGGTTCACTGGCTTGAGGTTCCCCGGAACCTCCACGACTGCCGTCACACCGGAGTCAACTGCAAGTGAGCCCTGTCTAGTTATCAGTTCGGGCCGGTCGTCAAAGAATGGCGAATGCTCCGGTACCCTTACCGGAGGTGGCGGTGAACCAACGCCGAAAACGCTTGACTCGGAACCAGCGCGTGGATATTCAACCAAACGGTTGAACGTTCCATGAACCTCTCCGAGCTCGATAACGCCTTCGCCGCCCTCGCCGATCCGACGAGGCGAGCGATTGTCGAGCGGCTCGCCCAGGCCCCGTCCCGGGTGACCGACGTCGCCAAGCCGTTCGCGATGTCGCTCAACGCAGTCTCGAAGCATCTCAAAGTGCTAGAGCGGGCGGGGATACTCAAGCGGGTGCGCAAGGGGCGCGAGCACCGGCTCGCGCTACGGCCGGCGCCGCTGCGCGAGGTCGCGAAGTGGACCGCGCGCTACGAGCGTTTCTGGAACGACCGCCTCGACCGCCTGGAGCTGTTCCTCGAAACCCAAAACAAGAAGGAGTGACCATGAACGCGTTGAAAGTGAATGTCTCTCGACTGATCCGCGCGACCCCGGAAGGCGTTTTCCGAGCCTGGCTGGACCCGGAGCGGATGCAGCGCTGGTTCGGCACGACCCGGCAGATCGTCAACCCGAAGGTCGACGGCTTGTTTTACCTCGCGATGGAGCACCAGGGGCGCACCTGGCCGCACTATGGCCGGTACCTGCGACTCGAAAAGCCGCGGCTGATCGAGTTCACCTGGATGTCGGAGGGCACCGAGGGCAGGGAGACGGTCGTCACCATTGAGCTGGTCGCGCGCGATGGCGGCACCCAGCTGACGCTCAATCACGTGGGCGTGCCCGACACCGAGCTTGGCCGTGGGCATCAGGATGGGTGGACCGCGATCATCGCCGAGCTCGCGAAGGCCCTCGAGTGAGACTCGGCGACGGGATGCCATTGTCAGGAAGGCGGAGGGAAGGATAACAGAAGCCTGGACTACCTCGCCGGATACTCGGCGCGATGTTATGAGTGCGGCATGAGGGAGGACTGATGCCTGCTCGTGTCCTGGAAGATGCCGCCTACACGTTACTTCGGATCGTCGCTGGGCTCATGTTCTCGTTCCACGGCTTTCAGATGATCTTCGGCGTGCTGACGAAGGTCCAGCCGCCGGTCGGAACACAGCTCTGGTTTGGCGGAATCATCGAGCTCGTCGCGGGCCTTGCAATCGCGGCCGGCCTCTTCAGCACTTGGGCAGCCTTCCTCGCCAGCGGGACCATGGCTGTCGCCTACGTCCAGTTTCACTGGCAACTCGCCGTTGGCGCGCGCTTCTTTCCAACGGTGAATCAGGGAGAGCTGGCGCTCCTGTACTCGTTCGTCTTCCTGTACATCGCCGCTCGCGGCGGGGGCGGGTGGAGCCTCGATCGGCGGCGTTCCAGGTTTACGCGCTCGTGAAGACCGGATGAGACCACCCGACCCTCGGCTATCCCCACTTTGTACCATGATTTCGCTCGAGGGTATCCCTGGACTGGGATCACCGATCGCCAAGCATGCTGTTCCCGCTATCAATGAAAAATCGGTCTTAGTAGCAAATAAATCACTACTCGCTACTTTCTTTGCCGGTTTTCTAGAATGATCAATCAACGCTTGGATTCTTGGGTTGCGCCCCTGTCATCGGCATTGCCAATTCCAGCAAATTCTCGTCCGGATCATAGAAGTAGATGGAGCGGAGCGGACCCTGCGCTCCGGTCCTGGCAACCGGACCTAGAACAATTTTGATTCCCTGATCCGAGACGGCTTTGACCCACTCTTCGAGCGGGCCAGCCACCAGGAAACAGAGGTCCGCCGAGCCAGGCGTGGCGTGCTTTACATTGATATCGAGCACGCGATCCGCAGGGTGGAGATTCAACTTTTGAGTGCCGAAATGAAGAGCCTTTCGCCCTTCCCCGAACGTTTCTTCACGCATTCCAAGAATGCGGGAGTAGAAATCTATCGTCTTGTCGGGACTTCGAACCGTTAGCACGAGATGATCCAGCTGAATGATGCCGCGTCTGGGCTTGCGCTGAAATTGGAAGGCCAGGCCTAGAACGGCCCCGGCCAACACCAGGGTGACCGCGTTGGCCCAAATAATCGGCCAAGCGCGAAGGCGAATTCCGTAGATGAGCCAAAAGGCCACGCCTATGGAAAAGAGAAATAGCATTGCCACAGACAGGTCGCGGGCGGAGCGTGACCGCCAAGTCCGAATCAGTTGAGGCAAGAAGCAAAAGGTGGTGAGTGCTGCCGCGACGTGGCCGAGGAGGTCATTCCAATGCATCCACGACCTCTATCATCAACTTTTTGAAAGTGCTGAGGGCAGGTGCCTGAATTCTGCTCTGCTCAACTCGACGGCCTGCCTTGAAATGGCTCAATCGGAGCGCCTTGCGCGTTCACCAGCTCCCCCGCCCTTGCGATCTGCTGCACCGCCGAGCGTTCGGTGAGCGCTAGCCCATCGCCGCGAGGTTCGGGTTCGGTGATCGCCACCACGTCCCCGCGCTCCAGATCGAAGAAGCGGGCGTTCGCGGCGGTCCGATGCTTCTCTTGAAGCGCCAGGCCGAATCGGCCCTCCGGTCCGCAGCCCACGTACCGCCGGCGGCCCTTTCCTTTGAGCGGCTCCGAGATGATCCGGAAAACCCGCCCCGGCGGAGGCTCTTTCCAGGGTTCTTCCTTCGGCGCCAGAACCAGGTAGCTCATTTTTACCGAGTCCTTGCGGATGCCGGCCGCTCTGGCAATTTCCTCCACCGTCCGCGGCATCTGCCAGCCGCGATCGGCATGGCACCAGTCGCTCTCTCGCACCAGCGCTGGGCAATTGCCCCGGAAAAAACAAGGTGCCCGAACGGCATATCCTCGTTCTACCAGGACATCGCGCACTCGCAGCAGCGATCGCGACGTCTCGCGCAGCGCCGGCTCGATCAGCACCAGGCTGCCCAGTGGCTTGAGTTGTGAGAGAGCGTGCTCGACCATCGCGGCCCGACGCGCGGTGGCATCCGAGCCTCCGGTGAAAAGCTCGTTGAGCACGTGGCCAATCGTGATCACGTCGTACCGCTCGACGCCCTCGCTTCCGCGCTTCAAAGTCGAGAGGTCCCACAGGCGGGTCCGCAGACTCTCGCCGCTGACCACGGCCAGCTCCCGCGCGAGGTTCAAGGCGGCCTGGCTCCGGTCTGCCGCGAGGACTTCCACCGCACCCGCATCAAGAGCAGCGAAAGCCAGCGGCGCCGGTCCACTGCCCAGGTCCAGGGCGGTCCTTGGCCTTTGGGCGAGCTCCCCCAGCACCTGGCGACCCTGCGCGTAGGAGACCGGCCAGAAAAAGAGCAGGTACGCCCCCAGCAACCTGGGATCGTCCATGTATCGGGTTCCCACCAACTCCCGGGAGCGAGTTAGGCCAGTCGAAAGCGTTCGCACGGCCGCTCCGACCTGCCGCAGCTCCGAGGAGGTCAAGCGGTCCGCGGGCCCGCGCGAGCCCTGTCTCTTTCGCCAGACGCCGATCAGTCGCGGCATCCAGCCATTCAAATCCGTGTCGTAGCGATTCAAGCGTCGATCTTCATACTCGCGTCCAAGCGCGTTTCAAGGGCATCCCCGGGATTAGGTGAATCTTGTATCGCCGATTCGGCTTTGGGCGGATGCGTCCCGGCTCGCGCAGTTATCAATTGACTCGGTGGAAGAAGGTCGAGTACCTCAGCCGGTTCTCTTTTACCGGGGTACTCATGGCCGACGTCGATCCGGTTGTTACCCACAAGCCGTACATTCCCGATGATACGCAGGTCGCGGAGTTCACGCCCAAAGCCATCCTGGTCGGCGTGCTGTTCGGCCTGATCTTCGGCGCCTCGACAGTGTATCTGGCGCTCAAGGCGGGGTTGACGGTTTCCGCCTCGATTCCGATCGCCGTGCTGTCGATCTCCCTCCTCAAGCGCCTGGGCGGCTCGACCATTCTCGAGAACAATATCGTTCAAACGATTGGATCGGCGGGCGAAAGCATCGCCGCAGGCGTCGTCTTCACGCTGCCTGGATTTCTTTTTCTGGCGATCGATCCCACCACCCGCGCCAGCGTCGGCGCGCCCTACTTCAGCTACTGGACCATCTTCACCCTCGCTCTTCTGGGTGGAATGATCGGCGTCTTGATGATGGTGCCCCTTCGCCGGGCGCTGATCGTCAAGGAGCACGCCAACCTTCCGTATCCGGAAGGAACGGCCTGCGCGCAAGTCTTGATCGCCGGCGAAAAAGGCGGGGCGATGGCCCGCACCGCGTATCAGGGCCTTGGTTTTGCTTTTTTGTACGCCACCCTCCAGCAGGTGTTTCACTTCATCGACCTGGTCCCCGGATACGTGACCCGCGCAACCAGCAAGATATTTCCCGCGGCGACCCTCAATGCCGCCATCACCCCCGAATACATGGGCGTGGGCTATATCATCGGTCCGCGGATCGCCGGCGTGCTGGTGGCCGGTGGCGTCTTAGCGTGGTGTGGTCTGATTCCCCTGCTCGCGTCCCTGGTGCCTCCCATCACCATCGCCACCCAACTTGCGAAGCTCGGATATCTGGCCGACCTTGCGCGGCCCGGGGCGTATGGCTGGAACCCGACGACGCAGACCTTCGTCGACATGAACCGCGCCATCTACTTCGGGTACGTGCGGCAGATTGGGGCAGGCGCAGTGGCGGCCGGCGGGTTCATCACGCTTCTAAAAACCCTTCCCACCATCATCTCGAGCTTCAAAGGAAGCCTGGCGTCGCTTCGGGGAGGAGCCGGCTCGGGACCGGTCTCGCGCACCGGCCGCGACCTGCCGCTCTCGGTGGTCGTCGGGGGAAGCCTGGTGCTGGTGCTGATCATGACCGTGCTTCCGTTCATTCCCGGAACGTTCGGTGGGCGGCTGCTGCTTGGCGTGTTGATCATCGTTTTCGGTTTCTTTTTCGTGACCGTGGCTTCTCG
>WNFB01004000.1_pt1 | contig 13061 bp, 7 predicted proteins | sample 5400501 | NCBI WGS metagenome assembly WNFB01 (sample SAMN13153341, study PRJNA577476) | soil metagenome | isolation source: 200 cm saprolite under Douglas fir tree site 2 hole 1 | place: USA:California | collected 2015-04-18
GAGAAGATCAGCTGGAAGATCAGCGCCATCCAGAAGATCGGCATCGAAACGCCCAGGATCGAGCCGGCCCGGATCGCATGGTCGACCGGCCGCCCCGCCCGCCGGGCGGACACCAGGCCGAACGGGATGGCAACGGCGATGGCGATGACCAGCGCGGCGGTCACCAGCTCCAGCGACGCGGGGGCAGCGGTGCCGAGGTCGGAAAGCACCGGCCGGTGGGTATGCACCGACAGCCCCCAGTTGCCGGTGGCGATCCCGGTGAAGTATCCGGCGAGCTGGGCCGGCAGCGGCCGGTCCAGGCCGAGGAACCGCCGCGCCTGCGCGATCTCCGACGGCGTCGCGTGCGGGCCCGCCCAGGTCGCCGCCGGGTCGCCAGGAACGGCGTGGGCGATCACGAACGTCAGGATGATGACGCCAGCGACCACCAGGACCGCGAGGGCGGCCCGGCGGGCGATATACGTCGTCAACTGCCAAGCGGCTTCAGGTTGTAGGCGAAGACCACGTTCGGGTAGGCCGGGTTGACCGTCAGCCCGGAGAAGCTGGCCGACATCGCGTACTGGTAGTTCGAGTTGTAGAGGAACGCGATCGGGGCCTGGTGCAGGATCGTCACCTGCATCGACCGGTACAGGTCCTGGCCGGCGGTCCGGTTGGTGGCAACGAGCGACTCCACCTTGTTGATCTGCTTGTCCAGGCCCGGGTTGGAGTAGTAGGAGAGGTTGAAGTACGGATGCTTCTCCGTGGACAGGAGGTTGATGAACCAGGAGTACGGGTCGGCATAGTCCGGCCACCAGTATTCCATGAAGATGTCCTGGTGCTGCGTGGCGCTCGCGGACTTGCCCTTGGCCCACTGGGTCGGCCAGGCCAGCGACTGCACGCTCAGGTTGATGTTCAGCCGGTTCAGGCTTGACTTCATCAGCGTCGCCACGACCTGCTCGTTTGAGTCCCCCTGGGTATAGGTGAGGGACAGGTTCAGGGGCTTCTTGCCGGGCCCGTAGCCCGCCTGGTTCAGCAGCCGCGCGGCCTTGGCCGGGTCGTAGCTGTAGTTGGGCAAGTTGGTGAAGTGGCCGAGCAGGCCCGCAGGCACGATACCGCTGGAGGGCACGGCCGCGCCCTGCAGCGCCGCGATGATGCCCTTGTAGTTGATGCCATAGGAGATCGCCTGGCGGACCGGCAGGCTCAGCGCCTTTGCATTGAGCTGCCCGAGCAGGTTCTGCCAGGACGGCGAGCTCAGCAACCTGATGCCCGGCGCGCCCTTCAATGACCTCCACAGCGACGGGTTCAGCTGCTCGACGAAGCTGACCTGCCCGGTCCGCAGCAGCTGCGCCGCCGTGGTGTCCTGCGGGACCACCCGGAACACCACGCGCTTGTAGTGCGCGCCGCTCCAGCCGCCCCAGTACCGGGGGAAGGTCGTCTCGATGACCTCGAACTCCTGACCCTTGTTCCAGGTCTGCACCGTGTACGGGCCGGTGCCGGCGTCATGCCCGGCGTTCAGCCATTTGATGAGGCTCCCGCTGCCTGCCGCCTTCGTGTCGTAGATGTAGGCGGAGTAGTCGGCCGACGCCTCAAGGTCGAGCGGCGATGGGTATTTGAGGTGGAACACCAGCGTGTAGGGGGCTGGGGTGTCGATGGACTTCACCGCGCCCCAGATGTACGCCGCGCCGCCGTTCAGCTTGATCGTACGCTCGATCGCGGCCTTGGCGGCCTGGGCCGTCATCAGCCTGCCGGTGTGGAAGTAAACGCCGTGGCGCAGCTGGAACGTCCAGGTCAGCCCGTTCGGCGCCTTGGACCAGCTGGTCGCGAGCAGCGGCCTGATCTGGTGGGTGGCCGGGTCGTATCGGGTGAGCGTCTCGTACATCTCGCTCATCGCGATGATGCCGTTGGAGTACTCGGTGGCCGGGTCCCAGCCGTCGATCATCACCGGCGTATAGGTGTCGTAGGTAAAGGTCTGGTTGGCTGCCTGGTGGTGCTGGCTCGCGCGGGGCGCTGCGCCGCCGCACGCGGCGAGCAGCAGCGCAAGTGCCGACCCCAATGTGATCAGCGAGATGCTGCGCCGCTTCATGGATACCTCCGTGGTGCTTTATGTCTGCGGACCCGCTGACGGCCGGGATAGCCGGGCAGCGCGGGACTGCCGGGCCAGGCGGGCTTGAAGGTGCTGTTCCTGCAAGCCGCCGAGGGCGCCAGCGGCTTTGACCCGGATTCGTACCGCGGGCGTGGCGAGATACGCCAGCGGGATCTCCTCGACCTCGACGATCTGCACCGTGTCCGGGTCCGCGCCCGCGGCGACCGCGTGCTCCCGCGCCTCGTCGCGCGCCTCGTCGAGCACTGCCTGCCTGCCGCCCGCGCCGATGTGGAAGATCCGGTCTACGTTGCCGCTTACCGAGGCGATCGCCGCGCCGATGGCGTTGGCCGCGTCGAAGTGCTCGGGCCGGATGACCTCGCTGACGCCGGGAATGCGGTCGGGAACCAGGATGCTACCGCCGCCGACGGCGATCAGCGAGCGGTCGCCCTTGGCGGTCTTCACCCGGTCGATCGCCTCGGCCAGCATCGCATCGGCCCGCCGCACCGCGGTCTCCAGCAGCTGCCCATGCATCCCGATCAGCCCGGCATCGCCCAGGGCAGCGCGCCCGCAGGCCACCGCGCCGTCGGTCAGGGTCGGCGTCGTGCCGCCGAACACCAGGGCCTCGGCCTGCAGCCGGTAGCCGACGCTTCGCGGCCCGATACGGACCGTGCCGGACTCCGGCGAGATCACCGAGCCGCCGCCGAGCGCGATCGTGACCAGGTCGGGCATCCGGAAGTTGGTCCGGATCCCGCCGATGTCCACGCCGCGGGATGACTCCCTCGGGAACCCGTTGACCAGCACCCCGACGTCGGTGGAGGTGCCGCCCACGTCGACCACGAGCGAGTCCGCGGTGCCGGTGAGGAACGCGGCGCCGCGGATGCTGTTGGCCGGCCCGCTGCCGATCGTGAGCACCGGATACCGCAGTGCGAGATCCAGCGCCATCAGCGTCCCGTCGTTCTGCGCGAAGAACGTGGCCGGCTGCAGGCCGTGCGCCGCCAGCGCCTCTTGCATCGCGCGGGCCACATCGCTGGCCACCGACACCAGGGCGGCATTCAGGATCGTGGCGTTCTCCCGCTCCAGCAGGCCGACCGAGCCGATCTCGTGGCTGAGCGAGACCTGCACCTCGCCGAGCTCGCGCTTGACCACTTCCGCCGCCAGCAGCTCGTGCCGGGGCGATACCGGGGCGAACACGCTGGTGATCGCGACGCCCTCGGCCGCGCCGCCGACCTCGCCCAGGAACCGCGCCACCGCGTCGCCGTCGAACGGAGATATATCGCGGCCGTCGAACTCGATGCCGCCGTCCACGATCGTCTCCCCTACCGACACCACTTCGGCCAGGTCACGCGGCCACTCGAACATCGGCCGGATGCCGTGCGTGGCCGGGCCGCCGATCCTGATCACCGCCACCCGCCGGAGCTTCCTGCGCTCAAGCACGGCGTTGGTCGCATGCGTGGTGCCCAGCATCACGTGCGTGATGCGGCCGGAGTCGGCCCCCGGTGCCCGCAGCACCGCGTCGATGGCCACGGTGATGCCGCCGGTGATGTCCGGCGTGCAGGCGACCTTGGACTTGGCCAGCACCCGGTCCGAGGGATCCAGGATCACCGCGTCGGTGTTGGTGCCGCCCACGTCAATGCCGAGACGGCAGTCAAGTTGCGGCACCGGCAAGCTCCTCCACGGGCAGGTAGTCGAAGTCGTAGCCGAACGCTCGCGGGCCCGCCGTCTCGATCCCTATGTCGCTGCGCCAGATCGGGTCGCAGCCGAAAGCGATGACGGTGACCCGCTGCCCGTACCTGACCCGCTCGGTGGTGATCGCCTCGGCGGTCTCGCTGTCCAGTACCGAGATCAGGTCGGGGACCGAGGCGAGGACCTGTCCCCGCTCGAGCGCGACCAGGTTCTCGTTCTGCAGCTCCAGGCGGATCAGGCGGCCCGCGTCCTCGCTGAGCCCCTCGACCAGCACGGATCCCCGGACGAACCCCCTGGTGGTCCGCCGCTCGACATCCGACACCTTGCCGGTGACCAGCCGGAAGGCGCCGATCTCGGCAATCAGGGCGTCCACCGGGCTGCCCTCGGCGCTCGCGACCGCCTGCCCGATCCTGATCGCGAGCGACACCGTGTTCCGCACCGTCGCCCCGCGCGCCTCCGCCACCGTGAGCGTGTACTCGGTCGATGCCGCGATGCCGCCGAACTCGACGGCTGCGGCCCGCTCCAGGCGCTCCATCCAGTGGCCGGAGATCGTCCGGAACACGATCAGGTTGCCGCGCTCATCGGTCATGATGGCCGGGCTCGGCTTGATTCCGGCGAGGTGCATCGCCACCTGCGGCACCTCGGGAAAAGCCCGTCCCATGCCGTCGGCATCCACGACCGGCAGCCCCATCCGCGCCGCCCAGGAGATAGGGATCAGGCCATTCGACCCGCCAATCTCGGCGGCCATGAGGGCGGCGACCCTGCGGTCGGTCACGTACTCCAGGTGCTTGCGCAGCCGGCTTCCCTCGTCCCCGTTCTCGATCTTCTCGATCACCACCGTCGGGGCGCCTATCATCCCGCACGGCATGATCAGCGCCTCGCCGGGCAGCTCATCCATGTCGACCAGCGGGACCGGCCCGAAGTCCTCGGTCGCCTGCAGCGCTTGCAGCAGGCCGATGTGCGGGTCGCCACCGCCGCCGGCGCCCAGCACCGCGCACCCCCGGGCGAGCGCACGGAGGCTGGCCGGATCGAGCAGCCGCTTCATGGTCGCGGCGGCGTCCGCAGGGAGCACCCGGTGATAATCCCGTAATTCATGAAAAATATCCAGCTTTGCTAGGTAGGACTAATTCTCACCCACGTGAGCCTGATGGGCCACCCCGTAGATATCTGCTGCCTCGCGCGCCGTGATCACCTCATCACGCAGGTCGGCGAGCACCAGCGCTGAGTCGCGCTCGGCCGGGTCGCCGTACCCGCCGCCGGTTCCGGTGACCAGCCGCACGAGGTCCCCGCGGCGCAGCGGGAACCGCGAGGCCTTACCGAACGGGGCCACCGGGCGGCCATCGGCCCGGATGACCTGCACGTAGTTGCGGGACCCCGGCCGGCCGCCTGCCACTCCCCACGGCACAGAAAGGTGGCGCCCCCAGGCGACCGTGAGCAGCGCCTCGTCGCACAGGATGCGGTATTCCCGAACCAGGCCCCGGCCGCCCCGGTGGCGGCCGGCCCCGGCCCCCGCCACGATGTCGAAGCCGAACCGCTCGACCCGGATCCCGTAACGCTGCTCGGCGACCTCGACCGGGATCACATAGGTCTCACCGTCCCCGGCGGTGATGAGCCCGTGCTCGCCGTCCTTTACCGCGCTGGCGCCCCAGCCACCCGGCTGCGGCTCGACGAGCAGGGCCGGCTCGCCGGTGTCTGGATGAGTCAACGCAAGCGAGGTCGAGCAGGTGGAGATATAGCTGCCCGCCGTAAGCCGGTCGGGGAATGCCGGGGCGAGCGCCTTCCAGACCAGGTCGCTGGCCAGGTCGGCGGATTCGAAGTACGCGGCGACCGGGGCCGGCCGCTGCGCGGTGAAGATCGTACCGGGCGGGCAGATGATCTCCAGTGGCCGGAACCAGCCGTCGGTGGCCGGCTCGGCCGGGTCGGTGATCGCCTTGAACACCGTGCGTACCCCGGACACCAGCCCGCTCCACGTGCAGTTGATCGGCCCGGGAACCTGGGGGTGACTCCCGCTGAAGTCGCACACCATGCCGGAGCGCGAGATCTGCACGCGGACCCGGACCGGGAACGGGCCGTTGCCCAGGCCGTCCTCATCGGTAATGTCCGATGCCGCAAAGACGCCGTGCGGGATCTTGCCGAGCATCAGCCGCGCAAGCTGCTCGCTGCGGTCGAGTATGACGCGCATCGACTCCGTCACCGCTGGCCCGCCGAACCGCTCGCACATCTCATGCAGCCGCCGCTCGGCCACCTCAAGGCATGCCGCCTGCGCTGACAGGTCACCCAGGGTCATCTCCGGCAGGCGGCTGTTGGCGGCGAGAACCGCGACGATTTCCTGGACGGCGGCACCAGCCCGGTAAGCGCGCACGAACGGCAGCTGCAAGCCCTCGGCGTAGATGTCGGTCGAGTCGGCCGTCCACGACCCAGGGTCCTTGCCGCCGACCTCCGTCCAGTGCCCCTTCGCGGCAGCGAAGGCGATCAGCTCTCCGCCGGTGAACACGGGGCGGATCAGCGCCACGTCGGACAGGTGGGTCCCCCCACCGAGGTAGGGATCATTGGCGATGATGACATCGCCAGGTACCAGGTCGGGGACCCTGGCGATCGTCTCCCTGACCGCGTCACCGAGCGGCCCGAGGAAGCCGGCCACCCCGTTGCCCTGCGAGACCAGGTCACCTCGAGCGTCGGTGACCCCGACGCCGAAGTCCAGCACCTCATAGATGACCGGGCTCTGCGAGGTCCGCTGCAGCGACACGAACATCTCGTCAGTGATCGCGGCGAACCCCTCGCGCAGGCAGTCCATCGTGAAGCGGTCGGTGATCACGCTCCCTCCTCGATGACCAGATTGCCGAGCTCGTCGGCGCACACCGTCTGGCCGGGGAGCACCAGCGTCGTGGCCGCTGGCTCCTCGACCACGCACGGCCCGCTGACCCGGCCCTCGCCTGCCAGCGCCGGCCTGCCGATCACGCGAGTGAGAGTGACCTCGCCGTGCGGGTCCAGGTCAACCAGGCGCGAGCGGGAGGATGGCCCCCGCTGGCCATCCTGGCTGGTCTCGCGGTCCTGGCTATCGCCTCGCCAGACGACGGCGTCATGGCCCGGCGCGGTCGCGCTCACCCGCAGCGACACCACCTCGAGGGGCGCGTCGAGACGGAACGCGTAGGCTTCGAGCGACCGGCGGCCGAACGCCGCCCGCAGCTCACCCGGCCCGAGGTCCGCTCCGGCCGCGTCGGCGAGAGGTATTTCGAGCGTGTGCTCCTGGCCGCGGTAGCGGAGCTCGGCGTAGCGACGCAGCTGAGCGCCCGGCGCCTGCGAGCCAAGCTGGTGCAGTGCCGCCTGCTCGACGGGTGCGCACCATGCGGCCAGGTCTGCATCCTCCAGCGGGCCCACCATCGTGCGGACTGCGTCAGCGCGCAGCTCCCCGGCGAGCATCCCGAAGGCGGAGAAGTGGCCTGGCGAGGGCGGGATGATGGTCTTGGCCATGCCGAGCTCGCGGGCCAGCAGCGCTGCGTGCAGCGGGCCGGCCCCCCCGTATGCGATGAACGTGAAGTCCCTGGGGTCATGGCCGCGCCGCAGCGTCACCAGCCGGAGGGCGTGACTCATTTGCGCGGTCGCGTAGCGCAGCACGCCCCGCGCGGCCTGCCGGGCATCGACGCCGAGGCTAGCTCCGAGCCGGGCGAGGGCCTTCTCGGCCGCTTCGGCATCCAGGGGCATGGTGCCGCCGAGGAAGTAGCCTGGATCGAGTCTGCCCGCGACCAGGTTCGCATCGGTCAGCGTCGGCTCGGTCCCGCCGCGGTGGTAACAGGCCGGGCCCGGGTCCGCCCCGGCGCTCCTCGGTCCCACATGCAGCCCGCCCGCCGGGTCCGCCCAGACGATCGACCCGCCGCCCGCGCCGATCTCGACGATCTCGACGGTGGGCGCCTGCACCGGATACCCCGCCAGCGCGGGGGTGGCACCGAGATTGTGCTGGGCGTTGATTCGTATCTGCCCGTCACGTAGCGCGGCCGTCTTGGCCGTGGTCCCGCCGATGTCAAGGGTGAGGACGTGCCGCGCGCCCAGCCGGCTGCCGAGCCCGGCGGCCGCGGTCACGCCAGCCGCTGGCCCGGACTCCAGCAGTGTGATCGGCGCTTGCGCGGCCCGCTTGAATGAGCACACGCCTCCGTTCGACCGCATCGCGAACAGCGGAGCCTGGACTCCGGCGCGGCGGAGTGATCCCATTAACGAGCCGAGATAGGTAGCCACCACCGGCTGGACGTACGCAGACAGGACCGCAGTCGAGGTCCGCTCGTATTCCCGCCACTGCCCGCTGAGCTGGTGGGAAGCGACGACAGCAACGCCAGGAAGCCGCTCTCTGAGCAGATCAGCGACGCGTTGCTCATGCGCGGGAGCCGCCCAGGCGTGCAGCAGGCAGACCGCCACCGCCGCCACATCCTCGCGCACCAGCCGGTCGGCCAGTTCGATGACCTCCGCTTCCTGCAGCGGCTGAACCACCTCGCCGCGGTAGGAGATGCGCTCGGTGATCTCGAAGCGCAAGCGCCGCGGCACAAAAGGCACCGGCTTGCGATACGCGAGGTTGTAGAGGTCGGGCCGGTTAGCCCGGCCGATCTCGAGCACGTCCCGGAATCCCCGGGTCGTCACCAGGGCCGTTGACACCCCGCGGCGCTCCGTCAATGTGTTGATGACGACTGTCGTGCCGTGGATGAAGGTGCCGATATCGGGCGCCAAGATCCCCGACTGCTTCAAGGCACTGAGAACTCCCCGTTCCAGCTGGCCAGGGGTGGTGTCTGCCTTCGCCCGCACGACCTGACCGGTCACGGTGTCTATGGCCACGAGATCAGTGAACGTGCCGCCGATGTCCACCGCCAGGCGGACCGGGCGGTTCATCATCGCGGTGATTCTGCCCGCCTGATCTGATCGCGAAGGTCTAGCGCGTCTTCACCGCGGACGATCACCGGGGGACTGGATCTGGCCCGCCGGGCATAGACCAGGCCCGCGATGCCACGCCAGACGTGCCAGTTCGGGAACTCGCTGGAGTACGGCCACCAGTCCAGTCCGTCCTGCGCTGCGGCCCCTGACACCGTGGCGCCTTCACGCTCCATAGCTCTCCCAGGATGAGTTCTGGGTAGCGACGTCAAGCATTGGTCCTCGACGGAACCCAAACTCCGGAAATCCGGCTGCGATTCGATGCTCGCAGCCAGCGGATGGCCGGTGAATGGGCAGATCGCACCGCGCTAGTGACGGAACTGTGCTCTACGCATAAAATCGGTCGCTATGCCCACTATCGCAGCGATCTTCGCTAGCTCGCCGCTCGCCGCGCTGCGGCTCGTCAGCGAAGGCGCCGGGGACCGGCCGGTGACCCAGGTCCGCCTGGCGGAGCAATTCGCCGACCTGGACAACGCTCCGGCCGGGAGCTTCGTCGTCCTGTCCAGGTCGGCCTCGGCTGAGGCCACCGATTACCGGCTCGACATGGCCTTGCGCTGGGCGGCGATCCACCAGGTGGCGGGCGTCGCGGCGTTTTCCGCCGAGTTGTGGCGACCGCCGCCGACGGCGACGGACATCGCCGAGCGGGCCGATATCGCGCTGGTCTCGGTTCCTGCCGCGGTAGAGCTCACCTGGCTGCTGTCGGCGCTCATGCGGGAAATCGGTGGCGGTGCCGGGCGCGCGCTCGCCCTGGCCGAGCAGGGCCTCGAGGCGGTGCTCCGCGCCGAGGAGGACGGTGCCGACCTCGATGGGCTGCGCGCCTGCGTTAGCCGCACGCTAGGAAGCGCGGTCGAGTTCCGTCCCCCGGCCGCCGGCGAGCTCGGTGTGCCGATCACCGTTGGCGAGACGCCGCTAGGGCACTTTACGGCGCCGGACGTACACGGCGACCTCGCCATCGCCGCTCGGCTTGTCCTGCACGCGGCGGCGTCTGCCGCCGGACGGCTGCTCGACCTGGCGAAGCGGGCCCGCGAGCTGCCGATCCGGTCCCGTAGCGAGCTGCTGGCCGAGCTGCTGATGTCGGATGCGGCGCTCAGCGAGGAACTGCTTGACCGGGCCATGCAGCTGGGCGTGCCGGTAGCCGGATGGCACGTGGCCGTCCGGGTCGAGGTCGAAAACCTCGATGAGGTGGAGCGCGACGAGGTGCACCGGTTCGAGCTGCTGGAGACGGCCGGGCAGGTGGCGCTGCAGGCCGCGGCCAGGACCGGCGGCACCTGGCACACTTCCCGCGTCGCGCGGGCGGTGGTCCTGGTGCGCATGACCAGCTCCTATCCCGGCCCGCAAGCCGGCTTGCGGGCGGCGCGGGCCGCCGAGCGCGCACTGGAAGCCATCCATGCCCGGCTTCCCGGGCTGCACGCGCGGGGGGGCGTGGGGACGCCGCACGAGGGGCCGATTGGCCTGCGCGCCTCGGCCGCCGAAGCCCGGATCGCCCTCGTCGCGGCCCGGGCGGCGGGCCGGCCGGATGGCGTGGCAACTCATGACGCGGTTGGTATCAAGCGCATGCTGATGGAGTGGTACGCGTCGGATACCGCGCGCACATCGGTCCGGGACCAGCTAGCACCGCTTGAGCGGCTCGGCCCGGCCCGGGGCGAGACCGCGATCAGGACTCTCGCTGCCTACCTCGACCAGCAGGGCTCGATCGTGCGGACGGCGGAAGCGCTGCACCTGCACCGTAACGCGGTGACCTACCGGCTGCGCCGCATCACTGACCTGCTTGGCGTCGACCTCGACGATCCCGATCAGCGGCTCGTCCTGCAGCTCGCCTGCCGGGCCCGGCTGCTGGCCTAGCCCCAACTTGCGTCGGCGTGTCACCTGAAAAGGACCCGTGACCTGGGGAAAAGCCGTACGGGCACTGAAGATGTAGCCAGAAAGTCACAGGGGGCGTCGGCAACGTGATATCTGTTTGGGCGTCAGTGGATCTTCGCGGGCGGGCGTGTGCGCCGCGCCGGACAGCACCATGTAGCCAGAACCCCAAGTACGCCGCATCGGCATCCGCCCAGGTCAGCGACCAGATATGACCGTTCAAGATCACGCAAGTTCGGCCTAGCGCACTCGCCCAGCGGCCATGGCCACCGGCCTGGTCGCGAGCTGGTCCGCTTGCACCGCCCTAAGTTGCCGCAGCTGGATTGCTTCTCGGCCGGGACGTCACAGCTCGCGGTCGGCGGTTACCCGTCCGGAGGCGACGGCGCTGGCGAGGGTGTCGTAGTCGCGTTCGTTCTGGTCGGCGTAGGCGCGGGCGAAGTCAGTAATCGCCCGGTCGAAGATGTCCGAGCCGCCGAGGTAGGCCGCGATGGCGATCCGGTCTCCGGAGCGGGCGTGTGCCCGCGCCAGCGTCCAGCCGCACAGCTCCCCGTACGGCCGCATGTCGCGCGGCGTGAGGTCGTCGATGTCGAGGGAGAATTTCCAGTCCCGCAGCTGGCGGACGTAGAAGTCGTTCACCTGCCCGTCGGGCGCCTTGGTTTGCTGCCAGCCCAGGAAGATGTCGCTGGATGCCTGCATCAGCCGCTGGCCGGCGACGACCCGCTGGCCCTGGTTGGCGTACTTGCTGGCGCCCGCGAAGGCACTGAGAACGGACGCCTGCGCCTCCTTCGCCTGCAGGAACAGCGGGTCGGATTCGTCACTGCCGAGCATCAGGATGATCCAGCAGCGCGTTCCCACGCTGCCGACCCCGACGACCTTATGGGCCATGTCCGCGACCTGGAACTGCCCGAGCAGGAACCGGCGATCGGTTTCCAGCGTGCGCCGGTATTTCGCGATGAGGTCGGTCAGCTGTGCTTCGGCTTCGCTGCGGTCCATCTGCCCGGGAAGCAGGTCAGCTATCGGCACGATCAAGGGCGGGTCGGCGTTGATCCGGGGCACGCCATCCACCAGATGGGTCAGCTTCCCGAGTTCCTGCAGATTGTCCCTGGTTCGCGCGGTGGCCAGGGCCTTGGCTACCGCCTTTCGCTGCCGCGCGCGCAGCTGGGACTCATACTGGGCCCGCACCTCGTCCAGGTCCGCGGCTGCATACCAGACTCCCAGGTCGCTCATCCCGGCGAAGCGGCGCATCGCCTGCCGGTACCGCCCGGCCATGGCCATCACGATCCCGGACCGCTGCTTACCGGAGAACCCGTTGTCGCGCGCCGCCACTTCCAGGCTGGCGGCCAGCCGCTTGACATCCCACTCCCACGGGCCGGGCAGCGTCTCGTCGAAGTCGTTGACGTCGAAGACCAGGCGGCGCTCGGGCGAGGCGAAGATCCCGAAGTTGGACAGGTGCGCGTCGCCGCATGCCTGCACGGCCAGCCCGGATGCGGGCGTCGCGGCCAGGTCGCTGGCCATCGGCAGCGCGGCACCGCGGAAATAGCTGAACGCGGACACCAGCATCCGGCCATACCGGACCGGGACCAGCTCCGGCACCCGCGACGCCGCCTGCCGTTCAAGGAGGTCTACCGGGTCGGGCCGGTCCGCAGCCGGGTCGAACATGGCATGGCTGTCGCGCGGCGCCGTGGCGCGGGCCGCCCGGCCGCGCGCGGCACGTTCGGCCCTGGTCAGCCGCGCCAGGGCCGGCTCGAGCTGGTACCGCTGCACGTCAGGCACGGGGCGTGCCGCGCTCGACCGGCGGGAAGCGGGCCATCTCCTCAAGATCGGCCAGGTCCCTATGGTTGCGGATGTAGCGCCGCGAGGCGTCGTAGGTGGGGGTGAAGTCCCACGGAGTCTGGGCGCCGGTGCCGAGCGCCTTGCTGACAGCAAGCCGCCGCTGCTGGCTCTGCCGGACCTCACGGTCCAGCGTCACGAGGTCCCAGCGTGCGGCGATCTCCCGCCGGAATTCCCCGACCAGCCCGGCCGACGCCAGATCGCCGACCAGGTTGGCTCGCTCGTGCGGGTCGGACGCAAGGTCGAAGAGCTGGTCCGGGTCGGCCGGCGAGTGGATGAACTTATGCCGGCCCCGGCGGATCATCACGATCGGCGCGATCGCGCCCTCGGCGAGGTATTCCGCCACGACCTCATCGTGGTCCGGGGCACCCGATAGGTGCGGCAGCAGGCTCCGGCCGTCGAGCGGGCCGACCACGCCCGGCATGTCGCCGTCGTGGGCCAGGCCGACTAGCGTCGGCAGCAGGTCCATCGTCGACACCGCGGTGGGCACCCTCCCGGGCGGGAAGAGCGCGGGCGCACGGACGACGAGCGGCACCCGTGCCGCGCCCTCGTAGAAGCTCATTTTGTACCAGGCTCCGCGCTCACCGAGCATCTCGCCGTGGTCACTGGTGACGATGACGACCGTGTCGTCGAGCCGGCCGGTGTCGCGCAGCAGGCCGATCAGAGCGGACGTGTGGTCGTCGACGTAGGAGATCGCGCCGTAATAGGCCCGCCGGGCCGC
>WNFB01004001.1_pt1 | contig 13059 bp, 5 predicted proteins | sample 5400501 | NCBI WGS metagenome assembly WNFB01 (sample SAMN13153341, study PRJNA577476) | soil metagenome | isolation source: 200 cm saprolite under Douglas fir tree site 2 hole 1 | place: USA:California | collected 2015-04-18
CTTGGTATCCGCAATAATGATGCCTCGCTGGCGGGCGTAGTCCGCTGCCGTTTTGTAGAGATTGAGGCTGATGTCTCGCAATTCCCGGCTCAGCTCCGGCCCCGCGCGTTTGCACATCTCTTCAAAGGAAATGTTCTCGTCGTGGCCGCTGGTGGCCTTAATGGCGGGGGTGAAGATCGGCTCCGGCAAAGCATCAGACTCGCGCAGTCCTTTGGGCAGCGCAATCCCGCAAACGCTTCCGCTGGTCTGGTATTCCTTCCACGCTGAGCCGGAAATGTAGCCGCGCACCACACACTCGATGGCGACCATATCGGCGCGCATCACCAGCATGGAACGCCCGCGCAACTGGTCAGCGTACTTGCTCAGGCTGCCAGGATAACGGTTGACGTCGGATGTAATAAGGTGATTGGGAACGATGTCCTTCAAAAAATCGAACCAGAAAAGCGAGAGTTGCGTGAGTACGCGACCCTTGTGCGGAATACCGGTTGCCAAAACGTAATCGAATGCCGAGATGCGATCCGTGGCCACGAACAGCAGGCGCTCGTTGTCCACACGGTACACGTCTCTTACCTTGCCACTGGCATAAAGTTCAAGTTCGGGGAAGTCAGTCTGCAAAATGACGGTGTCGAGGAGTTGGGAAGTCATGAGGAAATTTTACAGGCAAAAATCGTGGCGTATTCTAGCTGGCCAGAAATATTTGTCAACGGTTAAGTAGGACCCTGGGAAAAATCCTAGTATTCACAAATATGAAAAAAGTTGACATCGGGGCGATACGAGGAGATTGTCCGTCCGGCGCGGCTTTCAGCGGAGAATTGTTGTGGAAAAACTGAGGACGTCAGAGGATAAAAAAGCATTCATCTTACATCGCGTCTCTACTCAGGCCGTTTGAGCAGGCAAAGTGAAATACTGATCATTAACTGCTAACCATCGGACCTAAGCGGTTGCACCGAAGCGTACTGACACCAGCTTCGAAACTCCCGGCTCCTGCATAGTCACCCCGTAAAGTACCGGGGCGATGCTCATTGTCCTCTTGCTGTGGGTTATGAGCACGAACTGGGTCTGCACACTCATCTCTTTTACGAGGTCAGTGAAGCGGGCAATATTAGCTTCGTCAAGCGGAGCATCCACTTCGTCCAGAATGCAGAATGGGCTCGGCTGGTATTGGAAGATGCCCACCAGCAAGGCCAGCGCCGTAAGCGCTTTCTCGCCGCCGGAGAGCAGTAGCACGTTTTGCAGCTTCTTGCCGGGAGGAGATGCGACTACGTCAAGGCCACTTTCCGCGCTGTTTTCCTCATCGGTCAAGCGCATAAATGCTTGTCCGCCGCCGAACAATTTGCGGAAGGTGGCCTGGAAATTGTCGTTGATCTTGTGGAACGCTTCTTCGAATTTCTGACGCGAGAACGTATCGATTTCCTTAATCGTAGCCTGCGTATTTTCAATGGACTCAAGCAGATCCTTGCGCTGCGTGTCAAGGAATTGGTGACGCTCGGCACTTTCCTTATACTCTTCGAGTGCCATCATGTTGACCGGGCCCATCGCATCCAGTCGAATGCGCATCTCACGATAGATCTGGTCTTCGATCGCCAGTTGCTCCCCGCTGGCAATTGCTATGGTGGCGTCGGCCATGAGTTCATGCCGCTGCACGCCAAGATCGTTCAGGCAGCTTTCCGCCATATGCTGCGCGTCGGATTGTAATTTGGCCGCGCTGGCTGAGAATTCTCCCCGCCGATCGCGGGCCTGATCCAGTGACTGACGCGCGCCGCGCAGCATCTCGTCAATTTCTGTCTTCCGTGCCCGGAGTTGCTCTGACTCAAATTGCAGCAATCCGTCGCGTGCGGCCGCCGCGTTCCGCTCAGATTCCAAGTCGAGTAACTGCCCGGAGAGTTCCTGATTTTCTGTTTCGCGCTGAAGCTTTTCGGCAGCGGCGGACTCGATCTGCATGCGCAGTGTGCTTACTCGCTCGCGCATTTCGGAAACTATGGCTTCGATCCTCTCCATTACGGCGGCGGCCGAGCGGTGCCGCTCTTCGAGAGCCGCGACACGCGCTATGTGTTGCGATTTATTCTGCGCTGCCGCGTCGCGGCGTTCCTTTAAGTGTGCCAGGCGCTCGTGACCACTCGTCATCTGTCCTTCGAGTTCGACTCGCTTTTGCTCGAAAGCAGCGATGTCAGCCCGGCGAGCGTTGATTAGTTCTTGTTGATCGGCTCGTTCAGAAACGAGGCATTGGAGTTCCTGCCGGCTGGTGCGCAAGCGCTCGCTCACGCGACCCATCTCAGTGTCGAGCTGTTGCAACATGTGGCCCGATGTCATCGCCTGTTTCTCGGCAGCGAGTTTCTCGCCTTCCAGGCGGTCGAGCCGGGAAGCAAGTTCCTTGATTTCGCGGCCCAGCGTTAAGGCACGAATGCCCTCGTCACGCAATGCACGCTCCAATTCCTCCAGCAGCCGCGCTATTTCGCGCAATTCGCGCTTCATGGAAAGCGGCCCTTCAGCCCGCTGTTTGCCGCCTGTCACAGTGACGTTGTGGAAGCATTCGCCGGAATTGGAAAGAAAGAATGCATCCGGATTCATCAGCGCCAGCTCACGCGCGAAACCCTGATCGGCGACGATATATCCGTCCCGAAGCTTGGGAAGAATTACTTCCAACGACTTGCCGAAACCGTTCAACACTCGAATCGTGTGCTTCAACGGGAGAATGGATTCGGATGGCGGCGCCGATTGCGCGCGCTCATCCACTACAAACGAAAACTTTGCCTGTGAATCGTCGGGATGTACCAGGAAGGTCGCCCGTCCGTCAACATCCGTGCGCAGGAGGCGCAAGCCCTCGTCGGCGGCATCCCAGGATTTCACCACAATGTAGTTCAATTCATCCCGCAGAAAATCCTCAACCACGCGTTCGTATCGCGGCTCGACCTCAAGAAAGTCGGCCAGCACACCGGCCGGAGCGTGTCCGCCCTGCATGCATCCTGACTGGAAAAGTCGCCGAACGGACTCCGTGGAGTAGCCATGCTCGGCAATGACCGCTTCGAGCGATCCCTTTTTTCCCAGTGCGGACGCGTATTCCGCCCGCAGGCTGTCGAGACGGTTCTTTACTTCGTTTTCCTCCTGTCGCTTGGATTCCAGCAACTGCCGTACTCGACTGATCTCGTCGGTTAATCCATTGACGCGCTGCGATACCGTTTCAAATTCCAGTGCAAGCTGTCCGCGTTGCCCACCAAATGCCTCGACCTGGGAGTTGGCAGTGCCAATTTCATTCTGTAAACGCTGCGCCTCTCGGTCCACCGCGGCAAGCCGCTCTTCGGCTTGCGTGAGTTGGTTGCGAACATCGGACGCAGATGCAACCGCCTGCATCACCGCCACACGGCACTCTTCCTGCTCGTGCTCCAGAGCTGCGAGTTCATTGGCAGCGTTGACCGCTTCTTGCTGGCAGAGAGCCATTTCGCTTTGCGCGGCGCAAAGATCGGCAGCAGCTGAGTCCAATATCTGGCGATTGGAATCCAGCTCGTCTTCGAGCGCCGTCAGACGGTGCTGGCTTTGCGATAATTCGGAATTCGCTGCGTCCGCTCGCACCACAAGTTCGGTGCAGCGTTCTTCATTGGTGCGCCGGCGAGCCTGTGAGCGGTCACTCTCAATTGCAATCTGGTTCAACTGCTCGCGATTTTGACGGAGCTCGGTTTCAATCTCGTATCCGCGCTGCGTTCGCTCGCTGTGCTCGGCCTCGAGTTGCTGCACATTTTCTGTCTGCTGCCGAATCTCTTCAGAGATGCGATTGAGCTGAGCGTCCAGTTCGGCGCTTTCCTCATCCAGTTGCACAAACTTGCTGGCCAGCACAACGCGAAGTTTCGCGCGCATTTCGTCGCGCAACCTGCCGTAACGTTCGGCTTTTGAAGCTTGACGCTTCAAGGAATTCATCTGCCGCGTGACTTCTTCGAAAATATCGTTCACGCGCGCGAGGTTCAGCTTGGCATCTTCTAACCGCGCCTCTGCCAGTCGCTTCTTGGTCTTGAATTTCGTGATCCCTGCGGCTTCTTCAATAATGGCGCGGCGATCGGTAGGACGGCTGCTCAGAATTTGTCCTATGCGCCCCTGCTCGATCAATGCATACGACTCAGGCCCCAGGCCTGTGCCCATGAACAGTTCCTGGATGTCGCGCAGGCGGCACAGCTTTCCATTCAGCAGATATTCGCTGTCTCCTGATCGGAACAGCCGTCGCGTGACCACGATCTCGCCCGCGCGAAACTGTTGCTGGTTGAATTTCCTTCGCCGGATCTTCAGAACGACTTGCGGACCCACGACGTTGTTCGAACCCTCAACAACCCTTGGGCCGGCATCTTCTTTTCCGAGACCATCTTCGCCCGCCGCTACTCCCGCTATTTCCTCGGCGACGCCCTCCTCAACAACTCCGGGCTGCGCTTCTTCTACCAGTCGCTCCGTCTCCTCCGCCGCCTTGGCTCGCACTTCAGCCTCGTCCCAGTGCTCCGCGGATTCGGGCATGTCATCCTGGATTACGATCTCGGTAGGCTCGCTGGCATCCGGACCTTGATAGACTTCGGGATCGAGCAGCGTCAGCGACACTTCTGCCATGCCCGTGGGTTGCCGGTCGCGAGTGCCGGCGAAGATCACATCTTCCATGCGTGCGCCGCGCAGCGACTTGGCGGATTGTTCCCCCAATACCCACGAGATGGCATCCGCGATATTGGACTTGCCGCAGCCATTCGGTCCAATGATGGCTGCCACACCATCGCCGTGAAACTTCAATTCGGTGCGGTCGCAGAATGACTTGAACCCAAGAATTTGAAGCTTTTTCAGTTTGAGCAACTTAAGACTCCTTGCGCTGGCCAGGCGCGCGATGCAGTAACTAACAAGATTCCTTCGGCTCGTGACATCTCCAGATTGACCCTCATCAACTCGTCGCCCGGTCTGGCACAGCCTCCCCTTTTTCAGTAAGGAGGCACGGATTCCAGCTACTGTAAAGGTGAAATCGGGCCCGGGTCAAGCACGAAAACACTATATATAGTATGACGATCCGAATCAGCGCATTGTATTGCACAGACAATGCAACCAACGCACCAAAATACATGTATTCATTTGGATGAGGACAACGAGGCAGGAGAAGTCGCGAGAGCGCACCTACTTTAGCGCAGGCAACAGAAGGAAGCAATAAACAAGTCACCTTCGGATGGACGAGTGGCGATCGAAAAATGCGGCGGCAGGGAGCATTGAGGGTCTGCCAGCGAGAGCACTTTGGGAGCTAATTTTCCTCTACTCACTTTCCTAGCCAGTTGCACGGAGAAGGACAGACCGTTGGGATCAGACCTACTTTGCGAAATTGAACATCGCGAAGCCGTCCGGAACGGTAGTATCGGTAGACGGCGCGAAAAACTCCCTAGCGAAAAATTCATTCGGGCCGGATACGCAGGTCACTCTCGATATTGAGATTGTGGGTGCGGTCGCGCCGAGGGCACATATCGTCGTGTATTTCGCTCCCAATACCGACACAGGCTTTCTTGACGCCATTAATCGAGTGGTTGCGGATAGCACAAATCGTCCGTCAGTGCTCTCCACCTCGTGGGGGGACCAGAGGTCGCATGGTCAGCGGCAGCGATGACACAAATCGACAAAGCTTTCAGGCTGCCACCAAGCTCGGTATTACTTCGGTATTACTATAGTGGTTGCAGCGGGTGACAATGGAGCGACGGATGGAGTTAATGATAAAAAGTCTCACGTTGATTTTCCGGCCTCCAGTCTATGGGGTTACACAATTGCCCAATTACTCAATTCTTCCTCTATTTTTCCACCCGAATATATTCGCCGCTAGATGCGTTGACCGCGACCCGGAGCTTGGCGTCATCCCGGCTGGTGCCATACATCACGTGCCAGACCAGTTCGTTGGTAGCGCGACTCCAATCGAGCACATACAGGAGCGGGGTGTCCGGGCTCTTCTCGAGAACCTTCTCGCCGCCATGTTTCTGGGCCACTTCCAGGGCCTTATCAGAGTCAATCTTCAGAAACGCGATGTCAAAAACCTGAGTCGAAGAGTTGTTGGGATTGTAAGTGTCTTCCGAACCCGGGGAAATTCCGCGCGAGGGAGCGTCGGGCGCATTGCTGCCGGACCAGATATAAGGCTTGACGCCGTGCTGCGCTGCGGACGCAAAAGAAGCACGCCACACCGCGGACTTGCCGTCCTTACCGCGTGAGTCGGCGGTAAGCTGTGACTCCAGGCGGTAAGGTTGCGCATCACGCGCCCAGCCGTGGGCGGCTACATACAGCTTCTGAAAAGCCGTTCTCCCGGTGACCTGTTCCGGACCCTTAGGCTTAGAGGCCTCGGTTTCAGCGGGTTTTGTCGGTTCAGACGAGCAGCCGACCAGCATGACCATGGCCAGCACTGCCAGCAACAGGTTTCTCATTGGCATTGTCCTGTAGTAATTTTGAGGCCGGAACTTCCGCGCATCATTCTAAACGAAGTGAAAGGGCTCACCGTGGATTTCTACCTTCAGAGGTTGCACGATGCGATTACCTCCGCCATTCATGGAATGACGGTGGAGGATTTGACGCGACATCCGGCAGGCGCCTCGCCAGAGAAGTGGTGCGCGGCGCAAGTGCTGGAGCATCTGTATCTGACCTATACAGATACCATCAGGGGCTTTGAGCGCGCGCTGAACTCAGGCAGGACGACGGCGAGTTCGCCAACGTTGAAGCAGCGGGTGGCGACTACATTGGTGGTCGGCTTGGGGCATATGCCAGGAGGCAGGGAGGCGCCGGAACGTACGCGACCGCGGGGTACGCCGGCGGAGAAATTGGTTGCTGACATCGGATCGCGAATTGCGGCGATGGACGAACTGATCGCACGTTCAGAAGCTCGCCATGGCAAGCATACGAAGCTGCTGGATCATCCCGTGCTCGGGCCACTGACTGGAAAGCAATGGCGAAAATTCCATTGGGTGCATGGCCAGCATCACGTGAAGCAGATAAAGAAAATGTGTGAGTCGCGGCGGGCGTAAATCTCGTCGTATCTGCCTCAGCCACGTGAACGTAGTCCCGAGGCACACACCCGGTTTGTTGGGCCTGACGAGCGCAGAACTCATCGGCTCATCTTGTAAATTAACGATCCACTAGTCTGGCGGACAACAGTGATTTTACGTTCCTCGGCCCATCACTGTCATCGTGGCTATTCATTCGAAACGCCGTTGGGCGATTGCTTTCCTGTTTGGTGTTCCACTGGTATTTGGAATTATTGTCGCCATATTGCTGCATTCAGCAATGTGGGGCGTCGTAGCTTCCATAAGCACAGTTGTCCTCATGTTGGCAGTGGCGGCCCTACCCATCAAATGCGAGACGAACAGAGAGGATGTAGCCAAGTCAATTCAAGACTTTGTCGACGGCACCGGTGGACAGTGGGATTGGGACGATTTCATTTCGTCCCGTATCGCCGATGAAGAACTGGAAACAATCCGAACCAAATGCCTAAGTGTACAGTCCGAATACCCCGGCGGTCCCAACCAGTGGTGCAACGAACAAGGCGTAGATGTTTTACGCGGTTTGGCAAGACAGCTACGTGGGGGAAAGACACCTACGCATCGCTGACGTAAAAAAAGGGCAAACACGTCAAGCAGATTGAGAAATTGCGCGAGTCACTGCGGGCATAACTGCGGTCCAGAACCCAACCTGGTGATCGTGACTTCTAACTTCTATTTCGGTGGCCGAAAACTTGTGGCCGAAAACTTAAAGAGCTTTCCGTACGCTACGCACTCGAAAGCAACTAGAGCGGTGTTTGAGATGTCTGTGGGCGATCAGAAAAACGCCCGGGGCTGGCATCCCGGGCGTTTCTCTTTCTCTTTGCAGCAATAAAATTAGGGTTACGGGGTGAATTTGTAAATGGTGCCGTCGTCGCTGGGGCCGCCGTGCACGGTGGCGCCGTAGATGTTCCCGGCTGAATCAACGACCATTGGGTTGTAGGCGAAAGCACCATCCGGAGAGCCTTGGAAACGATACGCCACCGTTTCTGTCCAGGTGCCGTTGGCGCCTGGAGCTAGCTTGAAGATGGTGCCAAATCCCACTCCGCCCTCGCTGGTCGTGCCGTACAAATTACCGGCCGCGTCAAAGACGACATTGGCAATCGAGCGGCTTCCGTCCTGCCCGCCTTTGAAACTGTAAAGCACTTTCTCAATCCAGGTTCCGTTGCTGTTGGGGGAAAGCTCGTAAACGCAGCCCAGATTGTTTGCCCCGTCGTAGTAGGTGGTGCCATAGAGATTGCCGGATTTGTCGAAAGTTAAACCGCCATAGGGAAATCCCGCATCGGGTTGACCCTTGAATGGATAAAGTGTGAGATAGTGCCATTTTCCATCCGGAGTGTGTGAGAGCCTGAAGGCCACGCCTTTTCCGTGCGCTCCTCCGGTTGTGGTGACCCCGAACAGATAGCCGCCATGAAGCAGGAGCCGCCCGGCCGAGCCGCCTCCGCCATCCGCTCCACCAGTGAATGGGTGAAGGACCCGCAGACCCCAGGTTCCGTCGGGATGGGGTCTCAATCGATAAATGACGCCGACCCCAAAAGCCCCGCCGGTGGGGGTCATGCCGTACAGATTGCCAAGACTGTCAATCGTCAGTCCGCTGCCGGGACCAGAGCCATCGTTGCCCCCGCTAAAGGTATGAATCACGCTGTGGGACCAGTTTGAGCCCGAGCGGGTCAGCTTGAAAGCGACGCCGCAACCACCCTCGCAAACTCCACCGCCGCCGGTGACTGTGGTGCCATAAAGATTGCCCTGACTGTCAAGTGTGACGCCTTTGTAAGGCTCTCCGCCATCGGCGCCACCCGTGAAGTTGTAGAGAACGGTGTGGTGCCAGCCAGTAGCTGAAGGCGCCAATTGGAAAACCGTGCCACCACCATGAAGACCGCCTTGCACTGTCGTACCGTAAATAACGCCCGCGCTGTCGACGACCAAATCGGTATCGGCGTACTCGCCGTCGTTTCCTCCCGCGAAGGTGTAGATCACGTTGGTCGTGCTAGCCGAGGCGCTGACCACAAGCGCAAGCGCCGCAAAAATAACCAGAAGCCCAGTCGTGAATCGTCTGCTTCCCATTTTCCCCTCCGTTCCGAAATCTTTGTGCTGTAGACGAAGCAAAGACTTCGGGAACCCGCGACAGAGTGGAACTATACCATCGAAATTCCTCGAAAGCACGCGTCCAGTGCGTTCTGGGGTGGGTTCAGAGAGGAGCGGGTGACACGCCACGGTCAATGAAGAGATTTTCATTCTGCGTTTATGCACAATTAATATTCGGGGAACATTGTCTCTAGTGCGCTCTTCCTGACCAAGATCCTGTCTTTGGGCACGGCCACCTGGGTTGCTTTGATTGGAACTAGGGAAACCGGCTGCAAAGGTTTAGAGTTATGAGCAGAACCGAGGTTTCTTTGGAGCCCAGGCTTTTGCAGTTACTCTCTCGTCAAGTTGCCAGTCTGCTCCAAGCAGATGGGTCGAAACATACAGAGTGATGTTTTCTAATCCTTTTCCCGATATCAAGCCAAGCTGCGTGCCCAAAAAGGGAGGTTGCTCCATGAACTCACGTTTGAAAGGGTTTGGTTGGAGTCTTTTTGCTTTGGTACTTATCTACGGAGCCACCGCACACCTTCCAGCGGGCGCCCAAGTGGCCGGCGGAACGATTTCAGGGACGGTCGTCGACAGCAGCGGCAGAGTTATTCCTGGCGCACAAATAGCGATCACGAACGTCGACACGGGGGTTAGCCGATCCGCCGCCACCAATGAAGAGGGGTTGTACACTGCGCCGAATCTGCTGCCGGGGAGCTATGAGCTAAAGTTTTCTGCGCCAGGATTCAAGACGGAGGTGCGGAGCGGCATCGTATTGACCGTCGGAGCAGCGGCGGTTTTGGATCTGACGATGCAAGTCGGCACCGCCATCGAGACTCTGCAGGTGACCGGCGAGGTTCCCGATGTGCAGCTTGCCAGCTCCGACATCAGCGCCGTCGTCAACGCCACCACCGTCCGCGAGTTGCCTCTGAACGGCCGCAGTTGGACGGACCTGGCCGAACTACAGCCTGGGGTCAACGCAATCCAGACCCAGCCAACCTTCGCCGCCGGCACGGATCGAGGAAATCGCGGTTTCGGACAACAACTGACGATCTCGGGCGCCCGGCCGCAGCAGAACAATTATCGGCTGGATGGCGTTAGCCTGAATGATTACGCGAACGGAGCTCCAGGCAGTGTCCTGGGAGGGAAACTGGGTGTAGACGCCATCCAGGAATTTTCTGTCCTGACCAGCAACTACTCGGCGGAGTACGGAAAAACGTCCGGTGGCGTCGTCAATGCCATTACACGTTCGGGAACCAACCAGTTTCACGGAAGTGTTTACGAGTTTCTTCGGAACAGCGCGTTGGATGCCAGGAACTATTTCGATGGAGACAAGATACCGCCCTTCAAGCGCAACCAGTTTGGAGGAGCGGTTGGCGGACCCATTATCAAGAATCACACTTTCTTCTTCGCCGACTACGAAGGTATCCGGCAGTCAAAGGGAATTTCGTCATTTACGACTGTGCCCTCTGCGGCGGCACGGGCGGGCCAGTTATGCTCGATTCCGAATGGGGATCCAAATAATCCCTGCACCCCGACCCAGGTCACTGTAGATCCCAGTGCGGCGGCCTACTTTACCTTCTACCATCTTCCCAACGGGCCGCTTATCGGGAATGGAGACATTGGAGCATTCACTTTCGCCGGCCAGCAGGTGGTTAACGAGAACTTCCTCACAACCCGCGTAGACCACAAATTCTCCGATCACGATACCTTGTTCGGCACGTACATGTTCGACAAAACCCCCTACTCGGCCCCGGACGGACTGAACAATGTTCTGTTCACTACGCTGACCTCGAGGCAGCTGGTTTCGGTGGAAGAAACTCACATGTTCAGCCCGCGCTTCGCGAATTCAATCCGCATTGGAGGCAACCACGAAGGGGTGAACAATAATGAGAGCCTGAAAGCGATCAATCCCGACGCAGCCAGGACAGATCTAGGCGCCGGGGGCACCGCGTTTGCCGGGCGTGCCGCGGCCCAGGTTTTCATGGAAGGCGTTACGCCCTTCACTGGCGGAGTTGGGGGAAGCCCAACTTACTTTTACCATTGGAATTCAATACAGGCCTATGACGATGCCTTCTTCACCAAAGGCACTCATTCCTTCAAGTTCGGCGTCACCGCTGAACGTATGCTCCTCAATGTACTTGCCGACACCGATCCAAATGGAATCTGGCACTTCGGGACGTTGCAGGATTTTCTCACCAATAATCCCACCAAATTCCAGGGTGGAATCGCCAGCACGCTTTCACCGCGCAATCTTCGCCAGACCATTTTCGGTGCGTATTTGCAAGACGACTGGCGCTGGCGGCCGAATCTGACCTTGAATCTGGGGCTGCGATACGAGATGTCGACCGTGCTGTCCGAGACTAGCGGCAAGCTGGCAAACCTCGTGAACCTCCCGGATGCCAACCCTCACCTTGGCAGGCCCTTCTATAGCAATCCCACGCTGAAGAATTTTGAACCGCGGGTTGGTTTTGCATGGGACCCGTTAAGCAACGGGAGAACCGCAGTTCGCGGCGGAGTTGGAATGTTCGATGTACTTCCGCTGCCGTATCAGTTCATACTTCTGACCACTCAAGCGGCTCCCTTCTTCTCATATACCGCCATCAATGCGGGTCCGAACCTGCCAACACCGCTTACATTTTTTACTGTGCCTCCAGAGGACATATCCGCTAACACACTGCGCTCAACCTATGTTCAGCACCCTAAGCGCGATTACGTGGTGCAGTGGAACCTCAATGTGCAGCAGCAGCTCACCCCGAGTCTGGCTGCAATGGTTGCTTATGTGGGATCACGCGGCATACATCAGCCCTTCCGCGTCGATGAAGCCAATATGGTTCTCCCCACGAAGACTTCCGCCGGATACGTGTGGCCGTTTGACCGCGATCCGGCGGGTCCTCCACCAAACGGAAACCTGGGCGCCCCATTAGATCCGCTTAACACAAACTTCGGCTCAGTTCGGGCCATGTTTTATAACGGACACTCTTACTACAATGCGCTGGAAACACAGGTCGCCAAGCGCATGAGCCACGGCTTTCAGCTACAAGGCACTTTCACCTGGGCTAAGAGCATGGACACCAGTTCGGCGACCGGGGCGGGTGATTCTTTCGGTAACTCGATCTCCAGCCTGGACTGGTTCGATTTGAAGTTGAGCCGTGGCCTGTCTGATTTCAACGTTGGCCGGACATTTGTTCTGAATGGCACGTGGGAGGTTCCATCGCCCAAATCGCTTTCCGGACCAGCCCGATGGGCGTTGGGCGGATGGGAACTCGGAGTTATCTTTACGGCCAGTGACGGCATACCGTTCTCCCCGACTTGGGGGACGGGATCCGATCCTGCCAACACAAACAGCAGCGACGATTGGGCTTTCCCGGACCGACTGGGCGGCCCAGGATGTAAAACGCTTACGAATCCCGGGAATGTTACCAATTACATTAAGACCCAGTGCTTCGCGGTGCCCAGCGCGCCGGATTTGGCCTTTTGGAACGCGAACTGCAATCCGTTCCCCCCCAGCATCCAGCCAAGTGACCCAACGCTACCCCCAGTCCCAGCGGTTTTTCCACAATGCTTCAATCTTCGAGGCAACGCTGGTCGCAATATCCTGATCGGTCCCGGGCTCACGAACCTGGATTTCTCGATCTTTAAGAACAACTACATCAGGAGCATCTCGGAGAGGTTCAACGTGCAGTTCCGTGCTGAAATCTTCAACATCCTCAATCACGCCAACTTCGCCCCGCCCGTGACGCCCGACAATACTGACATCTTCGATGGGACAGGATCACCTACGGGCGTGGCGGGTTTGCTCGCCAGGACGACGACTACAGCGCGGGAGATTCAGTGCGCGGTCAAAGTGATCTTCTAGTCAGGATCGCACGGGGGAAGAGTGGATAAGGTGGATGAAGAAGATCGATACACGGCTATGGGACGTGAAACCCTCCCGCGATCCCTGACCCGCCGCAACTTGTTGCAGCACGTGGTCTGGATC
>WNFB01006374.1_pt1 | contig 13059 bp, 25 predicted proteins | sample 5400501 | NCBI WGS metagenome assembly WNFB01 (sample SAMN13153341, study PRJNA577476) | soil metagenome | isolation source: 200 cm saprolite under Douglas fir tree site 2 hole 1 | place: USA:California | collected 2015-04-18
GCGCGCGTCGCGCAACGTGCCGTGGCTGATCGTCGAGACGCCGGCGCATGTCTCGGTCTACCAATTACTGAGGGCGCGGCGCGTGGTGTGCGATCGCGCCGCGCTCCAGGCGCTGGAACAGGCGTTGGCGGGATGAAGCCGCGCGTGCCGACCGCAGGCCATCCACGGAGTCTTCCGGCCCCTCGGGGCTGGTCTGGAATGAGAAGCGCTATGCGGAGCGCAGCCGGCTCGCGCCGCGTCTCGGGCCACCCACCGATGGTTCCGGCCTCGCAGGTGTCCAATGGAATGGAGAGCGGCAAGCGGAACGGAGCCCGGGCGCGCCGCGTCTCGGGCCACCCACCGATGGTTCCGGCCTCGCGGGGCCCTCTACAATGACCCGCGCGGCCCGCGAGATCCTGATCCGCCCACTCATGACCGAGAAGAGCATGCGCCAGAAGGAAGAGCAGAACACCGTCGCGTTCAAGGTGCGGCCGGATGCGAACAAGGTCGAGATCCGCGTCGCCGTGCGGGCGAACTGGAAGAAGGCGATCGTGAAGCTCCAACCGGGTCACAAGATCGAGTTGGTCGAGGGAGCCTGAGCGCCGTGGGAATCCGCACCCTCAAGCCGACCTCGCCGGCCCGCCGGTACCTCACGTACGTCACGAATGAGGAGATCACCAAGAAGAAGGAGCCGGAGAAGAGCCTGCTCGAGCCCACGCGGCGGACGAGCGCGCGCAACGTCTACGGGCGGATCACCGTACGCCACCGCGGCGGCGGAGCGAAACGGATGCTCCGTACGGTGGACTTCCGGCGCGAGAAGTTCGGGGTCCCGGCGCGCGTGGCGGCGATTGAGTACGATCCCAACCGCTCCGCCCGGCTCGCGTTGCTCCACTACCGAGACGGCGAGAAGCGCTACATCATCGCGCCCCTCGCGCTCAAGGTGGGCGACACGGTCATGTCCGGACCGCAGGCCGACATCCTACCCGGGAACGCGCTGCCGCTCCGCAACATCCCGGTCGGCACACTCGTCCACAACGTGGAGCTCCAGCCGGGCCGCGGCGCGCAGATGTGCCGGAGCGCTGGCACTCAGGCGCAGCTCCTGGCGAAGGAGGGCGAGCGGGCGACGCTCAAGCTGCCCTCGGGCGAGGTACGGATGGTGTCGGTCGCCTGCATGGCGACGATCGGCCAGGTGGGCAATCTCGACCACGAGAACGTGTCGATCGGCAAGGCGGGCCGGGTGCGGTGGCTCGGCTTCCGCCCGACAGTGCGCGGTACGGTGATGAACCCCGTCGACCACCCGATGGGCGGCGGCGAGGGCAAAGGCAAGGGCAACCACCCGATGACCCCGTGGGGCAAGCCCACCAAGGGCTACAAGACCCGTCGCGGGGCGAGGCCCTCGGACCGCGACATCGTGACGCGGCGGAGGAAATAGGAGCCGGCGATGGGGCGCTCGGTCAAGAAGGGGCCGTACATCGACGAGACGCTGCTGGCGCGGGTGGAGGAGCTGAACCGGAGCCGCCAGAAGAAGGTGCTGAAGACCTGGTCGCGCCGCTCGACGATCGCGCCGGAGTTCGTCGGCCATACGCTCGCCGTCCACAACGGCAAGAAGTTCATCCCGGTCTACGTCACCGAGAACATGGTCGGCCACCGGCTCGGCGAGTTCGCGATGACCCGCACGTTCAAGGCGCACGGCGCGGCCGAGAAGGCCGCGACCTCGCCGACGGGGAAGACGTAGCGCCATGAAGACGCTCGCGAGGGCCCGGTTCGTCCGCGTGTCCGCTCGCAAAGCGCGGCTCGTGCTCGACCAGATCCGTGGGAAGTCGGTCGGCGAGGCGCTGGCGACGCTCCGGTACACGCCGCGCGCCGCGGCCCGGATCGTCGAGAAGGTCCTCCGGTCGGCGATCGCCAACGCCGAGCACAACCACCAGGTGCGCAACCTCGACGACCTCCGCGTCGTCCACGCGATGGCCGACGGGGGACCCTCGATGAAGCGCGTGCAGCCGCGCGCGATGGGGCGCGCCTTTTTCATCCGGCACCGGTCCAGCCATCTCACGATCGGGGTGAGTGACGAGACCAACGGCGGCGCGCGGCCCGTCCCGCCGCCTCGCGAGAGCGCGCCGGCCGCACGGCAGGCCGGGCCGGCTGGCGCGCCGGCGGCTTCGGGTGCGGCGGCCGCCACGAAGGAGCGCGCCGCGGCCCGGCCGAAGACCACGGCGGCGGCCAAGGGCGCCGCGAAGTCCAAGCGTCCCAAGTCCAAGGAGAAGAAATAGGGATGGGCCAGAAGACGCATCCGATCGGCTTCCGCCTCGGCGCGACGCGGACCTGGAGCTCCCGCTGGTTCGCGACGAAGGGCTACGCGGGCCTGCTGCACGAGGACGTGAAGATCCGGCGCTACATCAAGGACCAGCTCTACCACGCGGGCATCTCCAAGATCGACATCGAGCGCTCGGCCAACCGGGCGCGGATCACGATCTCGACCGCCCGGCCGGGCATCATCATCGGCCGGAAGGGCTCGGAGGTGGAGAAGCTGAAGAACGAGCTGCAGGCGCGGACGGCCAAGGAGATCTACCTCAACATCGAGGAGGTCATCCACCCCGAGCTCGACGCCCAGCTTGTGGCGGAGAACGTGGCGCTCCAGCTCCAGAAGCGTGTCGCGTTCCGCCGCGCCATGAAGAAGGCGGTCACTTCCGCGCTGCGCCTTGGCGCCGACGGCATCCGGATCGCATGCGCGGGGCGGCTGGGCGGCGGCGAGATCGCGCGCAAGGAGTGGTACCGCGACGGCCGCGTGCCGCTCCACACGATCCGCGCGGACATCGACTACGGGCTCGCGACCGCCCACACGACCTACGGGACGATCGGTGTGAAGGTCTGGATCTTCAAGGGCGAAGTGCTGCGCGCCGCGCCGGCGGAAGCGTGAGGGAGCTCTCGCGTGCTGATGCCCAAGCGCGTCAAGTACCGGAAGGCCCAGCGGGGGCGGATGAAGGGGACCGCGCAGCGCGGCGCGACGCTCGCGTTCGGCGCGTACGGACTGAAGGCGCTCGAGCCGGGCTGGGTGACGAACCGGCAGATCGAGGCGGCGCGCGTCGCGCTCTCGCGGAGCCTCAAGCGCGGCGGCAAGATCTGGATCCGGATCTTCCCCGACAAGCCCGTGACGAAGAAACCGGCCGAGACCCGGATGGGCAAGGGCAAGGGCAACCCGGAGGAGTGGGTGGCCGTCGTGAAACCCGGGCGGATCATCTACGAGATGCAGGGCGTGCCGGAAGACGTGGCGCGCGAGGCGTTCCGGACGGCCGCGCAGAAGATGGGCATCGCGACGAAGTTCGTGATGCGCACCCGGACGCTCTGATGGCGGCCCGAGCCGGGACGGCGCCTCTGGCGCGGCACGCGGTGCGCGCGTTCGAGGAGCGTCGGCGATGAAGGCGAGCAAGTGGCGCGATCTCTCCGACGAGGAGCTCACGCAGAAGGCGCGCGAGCTCGGCGAGGAGATCTTCACGCTGCGGTTCCAGCTCTCGATCGGCGTGGCCAAGAACCCGTCGCGGCTGGGCCAGGCCCGGAGGAATCTCGCGCGGGTCTACACGGTGCTCCGCGAGAGGAAGGGGTAGCCGCGTGGGCGAGCGCAAGACCCGGCAGGGCGTGGTGGTGAGCGACGCGATGCAGAAGACGCGCGTCGTACGGATCGAGCGCGTGTACCGCCATCCGCAGTACGAGCGTGTCGTCCGGTCGTCGAAGCGGCTGAAGGCGCACGACGAGGCCAACGAGAGCCGGGTCGGGGACCGCGTCCTGATCGAGGAGACCCGGCCCCTGTCGAAGGAGAAGCGCTGGCGGATCCGCAAGATCCTGAGCCGCGCGTCCTGAGTCCATGATCCAACCGCGCTCGATGCTCGACGTGGCGGACAACTCGGGGGCCAAGCGGGTGCAGTGCATCCGCGTGATGGGCGGCTCCAACAAGCGCTACGCGTCCCTAGGAGACACCGTAATCGTGGCCGTGAAGGAAGCGGCGCCCGACGGGACCGTGAAGAAGGGCGAGGTCGCCCGCGCGGTGGTGGTCCGGACGGTGAAGGAGGTCCGACGCAAGGACGGCTCGTACATCCGCTTCGACCGCAACGCGGTCGTGCTCCTCAAGCCGGACGAGAATCCGGTCGGCACGCGCATCTTCGGCCCGGTCGCGCGCGAGCTCCGCGAGCGGCAGTTCGCGAAGATCATCTCGCTCGCGCCGGAGGTCATCTGATGGCGTCCACGAGCCACGTCCGTCGGGGCGACACGGTCGCCATCATCGCGGGCAAGGAGCGCGGCAAGCGGGGCAAGGTGCTGCGCGTCCTCCTCGGTGACGGGCGGGTGCTGGTCGAGAAGATCAACATGGTCAAGAAGCACCAGCGTCCCACGCAGCGGCTGCGTCAGGGCGGCATCATCGAGCGCGAGGGCGCGCTCCACCTCTCGAATGTGTTGCTCGTGTGCGGCCGCTGCGACCGGCCGGTCCGGATCGGGATCAAGGTGCTCGCCGACGACCGCAAGGTCCGCATCTGCAAGCGGTGCGGCGAGCCGATCGACAAGGGGTAGGGGTCATGGCCAAGGATGCGCCGAAGCCAGCGCCGAAACCGGCGCCGAAGCCGCAGACCGACAAGCCCGCCGCCGCGGCGAAGGCTCAGCCGAAGAAGGGCGCGGGCGCGCCGCAGGGCGCGGCCGTCGCGAAGGGGCGTCCGAAGGGCGCGGGCGAGGTCCCGCCGCGGATCAAGGTGGCGTTCCAGCAGACGGTGATCCCGGCGCTCATGAAGGAGCGCGGGTACGCAAACCCGTGGCAGGTGCCGCGCCTCGAGAAGGTCGTGATCAACATGGGCGTGGGCGAGGGGCGGGAGAACGCCAAGGTGCTCGACTTCGCGACGGCCGATCTGCAATCGATCAGCGGGCAGAAGCCGATCGTCACGCGCGCGAAGAAGTCGATCGCGAACTTCAAGCTGCGCGAGGGCGTGCCGATCGGCGCGAAGGTGACGCTCCGTGGTGCGCGGATGTACGAGTTTCTCGATCGGCTCATCAACGTCGCGCTGCCGCGCGTCCGCGACTTCAAGGGCGTGCCGGCGAAGGGATTCGACGGCCGAGGGAACTACGCGCTCGGGCTCCAGGAGCAGGTGATCTTCCCCGAGATCGTCTACGACAAGGTCGACAAGATCCGCGGCATGGACATTAACATCGTCACGACGGCGCGGACCGATGAGGACGCGAAAGCGCTCCTCACGCACCTCGGCATGCCGTTCAGGGAGTAGCAGGCGTATGGCCAAGACGGCGCTCATCATGAAATCGCAGCGGAAACCGAAGTTCCCTTCCCGCGCCCACCACCGGTGCAAGCTCTGCGGCCGCCCGCGCGGCTATCTCCGGAAGTTCGAGATGTGTCGTCTGTGCTTCCGCGAGCTGGCGCTCAAGGGCGAGGTGCCCGGCATCGTGAAGGCGAGCTGGTAGGCCCATGCGGAGCGATCCGATCGCCGACATGCTGACGCGCATCCGCAACGCGAGCCGCGCCGAGCACGAGAAGGTCGACATCCCGGCGTCGAGGCTCAAGGTGCGGGTCGCCGAGATCCTGAAGGACGAGGGCTTCATCAAGAACTTCCGGCTGCTCGAGGACCCGCCGCAGGGGACGCTGCGCGTGTACCTCAAGTACGGCGGGGCAAACGAGAGGATGATCTCCGGGCTCGTGCGCGTGTCCACGCCGGGGCGGCGCGTGTACGTCACCCGCGACCGGATCCCGTCGATCCTCGGCGGCATGGGCGTCGCGCTCATGTCGACGTCGAAGGGCGTCTTCACCGGCCGCGACGCGCGCAAGCAGGGTGTGGGCGGGGAAGTCCTCGCCTACGTGTGGTGAGGCGTGATGTCACGCATCGGCAACAAGCCCGTCGTGATCCCGCAAGGCGTGAGGGTCCAGGTGGTCGATCGACGGGTGAGCGCCGAGGGCCCGAAGGGCAAGCTGGTCCAGCCGTTGCCGCCGGGGCTCAGCGCGACGGTCGAGGGCACCCAGCTGGTCATCTCCCGCGCGGGCGAGGACCGAAAGGTCCGCGCCCTGCACGGGCTGGCGCGGTCGCTGGTCCAGAACATGGTCACGGGCGTGAAGGAGCCCTTCGAGAGGAAGCTCGAGATCGTCGGCATCGGCTACCGCGCCCAGGTCCAGGGGCGCGCGATCCAGCTCGCGCTCGGGTACTCGCATCCCGTGATCTTCCCGCTCCCGGACGGCATCACGGCGGAGATCGACAAGCAGACGCTGATCACGCTGCGCGGCGCGGACAAGGCCCTGCTGGGCGAGACCGCCGCAAAGCTCCGCATGCTGCGCAAGCCGGACCCGTACAAGGGCAAGGGCATCAAGTACTCGGACGAGGTGGTCCGCCGCAAGGTCGGCAAGAAGGCGGGGGCAGGCGCGAAATGATCACGAAGGAGCGGCGGGCGGCGCGCGACCTGCGGCACCGGCGGGTTCGGCGCTACGTGCGCGGGTCCGCGACGCGGCCCCGCCTCGCCGTGTTCCGGAGCCTCAACCATATCTATGCGCAGCTCATCGACGACGACGCGGGGCGGACGCTCCTCGCCGCCGACAGCCGCAGCAAGACGTTCCGGGCCCAGCACACGACCGGCGGCAACGTTGCCGCGGCGAAGGCGGTCGGCGAGCTCCTCGCGCAGCAGGCCAAGGCCCGCGGGATCGACCGGGTGGTGTTCGACCGCGGAGGCTACAGGTACCATGGGCGGGTGAAGGCGCTTGCCGACGCGGCCCGCGCTGGCGGACTGGGATTTTAGAGACAGGAGATATTGAGTGGCGGAAGCGAGGATTGATCCGAGCGTGCTCGAGCTGACCGACCGGGTGGTGTCCATCAACCGGGTGGCCAAGGTGGTCAAGGGCGGTCGCCGGTTCTCGTTCACGGCGCTCGTCGTCGTCGGCGACGGCCGGGGCCATGTGGGGATGGGCCTTGGAAAGGCTCATGAAGTGCCGGAAGCAATACGAAAAGCAGTCGAGCACGCGAAGAAGGAACTTATTTTCGTGCCGCTCAAGGACACGACGATCCCGTGCGAGATCACGGGTCACTTCGGCGCCGGGCGCGTGTTCCTGAAGCCGGCGGTCGCGGGCACCGGCGTCATCGCCGGCGGCGCCGTGCGACCGATCCTCGAGGCGGCGGGCGTCCAGGACGTCCTCACGAAGACCCTCGGCTCGAACAACCCCCACAATGTCCTGAAGGCGACCCTCGACGCGCTCCGCCAGATCAAGCGCCTGCTAGACCTGCACGCCGCGCGGCGGCGGGGCGGGGACGGGACCCCGGTGGAGGAGGCGGCTGGTGGCAAGCACGAAGCTTAGGATCACGCTGACGCGCTCACTCATCGGCCTCTCCCCGAAGCAGGAGGCGACGGTCAGGGCGTTAGGGCTCCGCCGCATCCGGCAGCAGGTGACCCACGAGGACACGCCGACGGTGCGCGGCATGATCGCGAAGGCCCCGCACGTCCTCGAGGTGACCCGTGAGGCTTGACGAGCTGCGTCCGGCCCCGGGCGCCACGCACCGACGCAAGATCGTCGGGCGAGGCCCCGGCTCGGGCCACGGCAAGACGGCGGGCAAGGGCAACAAAGGCCAACACGCGCGCTCCGGAGGCGGCAAGGGCGGCGGCTTCGAGGGCGGCCAGATGCCGCTCTACCGGCGGCTGCCCAAGCGCGGGTTCCTCCCCTACGGCGGCAAGACCGAGTACGCCGTCGTGAATCTCAAGGCTCTCGACCGCTTCGCCGCGGACGCGGTGGTCGATCCCGCCGCCCTGGCCCTGGCCGGGCTCATCAAGGGGCGCGACCGCTCACGCGTGAAGATTCTCGGCGCGGGCGACGTCGCGCACGCCCTGACCGTGAAGGCGCACGCCGTCAGCGCGTCCGCCCGGGCGAAGATCGAGGCGAAGGGCGGTCGCGTCGAAGTGCTCGGGGCGCAGGTGTCGGCTCCGTGATCGAAGGCCTCCAGAGCTTCCAGAACGTCTTCAAGATCCCCGAGCTGAAGCGCCGCGTCCTGTTCTCGGCGGGGATGCTGGTCGCCTACCGGATCGGCGCCCACGTCCCGACGCCGGGCATCGACGGCCACGCCCTCGCCCAGTTCTTCGACCAGGTGCAGGGCACGCTGCTCGGTATGGTCGACCTCTTCTCGGGCGGCAACCTGAGAAGGCTCTCCATCTTCGCGCTCGGGATCATGCCGTACATCTCCGCCTCGATCATCCTGCAGCTCCTCACCGTCGTCATCCCGACGCTCGAGCGGCTGGCCAAGGAGGGCGAGGCGGGACGGAAGAAGATCACGCAGTACACGCGCTACGGCACGATCGTGCTCTCGGCGGTCCAGGCGATGGGCATCGCGTACGGCCTGGAGAGCATGCGGAGCCCGTCGGGCGTCTCGATCGTCCCGACCCCCGGCTGGGCCTTCCGGCTGCTGACCGTGGTGACGCTCACCGCGGGGACCGCGCTCATCATGTGGATGGGTGAGCAGATCTCGGAGAAGGGCATCGGCAACGGGATCTCGCTGATCATCTTCGCCGGCATCGTCGTCCGCCTGCCGTCGGCCGTCATGGCCTCCTACACCCTGATCTCGACGGGCGAGCTGAAGCCCGTCGTCTTCGCCGTGATCCTGCTGCTGATCGTCGCGGTGACCGCGTCCGTCGTGCTCATGCAGGAGGGGCAGCGCAAGATTCCGGTGCAGTACGCCAAGCGCGTCGTGGGGCGGCGCGTGTACGGCGGGCAGTCCACACACATCCCGCTCCGCATCAACACGGCGGGCGTCATCCCGGTCATCTTCGCCTCCTCGCTCATCCTGTTCCCGGCGACGCTCACGCGGTTCGTGCCGCATCCATGGATGCAGGCGATCGCCGACGCGCTCTCGCCGGGGCGGTTCACGTACACGCTGCTCTACATGGGCCTGATTGTCTTCTTCGCGTACTTCTACACGGCGATCGTGTTCAACCCGATCGACCTGGCGGACAACATGAAGAAGTACGGCGGCTTCGTCCCGGGCGTGCGGCCGGGCAAGAAGACGGCCGAGTACATCGACCGGACGCTCACGCGGATCACGCTGCCGGGCGCCCTGTTCCTGGCGTTGATCTCCGTGCTCCCGGACTACCTGATCCGGTGGTTCAACGTGCCCTTCTATTTCGGCGGCACGAGTCTGCTGATCGTCGTCGGCGTGGCGCTCGACACCGTGCGCCAGATGGAGTCGCACCTGCTGATGCGCAACTACGAGGGCTTCCTCAAGCGGTCCAAGTCGCGCTCGAGCGGGGCGTTCGCGCGCAGCTAGGTATGCGGCTCGTCTTTCTCGGACCTCCCGGCGCCGGCAAGGGCACCCAGGCGCGCGAACTCGCGCGCGAGTGGGGCGTGGTGCACCTGGCCACCGGCGACATGCTCCGCGAGGCGCTGGCTGCTGGAACGGGACTGGGTCTCGAGGCCAAGCGGTACATGGATCGGGGAGCGCTCGTGCCCGACGAGGTGATCATCGACCTGATGCGCGAGCGCCTGGCCCGGCCCGACGCCGCGAGGGGCTTCATCGTCGACGGCTTCCCGCGGACGATCGCCCAGGCCGAGGCGCTGGCCAGCCTCCTGAAGGACTCGGGGCAGGCGCTCGACCGCGTGATCTACTTCGAAATTTCCGAGCCAGAGCTGCTGCGGCGGCTCACCGGGCGGCGCATCTGCCGCCGGTGCCAGACCGTCTACCACCTCATCTCGGCGCCGCCGAAGAGGCCAGACGTGTGCGACAAGTGCGGCGGCGAGCTCTACCAGCGCGAGGACGACAGCGAGGCGACTGTGCGGCACCGGCTCGAGGTCTACGCGCGACAAACGGCGCCGCTGCTCGCCTATTACAGTGAGCGCGGCCTGCTGGTACCCGTGGCGGGCGAAGGGTCGATCGAGGCGGTCCGCCGCGCGATCCGCGCCGTGGTTGGGGGCGTGAGCCCGTGATCGTACTGAAGTCCGAGCGCGAGATCGCGCTGATGCGCGACGCGGGTCACATCCTGGCCGACGTCGCAACGCACCTCCGCGCCTCGGTGAGGGCCGGCCGGTCCACGCTCGAGATCGACGAGGACGTCGAGGCGTTCATCCGCGGCCGGGGCGCCACGCCCGCCTTCAAGGGCTACCGCGGGTTCCCGGCGACCGTGTGCATTTCGATCAACCAGGAGGTCGTCCACGGCATCCCCTCGCCGCACCGGCGCATCGCGGAGGGGGACATCGTGGGGCTGGACCTCGGGTGTATCGTGGACGGGTACTACGCCGACTGCGCGCTCACGCTGGCGGTCGGCGTCGTTCCTCCGAACGTCCAGAAGCTGCTCGACGTCACCCGCGAGAGTCTCGAGCTGGCCATCAAGGAGTGCTGGCCGGGCCGGCGGCTCTCCGACGTGTCCCACGCCGTCCAGTCGCACGTCGAGGCGCACGGCCTGTCGGTCGTGCGCGCGTTCGTCGGGCACGGCATCGGCCGGGCGCTCCACGAAGAGCCCCAGGTGCCGAACTTCGGCGATCCCGGGCGGGGCCCACAGCTGCGGCCGGGCATGGTGCTCGCGATCGAGCCGATGGTCACGATGGGGAGCTGGGAGGTCAAGATCCTCGACGATGGGTGGACGGCAGTCACGAAGGACGGGAGCCTCGCGGCCCACTTCGAGCACACCGTGGCAGTGACCGAGGGCGAGCCCGAGGTGTTGACGCGAAAATGACGAAAGAAGACGCGATCGAGGTCGAAGGGACCGTGGTGGAGCCGCTGCCGAACGCGATGTTCCGAGTGGAGCTGGACAACGGCCACCGGGTGCTCGCGCACGTGAGCGGCAAGATGCGGATGAACTTCATCCGGATCCTCCCGGGCGACCGCGTGAAGGTCGAGTTGTCGCCGTACGACCTCACGCGCGGCCGGATCACGTATCGATTCAAGGGTTGCGCCGGCGAAGCCGGCGCTCGAACAAGGGAGCGGGAACGAGCGATGAAGGTGAGACCGTCGATCAAGGCGCGGTGCGAGCACTGCAAGATCATCAAGCGCCGGGGCGTGACGCGCATCATCTGCAAGAACCCCCGGCACAAGGCACGGCAGGGGTAGTTCCCCGGAGGGGGGCGTTGCCCCCCTTCCGGGACCTCCCCCCAGGAGAGGGGTTGCGCCGGCAAAGTCGGCGCTCGAACAGGGGGTGCGGCGGCGAAGCCGCCGCTCGAAAGGGAGAAACGGAGAGCGACAATGGCGAGAGTGGCGGGAGTGGACCTACCCCGGGACAAGCGGGGCGAGGTCGCGATCACCTACATCTACGGCGTCGGACGCCCGACGGCGCGCAGGATCCTGCTTCGGGCCAACGTGGATCCGAACAAGCGGGTGAAGGCGTGGACCGAGGACGAGGTCGGCCGCATCCGCGATATCATCGAGCGCGAGCTCAAGGTCGAGGGCGACCTGCGCCGCGAGGTGTCGATGAACGTGAAGCGGCTCATGGACATCGGGTGCTACCGCGGGATCCGCCACCGGCGCGGTCTGCCCGTGCGCGGCCAGCGGACGCACACGAACGCGCGGACGCGGAAGGGGCCCCGCCGCGGCGTGATGGTGAAGAAGAAACCGGCGGCCGCGGCACCCGCAGCGCCCGCGCCGAAGAAGGCAGGAGCGTAAGGCATGGCCGAAGAGCAGAAGCCGACACCACGGAGGAAGGGCGGCAAGAAGCGCGAGCGGCGCGAGGTCCGCACGGGCATCGCGCACATCCAGGCGACCTTCAATAACACGATCGTCACGCTCACCGACCGGATGGGCAACGTCGTCGCCTGGTCGAGCTCCGGGAGCGCCGGCTTCCGGGGCTCTCGCAAGAGCACGCCTTTCGCCGCGCAGACGGCCGCCGAGGTCGCCGCGCGCAAGGCGATGGAGTACGGGCTCAAGCAGGTCGAGGTCTTCGTGCGCGGGCCCGGGGCTGGCCGCGAGGCCGCCATCCGCTCGCTCCAGGCCGTGGGCCTCGAGATCACCGCGATCCGCGACGTGACGCCGATTCCGCACGACGGGTGCCGCCCGCCGAAGCGGCGGCGGGTGTAGGAGCCGGCCATGGCGCGGTACCGCGACGCGAAGTGCCGGCTCTGTCGCCGTGAGGGGATGAAGCTCTTCCTCAAGGGCGCCCGCTGCTTCACCGACAAGTGCGCCATCGAGCGACGCAACTATCCGCCGGGCCAGCACGGCCTCAACCGCGGCAAGCTCACGCCCTTCGGCGTGCAGCTCCGCGAGAAGCAGAAGGCCAAGCGGATCTACGGCGTGCTCGAGAGTCAGTTCCGCAAGTACTTCGAGTGGGCCGAGGCGCAGAAAGGCGTGACGGGGGAGAACCTGCTCCGGCTGCTCGAGCTCCGGCTCGACAATGTGGTGCACCGGCTTGGGTTCGCGGCCTCGCGCCGCGAGGGGCGGCAGATGGTCGCGCACGGCCACTTCCAGGTGAACGGCCGGAAGGTCTCGGTGCCGTCGTACCTGGTGAAGGTGGGGGACGTGGTCCAGCTTCGGCCGACCTCGAAGCTCGTGCCGCGCCTGGACGACAACCTGAACGCGGGCCGCGGCCAGGTGCCCCAGTGGCTGGAGGTCGACCCCAACGAGAAGAAGGGGACCGTGCGCAGCCTGCCGCTCCGCGACGACATCCAGATCCCCGTGGCCGAGCAGCTCATCGTCGAGTTGTACAGCAAGTAGGGAAGAGACAGGCGGACCCATGCCACGCATTCCGTTCCAGAAGCCGAAGAAGGTCGAGTGGGAGATCCTGAGCGACCAGTACGGCCGGCTCGTCGCCGAGCCGTTCGAGAAGGGCTACGCGCTCACCGTGGGGAACTCCCTCCGGCGCACGCTGCTCTCGATCGTGACGGGCGCGGCGGTCTCCTGGGTGAGAATCGAGGGGCTGCGGAGCGTCGACGCCAAGATCCCCGGCGTCAAGGAGACCACCGTCGACGTCCTGCTGAACGTCAAGAAGCTCGCGATCCAGGTGCCGTCCGGTGAGCCGAAGGTGCTGCGGCTCGAGGTCACGGGCCCCAAGACGGTCACGGGCGCGGACGTGCCCGAAACCGAGGTCGAGATCGTGAACTCGGAGATCCCCCTCTTCACGCTCGAGACCGCCACGAAAGTCGTGATGGAG
>WNFB01005721.1_pt1 | contig 13057 bp, 10 predicted proteins | sample 5400501 | NCBI WGS metagenome assembly WNFB01 (sample SAMN13153341, study PRJNA577476) | soil metagenome | isolation source: 200 cm saprolite under Douglas fir tree site 2 hole 1 | place: USA:California | collected 2015-04-18
GCGGGACCTCGGCGCCCGGCCGCACGCACGCCGCGCGGTCGACATGGGCGCGCTGCGCCGTATCCCGCGTCTGGTGTCCGAGCTGCTGCGGGCTCGGCGGCCGACACCGGCCGTGCGGGCTCCGCTGCTCGCGTCCGGAGGGTTGCGACTGTGATCGCTTACCGCTCGACGCAGGTGCGCACGCTGTTGCTATACGCCCAGGACAGCCGCGGGCTGGGGCACATCACCCGCACGCTCGCCATCGTGCGGCGCGTGCTGGCGGCGTACCCGGACGTCGTTGCCTACATCGCGACGCGGTCCGACTTCGCACACACCTACACCCTCCCGGAGCGGTGCGACTACGTCAAACTCCCCTCGCGGCAGACCCCCGCCCACATCGAACGGCCCCCGGACGACGACGAGATCAGCAAGGCCCACTTCCGCGCCCTGCGCGGAACGATCCTGCGCGACGCGGCGCTCGGCCTGGCCCCCGACCTGGTGCTGGTCGATCATGAGCCGTTGGGCACGAACGGCGAGTTCAAGTCCGGGCTGTGGGCGTTGAAGGAGGAGAGTCCCCACACGCGATTCGTCTTCGGGCTGCGCGACATCATGGACGACCCGGAGCGCATCCGCGCCGAGTGGCACGAGCTGGGCGTATACGAGGCGCTGGAGCATCTGTACGACGGCATCGGCGTGTACGGCTCGCCACATCTCTTCGACCCGGCGGCCGCGTACGCGATGTCGCCGTCGGCGAGCGCCAAGTTGCACTATTGCGGCTACGTCGTCCGGGATCCACCCACCATCGATCCGGCGGCGGTACGTCGGGCCAACGGCCTGCCGGAGCGCGGCCCCGTGGTGCTCGCGACGGTGGGGAGCGGCTACGACGGCTATCCGGTCCTCGAGGCAGCCCTGGGGGCTCTCGAACGAATGCAACGGCGGCGTCCGGAGCTGCACGCGATCCTCGTCACCGGGCCGTTCATGCCGCCCGAAGCGCAGGCGACCCTGAAGGCGCGCGCCAACGGCCGCTGCCGCGTGGTCACGACCGCCGACACGTTCCAGCTGATGGGCGCCGTCGACGCGATCGTGAGCATGGGCGGCTACAACAGTGTGTGCGAAGCGCTGTCCGTGGGACGTCCGCTGGTCATCGTTCCACGCGCGACCCACAAAGTCGAACAGAAGATCCGGGCGGAGTTGCTCGTGGGCCAGGGCCTGGCCAAGTGCGTTTTGCCTCAGGCGCTTACCGCCGACCACGTTGAGGGCGCCTTGGACTGGGCTCTGGCTCGCGATCTCCAGGATCACGCCCGCCGCGTCCGCGAGGTCATTCCGGCGTTCGATGGAGCGACTCGCCTGACCGCATACCTCTCACGCTGGCTCGGCCAGCCCCAGGAGATTCCAACCGATGCGGACGCGGTTCAAGCCGTCACCTGAGCAGCGGTCGGGGTTGCGCGCGCAGCTGACCCGCGTGCAGCAACCCGACGTCGCGTTCGAGCTGCTCCAGCCCGTGCTGCCGGCGGATTTCGTTCCCACCGACGTGCATGTCCTGCCGCAAAGCGTTCATCCCGATCGCTTCGTGGTCCGCGCCGAGGCCAACTCCGGCGCCCACTCCCGCGCGTTCGCCCTGAAGGCCTACGCCGACGACTTCGTCGAGCAGGTGTGGGCCTACAGCCGGTCGCTGGCACAGGTCCACCGACCCAATCACCGGGGCCTCTCGCTCCCGCTGTATTACAACCCGCCTGAGCGGATCCTCATTTCCGACTGGGTCCCCGGAGTATTCCTGTCGGACATCCTGGACGAGCGCAAGCCCGACCTGCTCCGCGAGGCCGCCCGGCTGGCCGCGGACGTGCATCGGCTGCCCCTGACCCCGGAGCGCCTCACCTCCGCCGAGATGTTCGTCGCGGAGGTGGTCGCTCGATGCGAGCGCTTGCGGACCAAGTGGCCCGAAGCCGCCGCGGTCGTGGAGCCGCTGCTGCCGCTGTTGCGGCAGGCCGCTGCCTGTCTCGAACCGGCCGAAGCGACGCTGGTCCACGGAGACCTGTCGCCCGGGCAGTTCGTCTGGACCGGCGAGCGCCTCGTGTTGCTCGATCTCGACTCCTTCGGGTACGCGGATCCCGCTTACGACGTCGGCCACTTCCTGGCGCAGGTGGAGCGGCGCAGCATCGTGGACCTCACCGTGCGCCCGCTGACGCGGGAGTGGCTCACGTGCTTCGAAGACGCCTACCTGCAGGCGATGCCGCGGGTGTCTCCTCGCAACATCGCGTTTTATCGGGGCCTGACGCTCGTGTCCAAGATGTACACGATCCGGAGGCGGGAGCCGACCTATTGGCAGGGCCCGCTGTCGTTGCTGGCCGTGCACGCCCAGGCGGCATTCGAGGAGGTCATCAACGCGGCCGAGCGCGATCGATGACGGCCGGCCCGGACGCCGACGAGCGGGCCCGGATTCGGACGCTCGAAACCGTCCCGACGGAAATCGACGCCGGCCTGCCGCTGGACGACGCGTTACCGGCGTTCGCCGCGCTCCGCGGGCGCGGTCTGCGCGCGATCGATGGGCTCGACTGCGACGACCGTCCGGCGCGACTCATCCTGCGGGGCTACACACCGGGCGATCGGGGAGCGATCGAGGTGCGAGTGCCCGATCCGGGAGGATGTCGCTTCGCGCTCAAGATCTACGCGAACGATCCGGCGCCGGAGGCGGCGCTCTATCGCGCGCTGAGCGCCGCCGGTTTGACGACAGGCCGGGGACCGCGCGTGCCGCGCCTCCTCGCCTGGGATCGGTCTCTCAGATTACTCGTGCTGGAGTGGCTCGAGGGCCAACCGCTAAATGAGGTCGCGAAGGACGACCCCGAGCGTGCGGGAGAGCTGGCGGCGCGCTGGGTCAACGTCGCAGCCACCCTGCCCCTCGGGCTCGGGCCTCTGCAGAACGCCGCGCGCGTCCTGGCCGAATCCGGTCGCTTCCTGGCCATGTTGGAGGAGGGCGATCCCGCGTTGGGAATCGCCGGGCGGGCACTGATCGAGTCGTTGGCGCACAGCCAACCACTCGAGCGCCGCACGCACCTCGTGCACGGCACGCTTTATACGCGCCATCTCTTCGACACCGATGGCACTGCGCGTGGCGGGGACGGCGGCCCTGGGATCATCGATTGGCAGCGCTTCGGGCAAGGTCCGCTGGAGCTCGACGCCGGAACGTTTCTCGCCACGCTGTGGCGCTCCGGGCTGCTGCGGAGGCGTCGCGTCCATGATGTGGAGCGGGCGCAAGGGGCGTTCCGCGCCAGAACCGCGGGGCTACTCGATGAGCGCGCGCTGGCATGGCACCAGGCGGCCGCGCTGCTGCGGCTCGCGGGGCGGATGTTGCGCCGCCGGACGCCGGAGAAGGCGGCCCCCCTGCTGACCAGGGCCGCGCAGCTCGCCGAGGCGGCACAGTGACGATGATCGCCCCGGAGCGCGACCTGGCCCGCCGCGACCGCGAAGTGCCGGGCCTTGCCACGGTGCTCGATCCCGAGGCGTTCGTCGCCGCCCTGCGCCGTGCCAGCCCCGCGGCCGACGTGCGCATCGGGCGCCTCCGCTACCTGCGCTACAAGGTTCATACGCTGTGCCGCGCGAGCTACCGGGTCGACGCCGGCGGCGAGGAGGTGGACCTGGACGTCCGGGCGTGTCGTCCCGACGATCTTCCCTCGCTCCTGGCGGAAGACGGTGGACGGTGGCTGGAGACCGGTCCGCTGGGCCTCGGGCGCATTCTGCTCGCCGATCACGCGGTGGTCATCACCGTCTACCCCAACGATCTCAAGCTCCCGACGCTGCGACACCTCATGGAAGCGGACGAGCTTCCGCTCGCGCTGCAGGAAGCCTTGCCCGACCGCCCCGATCTCTGGGACGGCGCGCTTCACGGCCTCGCCTACCGGCCCGAGCGGCGCTTCGTGGCGGAGCTCCGCGCGAACGGCCAGCGGGCGGTGTTGAAGGCCTACACCCGGAAGGCGTACGCCCGCAGCAAGCACAATGTGGGCGCGTTCGTGTCGCGCGGGCCGCTCCGGCTGGCTCGCCTGTTCGGCTACTCGGACGCGCGCCGCCTGATCGCGTTCGAATGGCTGCCGGGCGCGACCCTGCTGGCGTCATTTGCGGCGCCGGAGATCGACCGCGCCGTGGTCGCCGAGACGGGCGCAGCGCTGGCGACGTTGCACGACCAGCAGCCCGACGGGCTCCCCGCGTGGACGCGCGAAGATGAGGTGAAGGCGATCGCCAACGTGGCGGAGGAGATCGGCTTCGTGTCGCCGGCGCTCGCGGCCCGGGCGGAGCTCCTGGCGCAGCGCATCGGATCAGAGATTGCGAATGCGCCACCGCTGGACTTGCCGATGCACGGTGATTTCTCGGCTGCCCAGGTACTGGTTGCGCCGCACCCGGGTGCCGCGCACCGCGTCGCGATCATCGATCTCGATGGCGCCTGTCGCGGAGACGCCGTCGACGACCTGGGCAACGTGCTCGCGCAAGCCGAGCGACAGGTGCTCGGTGGCACGCACTCCGCGGGTTGGCTCGAGCACTTCACGTCGGCCCTGCTGGACGGCTATTGCAGCGCGACCACCCGTCCCTTCCCCGACCGCCTCCGCCTCTACACGGCGCTCAGTCTGTTTCGCAAGGCGCGCCTCCCGTTTCGCACACGTGAGCCCGACTGGCCCCAGCGGACCGAGGCGATGCTGGACCGGGCCGAGTTGCTCGCCTGGGAATCAGGCAGCTTCAGTTACCGCCGACCGGCCTGCCTCCTGCAGTAGCGTCAGCGCGCGCGCTTTCCAGTTTCGCTTTGACCGTGTTTCCAGACGATGGGCGATGTTCAGCAACGCCGCGGACCGGTACCACGCCAACGCCCGGGGGTCGAGACACCCCATGGTGCCCGCCAGGAATGCCTGCTCGGCGCGCGTCACCGCGCACTCCATATCGGACCCGGTCAACCGGATGCGCCACACCGTGGCCAGAAACACACCGGCATCGAATTCGAGAGGCCCGTGCCCGAACGCGTCCCAATCGATCAGGCCGGGTCCCTCTCTCGTGTCGATGATATGCCTTGCGTACAGCGTCCCGTGCACCAAGCCTGGGGATCCTGCCGGCGGCAGTGTCCGCACCAGCTCCTGCAACAGGGCCGACGCCTCGTCTCCCAGCATCGCGTCCGCCTCGGTCAGTTTCCCTACCCAGGTCGGTGCCCGGCGCAGGACACTCCCCGGTCCGTAGGAATGGCCGTGCAGCATCGATAACGATGCCGCCCGCCGGAACCACCGCGACGCCAGCTCGCCGGCGTGCTCCCCGTGCCCTTCCTTAATCAGTTGATTCACGGTGGGACCGTCCAACCAACCGAGTGCCAGCAAGTGGAGTTTGCGGTCCCATGCCAACAACCGCGGTACACGAGCCCCCGACGCACACTCAGCGTCGGGACGTGGAGCCAGCCCCCGGGCCGACAACTCCTGATACAGGCGCGCCTCCGGCTCCGCGTCGCCCGCGCAGAGCTTGATGGCGATGCGGCGATCCCCGCAGCGCGCCTCGAGGGTCGCGCGTTTGCCTCTCGTATACCCACACAGCAGCAGCTCGTCGGCGCCGCGCAACCCGAGGGCCGGAAGGATTCGCGCCAGCCCGCGTGCGCGGATCGCGGCCAATCCCGGCAGCGCCGCGTCATGGGGGAGATCCGCGGTCGGGATCATTTGGCCAAGCGAGCCGCCTCGACGAGAAACGGGCGTGCCGCGGTCACGGCCGAGTCGCCCGACCGGCGGATCTTCTTGTGAGCGAGCCGCAGCATCATGACCGCCTGGTGCCAGGCAAGCGCGCCGTCGTCCAGGAGACCGGCGGTACCCGCGCGGAACGCCGCCGTCGCCTCAGCGGACGCCCGCTGCCGCTCCGGCCGCAACCCGCTGCGCCAGACCACGGAAAGGAATACCGCGGCATCCAGCTCGGCCGATCCCTGGCCGAAGCAGTCCCAGTCGATCAGGCCGGGACCGTCACCCAGATCGAGAATGTGGCGGTCGTACAGGGAGCCGTGGACGAGCCGGATGGCGCGCTCGACCGGCTGGGTTGTCACCAGCCGCCTGGCCACCTCCGAGGCGGCCTTGCCCAGCGAGGCGTCGGCCCCGCCCAGATGGTCGGCCCACTTGTAGGCTTTGGCGAGCAAACTGTCGGCGCCGTGGTGCGGCCCGAACCGCACGGGCATCGCCGCCGCCGCCCGCAGCCAGGTGGCGGCCAGCTCGCCCGCGCGCCGGCCCTCGCCGCGTTGGGTCAGCGCCAACAACGTCGGCCCTTCCAGCCATTCGAGGGCCATGACGCGGAGATCGCGGTCCCATCCCAGCAGGTGAGGCACAGACACGCCCGCGGAACCGCCCGCGAGCGCCGTGTACAGCTCGATCTCCTCGTCCGGGTGAGTGGAGTGCGCTTTCACGGCGATGCGGCGATCCGCACTCCGCACCTCGAGCGTCATCCGCTTGCCTTCGGTATAGCCACGCATGGTGACCTGGACCTCGCCCGTTCCGAGGTCCAGAAACGGGAGCGCGGCGCGCACGCCGGACGTCGCGATCGCCCGGAGCGCCGGCAGCGCGGGATCATCGGGTAGCTCCACCAACGACTGCCAGTCGTGCATGCGGTGCCGGCGCGTGGAGGCGGAGGGGGACTTCGTCTCTACGGCGTCGGCGGGTTCGGCGACCTCACGCCCGGGAGAGGCCCCCTGCAGGAGCCCTACCAGGCCAGCGAAGATGGCTGACAACAGGTTCACGGTGCCTCCCGGCTCAACGTGGATCCCTGGTACAGCAATGGCGAACTGCGGCGATTACGAGCTTCCGGACCGCACCCTGCACTTCGTGTCGAGGGCGAGCTGCGTTCCGGCGATGTCTTCCCAACCGTAGAGCTTGAAATTCTGGTGGCCGCTCGCGTTGTGGCCGTCCTGCACGACGAACAGCCCCTGCCCGAGCTGACGCGACGTGGGGCAGTTGGTCACCGCAATGCCATCGGTGTGCTCGACGTCGTCGAGCCGGCCGGCGACGGGGTCGATCGTCAGCACGAAGCCGTTGTCGCTGGCACGCTCGTACACTTTGTAGGAGTCGTTCCCCTGGCTCGAGGCGATCAGGTACCCGCGCTCGGGGCCAGCCGTATAGAGCGTCAGTCCCTCCACGTCGGCGACCAGACCATGCTCACCCACCCGCGCCACCAGCTGTCCATCCTCTGGTCTCGTGGAAGGCTCCGCGCCGAATCTCCAGATCCCGACCGCCTCCTGAGCGAGATAGAAGAACCCGGCGTCGTCGTCCGCCACGCAGCCTTCCGCGGTGGACCCGACGGCGAACGCGCGCACCCGTGTCCCACCGATCGCGCCGGGAGCCGTGGCGCGCAGCTCGTATTGCTCCACCTTGCCGTCACGACCGGTGACGAAGGCGTGAAAGCGCCCGGTGCGCATACTGTGATAGGTGCACAGGCCGTAGGGGGTGTCTCCTCCGAACACGGGGATCGCGCCGTGGTCGGTAACGTCCTGCAGCAGCCGGGTCGCCGCATCGATGATCCACACCTTCACGCCACGGCCCTCCTCGGGTGCCTGCACCCCTGCCACGGCGAGATCCACGCGGCGGCCGTTCAGCGGAAAATCGTAGAGCACCTCCACGTTGTTGGGCTGTGCCTCGGCGGCGACCACCTGATGCTCCGAGCCGTCCATGTTGTAAGCGTGCAGCCCGCCGCGCTTGTCCGTGCCGAGGATGAGACTCAGCGCGGGATCGCGCGGGTGGATCCAGATCGCCGGATCGTCGGCGGCGTCGCCCTTATGTGGAACCGGCTCGGTCGCTACGCGGGCCTCGGGCCGTACGGTCGCTCCCACGATCGGCGCGCCCGTCCGGAAGGTGACTCCCTCCAGGGCCCACAGCGCGCCGAGGCAGCAGGCGAGAGACGTGCATTGGAATCTGCCCATCGGTCCGTCCTTTCCGTCACTCGACGTGGAGAAAGGCTTCGGCCTCGCTCACCGTTTCCGCCACTTTCTCGCGCCAGCGGGGCTCCTGTCGCTTGAAGATTCCGCCGGCGACCTCGATCAGCGCGGCCGCGCAATGCAGCGGGAAGCGCCGATGCCACTGTCCGGGGACGTGCGCGAAATACTCTTGGACGAGACCTTGGGCGGCCGCGCGACGCTGCGCGATCGGCACACCGTCGAGACCCACCCCGCCCAGGATGTGGGCGAACAGGTGCGCCGGATCGCGCGCGGGGTCCCCCAGCGCCACCGAATCGCAGTCGATGAAGCGCACGCGACCGTGCGAGAGGAACACGTGATCCGGCTTCAGGTCGCGGTGGATCGGCGCCGGCGCCGCTTCCTCCAGACCGGTGGCGACCGCCGCGACGATCTCCCGCACGACCGTCCGCGTTTCGGGACAGGCCCACTGGACCAACGTCGCCGCACTGTGCACGTCGGCGAGCTGATCGGCCAGGGCGTGATGCACGGTGACGATGGGATCGGCCCGGTTGAAGGCCGCGACGGCGCGCGCGACGGCCCGCATGGCCGGACCCGGGCCGCGACCGGACTGGAGCACCTGCTGCAAGGTGGTACCGGGCGCCTCCTCCAGCGCGAGGGTCCGCACCGCGGGGAGGTAGCCGATCGGACGGACGACGCTGAAGCCGGTCGATGCCAGCTCGCGATCGCCACACGCCCGCAGGAAGACGAGCGTCTCCGCTCCATGGTCGTTGCGAAACACCTTGAGGTAGCAGCAGAGTGACGCGAGCTGGCCCGTCACGGAATCACGGACCCGCAGCTCGAGTCTGAGCGCGGCGCCGAGCTCCGTGCGGTAGCGTGTCGGAACGATGGTGCGCTGCGTGACCTCCCACCGTCCGGGGCGCAGGCGGTCGAGCAGCTCCAGCTCCAGCGGTCGGACGCCGTCGCCCAGCACGGCGCCGAGCTGCCGCAGCTTCCGGTCGAATGGGAAGACCTGCACCAGCATCTCGAGCTCGGGGATGAAATCGACCGGCTCGTAGCTCAACCACTCGTCGGGGATCCCCTGATGCGGCTCGGCGCTGCGCAGCTCGCGCCACAGGCGTTCGGCCTCGCCCGCCCGGCCGTAGAGCACGCCGGTCACCCACTGGTCCCACGCGCGGCCCGTGCGCGGGTCCGTGAGGCGCAGCGTGTACTGCAGCACGCAGCGCCCGCCGGATTGCCGGCACCGGAACCGAAACGGCACGCAGTCCGAGATCTCGACGGACTTCCCCGGCAGCGGCTTGAGAGAGGCCCGGAACAGCTCGAGCATCCGACTCGGATCCGTGGCGACTTCGAGCTGGGGGAAGCCGGGGTCGCGAGGATAGGTCTCCTCACAGACCGCAGCGGGGAGCGGCCGCCGGCGCGCGAATGCCCGTCCGGTCGTCATGCGGTCGACGCCTCGACCCGCTGCCCGCGATCGCGATCGAGCTCGTACAACTCCCGGTAGCGGGTGCTGGTCGTCAGCAGCTCGGCGTGCGTGCCGCGGCCGGCGATCCGCCCGTCCTCCAGCATCAGCACCAGGTCGGCGTCGGCGATCGACTCCAGGTCATGCGTCATCATGACGCAGGTTCGCCCCGCCATCAGGTGATCCAGCGCCTCGCGCACTTTCGCCTCGCTCTCCACATCGAGCCCGGTCATCGGCTCGTCCAGAATCAGGATCGGGGCATCGCGGATGAACGCCCGGGCGATCGCGATACGCTGCTGTTGCCCGCCCGACAGGGTCGAGCCGCGCTCGCCGATCACCGTGTCGTATCCCTTCTCCAGCTCGCGTATGAACTCGTCGGCATTGGCGGCGCGCGCCGCGGCCTCGATTTCCTGCTCGGTGGCCTTCGCGTTGCCGTAGGCGATGTTGTCGCGGACCGACATGCCGAACAGCACGGCGTCCTGGAGCACGATGCCGATCTGGCGCCGCAGCGACTCGCGGGTGTAGCACTGGATGTCGATCCCATCGAGGAGCACGCTGCCGCGGCTGGGCTCGTACAGCCGCAGGATCAGGTTCCCGATGGTGGACTTGCCCGAGCCGGAGTGGCCCACCAGCGCCACGCGCTGACCGGGCAGGACGCGGAAGGACAGCTCCTGCAGGACGTCCTCGCCCTCCCCGTAGGAGAAGCGCACATCCTTGAAGGCAATCTCGCCCTTGAAGCGCGGGGCCTCCTTCGCATCGGCGCGATCGCGGATCTGGGGCTCGATGTCCAGCACCTCGGACAACCGGTCGGCGCTGGCCATGGCCTTGGAGAAGTCGGTCGAGAGCTTCGCCAGTCCGCGCAGCGGCTTGTAGAAGTTGTTCAGGTAGGCGACGACCAGGATCAGCACGCCGGGCAGCATCTTGGCGTCTTGCACCTGAAACGCCCCGTACAGCACCGCCGCGGCCACACCCGCGGAGGTGATGATCTCCGACGAGCGGGCCGCGGCCGCCGACAGCCGGGCGACCCGGATGCTTTCCTGCAACGACACGGCGGTGACGGCGTCGAACCGCTCCTCCTCGTGCGCCTCCCGGCCGAACGCCTGCACCAGGGGGATAGCCGCCAGCACCTCGACCATCCGGGCGGCCACCTTCCCGTCCTGCTGCTTCTGCTTCTTGGAGCTGATCTTGCTCTTGCGATAGAGATGGAACAGGCTGAACGACAAAAACGGAATCGTCCCCAACGTGATCAACGCCAGCCGCCAGCTGATGAAGACCAGGATGACGAACATGCCGATCACGGTCAGGATCTGTGAGCAGAACTTGAGCAGGTCGTCGGACACCATGTCCTTGAGCGTGTCGGTGTCGGATTGGATGCGATTCAGGAGGTCGCCCGAGCGGGCGCTGGTGTGGAACGACAGCGGCAGCCGCTGCAGGTGCACGAACAGCTCGCGACGCAACGCGTAGACCGTCCGATAGCTGATGGACGAGGTGACGAACTTCTGAAAGTAGGAGAACACCGCGTCCAGCACGGCGAGGGCGATGAGGCTGAGCGCCGCCAGGATCAGGAACTGGGAGCCGCCCATATCGATCAGCGGCTGGAGAAACCAGAGGGAATCGGGAAGCGGCTTCTCCAGCAGGCCGTGATCGAGAATCAGCTTCAGGGGCCACGGCTGCAGGAGATCCATGAGCGCGGTGCCCATCGTGCAGAAGATCGCGAACATGAATTTCCACTTGACCCGCCCCAGCTGGACCCCGAAGAACGAGCGCAGGCGACGGCGCCGCCTCCGGATCGGAGTGGCGCGTCGTGTCGAACGCGAGAAAATGGATCTTCCGCAGCAACGCGCACAGCTCGTACCAGGCGATGCGTCGCGCCAACCCCGGGTCGGGCGGCATGGCGCCCTCGTATGCCGCGAGCAGCCGCACCCGCGCCGCGGCGAAATCCGGAATCTTGCCCGGCTTGCGCAGTGCAAGGCGGCGCAGCTGCGTCAGCAGCGTGCCCAAATCCAGTGCCGGATCGCCCCGCGTGCAGTTGTCGAAATCCAGCAGCACGATGCGACCCTCGTTCCAGCGCATCTGGGCGGCGCCGAGATCACCGTGCAGGAAGCGCAGGGTGGCGGGCGTCGCCGGCAGCTGGTTCTCGAGCGTCCCGAGGGTGTTCCGCAGCACGGGCGCCTGGTTGGGGAAGCGGACGGTGAGCTCGGAGACTTTGCGGCGCAACCGCCGCACGACGTCGGCGGGCGGCGTCGTCGCATCGGTCCGCACATCGCTGCGATGCAGCGTCGCCAGCGCCCGCCCGATCGCCGCCAGCACGGCGCCGTCATGCTTCCCCAGCGCGGCGATCACCGATTCGCCGGGCTCGTAGGTCTGCAACAACATGCGGTGCGCCGGCTGATAGGTGAGGATGTGCGGCACGATGAGGCCGTCGCCCTGGACGTGGTCGGCGTCGCCCAGCCGTTTCAGAATCCCGGCGATGGTCCGGGCGTCGTCGTCCCGCTCGTAGAACTTCCCCACCCACACATGGTGCAGCATACGGGGGCTTCCCGGCACGCGACCCTGCACGTCGTAGCGCACGACGTGGTGCCGGCCGCGCTTGGTCAGCGGATCGGCCGACCAGCTGTGCAGCACTGCGGCCGACCCATGGAGATCGCGCAGCGCGGCCGTCAGGACCGCCGGCTCGTCATCGGGATTCAGGAGCGGGGCCGCACGGGGAGCGGGCATGGATCCTCGCTACGCGAGCGCGCCGACGGCTCGCGCCATCGGGGGCCGGGTCGTGCCCAGCAGCTGGCTGAGGAGCTGGGGAATGCGGGTCAGGCCGGCGAAGTCGATGCGCCGGCGGCTCTCCGGCGCGGGCCCGAGCTCCCGCGCGAGCCAGTCGCTCAGCGCCGCCGGCGTGAGCCGGCGCGGGTCGAGGACGTCAATCAGGCCGAGATCCCGAATGCGCATGGCCCGAATCCATTGCTCATGCTCGGGCGTCGCCCGATAGCGCGGCACGATCAGCGCGTGCTTCTCGAACGAGAGCACTTCGCACAACGTGTGGTAGCCACCCATCGCCACGACGCGCTCCGCCTGCCGGATCAGCGGCGCGGGGTCGGGCACGCGCTCCAGCAGCCGCATCCGCGGGCGCCGCCGCGCGCGGCGACGCAGCCGTCGTAGCGTCTCTTCCTCGATGGTCGTCCCGGTCACGACGAGGCCGGTGCTGTGGGATGGCAACTCGGCCTCGAGGAAGGCTTGGGCGAGCACCTCGGCGTCATGGCCGCGGCCGACAACGCACAGCGCGAGCCGGCTCGGGCGGGAGACCCAGGTGGGGCGTTGGTCCGTGGTGAGGGACAGGCGGGCCCGCTCGTCGATATATCCCGTGTAGTGCACGGGGACCGTAACGCGCGGCAAGCCCCGGCCCACGTGCACCGGGTCGTAGACGGCGGGATCGCCGTACACCCACACCGCGTCGAAGTACTGCCGGATGGCCGCCGCGGTGGCGCGGTCGGGCCAGGCGTGGCGCGCGGCCGCGACCGGCGGCACGTCGCGCACGCCGAGCACACAGACCGTATTGCCCCGCTTGCGCAGCCGTTGCAGCGGCCGGCGCAGCTCGTTGTCGGTCCCCAGCGGCAGGTGATCGACGATCACCGCATCGGGCTCGAAACTCGTGAAGGCACTCTCGATGACCGCGCTGCGCAGCGCGCTCAGATCGCGGTCGGAGATGTCGAGAAACCGCGGAC
>WNFB01013054.1_pt1 | contig 13057 bp, 13 predicted proteins | sample 5400501 | NCBI WGS metagenome assembly WNFB01 (sample SAMN13153341, study PRJNA577476) | soil metagenome | isolation source: 200 cm saprolite under Douglas fir tree site 2 hole 1 | place: USA:California | collected 2015-04-18
TTAAGAGATGGCTTTGTCGATAGGCTTTCAGGATTTAGTTTCCTTCCTCCTTACTATCCAAGCTACAGGGCTCTGGCTTCTACCCTGGCGAGATTATCCTCACTGAATGCACCAGCTTTCCGCTGGACACACCTTCATGTCGGTTTACCCCGGCGCACTGTAATCGCGATTTTTCAACAATTATCGACTTTACACCCGACATTTGGGATAAGTGTCATTGCGATTCGAAATGCACTGACTCAATGCTATGATCCAGTCTTTCCAGTTCTTCCCGAGTACTGGCCTCAAAGACAAACTGAAGGATGTAACCGATCTCCGTGGTCCTCACTATGTTCTTCTGAAACCCACGCGGTAGTGCCGGAATGGCGGGATTCGTTTTGGCGTCTGCCTCGTAGAAAGTGGCCCCTGCGATTGTCCTCTTTTTGACGGGCCCTATGGGCTCAAGGTTGTTCGTCATAGTGCCTAGCCTGCTGAGGTAGTCCCCGCCCGTTTTTTCCCTCCACCCATCGCCCCATAGGCTTGGCTCGCTCCATGCTGTCACCTTGACTACGCTCGGCAGTTCCCCGCTCGCCGGGGGAGCTTGATCCGACCCAGCCACAAGCAGGACAAAGCTATTCATGCCGTCAAAGAAACGGACAGCCTCGGGACCGAGGGCGCCGGGTTTGAAATCGTCAGGGAAAGTGTAGGTGAACCGGAAAAACTCGTTTCGATACACGTGGCCGGACACTGAACCTGTATCGGGCTTCTTGTCCCCTAGAGAAACTGGAGCGAAATTGCGAGCCGCAGGATTCACAATGCGAAAGGAGTTGATTATGCGGTCTATTGCCGCAGGTCGAGATTTTGAAATTGGCCGCGCGACTGAAAATGCGTAAAAATGCCCGTTGACGCAGTAAAAGCGGTCGGACGAAATGCGATTAGCAGCTGGACTATATTCGTATTCCAAGCCCGCGTGCCCGCCGACAGAAACGTCTTTAATCGACGACGGGTCTATTCCCGATTTGCCTTTGAGCGCCCCATCTTTCAGTTCTGCCAATATCGCAGCACAATCCCTATTCTGGTGGTCGACGCGCAGGCTAAGCGCTGAACCGACACCGAAAGGAACGCTGTAGATATTTATGTCTGGGTTGGCTGGGTCTTTGTGCGGAACCGGCGCAGAGGGCAGCGTGACGGCGAATCCGTCATCGGCATAGACATATTCTTTCCACGACCATGATTGACGCTGGCCCAAAGCCAGTGCGGCTATGCTCAGCAGAATTAAACCAGACAATCTTCTCATCATGCTATGGCTGCCAATCCAAGAATATTAGCGCATAGTTGACGAAATCAGGCGTTAACACTCATTGACTACGGGTCAATGAGCGTAATCGCGATGTTGGCCTAGTCCTTTGCATAGCCCTTTTCGTCAGGCTCGCGCCAGGCCAAAACCAAGGCGCCTTCTCTTCAACCGACTCCCTTGGAGGCATTCGCCGCCCTGCCCGCTACCCGCACATTGGCTGCCCCCATCATCCGTTCACTCGCCAAGTAATATCCAACTTCACCGGCACACCAGGTTTGGTCTTGTCCCACGTGGATTCGACGACCGGCGTGACAGCGTTCAACAGTTCCCCCACAACATCACGGGTCCAACTTAAGTCGGGTTGGTTTCTGGATTCCCACGTGAAGTAGCGAAAAGCCGCATCGGTGTTTCCACTTTCGAGCAGGGCCGCGACGTTATGCAAGTCGTGTCTTCCCGACTTGTCCCGCTCGATTTTCAGCCCCAATTGTTGCGCCTCGCTGCAAAGTTTGCTGATTTCGTGGCCCCAGAGCTCTTTGCCGTGCGCCTTCAGGTAGGCTTTGAGCAAGCTCTCAATGGCATGGAAATAAAGAAAATAAAGCACACTAGTCAAGTCCGGCTTGGTGGCGAATATAATTTCGGCCCCATCGTAATACTGGCGGGCATAGTTCAATAGAGCCATCGCGCCGGGGTAGGCGGTTTGATTCGTGTTCGGCATCTTCGTTCCCCCATCTAAAAGTTAGCAGATTCTGTGCCGTTCCGACCGTTAGCCCGCTCCCGCGGTCTCCTGGCTCCGCCCCGTCCGGGAGGCGCGGGAGGGAAGCGCGGGCGCGTGCGGGGCAGGGGGCGAGGCGCGCTAGTGGCCGTGGGATGCTGGGGGTGGTTAACAGTCAATTCGCATTTTCATGTGTAACTTAAAGCGGCCCGCCGGAACGTTCGCGCGGGCCGTGTGTCAGGAGTTTGCTAGGCCCAAGTTGCTCATGATTTGATTGGACCTAACATATGGCGTGGAACGAACTACCACCGGTCACAGATAAGCAGTCACGGGACTTTCATCGGTTTAAGAAGAAAGCGCGATTCTTGATCGACGAAAGCCTCGGAGAAAGGGGTCGCTCGCGTTCTTCGTAAGGATGGGTGGAATGCTATTTTCGGACCAGAGGTTGGGCTAGGCGGACATTCTGATGAAGATGTTTTTGCCTACGCGTGGAGGGATGATCGCATTTTGCTCACTCATGATCATGACTTCCTGGACGATCGGCGTTTTCCCCCTCACCGAAACGCCGGCGTAATTGTTCTTCCTGGCGCGTCCGGTTCTGGGGAGGGTCTTGGCTCGGCTCTGCGCAGCGTCGTATCGATAATTGGCCCGAACCGAGGAGCGTTCCGACGCTTCAAGATCGAGATCACAAAAGACGGTATTTGGAATATTAAGAGTATGCTACGTGTCTCCGGAGAGGTAAGAAATTGGCGTCTACGTTTTGGACGCGATGACAAGGTCTACGAGTGGGAAAACAATGGATAATGCCCCGGCCCGGCCTTCCGGAGATCCAATTTGGGGGTGGAGCCGTTTTTCCCGTCGCCACATACTACCCCGGCTTTCATTGACTTGCCCGTTTTGCCCGCGTAAGATTTCGCGTCAGTGATCGGCCAGACCATCTCGCACTACCGTGTCATCGAGAAGTTAGGGGGCGGGGGCATGGGTGTGGTGTATAAGGCCGAAGACACGCGGCTCCATCGTTTCGTCGCTCTCAAGTTCCTGCCCGATGAGGTGGCCAAAGATGCTCAGGCCCTGGTCCGCTTTCGTCGGGAGGCACAAGCCGCATCGGCCCTGAATCACGCCCACATCTGCACCATCTATGACATCGGCGAGCAAGATGCGCAAGCATTTATCGCGATGGAGTTTCTGGATGGCCAGACCCTCAAGCACAAGGTCGAGAACCGGCCGCTCAAGATTGACGAGTTGTTGGAACTGAGCATTCAGATTGCCGATGCACTCGATGCGGCCCACAACCGCGGCATTGTGCATCGTGACATCAAGCCAGCCAATATCTTCATCACCAGCCGCGGGCAGGCGAAGATTCTCGACTTCGGACTTGCCAAGCTTACCGCGAGCCGCAATCTTACGGCTTCGATGACCGGCTCAACCATAGCGGATATCAGGGACGAACAACTCACAAGTCCCGGCAGTACCGTGGGCACAGTTGCCTATATGTCCCCTGAACAGGCTCGTGGAGAAGAACTCGATACCCGCACGGATCTATTTTCCTTCGGCGCTGTCATGTACGAGATGTGCACCGGCCAAGTGGCATTTGGCGGCAGCACTTCCGCCGTCATATTCGAGGCCATTCTCAATCGAGTCCCAAAGCCGCCACCGCAGCTCAATCCCAGCCTGCCCCCCGATCTCAACCGGATCATTGGCCGGGCACTGGAAAAGGACCGCGAGCTGCGCTATCAGACGGCTTCTGAAATACGCGCCGAATTAAGGCGCTTGAAACGTGATTTGGACTCAAACCGGAGTGCCGTGGCCCAGGGTGCGGTATCAGCGACGCAGGCAGCCGCAGCTCCGGCGCTAGCGGCGGCCGCGGCCAAGAAGACACATTCCATTCGATCGACAGGATTGATCGCCTGCGCCGTCCTCATTCTGGGCGTAGCTGCGGGCTGGTTTCTCCGCGCCGGTTGGATGCCGACGTCCCAGCCTTCCTACCATCAGCTCACCTTTCGCCGAGGTTCCATTCAGTCCGCGCATTTTACGCCCAACGGGCAGTCGGTCGTCTATGGAGCTTCCTGGGAAGGATCTCCGATCAATTTGTTCATTACCAGTCCCGAAAGTCCGCAATCGCGCTCCCTCAATCTCGGGGGAGCTGCGCTTTTGGCTATCTCCTCTTCCGGAGAAATTGCGGTATCGATGGATAGCCGTCCATCCGGACCTTATGCCCAAGTGGGCACGCTGGCCAGAGTGCCCCTCAACGGCGGATCTCCGCGCCCTGTGCTGGAAAACGTGCAGTCGGCGGATTGGTCCCCGGATGGAAATAACTTGGCGATCGTGCGGGATGTTAATGGTCGGAACCAGCTCGAGTTTCCTGTCGGGAAAGTGCTGTACGAAACCTCAGGTTGGATCAGCCATCCACGAGTTTCAAGAAAAGGTGACCTGGTGGCGTTCCTAGACCATCGTCTGCCCGGCGATGACGCGGGTTCTGTCAGCATCGTAGACCTGAGCGGAAACGTCAAGACTTTGGCTACGGGGTTCACGACAATACAGGGACTGGCTTGGTCTGCTGACGGCGGAGAAATATGGTTCACCGCTAGCCGGTCCGGTGTTAAACGCGCCGTCTACGCTGCGACACTGGGCGGACGCGAACGGCTAATTGCACTGGTTCCAGACACTTTGTCGCTACAGGATATTTGGCAGGATGGGCGCGTACTCCTTGCCAGGGACACTTGGCGACGAGAACTAATTGGCCTCACTTCTGGTGAAAGCAAGGAACGTGATCTGTCGTGGTTTGACTACTCGTATCCATCCGACCTCTCGCCCGATGGCAAGGTGTTGCTCTTCACCGAGGTGGGTGAAGGCGGAGGTCCGAACTACTCTGTTTATCAGCGAAAGATCGGTGAGACCTCGGCCGTGCGCCTGGGGGACGGCCTTGCGCTCAGCGTCTCCCCTGATGGCAAATGGGTTATTGCCAGTCCGCCTTCCGCTCCAGCCCAGCTCGTTCTTCTTCCGACCGGGCCTGGCGAGGCCAAGCCTCTCACTCACGACTCCATCAATCACAGCCGGGCCAGGTGGCTTCCGGACGGCCAGCGCTTCCTTTTCTCCGGCAAGGAGCCAGGTCACGCTGCGCGTATTTACCGCCAGGATTCGTCCGAGGGAAAGCCGGTGCCTATCTCACCCGAGGGAATCGACCCTCTCGTTCTAGTCCTTTCTCCGGACGGCCAGCAGGTGGTTGGCGTCGGGCCAGATGAGAAGGCGTATTTTTACCCAGTTGCAGGAGGGGAACCTCGGGCTGTTCCAGGCATCGAGCTCGGAGAGCAACCTATTCAATGGAGCGACGACGCAAAGGCAATCTATTTCTACAGGCCGGGAGATCTGCCAGCCAAAGTCTATCGGCTGGACTTGTCGACCGGCCACAAGACTCTGTGGAAAGAGCTGATGCCCACCGATTCAGCGGGCGTAAGCCGCATTGGTCCCATCCTCCTCACGCCGGACGGCAAGTCATGCTTATATGGCTATCACCGTATTCTGTCAGACCTCTATCTCGTGGAAGGATTGAAGTAAAACTCTTTTCTTAGCCTCCACCGTTCTTGCGGCGAGCGACGTTTGGCTAATCAACCGAAGGCGGAATGCGCGAAGCCCCGCAGTCGCGGGAAGAAGTCCTGCTTCGTTCCCTTGCAGTTTGCTGATAGTTTACGTAACCAGGCGTTAACACTCATTGACCCGTGGTCAGTGAGTGTAATCGGGATTTTTCAACAACTACGTCCCTACGCGGGAACCTTTTCGGCGAAGGTGGGGACTAAACTTAGCAGAGGAGACGGCTCTGTGTAGGTTTGGCCGCATTGGATATGGCAATGTCCCGTGGGCGTTCTCTCGCGTTGTGGCTTGTCATCGTCGCACTCCTGGTTGCTGCGGCTTTCTGCGTTTCGCTGCGTGCCTATGTTAAGTACGAAGCTCATCGTGCCGTGTCCCTACTGACCGAAGCATCACACGTAAAGATTGGTGACACCGAAGGTGCCGTCCTTGCGTTCGTCAAACGGTACGACGGATACAAATGGACGCCAGCGCCGTTATCGCCTAGGGAAAATTGGATTGATCAAGACGAATACGACTATCAAGTGAATCGGTTGAGCGACTATCAATACGAACTCGGAATAGTCCCATTTGGGACAACGATTCTTAACACGGGCCGATTTACTCAAGCCATGCGGGGTGTGAGAGAGGGCGTTCCTCGATACTTGCGACCAGCATTGGGATTCCGCGACTGGGGCACGGTCGTTGTGTTCTCGATCCGCAAAGGCCGCGTGCAGTCGGTTTCGGCGATGACGCTCGTCGAAGGTCGCTCTGAATGGCTTGGCCATAAATGGGAGCTTGCGGAGAGTATGCCGCGCCATGATATGCCAACACGGGCCTATCTCATCGGGGCAGCGAATCTGACGATGGGAGACGGTGTTGGAACGATGATTGAAAACGTCGTTACAACGAAAGCGTCAGAAGAAGAGTTTGAGGCAGCCCGAAAGTTCAATAATGAATGTTTGACGAGCATCAGGGGTTGTGACGGATTGTGCCATCTCGCGCCCCGTGCCCTCGAATATCTGAAACTGCACCCTGACGCAACTTGGAACATCATTCCACCCAAATGCGATTGATTCCGGTTATCTGTCTCAACTGACGTTAACAGGCGTTTACACTCAAAACCCCTTCGGCGGGGTCAATGGTCAATGAGTGTAATCGGGATGTTACGTCAATTGGCGATTCGAGGTGGCGTCGTCGGCAGCCAGAGGAAGTCAGAATGACTGTATTCCTCGAATACCTGCACACATTTGCGCGTGATGGCCGACTGGCACTGATACCCCAATTCCCGAAGCAGATACCAAGCTGTTTCGCGGCCGGCTTCAGAGCACTCTACAAACAGAACAGGCTTCGCAGCAGCAAGGGTACGGCGCATTCCCAGCAGCACGTTGCCCTCGGCGCCTTCAACGTCGATTTTGATAAAGCTCGGGTTCCTAAGCTCACCTGATTCTACGAGTTCGTCAATCGACACGGTCCTAATTGCAAGCCGAGTTGCGGATGGGTCATTTCGATGCCAAACCAAGCTTGCGGTAGACAAGTTCTCAGCAAAGCGAATTACCGCGTCTCCCCGTTTGTCGGAGGCAGCGAATTCCAAGAGCTGCACATTGGCAAGTTTGTTGATTTGGATGTTCTCTCGAAAAGAAGCGATGTTCCGTGGGACTGGCTCGAAAGCTATGACGAGACCGGTGGCCCCAACGCGTTTCGCTAGCGACAGAGATACATAGCCAATATTTGCTCCAATGTCATAAACGATGTCACCAGTCCCGACGTACTCTTTAATTATCTCTTGCAGGTGAGTCTCAGCGGTTCCGAGAAGATAGGCGAGATTCTCAGCCGGGGAAACGCAAATTCGATAGCCCGACGCTAGTCCACGGAGAATCTTCCGTGGTTTGGTTTCACGCCCCAACAAAAAGACGATGCATGATTTAGCGAAGTTCCGAACGTTGGGGATGACCATCATGGAATGCTTTTAGCACGATCCGTCGCGGGTAGCAAACCGAGCACTCCGCCATGTGTTGTCGCAACCAGGCGATTACCTATCCTCATGCGATTCAGGTTTAGGGACGGCTAGGGTGTCGCGGGACGGACGACGCAGTGGTTGGCGTTTGCCTTCCCGAGCAGCGTAATACTCATAGTCGGAGCCTCTCAACAGTTCTCCGATCAAGTCGTGATGTTCAGTCACTTCGCAGAGAATAAGAGGTCGACATTGAAACACCTTCCGTGCACCGCTCAAAACCGCATACTCCATGCCCTCGACATCTATTTTTAGGACTTGGGGAGCGGGAAAGTGATCGAGCATCCAGTCCAGCGTAACTGTAACGACCGTCTGGGCAGGTCCATTGCCTCTCAGCGAGTTCGAGGCCTTTCCTTGATCAGACAGGTACAGCTTGGAAACTCCAGCACTGTCGGACACGGCAGCAGGAAGCACAGTTACGCGCAGTTTATTAAGCAGAGTGGAGCGGTGCATCAAATTCGCTAACCAAATATCAGCTTCGACGGCCACAACGTGGGCTCCCAGCGCAGCCGCTGCGAAAGAGAATAATCCAATGTTTGCTCCTATATCCCATACGGTCATTTCGGGGCGCACTAACTCACGAACCATCGACAGCAGGAATGGGTCGACTTTAGCGATGTCACTTCGCCAGTACCCCAGCGCTGAATCGGGGGAAACGAAGAGTGGAGCGCTACCGAACTCTCGCGGAAGGTGCCGCTTTAGGACGACGTTACGACCAAGGGTTTTCAGAATCCTTCGTATCACAATTAGACAAGTATAGGCGACTGGCGTAAACAGCGATTACACCAACTAAGAAATTTGCTGTTTAAAGTTTCTGTCTGTCCGCAAGAGCGTTTATTGCAGTTTTGCGTAAACAAAATAAATGGTTTCCCTAGTAGCCCTATTTACTTATCATACACTAGCATGTTCCAGTACTCTAAACATGTGTCTTAACTTAAGTTTTAGATTTTCTTGGGGTCACATGACGAAACTGGAAGTCTTGCGGATCTTCGCGCAAGTTAACGGATTTGTTAAACCGGATTACGTTCGTAGCCAGCTTCGGCCCGTTCCTGACCGCCGCTCCCTCTATAGCTATCTCGGACGCCTCAAGGGTCAGGGATTGCTCGACCGACATCCGAACTCTAGACGCGGCCATTTGACGTACCGCCTCACGGACCGAGGACGTGCCCGGCTGGAATACTTGCGGCAGAAGCTCCAGAGACAGTCATAACGTTACGTACGTACGTAACGCACAGTCCTGTGGCCCGGAATTCTTGGCGTTAAACTAGTAGTTCTTTTTCGACATCAAGTCCCAGGACAACTCCCCGGTGCCGCACTCTCTGCAAGCTCCGTCCAGCGCGGGCCCTTTGTAGCCGCATGAGCACTCAATGTAGTATTCCTGCCGAACAATCACGTGCCGCACTTTGCTTCTTTCTTCCGCACAGATTTCTCGGGACCGGCGCGGCTTGACAAAACCCTGCCCGGCAAGAGAATCCGCCAAGAAATGAATCTGCGATGCGGATCGAACCGCCGGGAATTTCGGATCGCGCACGATCTTGAGAATGAGTTCCGAATGCGGAGCGAGGCTCGCGCTGACATCCGGGGCATTCTCGCGGATGGCCTTCGTTATTTCTTCCGAAGATCGCGCTGCTAACAACCGAGGGCCCAGCTTCGACCAGAGCTGCTCGAACCACAGGCGGTAGGTGTCGGCTGATCCGACCACCACCGAGGGGTCTATGTTGGCTGGTCTGCCTCTTCCGCGCTTTTTCGAGGGTCCATCCGAAATTATTTTTTGCGCTGAGTAATCTTTGCCTTCGATTGGCATTTCCCGGAATTCTCCTTCCGTCGAATCGCATAATTATACGGAATATACCGCCTAGCGTCGAGGATATTAGGTAGGACAAACCTTCAATATCTATTCTATGTATAAGTAACGAGTAATTGTACGACTTTCAGGTGTTGCGCGTTCCGATAGAACCTGTACCATCTATTTATACGGAGGTTGTCATGATTAATAAGGAGACGCAATGGTTCCCCTGCCCGGTCTGCCTGAAGCCGCTTGACGTGCGAACAACCAAGCGGACGAAGCCCTATGTCATCTGCTCGCCGTGCGGAGTGCAGATGTTCATTCGGGAACGGGCGGGAATAGAAGCATTTGGAAAGCTCGTCGAGCAGGGACTAAAAGCGGACGTGTTGACGCGGGTCGGCCAACTCGAACAACGCTACAAGCTGAAGTGTCCTGTCTGCACAAAGTCCTTTTGGGCGAATCCCGAATTGGCGGGAACGAACTGGTTCAACGGGAAAGCATCGGGTTATCGCTGTCCGGAGAAGAATTGCCGAGGTGTTGTTCCAACAGGCGAAAGGTCATGAGATTCGACTGTCTTCGATGTTTTCGCAATTTGCCGGCTCCGGAAATAACGGGCCGAAAGTGAATCTCCGAAGTCGCGAATTTAGCATGACACACGTCACCAAAATTTCGATGCCGAGGGCGGAAGCAAAAAGTTGTATGCTTCCGGCTGAGGCAACTCCTCCGGCGAGCCATGGAAGGGATTTCGAAACCATGGCGCGAAGGAGATTTCAAAGTCCGAAACCATTTAAGGAAGGTCAATTCTGGTGGCTGCGTGTTTGGGATACGAGCGTAACAGGCAGCCGAAAACGTCAACGCGTCAAACTCGCACCGGCGGACATGCCGCTGCGGGAGGTGCAAAAAATCGCCGCAGAGAAACTCCGGCCAACGAATCAGGGCTTGGTTTTGACCGGCGCGGCGATGAACTTTGGTGACTTTGTGAATGGCACCTACATTCCGACATACCTGCCCCTGCTTTCGAGCAGCACCCAAGATTCCTACAACGGCGTGATCTCGAAGTACCTTGAGCCGGAATTTTCGCGGCTGTCTCTGCGCGACCTTTCACGGCTCACGGTACAGCAGTATTTCTCCGGCATGGCGGGCACGGTGCCCTATCCCACAATCTCGAAGATCAGGGACGCTCTGTCTTCCATCCTCCGCTCTGCGGTCGATGCAGACTACCTGATTAAAAACCCGCTGGATGGATTGCGCTTGCCCCTGGATAAGCGCCCACGCCAGCCGAAATCGACCATCACGCCCGAGCAGTTCCACGCGCTGCTCGCACTCGTTCCCGAGCCTTACGCTTCCATGCTGTTTGTAAGCGTGTGGACCGGGTTGCGCGTCTCCGAGTTAATCGGGCTGAAGTGGCGTTGCATCCATGCCGACAGCATCACGGTCGAGGAGCGCTTCTGCCGTGGTGACTGGTCAACTCCCAAAACCAGCGCCTCAGCAGCAACGATTGGCGTTGCTCCACAAGTAATCGCCCGCATCAACCGCTTGAAATCCCTCACCGTAGAAGTTCGGGCAGGGCGTGCGGTGCGAAAACACAAACTAGTCAAATCGGCAGGGCCAGACGATCTGGTTTTTCAGAGCGTTCAGCAAGGCAAGCCAATGAATGACCAAAACGTTTTGCGAAGGCACATCAAACCAGCAGCCAAAGCGCTTGGGCTGCATGTGAACTGGCGATGCCTGCGTACTTCCCACGCGACATGGCTTGTTCAAGCGGGAGCCGACCCGAAATCGGTGCAAGGTCAGATGCGCCACTCGCGCATTTCGACCACGATGGAGATTTACGCCCAAATCGTTCCGCTGGCGCAACGCCGAGCGCTTGAACAGCTTTCGGAGTTCGCCAAAGATTCACGGTCCAAAACGGTCCAATAAGGCCCGTTTTTGAAGGTCACAGAAATGGCTGCAATTGTCGCCAACCCGTTGAGAAGATTGGTGGAGCTAGTCGGGATCGAACCGACGACCTCATCGTTGCGAACGATGCGCTCTCCCAGCTGAGCTATAGCCCCATACAGTGGGGAGTTTACTTTTTTTGATTTTACCAGCCGTCGCTCGATTTCACCTATGCACGTCATTTTTGCAAGCGTGTCCGCCGCGCACGGTTGAATCACTCAACGTCTTAAGTCATCTAAACATTGGGCGCTCAAACATCGGGCGCTCTGAGCGGTGAGCGTCTGAAATCGAGGGCTATAATTCAGTTGTGAGTTCTCTAAAGGTAAAGCAAGTGGCGTCCGCGGACTTCCCTACGCGCTGGGGGCATTTTCTAATTCACGGGTTTGCGACCAGGGCGTCTGCATCCGGCAACGGCGCCAAGACGGAAGAGGCCGTGGCGCTAGTGATGGGCGAAGTGCACTCGGGGTCGCCGCTGGTGCGCATTCACTCTCAGTGTCTGACCGGCGACGTATTTGGCTCGCTGCGCTGCGATTGCCGCCAGCAACTTGAAATGGCGCTCTCGATGATTGCCGAGCTGGGTGCGGGCGTCCTTATCTATGAGCAGCAGGAGGGCCGCGGCATTGGGCTGATGGCGAAACTGCAGGCCTACGCGCTCCAGGACAGCGGATTTGATACGGTGGAAGCGAACGAGCGGCTTGGTTTTAAACCCGATCAGCGCGAGTTCCTCATGCCGGTCGAGATCCTGAAGGCGTTGGATATTCGGCGGGTTCGCTTGCTCTCGAACAATCCTAACAAAGTCGCGGCGCTCGAACGCGCCGGGATTCAGGTGACCGAGCGCGTGCCCTGCGAAGTCGCGCCCACGGAACATACCGAAGACTATTTGAAGACGAAGCAGGAAAAGCTGGGACACCTGTTTAGCGGCGGGCGGGGGCAGCATTAAGACTGACAGACTAGCGTTACGCACCGCAGTGGCCCTCAGCGGCTGAAGCCGTTCCTGAAAGTAAGAGTTATCGCAGCGCCGAAGCGCTGCGCCACCCAAAATCAGAGGTTGCGGCGAGCTTCGCTCGCGTGGACAGCCGAGGACGGCTGTCCCTACGTGTTTGTTGAGAGGTCTGCATCGCCTAAGTCCCCCGACAACAACCGCAGTAGGCCGTCCCGATTCTTGACCGGCAGTCTGCGCAGCGCGGCTCGCGCCAGCGCTACATAGACCTCGCGCGCTCCGGGATGCTTCTTCAGCGCTGCCAGGTGTTTCGCCACCGTCTCCGCGTCTCCGCGAACCAGCGGACCGCTAAAAGACCGCGCCGGACCGAGGCGCGAATAATTCGCCAAAGTCTGTTGGATGATGGGCAGGCTCTTGCGGCGCGCATCCTGGCGCGTGAGTCCAGCGGCATGAGCCGCTTCTTCGAGCGTCACGAGGAACGCCAGTAACAGCGGCGAAGTCATAGTGGCCCAGGCGTGGTAGGCCGCTTTGCGCGCCGCGGGCAATGGAAAACTTTCGCCACCTAACTCGCGCACAATTCGCCGCGCCAGCCGCGTAGCCGCGTCGTCGCCTTCTATAGCAAAAGGCACCCCTGTCAAAGATGGATGCGCTCCCGCAACGAACGTCATCAGGGGATGCACCGACGCGACAGCGAGGCCTGCCGTGTGCAGAGGATTGAGCTCGCGGCTGGAGAGCGCCCCGCTGGAGTGCAGGGCGCAACGGGCTATTACTTTCTGGTAAACAAGCGCGCGAGCAACCAAATGATCAGCCAGAGCCGAAGCTGCACG
>WNFB01004004.1_pt1 | contig 13056 bp, 10 predicted proteins | sample 5400501 | NCBI WGS metagenome assembly WNFB01 (sample SAMN13153341, study PRJNA577476) | soil metagenome | isolation source: 200 cm saprolite under Douglas fir tree site 2 hole 1 | place: USA:California | collected 2015-04-18
GGTCAGCTCCCCGATCTGGTCGATCACCTCGAGCAGGTTGCGCTGGTTCTCCGGGCCGCCGCCTACGTTGTAGATCTCGCCGCGTGTGATCGCGATCTTGTCGATCACGGTCGCGTAGAGCGCGCTGAGATCCCGCGCGTCGAGCAGGTCGCGGACCTGGGTGCCGTCGCCGTAGATGGTCAGCGGGCGGCCGGAGAGGATCGAGTGCACGAAATGCGCGACCCACCCCTGGTCCTCGGTGCCGTACTGGTGCGACCCATAGATGCAGCTCTGGCGCAGCACCACAGTGTTCATCTGGAAGCAGCGCGCGTAGTCGCGGACGTACTGGTCGGCGGCGCCCTTGCTGCACCCGTAGGGGCTGTGGAAGTCGATCGGCTGGCCTTCGCTGCAGGGGCCGTTGTTGTGGTCGAGCTTGCCGTAGACCTTGTTCGTCGACGCAAAGACCAGCGGGGCGTCGTGGTTGTGCAGGCGCACCGCCTCGAGCACGTTCAGCGTGCCGCGCGCGTTGACGTCGAAGTCGGTGTTGGGGTCGACGAGCGAGGTGGTGACCGCGACCTGGCCGGCGAGGTGGAGGATCGCGTCCTGATTCTTGACGTGTTGCGCGAGCGGGGCGGCGTTTCTCACGTCCTCTTTGACGAAGCTGATGCGGTTCGGGTAGCGGGTGAGGATCCACCTCAGGTTGCGCTCGGTGCCCGGCCGGCTCAGGTTGTCGAGCACCGTCACGAACCACCCTTCCTTGATGAGGTGGACCGCCGCGTTGACGCCGAGGAAGCCGGCGCCGCCGGTGATCAAGATTCGCCGTTCAGGTACGGCTGGGACCGGCTGGGATCTGGTCTTGCTGTTCCGGGCAGATGGATCCATCGGCGGCGCTTACCTTAGCCCGTGGCCATCCCACGCAAGTACGCGATGCTCGCGATCCAGGCCGCACCGGCCAGTATCAACGTCTCGCGGCGGTCGCTGCCGCCGCGCGCGTAGACGTAGGCACCGGGCAAGAACAGCACCGCAAAAACGCCGTACACGATGTGCAGGATCCCTTCGCGAGCGCTCCCGCCCGCGACCAGCGCAGCGACGCCCAGCAGTCCCTGGACCACGGTCGCCCCGGCCATGATCAGGTAGGTGGAACGAAACCCGCCGCTCAGTCGCTGATTGCGAATGTAGTGATACGTGCCCCACAGGCCGAGCAGCACAGCGAACGCGAGCAGGACCCGCGCACCGAAGGTGTGGAAGGAGCCGAGAGTGCTAAGCACGGAGCCGCGTGATCTGGTCGCGGAAGTACTCGACCGTCAGGCGCAGTCCCTCTTCGAGCAGGATGCGCGGCTCCCAGCCGAGCTGCTCCCTGGCGCGCGTGTTGTCGAGAGCGATCCGATAGACGTCGCCCTTCCGTTTCGGTCCGCGCTGGGGCTCGAGCCTGTACTCGGTCAAGAGCGCGAGCTTGCGAAAGAGGTCGTTGACAGTGACCGGTATGCCCGTGCTGATGTGAAACGTTCCGCCGTCGCCCCTCTCAAGTGCGGCGAGATTCGCCATCGCCACGTCGCCAACGTGCAGCATGTCGCGTGACTGGTTGCCGTCCCAATCGATCGTCAGGGGCTTGCCTTCGATCATCCGGCTCGCGAAGATCGCCACGACACGCCCCTCTTCGGCGAAAAAATCCTGGCGGGCGCCATAGATATTCGCGTAGCGAAGGATGGTGAAACGGAGGCCAAAGGTCCGTTGGAAGGTGCCGAGATATTGCTCGAAGGCGTACTTGCTAGTTCCATACGGCGAGAGCGGCCGGATCGGATGGTCCTCGTCCGCCGGCACGATGTCGGGTTCGCCATACAGCGCGCCGCCGGTGGAGCTGAAGATCACCTTCGGTACCGCGTTGTCGACGCACGCGCGGAGAACGTTGAGCCCGCCCACGATGTTCACCTGCGCGTCGTACCCCGGGTCGGCCACCGATTTCGGCACCTCGGACTGCGCCGCGTGATGGTTGACGACGTCGGGCCGGAACGCGGCGATGACCTCCCTTGTCGCGGCGAGGTCCCTGATGTCCACGCGATGCAGCCGCGCTTTGGGGTTGACGTTGTCTTCGCGCCCGGTGCTGAGGTCGTCGATCACGGCGACCTCGTGCCCAGCCGCTGCGTAGGCGTCGACCACGTGCGAGCCGATGAAGCCGGCGCCGCCAGTGACGAGAATCTTCACCGAGCGTGACTGTAATCGAAGCCGAAGTCGTGAAGGCGGTGCCCGCAGATGTGTCGGCGACCTACGTCCGCGGCGTCATTTCGCGCGCCGCGAAGGTGCCAGAGATCGCGGCTCGCCTGCCCGAGGGTCATCCGACGGTCGCGGTCAGGTTGACGAGCGACGAAGAGCTGCGCCGGCTCAACCGGACGTACGCGGGCGAGGACCATGCCACCGATGTTCTGTCGTTCGCAGGCGAGGGCGAGCACCTCGGAGACATCGCGATCTCCTGGCCGGCCACGGTGCGCCAGGCGGCGCGTTTCCGGCACCCAGAAAAGACTGAGCTCGCTCTTCTATCCGTGCACGGGCTGCTCCACCTTCTTGGCTGGGACCACGCGACCGCCTCCGAGCGCGCTGAGATGACCCGGCTGACGCTGGCAGCGCTGCGGGCGTCGAGGGTCAGCCTGGCGCCACGGCGGCTCTAAACTCGAATCCACGGTCTGCGGCGCTCGCCGCGGGCCTTACTGCGTCTGCATGGAAGAAGTAAGAAAGGACGAGCGACTGATCGTCGGGCTCGGCAACCCCGAGTCCGACTACGCCGATACGCGCCACAACCTCGGTTTTGCATGCGTGCGCGAGCTTGCGCGCAGGCTTGGCACGCCGATCCAGAAGAAGCGCTGGCAGTCCCTCGTCGGCAGGGCTGAAACGCGAGGCATCTGGTTCGTCCTTCCCCAGACGTACATGAACCTCTCCGGCCAGGCGGTGGCGAAAGCCTTGAAGGACACCGGCCTCACACCGCAGCAGACCTGGGTCGTCTACGACGAGCTGGACCTGCCGATGTGCCGCATGCGGATCCGGCGCGATGGATCCGGCGCCGGCCACAACGGCGTGCTGTCCATCATCGCGGCACTCGGCACCGACGATTTCACGCGTTTTCGGGTGGGCATCGGCAAGCCGGCCCGCAGGGGTTCTCAGGCCGGCCGCCACTATGTGCTGGGACGTTTCACCAAAGCCGAGGCCGAGCGCGTGCCGCATGTCATCAGCGGTGTCGCCGATGCGCTGGAGCTGGCGTTGGAGGCGGGGATCGAGCGGGCGATGGACCGCTTCAACCGCCCGGGCGCGTTGGGCTGCGAAGAACTGCCGTGACAAAGGTGTGGCAGGCCGTGGTTGCCGCCGAGCCGCGACTCGCGGGTTGGGTCTCGCGGGGCTCGTCCGAGCTGCACGTGGCTCGTCTGCCCCGCCCCGCATGGCCCATCGTCGCCGGCGCGGTCGCGCGGGCGGCTGTCGAGAGAGGAAAGCCGATTGTGGTGCTCGTTCCCGCACCTGAGCGCTTCGCCGACGAGCTTCGGATGTGGCTTGCGGGCAACCCGAAGACCTACGTGTTCGCCGAGGTCGGCGTGTCGTTTCTCGACCGTCCGCCGGCGTTCGACGAAGCTGTGAATCGCCGTCTGGAAGCGCTGACGGCCCTACTCACTGCGGGCAAGGAGCCAATCGTTGTCGTCTCCTCGCGACGCGCCGTCACGCGGCAGACGATCTCCCGCCCGGACCTCGTGGGGAGCACCGTCACCCTGAAGCCCACGCACGGACCCGACCCGGTCACGGTGGCGACACGGCTCGTCGAGCTGGGCTACACCCGCGAGGCGCTGGTCGAGGAGCGCGGCCAGTTCTCACTGCGAGGCGGAATCCTGGACGTATTTCCCTCCGGCGAAGATGCACCGGTCAGGGCGGAGTGGTCGGGCGACGTGGTGGAGACGCTGCGACTGTTCGACCCCGAAAACCAGCGCTCTGTCATGGCGATCGAGGAGGTGACCATCCGCACCGGACGCGAGCTGCTGATCGGGCCGGAACGAGGCCGGGCGGCGGTCGAGCGGCTGCGCCGCTCCGTCTCGCTCGGCAGCCTGCGCGGAGATGTGCGCTCGGAGTGGGAGGACGAGCTCACACGCCTGGCCGCCGGCGCGGCTTTCGCGGGCGTGGAGTTCTATGCCGCATACCTCGACCCTTCGCGGGCGTCGCTGTTCGACCACCTTCCGGAATCCACCACGGTGCTCGACTTCGAGCCCGGCCGCCAGCTGGCCGAGGCCCGGACGCTCCTGGATGAGACCGCGATGCTGGCCGCAGCCGAGTCCGGCGGTGGAGAGCTTCCGCGCGAGTTCATCCTGCCGACCGTTCACCGGCTGGAGGAGCTGGGAGGGAGGCCTCGACTCGGCGTTACCGCCGGCGAGGGCGACGGCGACGGGCTCGACCTCGGTTGGTTCGAGGGCGAGCCGCTGGTCGGCCAGCCCCGCGCCCTGGCCGGCTTCGCTGCCCGAAGCGAGGGCGCGGGCATCGTTTTTGCCACCGAGCAGGATGAGCGCCTGCGCGCGCTGCTTGACGAAGCTGGGGTGAAGACCCCGCTCCGCGAGGTGGACCTCGACCTGGACCTCGAGCTGGGCCCGGCCCTGCACCACGCGACGATCGACATCGCGGCGGGCTGCGCCCAGCCGGAGATTGGATTCCACCTGGCCACCGACGCTGAGCTTTTCGGCCGGGTCCGGCGTGCTTCGCGGGGCGGCCGCGTCGCTCGCACACGCGCTGAGGACCTGACCCGCGATTTCACGCTGGACTTTGCGCCCGACGAGCTGGTCGTCCACGTCGACCACGGGATCGCGCGGTTCAAGGGCATGCGCCTGATCGAGTCCGAGGGCGCGCACCGCGAGTACCTGGAGCTGGAGTACGCCGAAGGTGACCGGCTCTTCGTGCCGGTCGAAAACCTCGACAGGGTGCAGAAGTACCTGCGTGGGGCGGAGGGGACTCCAGCGCTGCACCGGCTCGGCACCTCTGACTGGACGCGCGCGCGAGGGCGGGCGCGCAAAGTCGTGCAGGACGTGGCCGAAGACCTGCTGAAGATCTACTCGATGCGCGAGGCGCGGCCAGGCATTGCTTTTGCGCCCGACACCGCATGGCAGCAGGAGCTCGAGTCTTCGTTTGTTTATGAGGAGACGCCGGACCAGGTCGTCGCGCTGGCCGAGATCAAGGCGGACATGGAGTCCGACCGTCCCATGGACCGGCTGCTCTGCGGCGACGTCGGATTCGGCAAGACCGAGCTCGCCCTGCGCGCAGCGTTCAAGGCGGCAATGAGCGGCAAGCAGGTTGCCTTGCTCGCGCCCACCACCGTTCTGGCCCAGCAGCACTTCCACGTATTCCGCGAGCGGCTGAAGAACTTCCCGGTCGTTGTCGAGATGCTGTCGCGATTCGTCGATGACGAGACGCAGGCACGAACCGTCGAAGGATTGAAGAGCGGGCACGTCGACATCGTGGTCGGCACGCACCGCCTGCTCCAACGCGACGTCCGATTCAAGCGGCTCGGCCTTCTCATCGTCGACGAGGAGCACCGCTTCGGCGTGATGCAGAAGGAGAGGTTGAAGAAGCTGCGCACGCAGCTCGACGTCCTCTCCCTCTCGGCGACGCCCATCCCGCGCACCCTGCACATGGCCGTGGGCGGAATTCGTGACATGAGCGTCATCCAGACTCCGCCCGAAGAGCGCCAGCCGATCAAGACCTATGTGACGGCGGACGACGACGCGCTGATCGCCGAGGCGATCGGCCGCGAGCTGCAGCGCCAGGGTCAGGTCTATTTCGTGCACAACCGCGTGCGCACGATCCAGAAGGCGGCCGAGCGCGTGCGCCGCCTGGTGCCCGACGCGCGCATCGCCATCGGTCACGGGCAGATGTCGGAAGACCAGCTCGCGACGGTGATGGTGGACTTCGAGTCCGGCAAGTACGACGTGCTCGTCTGCACGACCATCATCGAGTCGGGGCTCGACATCCCGAACGTGAACACGATCCTCGTCGAGCGCTCCGACCGATTCGGGCTGGCCCAGCTCTACCAGCTGCGCGGGCGCGTGGGTCGCTCCGGCCGGCGCGCCTACGCGTATTTCCTGTACGACCCGCGGCGCTCGCTCACCGAGCAGGCGGACAAGCGGCTCGACGTGATCTCGGGCCTGCACGAGCTCGGCCAGGGATTCAAGATCGCGCTCCGCGACCTCGAGATCCGCGGCGCCGGCAACCTGCTCGGGACCGAGCAGCACGGCGCGATCGCCTCGGTCGGTTTCGAGATGTACCTGCAGATGCTGCAGAGCGCGGTCACCAAGCTCCGCACCGGGTCGGAGGAGACCGCCGTCGCGGACGTCCTGTCCACCGCCGAGATGAACCTCGATCTTCCGCTCGACCACTTCATACCGCGCTCGTACATCCGCGACGAGAAGCTGCGCCTCGGCGCCTACCGCCAGCTGGCGGGCGCGGAGGACGACGAGGAGCTCGACTCGATGCTGCGCTCGCTGAAGGACCGCTACGGCACAGCCCCGCCACAGCTCGACAACCTCGCTTACTCGCTGCGCGTGAAGTTGAAAGGGCAGCGAATGGGACTGCGAGGGGTCATCGCGGAGGGCCACGACATCGTGATCCGCGTCGATCCGGAGCGTTTCCTGGACGTCGAGGAGCTCTCGCGTCGCCTGGCCGGCCGCATATCGCTCGGCCCGAACCGGATCAAGATGCGACGCCAGGGTGAGGGCTGGCAGCAGGACCTCCTGGGCTTGCTGGACGAGATGGCGCAGCTTTACGCGGCAGGCCAGGCGGCGCCGGTGCCGTCGCCTTCATAGAATCACTCGCGATGGAGAAAGAGCAGTCCGACGGCATCGCGGCGATCTTCGAGGTCGTGCACCGGCTGCGCGCGCCGGGCGGGTGCCCGTGGGACCGGGAGCAGACGCACGAGTCGCTGCGGCCGTACCTGCTCGAGGAGACGTACGAGCTGCTCGAGGCGATCGACTCGCGGGACGACGACAAGATGATGGAAGAGCTCGGCGACCTGCTGCTTCAGGTCGCGATGCACGCGGAGATCGCCGCGGAGGAAGGACGCTTCGACGCGACCCAGGTGTCTGAGGCGGTGGCCGCGAAGATGGTCAAGCGCCACCCGCACGTCTTCGGCGACGTGTCCGTCGCCAGCGCCGACGAGGTGCTGCGCAACTGGGAGCACCAGAAGATGCACGAGTCGCGCAAGGCGGGCAGCGAGGAGTCGGTCGTCGACCGCGTGCCGGCGACGCTGCCGGCTCTCGCCTGGGCGCTGGGCCTGCAGAAGCGGGCGGCGCGGGGGGGATTTGATTTCGCGACGCCGGCGGCGGCGGCCGAGTCGGTTGCGGAGGAGGCGCGCGAGCTGGCCGAGGTCAGCGACCGGGAGCGGGCGTTCGACGAGCTCGGCGACCTTCTGTTCGCGATTGTGTCGCTGGCCCGAACCTTGAAGCTGAACCCGGAGGACGCGCTGCGCGTCGCCGGCGAGCGGTTCCGCCGGCGCTTCGCGGCGACGGAGGCCTCGCTGCGGAGCGAGGGCAAGACCTTCGCCGACGTCGACGAAGACGACAAGCTTCGACGTTGGGACGAGTCACAGCCCCATCCCCCGCCTGCGGCGGGTACTTCCCCATGAATGGGGAAGACCATTTGATATAGTCGGCACTCCGCTCGTTCCTGGAAACGTCGCAGCATGAGACAAAGCAGAGCACTGACAGTCGCGGGAAATGTGCGCACCAGCTCTTTTGGACTGCGCAGGATCGTGCTGCTCATCGGCGCCGGCGTCGTGCTCGTGTGGGCCGGGATCGCTTTCGCGCAGGAGGCGTACCTCAGCCACCGGTTGAGCCAGCAGGTCTCCGACCTCCGCATGCAGAACGCCGAGATTGCAGCGCAGAACGCGGGTTATCAAAAGGACGTGCAGGCGCTGCAGTCGGGGACGGCGGACGAGGAGGAGGCGCGGCTCAACGGCTACGCCAGGCCGAACGAGAAGCTGTACCTGGTGACCACTCCACCCAGCCCCGCTGCGCGGGTCCCCTCACCCTCGCCGACTGCGTCTCCCTCCGCCAAGGCCCACTGACACCCGGGGGTATACTTTTTTCGCGGAGTGGAGCAGCGGCAGCTCGTCGGGCTCATAACCCGAAGGTCGTCGGTTCGAATCCGACCTCCGCAACCATCCTTACTCCAAGCCCCCGCCCATTCGTGCCCGAGGCCATGAACAAGAGAAAGCGCGTCGCGATCGCCAAGCACCGAAAGAAGAAGCGCAAGCTGAAGGCGCGAACTCAGGCCGCTCGCTAAAGTTCGGTCGGCGGTGCCGTAGCTCAGGTGGTAGAGCGCGCGACTCATAATCGCGTTGTCGCTGGTTCGAGTCCAGCCGGCACCACCATGGGCCTCCATTCCGCATCTTTGACGCCAGACGTGGGTTTCGGGCACCTTGCAAGCGCACGCTTGGCGTCAGGCGTGCGGAATCGGGTGCTGGTCGCGGTGTCGGGCGGGCCCGATTCCACGGCCCTCCTCATCGCACTGCACGAAGCCGGGCTCGACCTGGTCGCCGCCCATTACGACCACGCGCTACGAGAAGCTTCCGACGCGGTGGCGCGCCAGGTCGGGGCCTTGTGCGAGCGACTCGGCGTGCCGTTGATCACCGAGCGCAGAAGCGAACCGTTGCCCAAGGGCTCTATCCAAGCCGGAGCCCGCACGCTCCGGTATTCATTCCTCGACCGGGCTCGGGCGGAGGCCGGCGCGGACGTCGTCGCGTTGGGCCACACCGCGGACGACCTGGTCGAGGGCGTCGTCCTTCATCTATTGCGCGGGTGCGGACTCGCGGGTTTGCGCGGCATGCCGGCCAGGCGCGGGCATTACGTGCGTCCCCTGCTCGACGTTTGGAGGAGCGAGGTGCGTGCCTTCCTGCAAGCGCGTGAAGTCGTCACGCATGAGGATCCGTCGAACCTCGACACCCGCTTTGCGCGCGTCCGCGTGCGAATGCAGATTCTTCCCGCGCTCGAACGCGACCGGCCCGGCATCACCCGCCGCTTCCATACGATCGCCCGCGCCGCGGCACGATGGCAGGCCGCCGCTGAGCGGGCGGCGTCGGGTCCCATCACCCGGGATCGTTTGCAGACGATGCCCGAGCCGGTGGCAGCCGAGGCCCTGAAGCTGCTTTACACGACGGCGGGCGGCGCCGAGCCAGGACTGTCGCGCGCGCACCTCGCCGCGATGCTGAGCCTTGCCAGGCCGGGTCGGGGCGGGCGAGGCGTCGACCTTCCGGGCGGCTTGCGTTTCCGTATCGTGGGGGACCACATGGAAGTCGTCGCCTCCCAGCGTCCGGCCACCCGCCCGCCTCGCCTGGAGGTCAGGAGCTGCGCGGGCTGCGACAACAGTCAGGCGGCCCACCTCCGGGCCGGCCTTCAGCTGCGAGTCGGATTCCGGCGACCGGGCCTTCGCCTGCGGCCCTCGGGAGGCCGCGGCTCGCGCAAGCTCCAGGACATCTTCGTCGACGCACGCGTGCCGCGCGAAGAGCGCGACGGCTGGCCGCTCGTCTTCGCGGGTGAGAAGCTCGCGTGGATCCCGGGCCTGGCTGTCGACGCCGACATGGCGCCGATTCCCGGGGAGGAGGCGCTGCACGTGGCGATCACGCCTATGCCGGCTCTTACGGGCAACAAAGTTGTTAGGCTAGAAACTCCATTAGCTCCCGAGGAGATCTGAGTTGAGTCGCTTTCCCCGCTCCAGCCTCTTTTATTTCGCATTGGTCGTCGTCCTCGGTCTCATCTTCTGGTTCACCTGGAGCTCCATCCAGAACGGCCAGAGCTCGGGCGATTGGAGTTACTCCAACCTGATCACCAAAGCCGACGAGGGCCAGGTGACCAACCTCGAGATCAACGGCACCGATGGCGTCGCCACCGAGCAAGGCGGCAAGAAGTACAACGTGGTGCTTCCCGACTGCAGCAGCGGCTGCAACCAGCTCTTGGCCCAGATGCAGACCGACCATGTGAACGTGAAATTCGACAAGAGCCAGACCGGCAGCTACCTGATCAGCGTGCTGCTGCCGAACATAATCCTGGTGATCCTGATCGCAGCCTTCATGTGGTGGGTACTTCGCCAGACCCAAAGCGGCAACAACCAGGCCATCTCCTTCGGCCGCTCGCGGGCGCGGCTGATCGCGGGCGACAAGCCGGCCATCACTTTCGCGGACGTAGCAGGCGTGGACGAGGCTAAACAGGAGCTCAGCGAGATCGTCGAGTTCCTCAAGTACCCGGAGAAGTTCGTTGCCTTGGGCGCGCGCATCCCCAAGGGCGTGCTGCTGGTCGGTCCTCCTGGAACCGGCAAGACGCTGCTCAGCAAGGCAGTCGCCGGTGAGGCGGGGGTGCCGTTCTTTTCGATCTCGGGCTCTGAGTTCGTCGAGATGTTTGTCGGTGTCGGCGCGAGCCGCGTCCGCGACCTGTTCGACCAGGCCAAGAAGAACTCGCCGTGCATCGTATTCGTGGACGAGATCGACGCCGTCGGCCGCCAGCGCGGCGCCGGGCTCGGCGGCGGTCACGACGAGCGCGAGCAGACCCTCAACCAGCTGCTGGTCGAGATGGACGGCTTCGACACGAACACCCACGTGATCGTGATCGCGGCGACCAACCGCCCAGACGTCCTCGACCCCGCCCTGCTGCGGCCGGGCCGTTTCGACCGCCACGTCACGCTCGACCGGCCCGACATCAAAGGCCGCCGGCAGATCCTCGACGTGCACGCCCGCAACAAGCCGCTGGACTCGACGGTCGACCTCGATGTCCTGGCTCGCCAGACGCCCGGCTTTTCCGGCGCGGACCTGGCCAACCTGATCAACGAGGCCGCCATCCTCGCCGCGCGCGCCAACCAGAAGGTGATCGGGATGGACGAGCTCGAGGAGGCGATCGCGCGCGTCATCGCGGGTCCCGAGCGCAAGAGCCGCCGCATCTCCGACAAGGAGAAAGAGGTCATCGCCTACCACGAGACGGGCCATGCGCTGGTCATGAAGGCGCTGCCCCATACGGACCCCGTGCACAAGGTCTCGATCATCTCCCGCGGCATGGCGCTCGGCTGGACGCTGAGCCTGCCTGAGGAAGACAAGTACCTCGTCTCGCGCGACGAGCTCTACGACCAGATCGCGGGCATCATGGGCGGCCGGGTCGCGGAGGAGATCGTCTTCAACGACATCACGTCCGGTGCCGAAAACGACATCCAGCGTGCGACCCAGCTGGCGCGCCGCATGGTGACGCAGTGGGGCATGTCGGAGAAGCTCGGCACCGTGACGATGGGCCACAAGGAGGAGCTCGTATTCCTCGGCCGCGACCTTGGAGAGCAGCGGAACTACTCGGAAGAGGTGGCCGCGATCATCGACGAAGAGATCCGCAGCATCGTCGACCATGGCTACCAGACTGCGAAGAGCATCCTCACCCAGCAGCGCGGGAAGATGGACGCTGTCGTGGAGCGGCTGAAGGTCGTGGAGACGATCGACGGCAAGGAGCTCGACGAGATCCTCGCCGGCGAAGAGCCGTCGGCGCCGGCCGCGGCCAGCTCGTCAAGCGCGGCTTCCTAGAACCGACACGCCGGAACAGCCGCTGACGATAGCCGGCCGAGGCAACCTCGGCCGCAGCCTGGCCCGCGCCCTGCACGCCCGCCTCGTGCCTGCCCGCATTGGTTTTCGGCTTCCAGTCCGAGGCTTGCTCTTCCTGGCCGTCCCCGACGGCGCCGTCGTTGAGATGGCGACTCGCATCGCGGGCATGAAGCCGCCGGCGGAGCTCAGCATCGTGCACCTGAGCGGTGCGCTGGGACTGGAGGCGCTCAGCGCGCTCGAGGGCAATCCACGCGGGTCGTTCCATCCCCTGCAGTCGTTTCCGGCGCCGCGCGACCCGTCGGCCTTTCGCGGGATCACCGTCGCGGTTGATGCCACAACTCCGACTTTGATGCGGCGGCTTCGCGCGCTGGCCCGGGCGCTCGGCGCCAGACCGAGACACGTCGGCGACGAGGATCGGGTGCTGTATCACGCGGCGGCGGTTTACGCGTCCAACTTCCTGGACGTGGTGATCGCGGAGGCGGTGCGCCTGCTGGGCGAGATCGGGTGGAGCGAAGAAGAGGCGACGAAAGCGCTCATTCCCCTGGTCGAGGGCGCGGTGGCGAACATCCGCCGACGCGGCGCGGTGGGGGCGCTGACGGGGCCCATCCGGCGGGGCGATGCCGAGACGGTGACCCGCCACCTGGAGGCGATCGACCGCCCCGACCTTTATCGTATGCTCGCGCTGGTTGCGCTCGAGATCGCGCAGAAGGCGGGACTCGATCCCGCGGCGGCCGAGCGGACCAGAAGGGCGCTGACCCGGAAAGTGGCAGCGACCCGAAGGAGAAGTGGCGCATGACCACTGTGCTGGACGTCCAGCGGTTCAAGGACGAGGGCCGGCGTTTCGCCGTGCTCACGGCCTACGACTTCCTGAGCGCGAAGATCCTCGACGAGGCGGGGATTCCGATCCTCCTCGTGGGTGACAGCCTCGGCATGGTGATGCTCGGCTATCCGACCACCCTGCCCGTCACGCTCGAGGACATGCTCCACCACGCGAAGGCGGTCGCCCGCGGCGCTCACCAGGCGCTGCTGGTGGGCGACATGCCCTTCATGTCCTACCACGCGTCGGTCGAGCAGGCGATCACCAGCGCCGGCCGCTTCGTCCAGGAGGCAGGCATGCACGCGGTCAAGCTCGAGGGCGGCGGCAGGGTCGTCGAGATAACGCGGCGCCTGACCGAGATCGGCATTCCCGTGATGGGCCATGTCGGCCTGACACCCCAGTTCGTTCACCAGATGGGCGGATTCAAGGTGCAGGGGAAGACCGACGCCCAGGCGGCGCAGATCCTGGCCGACGCCAGGGCTCTCGAGCAGGCGGGCGCGTTCAGCATCGTGCTGGAAGGCGTGCCGAGCAAGCTTGCTGTGACCATCACCAAGGCGCTTCGCATCCCGACCATCGGGATCGGCGCCGGTCCAGGCACCGACGCGCAGGTCCTGGTGCTCCACGACATGCTCGGGCTGACCACCGGCAAGGCGCCGAAGTTCGTCAAGCGCTACGCCAACCTGGC
>WNFB01006286.1_pt1 | contig 13050 bp, 8 predicted proteins | sample 5400501 | NCBI WGS metagenome assembly WNFB01 (sample SAMN13153341, study PRJNA577476) | soil metagenome | isolation source: 200 cm saprolite under Douglas fir tree site 2 hole 1 | place: USA:California | collected 2015-04-18
CAGACCGCGAGCGTCGTCGTGAGCCCCGCGGCCGCGACCAACCTGAACTTCGTGGTGCAGCCGAGCAACGTGACGGCGGGCGTGGCGATCACGCCGGCCGTCCAGGTCGAGATCCGGGATCAGTTCAACAACCGGGTGACGACGGCGACCAACGGCATCTCGCTGGCGATCGGCACGAACCCGGGACTCGGCACGCTCACGGGCGGGGGCAGCGTGGCCGCCGTGAACGGCGTCGCCACCTTCAGTGCGCTGTCGATCAATAAGGCGGGCACGGGCTACACCCTGAACGCGGCCGGCACCGGTCTCACGGGCGCCACGAGCACCGCCTTCAACATCGCGCCGGGGGCGGCCACGCATCTCGTCTTCACTGTGAACCCACCCAACCCAGCCACCGCGGGGACGGGCTTCGCGGTCGAAGTGACCGCGCGTGATGCTAACGAAAACAACGCTACCGGTTTCGCGAACGCCATCACCGTTGGCATTACCAACGGCACCGGGAAAACGGGAGCCACCCTTTCGGGGACTAAGACCCTCACGCCGGTCTCCGGAGTGGCCAGCTTTACGGCGCTGAGCATCGATAGCGCGGGGACGGGCTATACATTAGGTGCCACCGCGACCGGGGTGACGACGGGCACCACCACGGCGTTCACCGTGAACCCCGGCGCCGTGGCGCAGCTGGTGTGGGTCCAGCAACCGCCAGCGGCAACGACGGCGAACACGGCGATGAGCCCCAGCCCGTCGCTCCGAGCGCTAGACGCCGTCGGCAACTTGGTGACGAGCTTTGCGGGGACCGTGACGATGGCGATCGTCAACGACGGCGCCCTTATCCCTCCGGCGGTGCTCACGGGGAATTCGGTCACCGCCGTGGGAGGCGTTGGGACGTTCACGAACCTGCGAATCGACAGGACGGGAACGGCATACACCATCCGGGCGTCCACTGGCGCGGTGAACTCGCCGGTGAGCACCGCGTTCAACATCCTGTGATCTGCTCCCGCTGCTCCGTCGGCGAGATCTCCGACCAGACGCACGAGTGCACCTTGTGCGGTTTCGCGCCTTCCAGCGTGATCACACTCGCCACGCCGTTTCCGCGCGAGCTGGAGGAGCACGCCCGCCAAGAGCTCGAGCATCAGTTCCAGATCGAGGGGGTGCTCGGGCGTGGCCGTCGCTCTGTCGTCTATCTCGCCCTGGAGCGTGGCCACGACCGCCTCGTCGCCTTGAAGATCATCCCCCGGACGCCCACCACGCCGGCGGAGTTGGCCATCGCGTTCCAGCGTGAGGCCGCACTCGCTGCCACGCTCGACCACCCACACATCGTGCCGGTGTACCGCTCCGGCGTGACGAGGGTACTCCTGTGGTACACTATGGAGTACTGCAACAGCCAGCCGCTCGCCGAGACGCTTCGCAGCAGCCAACATATGGAATTTGCGGGGTGCTTGCGAGTGATCCAGCAAGTCGCGAGCGCGCTCGACTATGCACACCGGCGCGGAATCGCGCACGCAGGCCTGACGCCGAGCAACGTACTGATCGACGCCCGCGGGTGGGTGCGCGTGGGGGACTTCGGCATCGCCCACGCGTTCGGTCGCCCGATCGCCGACCAGCGCGACGCCCCGGAGCTGCGGTACCTGGCTCCGGAGCACTTCGGACCGAATAACCTTGCCGGGCCGAGCGCCGACCAGTACGCTCTCGCCGTACTGACATACGACTGCCTCGTCGGGCTGGCCCGCTTCCCATTCTCCCCTTCTCCCCTGTCAGACCCCGAAGGCCAACCAGGCATTGCAGCGGCACAGCCCGAGCTGCCGCCACACCTGTTCGAAGCTCTGCAGCGAGCTACGAGGGACCAGCCGTCTGGCCGGTTCGCAACGGTGCTCGATTTCGTTGCGGCCTTGGAGGGGACCGCTCCGGGGCGCGCTCTAGCTTCGGCGCTGCCGATGCCGGGCACCACACCTGTCCCGCGCCTCACCTCTGGTCCGCCGCTGCTCCTGATGGACGAAAACCCGCCGGCCCTGCCGCCGTTCCTCCAGCGATACTCGGGTCGGCTGCTCGGCGGCCTGGTTTTCGCCTCCATCGCGGGAGCGGTGCTGTGGTGGTTCTGGCCGCGGATCGTAGGCGCGCCGGCCGTCGACTCCGTGGCGCTCGCCCCCCTCCCTCCCTCCGCAGTTTCGCCGGCGGAATCGCTGTTCACCGACAGCTCCTCGCTTGCGGCGCTGGCCAAGCCGCAGCTACTGCCGACTGCCCCGAGTCCGGTGCCGTCCCCCGCGCCCCCCCCCGGGGCGTCGGCTCCGCGCCCCTCCCCTGCGGTCACCGCGCCGCGGCAGGGGCGCCGAGTGCCGTCGCCTGGCAAGCTGTTCATCAACGCCATGCCATGGGCCGAGCTCTACATCGACGGGAAGCTCGTGGGCAACACGCCCCGGGCGAACTTCGACATCCCGGCGGGCACGCACCAGCTGCGGCTGACGCGCGACGGATTCCGCCCCTATGAGACGACTATCACCGTCTCCCCCGGTGCGACGGTGCGGCTGACCGATATCGTGCTCCAGGAGATCACGCCGTGAGCCGGCCATGTGCGCAGACGGCGGTGACCGCGCTCCTGGTGGTGATCCTCCCCATTGTCGCCGCGGGGCAGCGATCGGGCGAGCTGATCGACCGCGGCATCCGGGCCTATCAGAACCTGGACTACGACAACGCCGTGGTGCTGCTGCGGCGTGCCCTCGCCGCTCCGCCGTCCGACACCGTTCCGGTCGCCGTCGTGGTCCGCGCCCTGAGCTACCTCGCGGCGAGCGAGGTGTACCGCGGCCGGCGCGACTCCGCCGCGGTCGTGTTCCGGCGCCTCGTCCTTAGTGCCCCACGGGCCCGTCCCGACCCCCTTATTTTTCCACCGGAAGTCACGACCGTCTTCGAGGCGACGCGACGCGTCACGAAAGCGGTCCTCGCCGAGCTACCCGCCGACGCGACACTCCAGGCGGGTGAGGGCCGCTATCCGATCGCGCTGTTTGCCAGCTCATTCCACGAGATCGTCGTGGCGCTGGAGCAGGAGGACGGGCGGTTCTTGCGGGGCCTGTACGCCGGGGCGATCGGCGACAGCCTGCTCGTGCCCTGGGACGGGCTCGACAGCGCGGGCGTGCCCATGCGGACGGGCCGGTACGTCCTCTCCGTGACGTCGCGGCCCAGCCCGGGCGGGGAGATCTTGCGCGTACTTCGGCTGAGTCTCGACATTAGGGCGACCCCAGGGCGCGACACTCTGCCGTGGCCGGCGAAGCCCGACTCCCTCCCGGAGCGCACGACCGCTGGTCCCGCGCTGAGGGCGCTCGCGATGGGCATGCTGAGCGGGACGGCCGCTCTTGCACTGCCGTTGGTGGTGGCGCGGGGCTCCCGGCCGTCCGGCGCACGGTTCGCTGTTGCCGGCGTGGTGAGCCTCGCGGGGATCTTCGGTTACTTCGCCCGCAAGCCTGGGCAGCCGTTGCCCCACAGCGTCGTGGTGAACCGCGAGCGGCGCGCCGACTGGCAAGTGAAGGTGCGCGTCGTGCAGCACGAAAACACCGCCCGGCGCCGCGATGTCCAGCTCACGCTTCGGAGCGGCAAGCCGGTGATCATCGAGCGGGAGGCGCCATGAGAGATGGGGGGCGCGCCACGCGCACCGCAGCCGGCCTGGCGGCCCTGGCCTGTCTCACGGCGCCGCTCGCCGCCCAAAGCCGCTTGCGCCCGCTGGTGGAGGCAAGCGCCGCGTCACTGCTTGTGCGCAGCGAGGTCGGGCCGACCACGATGACGCTTAAGGGGACCGTGGTCGGCGGCGAAGGCCACCTGGAGCTGGGGCGCATCGGCCTGATCCTCGGCTACGCCCAGGGGACGCTCTCCCCCGCCGGCGGAGGTGGAGGGGGAGGGGGGGCTGCGTCGCAGGACGTTGTCGAAGGGAAAGTCCTCATCGCCGTTCGGCCGGCGCCATGGTTGACGTTGCAGGGCGGCCCGCAGGCGCGCGCCTACGTCACCGCAGGGGGCACGCAACGTTGGCTACTGTGGCGCGTTCAGGCACGAGCGGAGCCGGAGCTCGTGCCCGACCGTGTGCGGAGCTTCGTGGCACTATTTCAGATCGTGTCAGCTGACATCAACGTGGTGGAGCAGTTCGATCGCGGGCGCGGCGGTGAGGTCGGGGTGTTGGCGCGGCTCGGACATTCGGCGCTGTGGGCTCGGTTGGGCTACGGCATTGAGCAGATCCGGCTGGGTGGTGGCGCGCGGCTCGAGACGGTCGACCGCGTCGCCGTGTCGGTCGCTGTTGGGCGGCCGTGAATCAGGGCTACTTCGGCGCGTACCGGGAGGGAGTCTCCCCGACCTGGATCATCCCGACGCGCTCGCGGGCCGCTCGCTCCTGGGTGGGGCCCATCTCGAACTCGTCCGCGAGCTGCCTCAAGGAGTGGAGGTCTCGGAATCCTAGGTCGGTGAGGGCCCGTAGCTCAGGGGACATTCGCCGCGGCAATATCCCGAGCCGTAACGATTCTGTCACTCGGGATCATCCGAGTTGACGGGCCGCGCTTTAGACAAGCCCGCGTCGCCCTTGTGCTCGCCCACGCCACCCGCGTCAAGGCCATCTCGTCGGCCAAGGGTCAAAGCTGACCAGGTCGACGTAGTGGTCGTTTCGGAGGCGAAGCATAACCACTAGGCTCGGGGACTTCTGGTGGACCCTCGGACCAGTATGGCCGACGCCTTCCAGCAAGTCCAGCGCCGGAGGCCGCGTCTCGGATTTAGCGCCCAGAGGAGGGCGTAACCTCCAGGCTCACCGACGATTATGACTCGCCTCCCTAACCGTGCCGGGAGGGTCACCGGACAGGCGTTGCCGTGATGCAACACTCTGGTGAGCAGAACGCCTCACGCCGGGGGTCATGACGCAGCGGTCCACGCACGACCTGTGGCTGTACGCAGCCGAGGACGGAGACTAGCCTGGCACCAACTATGCAAGTCAAGTCGCCGATTCGTACGGCTATGCAGGCGTAAGTCGGCACCATTCGCGCGAAAGGCGAGGACGTGGACACCAGCTGCGCACCCCCTCGGGAGCGGAGCGACATCGATGCGTGGCGGCCCGCGATGGTCGAATGGGGCGAGGCCGTCGAGGTCGTGGTGACGCGCCTGGCCATGGGGCCAGAAGCCGTTCGTGCGTCGGCCGTGCTGCTCTCGGACGCCGAGCGAGTCCGAGCGAGTCGTTTTGCCTTTGATCGCGATGCCCGTCGATTCATCGCCGCACGCGCGCGATTGCGGCAGCTGCTAGCGGCTCGGCTAGGCGTCCGGCCTGCGTTAGTCGAGCTGGTGTACGGACCACACGGCAAACCGGCGCTCGCCGGGGCTGGGGTAGACTCGGACCTACGCTTCAACGTATCGCATCGCGACGATGTCGCTGTTTATGCCTTTGCATCCGGACGCGAGATCGGAATCGATGTCGAAGCGATCCGGATGATCCGCGACGCCGACGCCATCGCGGCGCGGTTGTTTTCTCGCCGCGAGAAAGAGGCGTACCGGGCCCTCGAGCCGCGCGACAAGCCGCTCGGATTCTTCAATTGTTGGACGCGTAAGGAGGCCTTCGTCAAGGCGCTCGGCGACGGCCTTTCCTATCCGCTCGATCGCCTCGAGGTGTCGCTCGCTCCGGGTGAGCCCGTGAGGATTCTCCGGGTCGACCATACGCCTGGAGATGACTGCGGCTGGCGCCTGGTGGCGTTTCCCCCAGCGGCCGGATTCGTGGCGGCCGTCGTGGCGGAGTGTCGGAGATCTCGCGCCGGTCTAGCCCCGTCTCTGCTGGGGCCGGCCGCCTCCTCGTGACCGGCGAGAGGAAACGATGGCTTCCGTTATCTTCCAATCCCCGTGGATGAGTGACGACCTGCGGATGTTCCGGAAAACGGTCCGTCAATTCATCCAACAGGAATTCGTTCCGCACCAATCCTGCTGGCGCGAGCAGCATCGCCCGGATGCCGAAGCGTGGACTGCAGCGGGCGGCTACGGCATCCTGCTCCCGGACGTGCCCGACGAATACGGTGGCGGGGGCGGGACTTTCGCGCACCAAGCCGTCGTGGTGGAGGAGCTCGCTCGCGCGGGGGTGCAGTTCGGTTTCACCATCCACAACGTGGTGGCGCACAACATCCTCGGCTACGGCAACGACGCGCAGAAACGCACCTGGCTCCCCCGCATGGCGCGCGGCGAGCTGGTGGGCGCAATCGCCATGAGTGAGCCGGCCGCCGGCTCTGACTTGCAGAGCATCAAGACCACCGCCCGCCGCGACGGCGACCACTATGTCATCAACGGCGCCAAGACGTTCATCACCAATGGCTGGCACGCCGGCGTCATCTGCCTCGCCGTCAAGACCGACGCCAGCGCTACCGGCCCGAGGGGTATCTCACTCATCATCGTCGAAACGAAGGATCTTCCCGGATACCGCGTGGGCCGCTCGCTCGACAAAGTCGGCATGCATGGACTGGACACCTGCGAGCTGTTCTTCGATGAGGTGCGGGTCCCGGCCTCGAATCTCCTCGGACCCGCTGAAGGCAGAGGATTCACGCAGCTGATGGAGATAATGAGTTATGAGCGCCTGGCGATTGCCGTAGCTGCCGTCGCAACCTCGGAGGAAGCTGTGGCCATTACAACCAAGTATGTCCAGGAGCGCATCGCGTTCGGCAAGCCGTTGACCGCCCTTCAGAATACGCGCTTCAAGCTGGCCGAATGCAAGACGGAAGCTCATATCGGCCGCGTCTTCCTCGACGACTGCATTGAGCGCTTCATCGCCGGCCGGCTCGATGATACTACAGTTTCCATGGCGAAGTATTGGCTCACCGATTGCGAGTGCCGCATCGTCGATGAATGCGTGCAGTTGCACGGCGGCTATGGCTATCTGGCGGAGTATCCGATCGCCCGCATGTGGACCGACAGCCGCGTGCACCGCATCTGGGCTGGCACAAACGAAGTTCTTAAGGAGCTGATCGCCTCGGCGCTATGAATCAAACGGCTAGCGGAGAAGATAGCGTGATCACACAGACCGGTCTCGAGGAGAGCACGGCCATCAACTCGGTCAGCCTGCTGACGGAGCGCGAGCACCAATCGCTGATCATCGAGTACAACAACTCCGCGTCGCCCTATCCGGCGGACAAGACCATCATCGACCTCTTTGAAGCTCAGGTCGCGCGCGCGCCAGAGGATGCCGCTATCCGCTTCGCGGATCGATCGTTGACGTATCGCGAGCTCAACGACCGTGCGAATCAGTTGGCAGCGCATCTCCGCACCATCGGCGTTGGCCCGGATCGCCTCGTCGCGCTTTACATGGAGCACTCGATCGAAGTGGTATGCGCCGTTCTCGGCGTCCTCAAGACCGGCGCTGCATACGTGCCCGTTGATCCTGCTTTCCCGAAGGAGCGTCTCGCCTTCATCTTGCAGGATATTGCGGAAGGACTTCCCGGAACCAGGCCGGTGTTGGTGACCCATGCGCGTTTGGCGGGCAATTTGCCGAGCGGTACTGCGCAAGTGGTGACGATGGATGCCGACTACCCTTCGATCGAGGGGTATCCGGTCTCGAATCCCCGATCTCCAATCGCCCCCAACAGTCTCGCCTACGTCATATACACGTCCGGCTCCACCGGGACGCCCAAGGGCGTCATGATCGAGCACCGCAGCCTGGTTAATTACATCTGGTGGGCCAGCAAGATGTATTGTCGGGGCGAACGCCTGGCCTGGCCGCTGTTCTCCTCGCTTGGGTTCGATCTCACGGTGACGTCGATCTTCACGCCCCTCATTTCCGGTGGCTGCATCGTCGTGTATCAGGAGGACCCGGCCATGCCCGGCATGGCGATTTTCCAGGTCATCGAGGACGACGGGGTCGACATCATCAAGCTCACGCCCGCGCACCTCGCCATGATCAAGGACATGAGCCTGCGGGCCTCCAGGATCCGCAAGCTGGTCGTGGGGGGTGAGGACTTCAAGACTGAGCTGGCGCGCGATATCACTCGCACCTTCGGCCGCCCGGTGGAGATCTATAACGAATATGGCCCCACGGAGGCCACGGTCGGTTGCATGATTCACCGCTACGATGTGGAGAAGGATCTCGCCCTCTCGGTGCCCATTGGCATTCCTGTCGCCAACGCGGGCGTTTATGTCCTCGACAAGCAACTCAGCCCCGTGCTCACCGGTGTCATCGGTGAGATGTATCTGGCGGGAGATGGTGTAGCCCGGGGCTACTTGAATCGGCCAGAGCTCACCGCGGAGAGATTTCTGACGACTGAAGACCCAAGGCAGAAGGGGCCAGGGGCGCAATCGTCAGTCTTCAGACAGAAGGTAGTGCGGCTGTACAAGACTGGAGACATCGCTCGCTGGAGCGCCGATGGCCAAATGGAATTCCTGGGTCGCGCCGACCATCAGGTGAAGGTCGCCGGCGCGCGCATTGAGCTCGGCGAGATCGAGGCCCGCCTCTTGGAACACAACGATGTTCGCGAGTGTGTAGTGGATATCGTCAATCCTCTCGCGGTGAGGGCTTCGAAAACGTTGCATTACTGCACGAGGTGCGGTCTTGCTTCCAACGTCCCCGGGACAAGATATGACGTCGAAGGGGTGTGCAATGTCTGCCGCGGGTATGACACATACGTGGACAAAGCGCAGGCGTATTTCAAAACGCCGGATGAACTCAAGGCCATCGTCGCGAAGATGAAGGCTGCCCGCACAGGCGAGTACGATTGCCTGGTGCTGTTGAGCGGCGGCAAGGATAGCACGTACATGCTGTATCAGCTCTGCGGCTTGGGACTGAAGCCGCTGGTCTTCACATTCGATAATGGCTTCATCGCGGAAGCCGCCAAGGACAACATCCGCCGTATCGTGGAGTCGCTGGGCGTCGAGCTCGTCGTCGGCGGTACGCCCCACGTGAATGAGATCTTCGTCGATAGCCTCAAGCGCTTCGCCAACGTCTGCAATGGCTGTTTCAAGTCCATCTACACGTTGGCCACCAACCTCGCGAAGGAGAAAGGGATCCGCTACATCGTCACTGGACTCTCGCGTGGGCAGTTCTTCGAGACGCGACTCACTGAAGAGGTCTTCCAGAGAGTGGATTTCGATGTCCGCAAGCTGGATGACCTCGTGCTCGAAGCGCGCAAGGCCTACCACCGGCGTGAGGATGCGGTCTTGTGTCATCTCGAGGTGGACATCTTCCGCGACGATGGGGTATTCGACGACATCCAGTTTGTGGACTTCTATCGGTACTGGAGCGTGCCGCTCGCGGAGCTGCACGCCTTCTTGCAGAAGTACACGCCGTGGGTCCGTCCGCCAGACACGGGGCGTTCGACCAACTGCCTCATCAACGATGTCGGCATCTACGTTCACAAGAAGCAGCGCGGCTTCCACAACTACGCGCTGCCCTATAGCTGGGACGTGCGCCTCGGGCAGAAGACGCGCGATGAAGCGATGGCGGAGCTCGACGATGAGCTTGATGAGCCGCGCCTGCAGCGTATCATGGCGCAGATCGGTTACACCGAGCCCCCGCAGACGAATGAGACAAACATTAATCGGTCGGCGGCGTACTACGTCAGCGAGCGGTCGCTGTCTGTCGCGGAGCTCCGAGTCCACCTCGCCAAGTGGTTACCGGATTATATGCAGCCCACCTATTTCATCCGGCTGGACAGGTTGCCGCTCACCTCGAACGGCAAGATTGATCGCCAGGCCCTCCCGGCTCTCTGTCACGAGATCATCCAGGCCGCTCACGACGTCGTCGGGCCACGCACGGAGACCGAGAAGGCACTCGCGGCCATTTGGAGTGAATTGCTGTACGTAGAAAACATCGGCGTCAACGACGATTTCTTTGACCTAGGCGGGCAGTCCTTGGTGGCGATCAAGGCCGTGTCGCGTATCCGGGATGTCTTCGAGGTCGATCTCCCCCTCCGCAATCTCTTCGAGCGCCCGACGGTAGCCGGGCTGGCAGAGGTCATAGAAGGGCTGTCCTGGGTGGCGAGGGCGAAGGCGCTGACCCACGACGCCAGCGATCGAGAGGAGATCGAGCTGTGATCGTGTCGGCGTTGCTTGAGGAATTGCGCAGCCGCCACGTTCAGGTCTGGGCTGATGGCGACCAGCTGCGCTGCAGTGCTCCAGCCGGCGTTCTGACGCCCGAGCTGCGCGCTCAGCTGCGGCAGCGCAAGGGCGATATTCTCGCATTCCTCCGCTCGGCCGAGGCGTTTGCCCAGCAGCAGCGAGCCATCGTGCCGCTGCAGCCCCGCGGACCGCGCGTTCCAGTTTTTGCCGTGCCCGGGCATAGTGGCGACGTGTTCTGCTACCGTGCCTTGGCACAGCACCTGGGCGACGATCAGCCCTTCTTCGGGCTGCAGCCTCCGGGCGTCGATGGTCAGAGCGAGCCCCTCACATGCGTGGAGGATTTGGCAGCGTACTTTGCCGCGCAGATCCGCGCCTTCCGGCCCGCTGGCCCATATGTGATCGCCGGCTACTGCGCCGGTGGCACGATCGCGTTCGCGGTGGCGCGACACCTCCTGCAGCATGGCGCGGCCATTAGCTTCGTCGCCCTGTTCACCAGCCCGTATCCAACCTGGTATCGGGTCCTGCCGCAACTACGGCAGCGCTTCGCGCATCAGGTGGAGCGTGTGCGTGAGCACGCTCGTGCCCTGGCGCCGCTGTCATACGGGGGGCGCTACCGACGATCGTCGCGGTGCGTCGCTACACACCTCGCCATTTCGCCGGCCGTGTGCGCCTGTTCCTGCCGAACAAGAAATGGCTTCGCCCTGGCAATGCGATGCTGCGCTGGCGACCGGTCGCGCGCGACACTGAGGAGTATGTCGGGCCGGACGGCTGCATCGGCGACAGCATGCTCCTCGAGCCCTATGTTCCTGTCATTGCAGACCTTTTCCGGCGCTGTGGCGACAACAGCAGGATGCAGGTCGCTCCCTAGCGGGTGGCAGATGCTGGCGATGCCGCCGCTGCCACCGATCCCGCCACTCTAGTTTGAAACAGTGGCTCCCGCGACTCGGGCCGGCCGACGATGGCGGCCGCGACCGCTTGCGCCACCACTGCCGCGCCAGCGGGAGTGTCAAGGTCGTGGTCGTACGTAGTGGCGAGGCGCCGGGAAGATCGCGGTGGGCGACGCCAAGCTCGTCGGCCACCTTGGCGGCCGCGCGTCGACGAGGCCCAACTGGCGGTTGACGCTAGTTCCGCTGCCTGACTCGCTCTCTCACAAGCTGTCCGCCGGACTCCGGACACCGATCCCTGCACCCCCGTAACCATGTGCCCTCCGATCTTGAGGCCATACTTTGAGAGTTCCGCCCTCCAATCGGATGATCGGGGCTTTCGCACCACGCGAGCGCGCCGGAGCCGCACGAAGTCCCCTAGACCCGCGAGCCCCGGATCGTACGCGAAATCGGTCGAGGCCTGATGGCTGCCGGTCCCCGAACGCGGCGCTGCTGCTCGAGACCGCGCGGCACGGCGGCGACGCGATGGTGCGGAAGGTGTACGGGCGCTTGGCCCAGGTTCGCCACCGGGCAGCGGCGGTGGAGTACCGCGTCGAGCAGTACGCCGCTAAGTTGGGAGAGCGGTTGGCGGCGGTCCGGGGCGCGACTTTGGCCCGACCATTGGCACCACGGCGTTAGACCGCACGCTTGACGCGGCAAGTTGTTGCAGGGCATGCGGGCCCGTAGCTCAGGTGGTTAGAGCGCACGCCTGATAAGACGAGACGGCCGTCGCGCGCCAGCGACGGCCGTTGATTTTTCAACGAGTTACGCGATGCGAGCGTCCGCCAGCGCCGGCCAGAAACGCCCCCGTTGGCACCACCATTGGCACCACGGCACGCGATCGAGTCGACCAAGACGAGACCCGAGTTTCAGGCTTGTTACGCCGACAGGGACCCATCCCAGTTATAGAACCTCGGATGACTCCCGTCGTCCCCGGCGGAACCCGGGCAGGCACCCGTATGTGCGACGCACTGCATGGAGCCCGTGTTGATCCGCTTGCAGAACGACCTCAAATTCCTCCTCGGATCCGTGATCCCCACAGTGCAGCTCAGTGGCCACGGCCTTTCCGTGGGAGCGAAGGAGCGCATCCCACGTCTGGGGCTCGAGGACCAACGGGCGGTTTTGGTGCTCAACGGTGGCGAAAGCGTGCAGATGGCGGTTGAGCCTTGAGATACCAACGACAACTGCATCTCCATGACCACAGGGCCCTGCCCCGATTTGGACTAGGAACTCAGTGGCTTGACCGTCGTGGTCGTACTCTGCGAATGCCATCACCTCCGCGGGGCCGCGCGACTTGACCCGTTGAGCCATTGTGGGATCGCCGTACGCAGTGTCCTCTGGGAAAACCGGCCAGCGACGAAGGATGGCTTCATGAAGTCCAAGTGAGGTGGCAGGACCTTCAGCGCCACTGAACAGAGGCGTCAGCGGCATCCGCTCCTCGGCTCCCCGTCGCACGCGCACAAGGTCCAGTGGGCCTCGTTCACCATACGCGAAGCCAGCGCAGGGGCATGTATACCAGTCACTGCGCGATGTATCCGGGAAGCAGACGCGCTGGGGGGTCTCTCGCCACTCGAGGCGCCACAGCTCGGTGCGTGAGTCGACCGTGAGGGTGCGTTGCTCTCGCACTACGGGCTCACCGACATTTGCGAGGAGCAGGCCCGATGCCAAGAGCACAGCCAAGGTCGACGAGTTAGCCATCGGAACTAAGCGGTTTCGGCCTAACGAATCGCGCTTAGTTGGTATGAAGCGGCAGCTGGACCTCCGCGGTAACGTGGTGGCGAGCTTCTGCCCCACAACTTGAGACGCGCTCACCGTCTGGCGACGGGGCGCACACCGGGAGGCCAGCTGCCAATGGAAACGATAGGGCTTGATCTCCACAAACGCGAGAGCCAGCTCGCGATCCAGGCGGAGGACGGCACGATCACCGAGCGGCGCATCGTCACGAGCCAGGAGCGGTTCACCGCGGTGCTGGGGCACCGGCCGCGCGCGCGGATTCTCCTAGAGGCCAGCACCGAGAGTGAGTGGGTGGCGTGCCACCTCGAGGCGTTGGGCCACGAGGCCATCGTCGCCGATCCCAACTACGCGCCCATGTACG
>WNFB01004008.1_pt1 | contig 13048 bp, 10 predicted proteins | sample 5400501 | NCBI WGS metagenome assembly WNFB01 (sample SAMN13153341, study PRJNA577476) | soil metagenome | isolation source: 200 cm saprolite under Douglas fir tree site 2 hole 1 | place: USA:California | collected 2015-04-18
CCTTCCCCGCCGGCACTACCACGCCGGGCCTTCCCCGCCGGCACTACCACGCCGGGCCTTCCCCGGCGGGCGATACCGTGCCGGCGCGGCCGTGCCAGGCCCGCGACCCGGGCCGGCCGCGCGGCCGTCCTGGACCGGCATCTCGTCAATTCACCCGGCGCTTACTGACGGCTGCCGGCGAGTAGGGTAGCTCCCGAAGTCCGAACTGTGTTCGGGAGGTGGCCGTGTACGACTATGTCATCGTTGGCGCCGGCAGCGCCGGCTGCGTCCTCGCGGCGCGCCTTACCGAGAACCCGTCCACGCAGGTGCTGCTGCTGGAGGCCGGGCCGCCGGATGATGCCGATGAGATACATATTCCCGCCGCGCTGAACCTGCTCTTCAAGAGCACCTATGACTGGGACTACCAGACCGTGCCGCAAGAGCGCGCGGCCGGCCGCGCCATCTACTGGCCGCGCGGCCGGACCCTGGGCGGGTCATCGTCGATCAACGCGATGATCTACATCCGGGGCAGCAGGTACGACTACGACACCTGGCGGGACGAGTACGGCTGCGAGGGATGGGGCTACACCGACCTGCTCCCCTATTTCCTCCGGTCTGAGGGCAACTCGCGCGGTGCGTCGGCCTACCACGGCGCCGATGGGCCGTTGTCGGTCCAGGACCCGAAGTACAAGTCGGCCGTGACGGCGGCGTTCGTGGACGCGGCCAGGCAGCGGGGCATGGAGGCCAACGACGACTTCAACGGCCGACGGCAAGATGGCGCCGGGTTCTACCAGGTCACCCAGCGCAACGGGCGCCGCTGGTCGGCCGCGGACGCCTTCCTGCACCCGGCCGCCGGGCGGCCCAACCTGACGGTGCAGACCGATGCCCTGGTAACCGGCGTCGCGGTCGAGGGCGGGCGTGCGGTCGGCGTGCGGTACCTGCTGCGCGGCGTCGAGGAGATGGCCAGGGCGGAGAGCGAGGTCATCCTCGCCGCGGGCGCGATCGGCAGCCCGCACTTGCTCATGCTCTCCGGCATCGGGCCTGCCGATCACCTGGCTGAGCATGGCATCGGCCTGATCGCCGACAGTCCCGGCGTCGGTGCCAACCTGTCTGATCACCCCATCGTCACGGCGATGTGGCACACCCCGAAGTCGACCGGGCTATGGGAGAAGGCCGGCCCCAAGAACCTCGCCCGCTGGCGCATGATGCACTCAGGCCCGCTGACGACCAACGTGGCGGAGGCCGGCGGATTCAGCCGCACTGGCCCGTCGCTCCCGGCGCCCGACCTGCAGTGGCACGCGCTCCCCACGCCGTACCAGGACTTCGGCCTCCGGGATCCGTCAATCCGCGCCATGTCCCTGCTCATTACCCTGGTAGCCGTCGGCAGCCGCGGCCGGATCCGGCTCCGCAGCGCCGACCCCAGGCACAAGCCCGAGATCGATCCCGCCTACCTTTCCGATGGCACCGACATCGAGCCGCTAGTCCGGGGGATCCAGCTGGCGCGGGAGTTCGCCGCGGCCAAGCCGCTGGCCCGGATCTGCCGCTCCGAGCTGGCGCCAGGAGCGGATGTGTCCACCGAGTCTGAGCTGAGGGAGTTCGTCCGGCGCGATATCACCACGATCTACCACCCGGTCGGCACCTGCGCGATGGGCGGTGACTCCCGGCTGGCCGCCAGCAAACTGACCAGCGTCGTGGATACCGAGCTCCGCGTCCGGGGGGTCGACGCGCTGCGGGTGGTGGATGCCTCCGTGATGCCGGTCGTCCCCAGGGGCAATACCAACGCGCCGACGATCGCGATCGCGGAGCGCGCGGCCGACCTGATCAGCGGCCGGGCCCCGCTCGCGGCGACTGAGCCCGCCGAACTGGCTCTCCCGGCGGCCGCAATCTAAGCCGAAGTTCCCCTCCGGATGAACTGATATCCGTGTTCACCAGGGGAAGCATGGTGCACTATGACTACACGCAGACATGTAGATTCGCCGCCTGAAGCTCTATGACCTGGGCAAATATGACGGGCCCCATAGGCCTGGGGGAACCTCGGTCTAACGAATGCGCGCTGAACCCGCCCCGGTGCCGTCTTCCTTGATCACGGAAATAAAGCGGGCCAGGAACCCGCCTGAGTTTCCGTGATCAAGGTCTGCGCGACGACTTAGCCGGGAGAGCGACGACTCAGGCGGGGAGACCGGGCGGCGCCGGGGTCGCGGGCGCTGCTATTTCTTGTAGCGCTTGCCGTGCAGGAGGGTCACCAGGCTGAGGATCTTCTTCATGTCCTCGTCGGTCCGGGTGAACGACGTCAGGTTGACCATGGGCTTCATCCGCTGCCTAGTGATGGCCTTCGGCCGGGAGAACTCCCGCAGCCCGTCCGCGCCGTGAATCCGGCCGAAGCCGGAGTCGCCAGAGCCGCCGAACGGCAGCGCTGGCACGCTGGCGTACGCGATGACCGAGTTGATCGCCGTCATGCCGCTGCGCAGCGTCCTGGCCGCCGTCATCGCTCGCTTCTTGTTCCCGGAAAACACGGTCGCGCCCAGGCCGTACCGGCCGCCGTTCGCCAGCCGGACGCCCTCGGCCAGATCCGCCACCTTCGTGACCGTGACCGTCGGCCCGAATGTCTCGTCGGTCACCGCGCGGCTCTCCTCCGGCACGTCGGCGAGGATGACCGGGCCGACGAACGGCTTCCGGATACTCGCCATGCCGCCGACGATTGGCCGGCCGCCGCGGGCGAGGGCATCCGCGATGTGCCTCTCGATGATCTCGAACTGGCCCGGCATGGTCATCGGCCCGTAGTCAGCCTCGCGGTCCTCGCCGGGACGGACCGCGGCCACCCGTTCGGTCAGCTTCTCAAGGAACGTGTGGTAGACATCCTCGGCCACGTACACGCGTTCGACCCCGACGCAGGTCTGGCCGGCGTTGGACATGGCTCCCCACGCCGCCGCGTCGGCCGCGGCATCGAGGTCCGCGTCGTCTCCGACGACGAAGGCGTCCTTGCCGCCGCACTCGGCGACCATCGGGGTAAGGTTCTGCGCGCAGGCCGCCATGACCTTCTTCGCCGTGCTGGCAGAGCCGGTGAACGCGATCTTGCTGACGTTGCTCCTGGCCAGGATGTCGCCGGTCGCCCCGGCCCCGGTGACCAGCTGCAGCACCGGCTGCTCAGGGACTACCTCGGCGAACGAGCTGACCAGCCAGCCGCCGACCGCCGGGGTGAGCTCGCTGGGCTTGAACACGACAGCGTTTCCCGCCGCCAGCGCATAGGCGATGGACCCCATCGGGGTAAACACCGGGTAATTCCACGGCCCGATGACCCCGACCACGCCCAGTGGCTGGTACTCCAGCGTGGCCGCCTGGTTAATGGCGACAAGGCCGCTGCGGACACGCCGCGGGCGCAGCACCTTGTGCGCATTCTTGGCGGCCCAGTCGATGTGCACGATTGCCAGCAGGATTTCCAGCTGGGCGTCGGCCAGCGGCTTGCCCGTCTCGGTGTGCACGAGCTCGGCCAGCCGGGCTATGTACCTGGTGATATGCGACTTCCAGGCCAGCAGCCGGATCCGCCGGTCCTTGGCTGGCAAGCCGGCCCACCAGGCCGCCGCCTCGTGGGCGCGGTCAACCGCCGCCTGTATCTCGTGCTCGCCGCTGACCGGGAAGGTGGCGATGACTTCGGACGTGGCGGGATTGAGCGTGTCGAATGTCTGCACGGACTTCGCCGGGCCGTGCGTCCAGGTCGTCGTTGCCATCGTCCTCACCACCATAATGTTCAGCAATTCGGCCGTCGTGTGCCAAGTAAATCACCGGGAACGGCGCGGAAGATACCGTTGGGTAGCTATAGGCTCAGCGGCGTTACGGGAACGGGGAGTGGCCTGATGGCAGGCACCGGGCGGAACGTGGCCGCCGGCGCATGCCCGGGGGAGGGCGGGCCCGCCAGCGCGGCCAGCGGGCCGGGTGCGCCTGGCGGCGCCGGCGCCGACCACCGCTGGCTGGCCGAGGCCATTGAGCTGTCCGGGCGCTGCCCCCCGTCCGCGTCCGCCTTCTCGGTCGGCGCGATCCTGGTGGCCGCGGACGGCAGCGTCATCGCGACCGGCTTCTCTCGCGAGCGGGATCGCCGCGACCACGCCGAAGAGGTGGCGCTCGGCAGGGCCGCATTGCCAGGCGCCCGGCCGGGCCCCGATGCTGCGCTGCCCCCCGGCAGCCCGCGGGCGGCGGCAGGCGGCGGGCGGCTGGCCGGGGCTACCCTGTACAGCTCGCTGGAGCCATGCGCCGCCCGCGCATCAAGGCCGCGCCCGTGCACCGAGCTCATCATCGCGGCCGGCCTCCGCAGGGTGGTCATCGCCTGGCTGGAGCCGCCGGTCTTCGTCGAAGGCGGCGGGGCCGCCAGGCTGCGTGCCGCCGGGGTCACGGTCATCGAGATCCCCGAACTGGCCGCCGCCGCCCGCGCCGTCAACGCGCACCTGCTGCACAGCTGACCAGCCCACAGACCGAAGATCGCCGTTGACCTCAACCATGGTTGAAGTCCTAGCCTCCGATCTGGGCCACGGGTGACCCGGCCGACGGCATGCTGACCGGGCCATGGCGAGCACGGGGCGACGTGAGGAGACTGGCGTGATCTTGATCACCTCATCGGCTTCGGCCTGGATGACCCCAGGGGTAGCGGTCAGTGGGCGTCGGCGCAGTCGGCGTTGAGTCCCGTGACCTCGCCAGCTACCCCTGATCATGAACGCCGGCCCGATGCCTTACAGTGACGGCCGTGAGCCCGCGTAAGGCCCGCCGCCTGCCCGCCGACGTGCCGCGTAAGCCACGCGGCGGCGTCCGGCGTGCCGCGCCGGACGGCCATGCGGACGGCGATGCGGACCCGGCGTCCATCCGGCTCGGCCCTGAGCAGACGCAGGAGTGGCCGGACGGCGACTGGGTGGTACGGCAGGTGCCCGGCGCCGCCGCAACTAAGACGTATCGCTGCCCCGGCTGTGACCAGGAGATTGTGCCGCGGACCCCGCACGTGGTGGTGTGGCCCGCCGATGCCCGGGACGCCGGCGAGCGCAGGCACTGGCACAATCCGTGCTGGCAGCGCAGGCCGCGCAGGCCCGCACCCGGCTACGGCCGCAGAAATCGCAGACGAGGCGGCACAGGTGAGTGAGATAACGCCAGGCACGGTACTGCCAGCCGACCGGCAGGCCATCACGCTGCATACCGACGACGGGCTGAGCCTGGTCGGCGAGGTTGCCCGGCCCGCGGGCCGCCCGCCTGCCGCGACGCTGATCTGCCTGCACCCGCTGCCGACGCAGGGCGGGATGATGGACAGCCACGTGCTCCGCAAGGCGGCATTCCGGCTGCCCGCCCTGGCGGACCTCGCCGTGCTCAGGTTCAACACCCGCGGCACCTCCTCGCCGCAGGGGACAAGCGAAGGCGAGTTCGGCGAGGGCGAGACCGAGCGGCACGATGTCGCCGCGGCCATCGGCTACGGTGTCGCCGCCGGCCTGCCGCGGCTTTGGCTTCTCGGCTGGTCGTTCGGCACGGAACTGGCGCTGAAGTGGGGCAACGACCCGGCGGTCGATGGGGCGATCCTGCTTTCGCCGGCACTGCGCCGCGCGACGGATGCCGACCTGGACGGCTGGGCGGCATCGCGGCGCCCGCTGGTGGCGCTGGTACCCGAATTCGATGACTACCTCCGGCCGGAGGAGGCGATCGCGCGGTTCGCCCGGGTACCGCAGGCCGAGGTCGTCGCGGTGAACGGGGCAAAGCACCTCTGGGTGGGGGAGCCCTATGTCCGTATCGTGCTGAATGAGATCGTGCGGCGGGTCAATCCCCGCGCCTGGCCGCTCCCCACCGAATGGAAGGACTGAGCGTGAGCCTCTTCGACCTGACCGGCAAGAACGCATTCGTCACCGGCGCGTCCCGCGGGATAGGGCGGTCCATCGCGGTCGCCCTGGCCGGCGCCGGCGCCGACGTTGCCCTGGTTGCGCGCAGCGAGCAGGGGCTCGGCGAGACGGCGGCGGACATCTCCGCGCTCGGGCGCAAGGCTTTCGTCATTCCCGCGGACGTCACCAGCCAGGCCGCGGTGGATGCGGCGGTCGCGGCGGCGATCGAGCAGCTCGGGCATGTGGATGTGGTCGTGAACAACGCGGGCGGGTCGAACTTCATGGCGGCCTTTCTCGACCTGCGGCTATCGGGCTGGGACAAGCTGATGCGGCTCAACCTGGATTCCGCTGTCTACGTCTGCCATTCGATCGGCGGCCATCTGGTGGAGCGCGGCGAGGGCTCGGTCATCAACGTCGCGTCGGTGGCCGGGATGACCGGGTCCCCGTTGCTGTCGCCCTACGGCGCCGCCAAGGCCGGCCTTGTCTCGCTGACGAAGTCGCTGGCGGTCGAGTGGGGAACTACCGGAGTCCGGGTCAATGCGCTGTGCCCCGGCTGGACGGCGACCGACCTCAACCGCAACCTGTGGGACGACCCGGTATCCGGGCCGGCCACCGTGGCGGCGGTGCCGATGCGCCGGTGGGGGCGGGCAGCTGAGATGGCAGGACCCGCCGTGTTCCTGGCCAGCGCCGCATCGTCCTACATGACCGGCCAGGTTGTCGTGGTCGACGGCGGCCAGACGATCGCCCCCTAGCCCCAAGTTCCCCCCAAGCCGATAGGCCAGCGCGTTTGACCAGGTAGTAGTGCCCTCGATCATGGGAATTACATGTCTACGTAGTCATGAGCCGAGGCCGTTTCACCTGTTCAACGCCTATGTCGGTGTCGCGGCGGGGGGAACTCCGGCCTAGCGCCACCGACCCAGGGCCGTGGCGGTTGAATTTGTCGTTGAACCGGTGATGTGCGTGGAAGATATCGACCTCGCAACACCGGGTACGGCTTATCGATAACGTCCGTTCATAGATCCGGAAAGGCCAAGCGCCCGGCCCCGTGATTCACGGGGCCGGGCGCCTGGCATGCGGTGCAGCTTGCCGCTACTCCGTCCACCACTCGTCGCCGTCGCCGGACTTCGCCGACTTGACATTGACGGATTGCTTCGGCGCCGGTGCGCTGGCGGACCTGCCGCTGCCGCTCGGGCTCCCCCCCGGAGCCTGGCCGGACGGGGGCTGGCCACCCTGCCGCGAGGGAGCGGCCGGTGCGGGCGCGCCCTGAGATCCGCCGTTGGCCGGTGCGGCGGTGACCGCCTTGGCCGACGATGCCGAAACCGCGGCCGGCTGCGGAGTCGGCTTCAGTGCGTCGCCAAGCCCTGACATCTGAGTACCGAGGAGCTGGCTGATCTGCGCAAGGTGAGCGGCCACGCTCTCCTTCTGCTTGTTCAGATCGTCGACATGACGCTGCGCGCTACTGCGGTGCCGCTCCGCCTCGGCCTTGGTGTCGGCGAGGAGCTGATCGGCCTGGGCCTTGGCCTGCGCGACTATCTGGTCCGCGTTCTTCTTCGCGTTGGTGACCAGCTGCATGGCATGCTGATCGGCATCGCGGCGGGACTGCTCGGCCTGAGTGCTGGCCTTGGTCGCCCGCTGCTCGGCCGTGGCGGCCCGCTGCTCGGCCTCGGAGACGAGCTTCTGGGTCGCGGCCTGCGCCGCGGAGAGCCGCTCGGCCTCCTGCCGTTCGGCCTCCTCGCGCCGCGACGCGAGCTGGATGTCGAACTCGGCCTCGGCCTGCGCCCGCTGTGCCTCGCTCTCCTCCAGGATCCGCTGTGCCTGGCTGCGCATCTCGTCTGCCTGGCGCTTGGAGGTAGTGAGAATCTCGTCGCGCTCGCGCTTGGAGGATGCCTTCATCTGCGCGACTTCGCGCTCCGTGGTGGTGCGGAGCTTGGCGATGTCGCGCTCGATGGCGGCGCGCTTCTCGGCGACCTCGTGATCGGCCGTCGCGCGGAGCTTGGCCGCTTCGCGCTCGGTGGTGGAGGTCAGCTCGTCCGCCTCACGGCGGGCGCTCGTCTTGATCGCGTCGGCCTCGCGCTCGGCGGACGACCGGAGATCGTCGGTCTCCCGCTTGGCATTGGCCCGCAGCTCGGCCGCCTCGTTCTCGGCCGCGGCACGGACCTCGGCGGCTTCGACCTTGGCCTTCGCGTTGAACTCGTTGGCCGCGGACCTGGCCTCATGGAGGATCTCGTTCTGCTGCTCCTCCGCAAGCCGGAGCAGCTGCTCGATGCGAGACCCGAGCCCGGAATAGGTGGGGCGCTCCTGCTCCTGGATCTGGCGATGTGCATCGGCCAGCTCCCTGTGCAGTGCCTGCACCTGGTCGCGGTGCTGACGCAGCTCGCTGTCGATCTGCTTCAGGTGCTCGTTGACCTGGTGCGGGTCATAGCCTCGCATGACCCTCGCGAAGTCGCGCTGCGGGGTTTCCTCGAAGAAATTGCTGAGCTGAGCGTCAATATCGGGCTGCATGTCGCCTAATCCTGGGTAGACGGGAAGGTACGCCGGCCGGACCCTGTACCTCGCTACTGTCCCCCAGGCCGCCGGCACCCATGAGCCGACTGCCCGGGCTGGCACGGAAGGCAGCTCGCCCGGTGCCTGGCAGCGTACCGCTCTGGTGGACGCTTGGCGGCCTGTTCGCGTTCGCTCACGCTGTAGATCCGCGTTCCTGCCCGTATGGCAGCATTTTGTCCGTTAAATCCCCGCCATTTGTCGGTCCTATGCCGGTGCCGGCCCGCAAGCACGGCCGGCCTGCGGGTGCTGCGTGGCGCGTGGCGAGGTTTGTGGCGGGAGTTAAGGCCCGGGATGGCGGGCGCTGAAGGCCCGATACGGCCGGTGCCGAGGCCGGGTGCGGAGGGGCTTGAGACGCGCGTGCGGCCCGCGTGACGGCGGGCCGGGCCGGGTGCGCGGTGCCCTGGATCAGCCGTCCGCCGCCTGCACGAGCTCGGTCAGCACACCGCCCACGTCAGCTGGATGCAGAAACGCGATCGACGCGCCCATGGAGCCGTGCCGGGGCCGCGCGTCGATCAGCCGCACGCCGCTGGCCCTGATGGAATCGAGCGCCGCGGTGATATTCGTCACGCCGTAGCCGACGTGGTGGATTCCCTCGCCGCGCCGGGCGAGAAACCTGCCGACCGGAGTGTCCGGCCCGAGCGGCTCCAGCAGCTGCACCCAGGACATCCCCGCGTCCGGGGCCGCAACCTGCAGCATCGCTTCCCTGATGCCTTGCTGCTCGTTGACTTCCTCGCTCACCTGCCGCAACCCGAAGACGGATTCGTAGAACGCAATCTTCTCGGCCAGGTTCCTGCAGGCGATCCCCACGTGATCAATGCGGGTCAGCACCGATGTCTCCCTCCGGTGGCGGCTCGGTTCATGGGTATCGTTTCAGGCATGCGGGAAGCGGTCATTGCCGGCGGCGCCAGGACGGCCATCGGGCGCCTGCTCGGCTCTCTCAGCGATTTCAGCGCGGCGGAGCTTGGCGGCATCGTGATCAAGACGGCGCTCGGCCGCGCGGGCCTGGCCGGCGACCAGGTCGACTACGTGATCATGGGCCAGGTGCTGCAGGCCGGGGCCGGACAGATCCCGTCCCGGCAGGCAGCTGTCGCCGGCGGCATCCCGATGACGGTTCCGTCCATCACCATCAACAAGGTCTGCCTCTCCGGGCTCGATGCCATCGCGCTTGCCGCCCAGCTGATCCGGGCGGAGGAGTTCGAGATCGTGGTGGCCGGCGGCATGGAGTCGATGACGGCGGCCCCGCACCTGCTGCCAGGAGCCCGCCGCGGCTACCGGTTCGGCTCGGCCGAGCTTATCGACGCGATGGCACACGACGGCCTGACCGATGCGTTCGACCAGGTGTCGATGGGCGAGTCCACCGAGCGGCACAATGCAAGGCTGGCTATCAGCCGCGAGGAGCAGGATGAATTCGCGGCGGCGTCGCACCAGCGTGCCGCCGCGGCCACCAAGAATGGCCTGCTCGCCGGCGAGATCGTCGCCGTCTCGGTGCCGCAGCGGCGCGGTGAGCCGGTGATCTTCGACACGGACGAGGGCGTCCGGGCGGACACCACGGCGGAGTCGCTGAGCAGGCTCCGCCCGGCGTTCGCCAAGGACGGCACCATTACCGCAGGATCGGCATCCCAGATATCGGACGGTGCCTGCGCTGTCGTGGTTGCCGCCGCCGAGACCGCCGCTGCCCGCGGCCTGCCGGTGCTCGCCAGGATCGGCGCGCACGGCAACGTGGCCGGCCCGGACAACTCGCTGCAGTCGCAGCCGTCCGGCGCGATCCGGCACGCCCTCGGCAAGGCCGGGCGCACCGTGGCGGATCTGGACCTGATCGAGATCAACGAGGCGTTCGCCGCTGTCGCCATCCAGTCCATGCGGGACCTTGGCGTCGGTCCGGATCGGGTCAATGTCAACGGCGGTGCCATCGCGATCGGCCATCCGATCGGCGCGTCGGGGGCCAGGATCGCCCTCCACCTGGTCCACGAACTGCGCCGGCGGGGCGGCGGGCTTGGCGCGGCGGCCCTCTGCGGCGGCGGCGGCCAGGGGGATGCGCTGCTGCTCGAGGTGCCAGCGCCGGACCGTGGCTGAGTTCCGCCCGGCGGCAGCCGCTGGCGGGAGCCGGCCCGCGGCCAGCCCGCCCGCATCAGGCGCGGCGTCGCCAGTGCCTGTCTCTGATTCTGCGGCTGTCTCTGGTGCTGCTGTGCCTGGTTCTGCGGCTGTGCCTGGTTCTGCTGTGCCTGGTTCTGCTGTCTCTGGTGCTCCGGCCGTCCATGGCTCACCTGCTGTGGCGGGCGCAGACTCGCTGCCGGACGGGCAGCACGGTCGGCGGAGGCGGCCGCCCGCGGATCCGGAGGCTCTCGTCGCCAGTGCCCGGGCGGGAAGTGCACGGGCGCTCGCCAGGCTGATTTCCCTCGTCGAGGACCGGTCACCCGAGCTGCGCCCGGTCATGAAGGCGATCGCACCGCTCACCGGCGCGGCCAGGGTGATTGGCCTGACTGGTCCCCCCGGGGTCGGGAAATCGACCGTGACTGGCGCGCTCGCGGCTGTCTGCCGCGCGGCGGGAATGCGGATCGGCGTGCTTGCGGTCGACCCGACTTCCCCGTTCAGCGGCGGCGCGCTGCTCGGCGACCGGGTGCGGATGCAGGACCACGCGACCGACGAAGGGATTTTCATCAGGTCGATGGCCAGCCGCGGGCACCTGGGCGGACTGTCGCTGGCCACCCCGCAGGCGCTCAGGATCCTGGACGCGGCCGGATTCGACCTGGTCCTCATCGAGACCGTGGGTGTCGGCCAGGCAGAACTCGAGATCGCCGCGCTTGCCGACTCGACGCTGGTGATCGTCGCGCCGGGAATGGGCGACTCGATTCAGGCGGCGAAGGCAGGCATTCTGGAGATCGCCGACATCCTCGTGGTGAACAAGGCCGACCGGCCAGGCGCGCAGGAATCCGTTCGTGACCTGCGCACCATGCTGTCAATGGGGCACTGGGCGGCGGGGCAGTGGAAGCCGCCGATTGTCAGCACGGTCGCGTCCTCAGGCCAGGGCATCGACGACCTGATGGCGCGGATCGAGGCGCACTGGTCATGGCTCGGCAGCTCGGCCGAGCTCGTCGCCAGGCGACGGGCGAGGGCCAGGGAAGAGGTGGCGGCGATCGCCATCGCGGTCATGCGGGAGCGGATGGGCGGACTGCCGGGCGATTCCCGGCTCGATGACCTCGCCGGGCGGGTCGCGGCCGGCGAGATCGATCCGTACTCGGCCGCTGACGATCTGGTCAGCGGCTAGTGCCGGGCGCGGCGGTGCCGGGATCCGCGTCTTGGCCGGCGACCGCCCTGGCGGCGCCGGTCTCGGCAATCCCGGCACGTTCCGCAGGCTCGGATGAGGTGACCGATGGGATTGTCCCGGCGGGCTCAGCGGCCCTGGCGGCCGCGATCGTGCCCGGCGGCCTCAGCGGCCCCGGCGGGCTCAGCGGCCCCGGCGGGCTCAACGGCCCCGGCGGGCACGATTGTCCCGGCGGCCTCAGCGGCCCTGGCGGGCTCAGCGGCCCTGGCGGGCTCAGCGGCCCTGGCGGGCGCGGCGGACGCGACCGTCCCTGCGCCAGCCGCCGGGCCCGGTCCTGCCCGGCCCGGTCCCGCTCGGCCGGCGGCGCGCCCGGCCGCTGTTGCGTCGATTGCGGCCTGCAGGATCGACTCGCTGCGCAGCCGCGCCTCGTAGGCGCTCTTGCCCCCGCGCACCCCGAACAGCCGTTTCGTGATCACCAGATACAGGACAAGGGCCAGGTTGATAGCGAAGAACAGCACCCGCGTCACGGTGATCTTCGCGGTCAGGTCGTAGATCTCGTACGGCAGCCCGACCGACGTGGCCACCATCGCGAAGTACTCGCCCCAGCGCTTGCCAAGCCACAGGCCGACCCCCTCGATCAGCTCGATCACGACGTACGCCGCCAGGCCGATAGCGAGATAAGTGAGGACGCGCGGACTCAGCGTGAGAGCGCGCTGGATGAGGCCGACGAGCTTGGAGTGATTGATGTTGAAGCCTAGCTGCCGGAACAGCGTGCGAACTATCGGGAGCTTCCGATCGAACGCCGGCGCGATCGTCAAGCGCGAGTACTTGTACCGCCAGACGCCGTAGGCCAGGATGCCGAAGACCAGGGCCCGCAGGAAGCGCTCGATCGCAAAGACCCGCAAGATGAACGCACTGCGCACCTCCTTGCCGCGACGCACCGCCGGGGCCTCCGCCGCCGGGCCCATGAGCCGAGGCTTCCCGGGCACGAACGTGCCGCAGCGAAGGCATCGCCAGGCCGGTCCCTCGGCCGTCAGTACGCTCAGGTGCTCGCGGAGCTGGGCTTCCGTCGGCGCGTACGTCGCATGTCCGGAGCGGCCACAGCCGAGCAGGCTCCAATCCACGCTCCGCAGCCTACGGCAGTCACGGCAGGCAGATGATCCGCATGCCCGGCAACAAGCCAGCCGTCATGAGGCACCGCCTGACTGCTGCTGCCGCGGACCAGGCTCCGCTAGGGCTCTGCCAGGGGTCCGCCGGGCGTTTCCTGCCCGCTGACGCGCCGGTTTCCGGTCCGGGCGGCGCCTGACTGCTGCTGCCGCGGACCAGGCTCCGCTAGGGCTCTGCCAGGGGTCCGCCGGGCGTTTCCTGCCCGCTGACGCGCCGGTTTCCGGTCCGGGCGGCGCCTGACTGCTGCTGCCGCGGA
>WNFB01004010.1_pt1 | contig 13047 bp, 15 predicted proteins | sample 5400501 | NCBI WGS metagenome assembly WNFB01 (sample SAMN13153341, study PRJNA577476) | soil metagenome | isolation source: 200 cm saprolite under Douglas fir tree site 2 hole 1 | place: USA:California | collected 2015-04-18
ACGCAAATAGCGTGTAGGACGTCCCTAGTCTATGCGATAGTCGTTGGGAACGGGCCAACTGGACCCAGGGGAGCGTTAGCTGGTATCGCCCAGTCCAGTTCAATGGCTAGGGTGCTAGATGGCGCCAATATCGTACTAGCCTGTGGGCTGCTAATGGTGCCGTAGCTTGAAGGGGGGCTACCCGAGACTGCGATTGTATCTGGAGCACTGCCGGTATTTATGACGCACAGGTAATGCTTCACCGTCGCGCCCTGACCTATGGTCCCCCAAGCTATGTTCACAGGGCCGGGTCCATAGCTAGTAGAAGTAGTTGGACAAGTCGCCGGGGGAGTCGCTCCAATGTCTGTAACCCCCAACACGGCCCCTGGACCGATTGTTGCGCTGTGATTCAACGTGATAATGTTGCTCGATGCAACGACAAAGGCGATACCACCCACCGTCACAAGAATCAGAAGACTGACGAGTCTTCTAGCTACTGTCAAGTAATCAGCTACCTTAGGATAGAACTCATTGTCAGTCTAATAAACACACATCAAAAGGGAGATAGCTTCGAATCATATGTGCAAAGATCATCGCGAATCAAAAGCACATGTTGCTTTGCCTAGTGTCGTCGGTTGGCTCCTCGAGGCATAGCAATTACCGAACCGTCTCTTTCAAACTCTCAAGTCTATCCAGCTATTCTCCGTGGAACTCTTAAACAGGAGAATCGAGTCGACCGCTCTCGGTAAGACTCGATGCAGTACACCCGACTAGGTCCCACTGGACTTCAGGTCTCCCGCATCTGTCTTGGAACAATGTCATTCGGTAATTCTGAAGAGTGGATGGTTGAGGTCGATAATGCGAGGCCGATAGTGAAACGTGCTCTTGATCTTGGCGTGAACTTCTTCGATACTGCGAACGTCTACTCGAATGGAAGATCCGAGGAAATCGTCGGCGAGCTTCTGAAGGATCACCGGGACGATGTTGTAATTGCTACGAAGGTCAGATTGAAGGTTGGCGAGGGACCGAACAGTGAAGGGCTCTCACGATACCACATAATGGGCCAGGTGAAGAAATCTCTCAAGCGACTCCGAACCGATAGAATCGATGTCTACCAGACCCACCGATGGGACTACTCTACCCCGATTGAAGAAACACTCCTCGCTCTCAATGATCTCGTACGACAGGGAATGGTCAACTACATAGGGACTTCAAGCATGTTCGCTTGGCAGTTCGCGAAAGCACTCGCCGCTAGCGACCTTCTTGGAATCGCCCGGTTTGTCTCCATGCAGAACCACTACAACCTCTGCTATCGCGAAGAGGAGCGAGAGATGATACCATTCTGCAAGGACCTAGGCATAGCTCTGATTCCATGGAGCCCCTTAGCCCGCGGCTTCCTAACCGGCAGATACAAGCGCGGAGGAAAGGCAGATACGGCTAGATATCGATCTGACAAGTACTTTGCCGAGAGATTCTTCAAACCTGAAGACTTCGATGTGATCGAGCGAGCCGAGGAGATTGCGAATGAGAAAGGAGTGACCGTATCTCAGATTGCCTTGGCTTGGCTACTCCACAAAGGGGTCTGTGCGCCAATAATCGGAGCAACGAAAGTGGAACACCTAGAAGATGCTGTCGGCTCGCTCGAAGTCAAGCTCTCGTCGGATGACATGAAGAGACTCGAGGAACCCTACAAGCCTCATCGAATAATTGGTCCGCTACCCGTTCCCGAGCAGGAAAGCTAATTCGGCGAAGTTCCTCTAGTAGTAAGGTTTCGAAGTTGAGCCGAGTCCCAGCCAACAACCTCCACAATTTCTCGACGACGAACCGTCTTCTCCGGATTCTCGGAATGAAGCCGCTGAATGATGCGAGTGTTGACCTCCGCAGGAATGCCCCAAGAAACTGAAGATTTCCTTCTGTCAAACGAGTCTATCTCTTCGTGAACATCAACCTCTGTCCAGTAGTCGCCCACCAGTTTGACAATCGCGGGAGGTACCACTCGGCGGAGCCCGGCCTCGCCGTCATTGAATCGATCCAGAGAGTAACCCATCTCCTGCCTTAGCTCGAGATATCTCTGTCTCGGGCTGAACCCTTCCCCGCCCTCTACCTCCGCAACTATTACCTTCCTTGTCACTCGGCCTACTTCACCAACTACCTGAACCCAATCGCGAACAAGGTGCAGCACATGAATCATGATCGCACCATCAAAGGCCCTATCTCGGAAAGGCAAGTGGTGCGCATCAGCTTGAAACAAGTCTCGGAGCCTCTTCTCCCTAGCCTTCGCCATCATGGATAGGGACAAGTCAACACCAACAATGGTGAATCCTGAATCGTTGAAGTACTCTGCAAAACGGCCTGTCCCAATCCCGACATCGAGAATTGGTCTACAGCCAGCGAACAGTTCTTTCATCGTCTGCAAGAGCTTCTTCATTATCTCAGGTGGAACGCCAGACCATCTTGTGGCGTCGTAAACGCTGGCCACGCGGTCGAAAGATACTGCCAATCGTACTCCCTTGAGAGAACGAATTACATTGTCGGAAATTCATAAGCTTCGGGACAGCAACCCAAAACTGCTTGATTCCGCCTACAATTATCCCGATGCGGGATTTCCAATCCACCCCTCACGAGTTGACTGCACCTACTTAGTTGTGATTGACTACTGGACTTATATGAGCCAGCGACCATCATTCATCAAGAGAAACACTTGGAGAAACCTGAATCACTCTCTCGGTTTGATGGCGAAAAGGTGATTTCGCTAGAAACCTACCGGAGGAATGGGGATCCGGTTCGGACCCCAGTATGGTTTTTGGAAGAGGATGGAATCTTGTACGTGCATACGGACGCTAGCACGGGGAAGGTGAAGCGGATAAGGCGAAATCCGAAGGTGCGTGTCGCTCCGTCCCACTTTAGAGGTAAGCCGAAGGCAGATTACATCGACGCTCGGGCGGAACTGGAAACAAGACCAGAAGCCGTCGAGAAGTACCATTCACAGATCTACAAGAAGTACGGCGTCCAAGCAACCTTCACGAAGTTCGTTCAACGTTTCTCGAGAAGTAAAGCCAACGACATCATTATCGTCATCCACCTGTAGAGCTCAGTTCTGCATATTGCGAATCGAGTCCTTTCGGGTCCAAAGCCGTTATCCTTATTTCGCCTGCCTCGCAGTTGTGATAGACTAGTTTCTATTCTTGGACTAGTATGGAAGTTCCACAGACCGTCTGCTAAACCTATACGTCAGGTATGACCCTGTAGAGTCCTACCTTGCTTCACGCCGACAGGCTCATGCGGAGCTTATACTCTGAAGAGGGTTTCCTCAGCCCAAAGTCGCCTTTCGACTTTTCCAAATCACTGGACTTCTTGAGAGCCTTCCCTCCAATGCGGGACGATCAGAAAATCGACGAACTCTCGCTGACTAGGGCCGTCTGTATCGGAGGGCAAACAGTCGTATTCGATGTTCGATCAACCGGCACCATCAAGAGCCCGCGACTGAAGTACATTCTCAGCACTGACCGTTCTCTGACACAAGGTGTACGAGATGCTGTAGTCGACCGTATCGGGTTCTTTCTGAGTCTCATTGATGATCTTGAGCAATTCTACCGAATCGGCTATGGTGACGTGGATTTTGCTCCTGTGCTGCAGAGGCTTTACGGGCTACACCAGGTAAAATTTCTAACACCCTTCGAGGCTGCTTGCTGGGCCATACTCTCTCAGCGCTATCCCGCCGCAGCAGCGCAAAGGACCAAACAGGCCATTAAGGAAAAATTCGGTACAAGTCTAGAGATGAATGGCCAGAGGTACGTCGCCTTTCCTGAACCCTACCGCCTCGCCTACGTCAACGAGCCTGATCTTGATGCTATTGTCAGGAACCAGCGGAAAACCCAGTTCTTGATCGGAGTCGCAAAAGCGTTCGCAGAGAAAGACGAAAGATTCCTCAGAACGGCCAAATACGACGAGGTGGAAAAATGGCTAAGTCAAATCCAGGGCATCGGAGAATGGTCGTCAAAACTGATTCTCCTCAGAGGACTAGGACGAATGGAGAAGATCGCCGTGGAGAAACGATTGCTGAGCGCCGCCTCAAAAGTCTACGGTCGAGGGAGAACCCTCACCCAGAGCGTGCTGGACCAGATGGCAGAGAAGTATGGACCCTGGAAGGGGTACTGGGCCTACTATCTGAGAACAGCAGCTATGAAATCCTGAGATTCCAGAAGCTCTCACTGAGCTATCTAGGACTTTGATGTTGACAGAGGCTGCGCTTTTGCTAGAGCGTGTTTGACAAGGACCGTTCTTCCCCAGCCGTGGTGAGCGAAGTCTTCTGCTGGTGGCAGTTTGTCGATCTCGAACCATCTCAGCTCTGCAACTGCCTTCCCGGGTGACACGGTCATGGTGCGGGCGAAGGCCAGATAGTCGAAGATTAGATGCCAAGTCTGGTTGTTTCCCATGAAAGATTCTATCTCTGCGAGCTTCAGTGTTGCATCGTCTATTCCTGCCTGTTCTTTCAAGATCCGCCTGGCAGCTTGGTCTGGATGCTCCAGGTGATGAAGATCATCGTTGGGTAGAAACCATCCTTCTTGATCGTCGGGGCCCGCTCTGTATTTCACTAGAAGAGCCGAACTGTGGTGCAGGGCTGCGACATGGGCTACAAGTGTATGCGTATGGCATTCCATAGGTGAAGCCATAGTGCTTGTCCTCTATGGTAGAGGGCGAGATTAGCCTTTAGTCGCGCAGAATTCCTTCGACAACGTTGCCTTGCAGGAGTGAATCTTCGGACTTCTCTGCTCTCTCGAAGATCGTGGTTTCATCTACCTGGACCGAGGCTCGTTTCGCGTAGATCTTCGCGACTTGTCGAAAGATGTCTGAAAGCTTGTCAGATCTTGGTCGAATCTCTTTGCCGAGTCGCCTGGTCAATATCTCGGAGCAATGGTTCACAACCATCCTTCTCCCGGTCCCAAGAATCTCGCCAAGAGCCTTGTCAAGCTCTTCAATTCCATCGGGCAGCTTGTTCATGTCTACATGGTGTCTGCGTCTGGCATAGTGAAGAATCAGTTCAGCCGTCGCGCTCCCTAGGCTCTGAAAGGCTTCTTCAACGGAATCCTTTAGTTGCGTGGCTAGGTCGGGAGGAAGATGTACTAGCCGGAACAAGCCCCGTTGGGACATCGACAAGCCGACCTAGACGGCTCTTCATCTTACGAGTAACGTTACTAGGCCGGTCTACTACAAGTTGCACGAATAGGCCGAAGCATGGTCCTATGCGATCCTCGGAACCATAAGCCTGACCCTGATTGGGTGGGTGCTATTCTTTCAGTTCTCGAATGAGCTGTTTGGCTATTGTTAGCCTTTGAATGTCGTTCGTTCCCTCGTAAGTCTTGATGATCTGCGAATCTCTCAGAAACCGTTCCACCGGGTACTCTGTCGCAACGCCGTAGCCGCCATGTATCATCATAGCCAGCAATGCCAACCTTTCAGCTGTCTCAGTCGATGTCACCTTCGCGATCGATGCGGCCTTGACAAACTCCTTGCCCTGATCTTTGAGTGATGCCGCCCAGTAAGTGAGGAGACGTGCCGTGTGAAGTCCCATAGCCATCTCCGCCAGTTTGTACTGGACCTGCTGAAAATCGATCAAAGGCTTCTCAAAACTCGTCCGAGTCTGAGCATAGCTTATCGCGGCCTCGTATGCGGCTTGGGCAATACCGACGCCCTGCGCAGACACGTCCACGCGCCCTCGATCATACGTCTTCACGCCAATGTAGAATCCGTCCCCTTCCTTTCCCACGAGATTGTCAGTAGGAACCTTGACGTGATCAAGGATCAGTTCCGAGGGTTGCGAGCCTCGAAGCCCTATCGTTTCGATATGACTGCCAACTTGGAAACCCTCTGTTCCTCTTTCAACAATGAACGCGCTCAAGCCCTTGTGCCTCTCCTTACTGCTAGGAGGGGGACTTGTCCTAGCGAAGACCAGGTAGAGGTCCGCAATCTCACCGTTCGTGATGAACGTCTTCAGGCCGCTTATCTCCCAGTGGGTCCCGTGAAGCTTGGCAGTTGACTTGATCCCTGCAACATCCGACCCAGCGCCAGGCTCCGTCATAGCGTGAGCCCCAATCTTTTCCCCCGACACCATCGGGACAAGGAACCGCTTCTTCTGATCCGGCGAGCCCCACTCATTCAGCGGCTCTGACACCAGATGACTAGCGACAAAAACTGTGGAGCAAGCAGCGGAGACTCTTGCTATCTCTTCGATAGCAATAACCATCGAGAGAAGGTCGCCACCCAGACCCCCATACTCCTCCTTGTAAGTGATGGCGGTCAGGCCAACTCCTGCGATTCTTCTCAGGAGGTCCCGCGGTATCTTGTTATTCCGGTCAATCTCAAAGGCTACAGGACGAATCTCCTTCTCAGCAAAATCCCGAATAGTATGACGGAGACTCTCGTGATCAGCAGTCAGCTTAACTTCATAATCAGCAGAACGAGGCATCATAGTGCTCGTCAAATCAATATCAACGCCGGACCATCGAAGTTAATCATTCCTTTAAACTTTGGAGGCAATAGCAACGTAAGAATCGAGCTCAGACGAGTGCTTAGATCAGTGACAGAGTTCATCCAAGTCTCGACTACTGTGAACAGTAAGAAAATAGCAAACAGGATTGCGCGGAAGCTGCTGGACGAGAGGGTTACCAGCTGTGTTCAAGTATTGGGGCCTATCCACAGCAACTATTGGTGGAAGGGAAAGGTTGACCGGGCAAGAGAATGGATTTGTCTAATCAAAGCACGAACAAACGACTATTCGAGGATAGAGACATCTATCAAAAGCGTGCACCCTTATGATGTCCCAGAGATTCTCGCACTTCCAGTACTACGCGGAAATACCGACTTCCTAAACTGGATTAGAAAGGAAACAACCCGCAAGCAACAGCACAAGAAATGAGAAATGGAACGTGACTGTGAACCTGCAGGTTCCACCAGCGATCACTAAGTCTCCTTCTTCAATCTTGAAATCACATCTAAGGGCAGAACTTTCAGCCCCGCTCTGGTCATCTTCCTCTTCCTTACCAATTCAAGGACTCTGTCTATGTTGTACCTTGACCAGCTCCTGCTCTTCCTAGGCGTGAAGCGAACAAGACTTTTTGTTGCATCTAGAGATCTGATTCGACTGTCAATCCATCCAAAGCAAAGAGCTTCTTCAAGAGCTTGGTTGTAATAGACTCTGTAGGAGTCGCCCCCTGCGCTCTTCTTGGGCAGGACCAGCCAGATCTCACTCTCCCGACTATGGTTGACCTTGAGCCACCGTCGCCATTCCTCCCGACCATGGAAGACGACTCCCCTGATCTTCTCTTTCATCCAAATCGATGGTGGGGCGGGTGGGATTTGAACCCACGATCATCGGTGCCCGAGACCGATATCTTTGACCGGTAAAGTTCCTTTGACCAAGTTGTCCCCGTCTTCCGACAGGCTGGACCACCGCCCCCAAGACACGTTTCAATTGACAGCAGATAAATCATTCAACGAAGTGAGCCTTTTCTGGAGCCTGTCTTCCAAGACGTAGGGACCGCCATCGAGACGCAGCCTTGACGCCTCCAAGTCTATCAACTAAGCGAAGCGCTCTTTCGAGCCTATCTTGTTTCCTTTGAATTTGAAAACCAATTACTTTTGCGAACCTTCTAACATCTTGTAATCTTTGAATCCGGAGTTGATAGGCGTCTTTCCTTAGAATTACGGTCTTATACCCGCTTTTCCATGATGCCCCCTTCCTTCGGGCAAGGTAAATGTTTGAGTTGATTTGAAAGGATGTGTGGAGGATTGACCCTACTGCAGTCAATAGCTCTAGATCTGAATTCCCTAGTTCCGCCCTAATTTCGAGTCTTTTGTTCCATACCCAGACCCCAGCAGATCCGTCCGCGGAAAATAGCCCCCGTAAGAAGCCGGCAGGGTAATTTGAAACATCGGGCAAGAGTTGTTTCAGAGGGCGTTCTAAGAAGAGACCGAGGGGTCTGCATGAGTATTTTGACTCATAGAACGTCTTGCCCTTGTTACTTGTTACAAGAACCACATTTGGCCTGCGACCGAGGATAATTGCGACACTGTCATTGAATGCTTTAGCGAAGTCGTAGTCTCGGACTGCCAACTTTACATGATGATGATAATCCGAATCCTCTACAAAACTACCGTCGCCAAGGAAGGCTCCCGCCGCAAAACTAAGGTCCCAAGATGGTTTGAACTGCAATAGCCTCTGGGAAGATCTTGTGGGAGAAAATCGAAATTATGCAAGAGACGAGGCTGAAAGTATAACCTATGTACGACTTTTTTTCTCCCAACATCTTGGACCAAGCTGTCCCCACTGAAGCGTGGTCTGGACCACCGCCCCTAAAGAGGGGAGAAACTTGCTTTGCAGATAAACTATTCAACTGTTCTGCAAGGTACGCCAGACTAACCAGTAGGTCAGTTCGACGGGGTCGGCTGGGATGGAATGTCGAATATTTTGGATTCCGCGAGCTACTTTGACTTTTTCTCTTTCATGTGTCCGTTGAAGTATTGTCTGATGAGATGTTCGAAGAAGATGCTGAATCCTCCGGTCCTTCCAAAGTACAGCTTGCCTACTTCGTCTCTTACAAGCTCCTCTGCCTCGTCTGTTAGGGAGATCATTACTTTTCCCATGGTAGCTCTAGACTTCCAAAGATAGCTGCGAACGGTTTTATAGTTATCCCCTTTGCGATCGCGCGCCATCGGCAAAGGATAAGAATCCGGAGCGCCGAATCTCGTCCTGAGCATCGTTAAGCACACCCGCTGTAGCCCATCACTTTGTCCATAGGACCCGGCCGGGTTCTGCAATAATCTAAGCGCCACCTCACTTGTCTTTTAGAGGCGAAATGGTCCCGAAGGTACAAGACGGCGAGTCAATTCCTCCAAATCCAAAAAGTACCGCCGGGAAAGGCTTGAAAAAGATTAAAACCGACAGAAATGCGTCTTTTCCCGGCCTCCTTGAGCACAATCACCGCAGATGAATTCTTTGACAGTATACACAGGATAGTCTCTCTCCTTGACGAGGAGAACATTGCGATCCTCAGGACCATGAAGCAGCATGGCCCCCGAAACTTGCTAGGGATAGCTCGGAAAGCGAAGCTACCCTACACAACGGTATACAATAGAGTAACGAAGCTCGAAAGCCAAGGAATTCTAAAGACCTGGGTTCAGCCCAACTGCCCGAAAATCGGGTTAACCCGAGCTGTCGTTCTGGCAACGCCCCATGCGGGAAAGGAGGTCTTCACGAGAGAAGCTCTGAAAATCCCAGGATTCTGGGTAAGAATTGCCCGCTGCATCGGAGACTGCAACGGCTACTACTCGCTTCATGGTATACCGACTGCAAACCGCCAAGAGTTCGAGCTATATCTCGACCAACTGTTGGAACGTGGACTACTCAAGAACTACCGAATCTTCTGGATAGGTGACACAAAGTTCCCGCTGACAAATTTTGACTATTACAAGCCTAAAGACCGAACCTGGAAGTTCGATTGGAAAGGATGGCTGGAATCTTTCACCACTAGCCGAGCTAAGCCTGAATCCAGCAAGCAATCTTCTCAACCTGTTTCCTTCGACAAGAAAGATCTGATCATACTCAAAGAGCTGGTCAAGAATGCAAGGACGACACTGGCCGATCTCTCGAAGCTACTGTCTCTCACACTACCTGCGGCGAAATACCGCTTTGACCGGCTTGTTGAAAGAGGATTGATTCAGGAGTGGGTAATTGACCTCCTCCCATATGCGCCGCAAGTGTCTGAGCTGTCAGAAGTGCGTCTCGACTTCAAGAACGAGAATTTCATGAGAGGAGCCGAACCTATCCTTGACAGTCTTCCGATCGTTCAGAGCTATTCTCAAATAACCGGGCTGAACTCAATGACCACACGGCTCTATCTTCCACGCAACGAGGTAAGCAACCTCCACACCTTCTTGTCCCTCCTTGTATCGAAAGGAGTCCTCACCAGCTACTCCTATATCGTGATCGACCCTATGACTATACAGGCCCAGACCTTCGCGTACAAGAACTACAATGATGACTCGGGATGGAACTATGCAAGCCGAGAATACCTAAAGACAATCGACACTCTGATGCCCAAATGGACCAAGACCGAGATCGAACTCTCTCCTCAAGCACTGCCTTCTCTTTCTCTGAAACTGTAGAAGAAAACACAGCTGGCAGGTCGCCCAGCCAAGTATCCGCTATCCCTTAGCACCCTAGACTCTCCCAATTACTTACGAGTTCAGCTAGGCAACCGTAACACAATATTCAACACGGCATTTTCACACAGGACAATTGTTAAGTCGCATCACGCGGGGACGCAATAGTTGCGAATACCGACAAGGAAAGTCTGCTTCCTTCTACTCTCGCTAGTGTCAACGTTGTTCGCCCTAAGCGTCGCCACCGTCAATGGAGCAGGACCGAACTTTGTTCTTTCTTCTCTCCCATTCAGAACTCAGGAAGGAGCCACCGGCGGAGTCAGACTCGTCCTCAACGTAACAAATGCCATCAACCCGTCTGTCTACAATTTCATCTGGACTGTTACAGACCCCGCCGGGACCACAAAGACTTCCACAAACAGCACCACATCTACCGGACCCTCATGGTTTGTGTTCACAAACTATCCCGCAGCTTTCGGCGCCTCCACTAACCTTGTCGGGGTCTACAAGATCAACGTGACCGAGACCGTGCATTCGGCAGGAGCTAGTGTCGCCATCGGCCAGTTCCGAGTGGGCCTGACTGACAATGAGACATATCGGCGAACTGCTCCAGTACTGATCAGGGCCAGTGGTTATCTCCCGCTTGAGAACGTCACCATCAACCTCACTCAAGGGTCAACCTCCGTACCCAACTTTCCCACAATAAAGAAAGCGGATACGAATGGCCTGATCTCGCTTTCCTGGCAGACGTCGGTCGGAACTCCGTTAGGCAACTATCTCCTTACAATCTCAGGATCAACTTCGACAAAGACCCCTCCAGATTCACAGGCGTTCACCGTCTATCCGACAAACGTCACTATCAGCGGGCTGTGGTTGAACAGAGGCTCTATTCAGAGATCCCAGACTCTTGAGTTTCGCTTCAACGCTACTTACCTAAACGGTTCTCCAGCCTCCTCAGGATCAGCCCCGATCCGGATTACCGAACCAAACGGAGTTACGAATCGTACGATAACAGCGTCCTACGACTCTTCTTTGCAGACCTTCAGAGCATTCTATGTCACCACTCTGGGTAGCACAACGGGCGTGTGGATTGGTACCGTCGACATCAACAGTTTTGATGACGGCCTAAATAATGGCGGGCCTCTCATTCCCGTCTTCACCAATTTCAACGTTCAACCTGCTTCTCTAACAGTATCAGCCGTGTCTTACAACGCGACCTATTCCTCGGGAATGATTCTTCCTATCTACGCCAGGATCAGCACTCCTAGCACCACGAGCTTCACACAGGGAACCGTCACTGCGACAATTACAAGTTCCGGACGAAAGATAGTCGGACCTCTGAGCTTAGGCTATGACCCATCGAGAGGAGAATGGTCAGGCAGCTACAAGGTCAATGGGACAGATCCCTCGGGAACCTGGGTCGTAGCCGTCACCGCTTCTGACCCATACGGAAACATTGGCCAGAATTCTGCTTCCCTCTCAGTCAATACTACAGGGGCTCAGAACCCAGCTCAGTCGGTCTTGTCCAGCTGGGCCTTCTGGCTGCTTGTACTTGCACTGATAGTGATAGGTTTCGGAATCCTAATGATGCGATTCAGAGGCGTCTCTCATCGAGAAGTCAAGCTTGACGTTCAGGCCATCAAGCATCAGGCCGACCAAGTGAAGGGTGACGATTTCTTGCAATCAATCCAAGCGCAACTAAAACGTAGAGCTGAGAGGATCGCAGCGGAGAAAGAGAAACACGACTAGAAGCATAGCCATACACTCATACAAAGGCGGTACAGGCAAGAGCACGATAACAGCCAACGTAGCAGTCGCTCTAGCGTTGAAAGGCCGAAGGGTCGGGATCATGGATATGGACTTAGAGGGCCCAGGATTGCATGTCTTCTTCAATATTGACCCAAACGAACTCCGGTTCACACTCAACGATGTTCTCGCGGGAGTCGCTCCTCCAGAAGCCGCATGTGTCCGCCTAAGCGAGAAGATGAACCTCAACGGTGGAGAGATCTACTACAGCCCCGCAAGTGTGAGAGTCGCAGAAATATTGAGAACCCTGAAGACTGGCTTCGAACTCGATATGTTCGATAACGCTGTCAGGCGACTCCAAGAGAAGTATGGACTTCATTATCTGCTGATCGATACTCATCCCGGAATAGAGCATGATACACTTCTGGCTCTGGGGGTCTGCGATCATCAACTGATTGTCTCAAGGATTGATCAACAGGATATTTTCGGGACTGGGGTGATGATAGAAGTGTCCACCACGTTCGACAAACCAATCCACTTGGTGCTGAACATGATACCCCCACGAGTCAAGGAGGCAGAAGTGCTCAAGTTTGCCAGGATCATGGGAGCCCACTTCACCGTTGACATGGCGGGATGGCTTCCCTTCTCGGAAGAAGTGATAGGCTCCCTCAGCAGATCAGTATTGACGTTGAAACAGCCGAAGCATGCTATTACGACCCGGTTTCGTCAAATAGCTGAAAACGTCGAAGGCTTTGCCTAGCCTTTAGAGAACATCTGAGTTTAAGAGCTACGGGACCACTCATGTCGCGGGTCCTTTGCAGCAGGTCGATTCTGGAACGATGGCGCTGGTCGTTGCCGGCTACGAGACGCAGTACCCTGATCCTCTGACCATGAGTGCCGGTGATGAGTTGAAGATTCTGAAAAGGATTGACGATGAGTGGCCAGGTTGGGTGTTCTGTGAAAGTAGGAGTGGAAAGCGGGGCTGGGTCCCAGAGAACGGGATAACGATAGACGGTGAGGCTGCGGTCGCACAGCAGAACTACGTGGCACGTGAAGTGACCGTGATGGAGGGCGAGATTGTAAGGATAGAGAGCGTTGAAAGCGGCTGGGCCTGGGTCACAAACATGACCGACGCGACAGGCTGGGTCCCGCTGAAGAACC